>Ga0256830_1001431_pt1 | contig 16943 bp, 12 predicted proteins | sample 128326metaG_FD_190537 | JGI IMG/M metagenome (GOLD analysis project Ga0256830, IMG submission 190537) | Hydrothermal vent microbial communities from Lau Basin, Pacific Ocean - 128-326 | ecosystem: Environmental > Aquatic > Marine > Hydrothermal vents | place: Pacific Ocean: Lau Basin | collected... | reverse complement strand
TGTCCACTGGCCAGTGGTTGCTGGTGACCTTGACTGCTGGCGTCGGCGGCAGTTTGCTGTCCATTGGTTCAGCCGCCGGAGTGGCCTTGATGGGTCAGGCACGCGGCCAGTATACCTTTTTTTCCCACCTCAAATGGGCACCAGTAATCGCCTTGGGTTATATCGCCAGCATTGGCGTACATATGTGGATCAATGCCGATTTGTTTTAGTGATATCAAAAAATGGCATATTCAGCAAATTAATTCAAAACAATGAACAAGTCTTGCCACAATACGCGAATACTGAAAGATTATTTGATTTTTCTGATCTCTGTTGAGAGTAATGCCTCAACTTTATCGAGATCAGGAATTACCACTGTGACATCAACAAGCTGAGCTTGCTCTCTGATCAGCGGAAGTTTTTGTTCAGGTGTTTCGATCACGCTGATAGCGGATTTATCCAGCCTTGTAAGCTTGGGAATACCCTGCGACACCATACCGTAAAAAGGCAATTTATCATTGCCACTAATACCGTTGAGTATTGTGGCACGTACATTGTGCATTGGCATATTGCTGGCAATATTATTGGCTGCTTCAAAGGAAATGACCGGAATACGCACACCACGCCAATTCATCATGCCCAAAAACCATCTGGGCGTCTTTTTCACCGGATTCAATTCACCCAGGCTGATAACTTCCGCAATGCAGGTATTCGGCAATATTATGGTCATATTCGAAAGCGGAATCAGCTGGGCACGAATAACACTGCTTTTTTCATCTGTCTGCATCATGCTCTTATTCTCTGGTCGCTAAAAATTTGTATCAGTTAATCACGGTAATACTGGTAAAGCCTTTCCGCCAGTGCTTGTGGATTGGCGCTAAAAGTTACCGTATTGGTTTTACGTGCCTGGTCTGGCATGCTGCTGATCACACAACTATCGACATCTTGTGCCCAAACAATACCACCCTGTCGTGCCATCGCTTCACAGCCACGCGCACCATCATCACCCATGCCGCTAAACACAATGGTACCCGCCATGTTGCCATAGTGGCTGGCCACCGCACCCATAACATTGTCAATGCTGGGGGAGTAAATGGCATTTTCCATTGCAGGCACAAGAGAAAGATAACCATCTTCGGTAATTTTTATATCTTTATCAGCCGGTGTAAGAATCACTTCATGATGTCGGATCAGGTGTCCAGCCTTACCAGCCGAAACAACAAACGGTGTGACACGGTTGAGCTGCTCTGCCAACAGGGAAATATGATTAGCGCCAATATGCTGGGCCAGAATAAATGCGACGGGTAAATCTTCTTCAACCGCTGCAAGAAACTGGCGTACCGCCTGTGGCCCACCTAACGAAGCGCCGAGCACCCAAATGTTAACAGCCGCGCCTTTGGGTTTTTCAATGGGAATGGTTACGACATCAGAAGCGGTTGATACCTTGATGGCCGGTTCAATGCTCACGGCTTCAACGTCCATTATTACATCAATGGTGGCAGCTGGTTTATGCGTTTGCAGGGTATCCAGTATCGTTTTTGCTGTTTCCGGTTTATCGACAGGCTCGATTACAGGATCATGACGTGTCGCAATATCTGATAATTTACGTGCAAGTTTTTTGGCCCACAGCGCATTGGCACCACCACCAGCGGGACTGCTGTCATTAAAAAAAATGGGTAGTGCATCGTAATCAAGAAGAGTATCTATCACATCGGTTTCAGCACCATTTTCTTCACTCAAATCGACCAATAATACGTCTGGCGATGCATTTTCCAGTTGAGCCAAAAACCCGTCGCCAGGCAATTCATGCGCGACAACATTCAAGCCCGCATCTTTCAACAACGATGCAAGCCGTTGCTGTGTTTTTTCCGAGGTGGCAAGAATCGCAACCCGGGTGGCTGGATGATTCATGGCATCAGACATTGAAACAAGGCGCTCTTAATGCTGTTTAACGTCAATAAGAGTACGAATATTTTCAATGAGTTCCTGTTCCTGATAGGGCTTGCCCATATATTGGTTAACACCGATATTAAAGGCACGCTGACGATGCTTGTCACCCGTACGAGAGGTAATCATGATTATCGGTATTGTTTTCAGGCGCTCATCGTTACGCATGGTAGTCGCAAGTTCATAACCATCCATACGTGGCATTTCAACATCCAGCAACATGATATCGGGAGTTTGCTCCAGCATCACCGTGAGCGCATCAACACCATCTTTGGCAGTAATGATGTTGTAGTCATAGCGTTTCAACAAACGCTCAGTAACTTTGCGCACAGTAATGGAATCATCAACAATCATTACTGTCGGCATTTGTTTTTCTGCTGCTGCCGCTTCTTCGATACTTGGCATTAACGGTACAGCTTGGCCGTGTTGTTGTGCCAGAGCAGAACGCACCAGATTCCCTATATCAAGAATCAATGCGACTTGTCCATCGGGCAAAATAGTCGCACCAGACAACACACCAACAGTGCTCAACTGTGGCCCCACAGATTTAATAACAATTTCCTGCCGTCCCAGCAGACTGTCTACATGCAGCGCAATACGATGCTCGGCGACACGAATCAGCATTAACGGAACTCGTTGGCGTTTAGCGGGCAGCTGTGGTGTTGTACCCTGCAATACCGTACCAAGATTTAGATACTGATATCGTTGCCCGGCATATTCAAAGTACGTTTTTTCATTGGCAATCAATGGCACCAGTTCGTCGCTGCCAACACGCACCACATGTTCAATGTTCGGCAATTGAATGGCATAAGTTGCATCGGCCACTTGCACCATCAAAGCCTGATTGACTAATACGGTAAGCGGCAGACGCAGGGTAAACGTAGTGCTTTTGCCCGCCTCGGAATCAATATGTAAAGTACCGCCCAACTGTTTGACTTCGGTATTGACCACGTCCAGACCAACACCACGACCGGAAACCTGAGTGACTTCTTCAGCGGTACTGAAACCGGGTTCGAGAATGAACTTCATGATTTCAGAATCGCTTAAATTGGCATCGGCCAACATACGGCCTTTTTCAATCGCTTTTTTGCGCAATGCCTCAAGATTAATACCAGCACCATCATCCGAAATGGCCAGCACGACTTCGGAACCCTCATGTGTAAAGGCAATATGCACATTGCCTTTGACAGACTTGCCAGCTTTGGCACGATCATCTGGCATTTCCAGGCCGTGACCGATGGCATTACGCAGAATATGCTCCAGTGCGGGTACGATACGATTGAGTTGAGTACGATCAATCTCACCTTCATCACCTGTCACCCGCAAGTCTGCATCTTTACCAATCTCTTTACACGTTTGGCGCATGATACGACGCAAACGTGGCAACACACTGGAGAAAGAAATCATGCGAGTACGCATCAAACCTTCTTGCAGTTCACTGGTGACACGTTGTTGTTGCAGCAACAACACATCGGTTTCACTGGACAAATTGTCCAGCAGCGCCTGAATACTGGTTAAATCCCCAAGACTTTCCACCATACCCCGGGAAAGCTGTTGCATAGTAGAGAAGCGATCCATTTCCAGCGGATCAAAATCCTCCGTATCAGTAGAGGTGGTTTCATGCCGGTACATAATCTGGGTTTCGGTTTCAATTTCAAATTTGCGCAACTGCTCCCGTAAACGCAGCACGGTCTGATCCAATTCTGCAAGGTTAAAGCGCGAGGCTCCCAGTTGCTGGGTAATACGAGAATTGTAAATATTGATCTCACCCGAATAATTAACCAGATTGTTCAGCAAGTCTGCTCGTACTCGCACCTGTTCATCGCTTGTGGCCACTTTTTTTGTAGCTTCAGTCTTCTCGCCGACCTGATCAAGTGAAATACTTTCAGTCAGCTCTTCCATTTCTTCCGCAGTAGTCGCAGGTGTTGTGGGAGCTGCGGGAGTTTCCGGTAAATCCGTTTCTGTTTTAATTTTTGTTTCAACATCGGCTTCAGCAGTCGGAGATGCTTCAGCGGTAACAGAACCGTCAAAAGGTTTACCACTAATCGCAGCATCAAGCTGCGCGAGCAAACCGGCAGGTATGGAAGTGGGCTGTAGTTTACGCGCAGCTTCCAGACCCGTAATCAACCAATCATGACAGGATTGAATCACATCGATATGTGCGGACAAGGGCTCAATGCGTCCATCGGCAATACGTTCCAGCAGAGATTCCATAGCATGAGCGAGATCACCCACCGCCAGCACGTTGGCCATACGAGCACCACCTTTGAGGGTGTGCAACAAACGCTGCAACTCGGCAACATGGTCAAGCTGATCGTGTTGAGTCGCCCATTTTTGCAGGGCATTTTCAGTGCCTTCCTGTAATTCATCGGCCTCTTCAAGGAACACCTCGAGCAGATCCGGATCGTAATCCACATCGACTGCTGCGGAAACTACTTTCGGTTCAGTGCTGGCAATATTTACATCAGCTGCCTCGTCAACCAGCTCTTCAAAAGCACTTTCGGGTAATTCTTCCGGGGAAGTGTCATCGGTAGAAAGCATCAATTCATTGATGCTTTCTTCTTCAGGCAATAAATCATCATCACTCGTTTCATTGATAATGGATTCTTCCGCATCGGACTTATCAACCACAGGCTCATCAATAACAAGAGTGTCACTGCCTTCTTGAATTGATTTGCTTTCCCCGGTCTCCGCTGTCGTTGCTAGACGGATAATTTGCGCACGTAACTCACTGGGATCTTCCGGTATATCGCCATTGCGCACCTGTTGAATAGCAAGTACTAACCAGTCAAGACCCTGTTGCACCAGCTCCGGTAATCCTTCTGCGGCAGGCGAGTGGTGCTCCGTGATATTTTCCAGAACAGATTCCAGATCGTGCGCTAAATCACCGATGGCAAAAATATTGGCCAAACGTGCGCCCCCTTTCAGGGTGTGTAGCGCACGTTGTAATTCTGTGAGTACAGCGTGGTCACTGTCATTGGAGGAGGCCCATTGTTGCATCAGGCCATCGGTACTGGCTAGAATTTCATCAGCCTCTTCGGTGAAAATCGCAATAAGCTCAGCATCTTCATCATCAGTATCGTTAAGCGCTGCGGCCGCTGCAACAAAATCATCCAGGTTCGGTGTTTCGGGTGCTGAAGTGGCCAAAACAGCTTCATGCAAAGCAGCGATCTGGTTCAACAAATCAGACTGATCCGGTGCAATAAAAGCTGTATCAGCAAAAGCAGCTGCAATAGTTTCGGTGGCGTCCGCAATCTGGCGGAGTAGATTTTGTCCCGTACTATCCAGAGGGAGTGCTCGTTCATGCATTGCCCGAATCAGTCGATCCATAGGCTCACTGAGTTCAGAAATAGAAATGACATCAGCCATGCGTGCGCTGCCATGCAGAGTATGCAAGGCACGGTGCAAATCATCATCCACTACGGCTTCATTGCCACCGGCATTAGATAGAAATTCCCGAATGGCACTGATATGTGTTGCGGTTTCTTTCTGAAAAACCTCAACAAGGGCTGGTTCGCGCGTCGGAGCAACTTCAGGTTCTTCGGTAAAGGCTTCATCCAGTTCTGCTGAAGGTATCAGTTCAAGCGCGATATCCTCCAACTCGCTGATAGAACTCTCCAACGAAAGTGCATCATCAACCGCAGGCATCTCCTCGGAGATGAACGCATCATCTTCGGGAGAAACGGAAACATCGAATGACTGGTTTTCATCTTCTAAAGAAAGGTCCAAAGTTGCCAGCAAATCTTCTTCAGGTACGATGCCCTGATCGAACCGTGACAGCTCTTCATCTTGAACAGATGGTACCGCTTCAATTTCACTCGGCGATACACCAATATCGCCCGGAGTACTCATTGCTGTTGGTATGGACACTGAGACAATGTCGTTAACATTGAATTCACTACCATTGCTCATAGCGTCGGCTTGTGCAGCCAGCGCCTTGACAGGTGGACGCACATCCGTTTCTTTTTTCAGGTGTGCCAGTAATCCACGAACAACTGTTTCTGCCTTGTCCAGCAAGGTGAACATACCAGGATTAGGTGCAACTTTATTATCCAGCACCCGATTGAGCAGGCTTTCAATCGACCAGGAAAAATCACCCATAACCATGGCACCCGCCAAGCGACCACTGCCCTTGATAGTGTGATAAGAACGACGCAGGGTTTCCAATGATTTTGTATCATCGTTATTGGCACGCCAGGCATGCAAGCAATCCGTCATAGTGCCAAGCACTTCGTCGGCCTCTTCCACAAAAATTTCGAGAATTTCTTCGTCGATATTTTCTTCCTGATATTCCTCGACTTCAGTCAATGCTTCCTCTGTTGCTACTGAACTTTCCGATTCAAACTTTCCCGGGGTGATAATTTCTTGCGTTGTTTCGCTGGAAACATTCGAAAATGATGCGTCCATCACCAGTTTCTGTGTTTGATTGGGATCATCACTTATAGCGGTTTCTGACTCAAGCGATGGACTGCTGACTGAGCCCGAAGGCTTGTCTTCAGTTGGCACAACATCTGTTTCAACATTAATAAGTGCAGAAACAGATTCAACAGGGTGGCCTAATTGTTCTACACTGATTTCTGCAACCGCCAGCACACTTTCAGGCTGGCCGCGACCTTCCTCAATGGCTTCCAGGTAATATTCGATACTGGTAATAGCATCGGCAAGATTATCGAGCTTTGCAGAATCAGGATGAACCTGCGCAGCAATCACGTCTTCGCGGATAAAGGCATTGGCAGCACCCAATAATTTTGCCGCATGCTCAAGATTCATCACTGCCAATGCGCCCTGAATTTGTGCAAGCTTTGCAGGAACCTCAGCAATAACATCAAACTGGTTAGGCTCAACCGCAAAAGTATTGAAGCCTTCTTTGACATCCGCAAGTACGGATTTGGCTTCTTTAATAACCAGATTGGTTATTTGTATTTGTTCGGTGCGTGGCAACAACACTTCGGGAGAATCTGTATCGTCATTAACGGTAAGATCCGGCGCATCAGTTTCGGCATGTGTTTGCTTGGTTTCTTTTAAATGATCCAGAGAGGACTCGACATAAAGTAATGCGCTGGCGACTTCCATTAAATCAGCATCGGCAGGATCTTCACCATTTTCAACGAGCTGCTGAAGGTGTGTAACCTGACCCTGTATCACTCTGCGCAAATCACCCAGGCTGAGCATAGCCAGAGTATCAGCGGTGCGCGCCAGATTTTCGGCTAACGGTGACAATTCGCTGATTTCACGTTCAGTATTGCGTACAAAAATATCCAGCCGATCTTTTACGTGCAGCAAATCATCTTTAAGCACAGCGGAAACACTGTCCATAATATCAGCTGTTGAACCTTTGAGCTCATCCGCAGCCTGTTCCATTGAGCCACTATAGGGTAATAATTTTTCGAGACTGAAGACCTGCTTCAACGTGGTAACACGCGGGCCTGTCGATGTGGCAGTAGCCGTATAATAAAGACAATTTTTAATCAGATCAGAAGATTCAGCAGTATCAATCGCAGATTCTCCATTTTTGATCAAACGCTTGATTTCGCGGTCAACCTGGCCCAGCAACATTTTCAATGCAGAGCTGTTTTGCAAACCTTTATCAATAAGTGATTCAACAATCCCTCCCACAACCCACCAAAGACGTTGAGCAGCAATAGAATGACAGGTATTTTGTAATTCACGTAACACTGCGGCCATTTTTTTCAGGCTGCCCGCAGGGTCTTTGTCGCGCAATACACCTAGCAATGAAAACTGATAAATAGGCCGCAGTTTTTTTGCGTAGTCTTGTATTTCCGGATAATTTTTCCCAGGCACAAGCCTTTTTTCGGGCGGCAATATCTCTAAATCAGGTGAAAAGAAGGCATTTTCACTGAGCAGCGGTTCACCGCGTGCCGCACGCATATCATTGAGCAGAGGCGTCAATACCGCCGGTAAATCGGGGTGGCCATTTTCCAGGCGCTCAAGATAAGCGGGCAATTGCAGCGTGGCGCGAATCAGTACCTCAAAAGCATCCTGCTGCTGGGTGATTTTCCCGTTGAGCAACGCATTGGCAACTTTTTCCATTTCTTCGGCGAGCAATGCTGCACCGTAGATTTCCACCATTTGCAAGGTACCGTAAATCTGGTGCAAGTAGGTTGCACAAAAACGGATTTGCGTAGTGTCACTGGTGTCTTCGATAAACGCTTCCAGCGCCTGATGTGTTTGATTCAGGCTTTCCTGGATTTCATCTTTGACCCACGTCAGTGTGGTGTAATCGAGTTGTTCACCCATAATGATTTTGCGCGCCTATGCGTCGAGACCGTCGTGGCCATCAAGAATGTTTTGTTGGCGTTTAAAGGCCAAGGTGTTTGCGTAAGTGAATCGTGTGACTTCGGGATGTTCCCAATTCAGTAATTCACCTACACCGAGTATCAACAGGCCGCCGGGTTGTAAATGGTCGGCCAGGGTATTGGCAATATCAATACGTTGCTCTTTGTCAAAATAAATCAACAGGTTTTGACAGACAATAATATCCATTTTGCCAATGGGTGCTGCACCAATATCAAGAATATTCAAATGATTAAAGCAAACACGTTTCCGCAGCTCTTCATTAATTTGAAACTTGTCATCTTCGGTGACTGTAAAATAATTATTGAGCCATTCTGGCTCTATAGCTTTAATTTGCTGGCGGGTATAAATACCCTTGCGTCCGTGCGCCAAGGCACTACGACTGATGTCGCTGGCGGTAACACCCAGATAATATTGACAGTTGAGTTGCCGCATATGGCCATCAACAGCCATGGCAATACTATAGGGCTCTTCACCCGTGGAACAGCCCACACTCCAGACGTTGATGGTAACAGGTGAAGCCACACACTCATCATGTCGGACCGGCAGATATTTTTCACAAATCAGCGCAAGTACACTTTCCTGCCGCAAAAAGCGGGTTTCATGCACAGTGAGGTGATGCACCAGCTGATCCCACTCAATCGCACCTTCTCGCCCATTTTGCACATAATCAAAATAGGTCTGGAAATTGTTAATCCCCAGCGCACGCATGCGCATACCAAGATTGGTGACTAAAAATGAAATACGATTATCGGGTAACCGCATGCCAGTGCGTTTTTTTAACAAAACAGCCCATTGCTGGAACTGTTCAGGCTCCATTTGCGGCAGACGCTTAACCACCAGCTCTTCGTAACCGGGTAGATATTCCATATTCGGTTTCATATAAAACGTAACCGTTTAATCTGGATAAGTTGCAAGGTACTGATACCGATCAATCCGGCAATTTGAAGCCGGCTACCGATTTGCGTAGCTCGTTCGACAAGTCTGCCAGATTACCGATGGATGCCGATGTTTCATTGGTCCCCGCCGATGTCTGCGTAGTAACTTCCTGGATGACATTCATACTTTCCGAAATACTGGAAGCAGCCGTGGCCTGTTGCTGTGCAGAATCTGAAATGGATGTGGTGAGGTCGGCCAGATGGGTTGACACCCCTTCAATCTCTGCCAGTGAATCACCGGCATTGAGTGCAAGTTTAGCCCCTTCCACCACCTGCGTGGTGGACTGTTCCATGGAGGCAACCGCTTCGTTGGTATCGGACTGGATGGTTTTCACCAGTGCTTCAATCTGTCGTGTCGCATCAGTGGATTTTTCAGCAAGTCGTTGCACTTCATCGGCAACCACCGCAAAACCACGGCCCGACTCACCGGCCATAGCAGCCTGTATAGCAGCATTCAAAGCAAGGATATTGGTTTGGTCAGCAATGTCGTTGATCAGCTCAACCATATCACCGATTTCCTGCGAGCTTTCGCCCAGGCGTTTGATACGTTTTGAGGTTTCCTGGATTTGTTCACGAATCGTGTCCATACCACGAATGGTATTCTGTACAGCGGTAGCACCTTTTTTCGCAATATCCACGGAACGTGTTGCCACTTCAGAAGATTCAGTCGCATTACCGGACACCGTGTCGATGGAAATGGCCATCTCATTAATAGCAGCAGACGCAGCAGTTATCTGTTCCGCCTGATGGTCACTGGCTTCGGCAAGATGCATGGCCGTGGCCTGCGTTTCCTGTGCGGCAGACGATACCTGCACCGTTGTTTCGTTAATGGTCGATACCAATCGACGCAGCTGGTCAATGGTGTAATTGATAGCATCCGCGATAGCGCCAGTAATATCTTCTGTCACTGTGGCAGAAGTTGTGAGATCACCATTGGCGAGATCGCCAATTTCATCCAGGAGTCGCATGATAGCGTCCTGATTTTGTTTATTTTGTTGTGCCGTTATCGTCAAACGCTTACGGGTATCTGTTTGTATTTTAACACCCAGCCAGATAAGGATGAGCAATGCGGCCGCACTCAACAGATTACCTGTTGTATTGGTTACAAAGCGTTCATTACCTAACCGGGTATAGGTGTTGCGTAATTCCGTGGTGGCATTAAGCAGGGCTTCACTTTTTGCCGCCATATCACTTGACGCTTTTTGTGCCTCGAACAGTGCCGGGGTCTGCTCAAGAATGCGGCCAACCAATTCATGGACGGTTTCAAATTGCTCCGCCACTTCTTTCAATTTTTCACGCGCATCCGGGTCAGACACCCGGCGTATGTTCATTTTGCGATTACCTTTTAACATGCCGTCCAGCACCCGGCCAAACAACGCTGCATCACGACCGAAACGTTCAGCTGCCGCAGAAGAACCTGCACCACCTACCAGCACCTTGTTTGCATTAACTGAAATACGTGGCACCAACATAAGTTGGCGGCTGGCAATGTAAACCTGGCTGGAATTTGCACCGGCTTCAATCATCAAGCTAACCACTTCATCAGAAAGAGCTAACAAGTTGGGCATGGTTTCATTCACCGCCCCAACAAATTCGCTCAACATGCGAATAGTGCCTTCGGCGCGTAGAACAGTGTCCGCATTTTTGCCAAAAATTTTCCAGAGTGCTTCGACTGCTGCCAAATTGTCCTGTGCTGTCGCTGGAGAAGGAGGTAAGCCGGTTTCAGGATTACCCTCACGCAACAGGTTGAGGTTGTTTTCAAATTGATTGCGGGCCTGTTTTAAAAGCCGGAATGCCGATACCGTGGCACTGGACGATTCCACAGCATTTTTTACAATACTTTGTGAGAGAACACGCTGCTCACCCGCCAGACTGATGTATTCTTTATCGTAATCAGTTTGTGTCCCAACGTAAAAGAACGTTGCGGCAGCCAGTGCCAACAGGATCAGGAGCGTCCCACCCAGTAGCAGTAGGCCTGTGTCTGCGGAAAATTTTGAATCAGATGCTGTTTTCATCGTGCTCGGCTCCTGGCCCCATAAATTTTGGCGTTCAATATGAGACTGTGTGTGTTATAGGTAGTGTAATTTATTGTTACTAACGTAGCTGTTAAACCGCGACTTTATAAAATTGCGGGTCTTCAATCAGTGTAGACATATCAAACAGGTGCCAGATTTTTTCATTTTGTTTGAATGCACCACGAATATGTATTTTCATTGCCGGATGCATTTTTCGAATGCGCGTTACCCGATCTTCCGGGTCAAAATGGCGCAGACCAGTGACTTCATCAACCAGCAACCCTACAATCAATTCACCCTGATTAATGACCAGCATACGTGACTGTTGCTGCAAATGAATAGCCGACTGTCCCAGATAATTTTGTAAATCCACAACCGGCAACAACGTGCCGCGAATGTTAGCGAGCCCCTTTATCCACGGCAAAGTACCCGGCACCAATGTCAGATTCGGAAAATGCAAAATCTCGTTAACCTGAGTAAGTGGTGCAACCATCTCAATATCACCAAGACGAAAACCGATACCACTCCACAGGGCGCGGGTTTCAGTTTGCTGTGGTAAACCTTTTGCATTATTTTTGCTTTGTTCCTCCAGCGCTTGCAGGAGGTCAAAGGGATGTATTTTATTATCCACGTTTCCGGTATTCGTCGTGATGGACAATCAGACGCCAAGCAAGCTGTTGATTTTACTGATCAGCTCTTTTTCATTGGCGGGTTTGGTTACATAGTCTTTTGCACCCTGGCGCAGGCCCCACATTTTATCCGTTTCCTGATCTTTGGTGCTGACAATAATAATCGGGATGTCGCTGGTTTCTGAATCTGAGGAAATCTGGCGCGCGGCCTGAAAGCCATTCATACCAGGCATCACCACATCCATAAGAATCAGGTCAGGCTTACCCGTCTTGGCTTTGTCTACGCCCTCTTCACCACAACTGGCCGTAGCAATGGAAAAGCCATGTTTTTCCAGCATGGAAGTCAATACATGAATTTCAGTGGGTGAATCGTCTACGATCAGGATGTTTGCCATGGAATGCCTCTCCGGATTTTAATATTTAGTCGAATATGCAAAGCGGAACAAAAAGTAATAAACCTTGCATGTTATTGATGTTCCGCCGCCAGATGTTCTTTTATGGCGCTTAACAACTCATCTTTGGTAAAGGGCTTTGTCAGATAACGATCAGAGCCAACGATGCGTCCACGAGCCCGGTCAAACAAGCCATCTTTACTGGTTAACAAAATCACAGGGGTATTTTTGTAGTTATGGTTTTTTTTGATCAGTGCACAGGTTTGATAACCATCCAGGCGTGGCATCATGATATCGACAAAAATAACATCCGGGTTTTGGTCGGTAATTTTTGCCAATGCCTCAAAACCATCAGTAGCAGTAACCACAGCACAACCCGCCTTTTTCAGCAGGGTTTCTGCGGTACGGCGGATGGTTTTGCTATCATCAATAACCATCACTTTGACGCCTTCCAGGCTGGTTTCTTCTGTATCGCTCGGCACCACTCCACCTCTAATGATTGGGTTGCAGTCTCTCCTGAGCCCAGGGCACTACATTTTAGTTGCGCCTTCTAAACCCAGAAAATGTATTGTAAGGAAAAGCCATTTGCAGGCTGGCTTCCATTATCGCACCCCTTAAGGGTTGACGGGAAATTAATGGTTCCTGGTCAGGCACTTCATGCGCGTGTTGCGTTGACGAGGTGCGCTGCCGGGAACTCGCCTGTTAAATCAAAGGCATCGTCCCGTTTATTTATCACATTATTCAAGTACAATCCATAAGTGCCTGCCACTCAAAGCTATATTGGCAAGGCGGGCAGCTCATGCAAACTATCGGCCAGGGCTACGGATACTTAAAGACCTATCATTTTTTTGTGGGAAACGGCATTTTCCAGTCACAACAACCGTTTATAACTTATTTTCAGAACAAAAGTGGTGTTTTTTTAATCAATGCACTTTAAAAACAAACAAATCATTCAATGACAACGCTCGCTTTATTGATGGACCCCATTGCCGCCATCAAGCCACAAAAAGACAGCAGTCTTGCCATGGCGCTGGCGGCACAAGCGCGTGGCTGGACATTGCAATATCTGGAAATGGATGATTTGTATCTGCGTGATGGGCAAGCCTGCGCTCGTTTACGCGAGCTGACCGTACGCGACGACAATGATAACTGGTTCCGTCTGGGCGAACCACAAGACCGGCCACTGGCTGAACTGGATGTGGTGTTGATGCGTAAGGATCCACCCATTGACACCGAGTATCTTTACGCCACACAGATGCTGGCTCTGGCCGAGACGCAGGGCACTCTGGTGGTGAACCGCACCCAGGCCTTGCGTGATGCCAACGAAAAACTGGCCAGCGCCTGGTTTCCGCAATGCGCTCCGCCAACACTGGTCACTCGTGAGCAAACCCGCTTGCGTGCATTTCTGGCCGAACACAACGACATCATCATTAAACCGCTGGATGCTATGGGCGGTGCCTCCATCTTCCGCGTACGTGTCGATGATCCCAATATAGGCGTGATATTTGAAACCCTGACAGAACATGGCCGTCGATATGCCATGGCCCAACGGTATATTCCCGAGATCAGCGCGGGTGACAAACGTATTTTGCTGGTGGACGGTGAGCCCGTTCCTTATGCGCTGGCGCGGGTACCCGCCAAAGGCGAAACACGCGGCAATCTGGCGGCAGGTGGTACCGGTGTCGGTGTTGAGCTCAGTGAGCATGACCGTTGGATCTGCGCACAAGTCGCCCCACGTCTCAAGGCCATGGGGCTGATGTTTGTGGGTCTGGATGTCATCGGTGATTTTCTCACCGAGGTAAACGTCACCAGCCCCACCTGTATTCGTGAGCTGGACACACTTTACGGACTGGATATCGGCGGCCAGCTAATGGACGCCATTGAGCGTAAATTAAACGCATGATCAAAACATTTAGCCGCATTTTGCTGATATTTATCCTGGCCTTTCTAACGGCCTGTGATCACAAGCCCGTTGCTTACCACGAGCAATTGCTGGTATTTGGCACCGTGGTAGACGTTAAACTTTGGGATGTAGAGGAAACACTGGGCCGACAGGCCGTGACACGTCTGGCCGATGATTTTGATTACATGCACAACGCCTGGCATGCCTGGCACCCCGGGCCGCTGGGGCGGGTTAATCAGCTACTGGCCAGCGGCGAATCATTTACCCTACCGCCCTCTATTCTGCCATTAATTCAGCGAAGCAGTGAATTATCCCAGCGTAGCAACGGCCTGTTTAATCCGGCCATTGGCAAACTCACCGCATTATGGGGGTTTGCCAGCGACGATCCACCCAAAGGCCCACCGCCCAGCACCGAAGCCATTCGCGCCATTCTTGACCAGCAACCTGGTATGGAAGATATCCGTCTGAATGGTCTCACGATGCAAACCACCAATCCGGCACTGAAACTGGATTTTGGTGCCTTCGCCAAGGGTTACGCAGTGGATCGTGCCATTGATGTGCTACGTGAACTGGGCATTGATAACGCGGTGGTAAATGCCGGTGGTGACTTACGTGCCATCGGTCGTCACGGTGATCGCCCCTGGCGGGTAGGCATTCGCCATCCACGGGCAGCAGGCATCCTTGCTTCAGTGGAAGTGGAAGGTGACGAGAGCATATTCACTTCCGGCGATTACGAGCGTTATTTTGACTGGCAGGGCACACGTTATGACCACATCATCGACCCACGTAGCGGTTATCCGGCTCAGGGTTTGAGCTCGGTGACAGTATTTGCCCGACAGGCGGATCTTGCTGATGCCGCAGCCACAGCATTATTTGTGGCGGGCCCGGATGAAAAGGACTGGTTACCTATAGCGCGTGCCATGGGGGTCAGTGGTGTAATGCTGGTGGATGATGATGGCCGGGTACAGCTGACGCCGGGCATCCGCGAACGTATTTATTTTATACCGCCTGCTGAGAACGAACAAACAAACCTTGAGATTCGCATCAGCGCAGCATTATGAATGGGGTAAAACTCAGTCGGGGCGATGCCGTGGTGTGGCTACTGGCGGCAACGCTGCTGGTGAGTTTGTACATGATGTTCTGGCAGGCCGATGGTCACGGTGCCGAAGCGGTGGTGCTGGTAAATGGTAAACGCTGGGCGCGGCTCGACCTGTTTCAGAATCAGGATCTCGACGTACCAGGACCACTGGGCCACAGTCATATCCAGGTACGTGATGGTCAGGTACGCTTCGTAAACTCCCCCTGCCCTAACCAGCTTTGTGTGCATACCGGCTGGCTCAGCCAGGGCGGTGAAGTGGCCATCTGCCTGCCGAACAGGGTGAGTTTGCAGATTTTGGGCAGTGACCCTCGTTTTGATGCGATAAATTTTTAACTGCATATTTTTTACTGACATAAAATCATGACTCGTACCCTCCAAACCACCCGCGACGACTACCTCATCGCCGGTTTTGCTGCACTGGCGATCACCATTCATATCGCCGAAAGCGCCTTACCCAGCCCACTTCCCGGCATTAAACCAGGACTGGCCAACGTAGTGACGCTGGTAGTATTGTGTCGCTACGGATGGCGGATGGCGGCCTGGGTGTCGTTACTGCGAGTGTTGGTGGGCAGTATTTTGATTGGCACTTTTTTATCGCCCACATTTTTTCTGTCGGCTGCCGGTGCTCTAGCCAGTGTCGCCGTGCTGGGCCTGCTGTTTGCCCTCTCCCGTGCCCTGCCGGGCTGGGCCGTAGGACCAATGGGCTACGGGGTAGCGGCTGCACTGGCACATATGAGCGGACAATTCTGGGTGGCCTACGCAGTTTTTGTGCCGCATTCCGGTTTGTTAACCCTGTATCCTCTGTTAATGACACTGGCCACCGTACTGGGAATTGTCAGCGGACTGTTGACCCGCACCGTGCTGGCGCGGTTGAATAGCGCCCCGCCCAACGGCAATCCCGTATAATCGGCCCACTTACATAAATGCAACGACACTCAACCCCGTAATCATGGCTACTGCCCAGGCAACACAAACACACCCGCCCGTCCGGCCTCCTATGCGCCCCAAAATCAGCACTGGGGACCGCCTCAGTTTGACCATCTTTTTTGCCATCGTGCTGCACAGCCTGATTATTCTCGGCATCAGCTTCAGCGGTGAAGACCGCGCTCAGCCGCTGCAAAAATTACCCGGACTGGAAGTGACCCTGGTGCAAAGTCGCAGCGACAAAGAAATCGAAGACGCCGATTTTCTTGCCCAGGCTAATCAGGAAGGAGGTGGCGATACGGAAGAAAAAGTACGGCCATCCACACAGGAGGTACCTGTGGTGCCCACGGGCGAGACTGGCGAGGTACGGGAATTTGTGCCGGAAACAAAAATTGCCACCCAGTCCGAGCAACAACAGCAGGAATTACTCACCGCCGCGAATTCCGAGCGTAAAGTGGCAGCAGGTCTCAACACACCACAACATGAGCAACATCTCACCGCCGCGCAATTGCTCTCGCGCAGCAAAGAAATTGCCCGCTTGTCTGCCGAAATTGATCAGACCCAGCGAGTATTTGCCCACCGCCCCAAACGAAAATATATTTCTGCGCGCACCAAAGAATACAAATACGCCAGTTACGAAGAAGCCTGGCGTGCAAAAGTGGAACGTATTGGCCGGATCAACTTTCCCGACGAGGCGCGGCGTAACAAGCTCTCCGGCAGCCTGATTATGGCGGTAACGCTCAACAAGGATGGCAGCATTCAATCCATCAAAATCCGCCAGTCATCGGGGCATAAAATTCTC
>Ga0256830_1001430_pt1 | contig 16946 bp, 14 predicted proteins | sample 128326metaG_FD_190537 | JGI IMG/M metagenome (GOLD analysis project Ga0256830, IMG submission 190537) | Hydrothermal vent microbial communities from Lau Basin, Pacific Ocean - 128-326 | ecosystem: Environmental > Aquatic > Marine > Hydrothermal vents | place: Pacific Ocean: Lau Basin | collected... | reverse complement strand
GTCTCGATGAGTGGCCGGCGAACCATTGTGGGGTTTGGTTCGTTTACCACGCTCTTACACGTTATAAACAGCGTGGGCGTCGAACACGGGGCCGTCCACGCATACGCGCTTCATGGCCGGTCCCGATTCGGTCTGTACTTCGACTACGCAGCCGGCGCAACCGCCTACCGCGCAGGCCATGAATTCCTCCAGTGACACCTGGCACGGCAGGCCGTAGTCACGGGCCAGCTTCGCGGTCGCTTCCAGCATGGGATGGGGGCCGCAGGCGAAGATCTCGACTTCCCGGCGCTGGCCGTCATCCAGTGAGTCCAGCCAGCCTCGAGCCAGGTCGGTGATATAGCCTTCGAAGCAGCCGGGATAGCCCTGCAGGCTGGCCAGCCGGCTGGGAATCTTCCAGTCTTCCAGCAGCGGCATGGCGCCGATTACGCCATCGGGCATGCCCGGTACCAGGATTTGCGAGGGGCGCGATGCGAAAGGGAAGGGGACTTCCGAGCCCATCAGCACCAGCGGCTGGTAGCCACCCGCCTGCATCAGGGTCTCGGCCAGGAAAATCATCGGTGGTATGCCCACGCCGCCCCCCATCAGCAGGGCGCGCGGGCGTGACGGCCGGGGCCTGAACGGCTGGCCGATGGGGCCCAATACACTGAGGGTGTCACCCGGCTGTTTCTGCGCCAGCAGCCGCGTGCCTTTGCCAACCGCCTTGTAGAGGAAGTCCACCCAGCCCTGACGGGTGTCCACCCGCATGATGGACAGCGGCCGGCGCATGGCGAGCTGGGGATCGCACTGCAGGTGGGCGAACTGGCCGGCCAGGGCACGCGCGGCGCAGGCGGGCGCCCGCACGCGCAGGACGTACTGGTCGCCTTCGTACGCCTGGTGCGACAGGACTTCGGCCTGTTCCAGATGAATGGTGCCCCGATGTGTCTTGCTCATAACCCAGCTTTTATGGATGACCGCATTGTCCCGCGGTGGGGTTCGCTTCGCTCACCGCCACCCTACGCCAGTTCATGGATGAGATGGCCATCGCGCACGGTGTAATGCACCCGCCCTTTCATCTCCCAGCCGAGGAAGGGCGTATTCCTGCCCTGACTCTGCATGCTGTCGCTATCCAGCTGCCAGACCTCGTCGGGGTGGAAGATGCACAGGTCGGCCGGTGCGCCCTCCGCCAGGTGGCCGAAGGGGATGCCCAGGATGTCGGCCGGGCCGCTGGTCAGCCGCGCGATGGCTTCGTCCAGTTTCAGCAGGCCGTCGTCGACCAGCTTCAGCGTCATGGGCAGCAGGCTGTCCAGACCGGAAGCACCCGGTTCCGTGGCCGGAAAGGGGGCCAGCTTGGCGTCTGCCTCGTGCGGCTGGTGGTCGGAGCACAGCGCGCCCAGCGTGCCCTTGGCCAGGCCCTCGCGCAGGCCGTCGCGGTCGGCCGGGGTGCGCAGCGGTGGAATCAGGTGATAGTCTGGGTCGAATTCGCGCGCGTCGATGTCGCTCAGGAACAGGTAGGGTACAGCCACGTCGGCGCTGACCGGCACGCCGTCGAAGCGGGCCCGCGCCACCATGCGCACCGCGCGTCGCGTCGTCAGCCGGCAGAAATGCGCGCGCACACCGGTCTGCTCGATCAGCGCCAGGTCGCGCGCCACGGCCACCGTCTCGGCGGCTTCGGGGATGCCGGGCAGGCCCAGGCGCGTGGATACGCGGCCCTCGTGCAGGCAGCCGCCGGCCGACAGCGCGCTGTCGTCGGCGTGCAGGAAAACGGTCAGGCCGAAGGTGGCGGCGTATTCGAAGGCGCGCCGCTCGATCAGGGTGGAGGCGAGCGGCCGCAGGGCGTTGCTGACGCCGACGCAGCCGGCGGCCTGTAATGCGGCCAGTTCGCTCAACTGCTCGCCGCCCAGGTCGCGGGTCAGCGCGCCCAGCGTGAGCACCCGGGCAGCGCCGACCAGCTGCGCGCGGTGCCGGATCAGCTCCACCACGGCCGGTGTGTCGATGACCGGTACGGTGTCCGGCGGGCATATCAGGGTGGTGATGCCGCCGGCCGCTGCCGCCCGGCACTCGCTGTCTATGGTGGCCTTGTGCTCCTGACCGGGTTCGCGCAGTCGGGCGCAGAGGTCGATCAGGCCCGGCGCCACGACCATGCCGCCGGCGTCGATGGTGCGGTCGGCCCGGAAACCGTCGGGCGCCTGGCCAATGGCGGCGACCACGCCATCGGCCAGGAACAGGTCCAGCGTCTCGTTTATGCCGTTGCGCGGGTCGATCAGCTGACCGTTGCGGATGGCGAGTTTCTGCGTGGCGCTCGTCGGCATGCCGTTAACCCTGTGGGCCTCCCGCCTGCTGCATGGCCATCGACATGACGGCCATGCGGATGGCGATGCCGTAGGTCACCTGGCTGAGGATGACCGAATGCGGGCCGTCGGCCACCTGCGAGTCCATTTCCACGCCGCGGTTGATGGGGCCGGGGTGCATGACGGTGACATCCGGTTTTGCCATGGACAGCTTTTCCTGCGTCAGGCCGTACAGCTGGTAGTACTCGTGCTCGCTGGGCAGCATGGCGCCCTGCATGCGCTCGCGCTGCAGGCGCAGCATGATGATGACGTCGGCGTCGCGGATACCGTCGCGCAGATTGTGGTAGACCTGTACGCCCAGTGATTCGGTGTGTGCCGGCAGCAGGGTGCGCGGCGCCACCACCCGCACCTCGCCGGTGTTCAGCAGGTTGAGGGCGTGGATCTGCGAGCGCGCCACCCGCGAGTGCAGGATGTCGCCAACGATGGCTACTGTCAGGCGGCCGAAGTCCGCCCCCTTCTCGCGGCGGATGGTGAACATGTCCAGCATGGCCTGGGTGGGGTGGGCGTGGCGGCCGTCGCCGGCGTTGATGACGCTGACGTGCGGCAGCACGTGGCGGGCGATGAAGTGTGCGGTGCCGCTGTCGGCATGCCGTACCACGAACATGTCCACGTGCATGGCCTCCAGGTTGCGCAGGGTGTCGAGCAGGGTCTCGCCCTTGACGGCGCTGGACGCGCTGACATTGATGTTGAGGACGTCCGCCGACAGACGCTTGGCGGCCAGCTCGAAGGTGGTACGGGTGCGGGTGCTGGCCTCGAAGAACAGGTTGACGATGGTCTTGCCGCGCAGCAGCGGTACCTTCTTGACCGTCTGTTCGGTGACGCCGGCGAAGGATTCGGCGGTGTCCAGGATTTCCTGCAGGATCGGGTAACTCAGCCCCTCAATGGAAAGAAAATGCCGCAGTCGACCGTCTTCGCGAATCTGCAGGCTGGACTGATTCATGCGTTTCTTTTGATCTCCAGGGCCAGTGGCTCGGGACCGCTCAGCTTGACGTATTCGTTGGCCGCCAGGTCCATGTGCAGGCCGACGACGTTGGCCTCGATGGGCAGCTCTCGGCCGCTGCGTTCCACCAGCGTGGCGAGGATGATAGACGCTGGGCGGCCATAGTCAAATAATTCGTTCATGGCGGCGCGGATGGTGCGTCCGGTGTGCAGCACGTCGTCGACCAGGATGATGTGGCGGTCGTCGACGTTGAAGGGCAGTTCCGAGGGCTTCACCTGCGGGTTCATGCCGATACGGGTGAAATCGTCGCGGTAGAAGGAGATATCGAGTACGCCCAGCGGCTCTTGCAGGCCGAGCTGCCCGTGCAGCGCCTCGGCGACCCACACCCCGCCGGTGTGGATGCCGACCATGGCCAGGCTGTCCGCCGGATAACCGGCGGTCAGTTCGTGCAGCTGTCCGGCCATGCCGTCCAGCAGGGCGGGGATGTCGTATTCGTCGTTCAAGCGTCTGATGCCTCGTTTCGCAACCAGTCCTCCAGGATCAAGCGGGCGGCGAGGGCGTCGACCCGGTCGTCGTCCCGGCTCCCCTCGGCCGCCAGCAGCCGTTCGGCCTCATAGGAGGTCAGGCGTTCGTCCGCTTCGTAGACCGGCAGCCCGTAGCGGCCGTGCAGCTGGCGCGCAAAGCGCCGCGACGCTTCTGTCATCGGCTGCTCGCTGCCGTCCATATGATACGGGATTCCGACCACCAGTGCGTCGGGCTGCCAGTCGCGGATGAGCGCCTCTATCCGGGGCCAGTCCGGCTTGCCGTTGCGCGTCGTCAGTGTTTCCAGCGCCGTGGCGGACCCCGTCACGTGCTGGCCCACGGCGACGCCGATGCGGCGGGTACCGTAATCGAACCCCAGCAGGGTGTGGTGTCTGACCCGCATTCCTCGTCACGCTCGAGCCGTTCGCCGTCCATCAGGCATGGCCGGCGTCGCCCGACAGCAGGTCCAGGTCCACGCCCAGCGAGGAGGCTGCCGCCCGCCAGCGTTCCTCGTCCGGGGTGTCGAACAGGATGTCAGGATCGGCCGGGCCGCTCAGCCAGGCGTTTTCGGTCATCTCGCGCTCCAGCTGGCCGGCGCCCCAGCCGGCGTAGCCCAGCGCCACCAGGCGGCGTTCCGGGCCACGGCCCTCGGCGATGGCGGCGAGGATGTCGGCCGACGAGGTGATGCCGATGCGGTCGGTCACCTTGAGCGTGGCTTCCCACTCGCCCAGCGGCTCGTGCAGCACGAAACCACGGTCCTGCTGCACGGGGCCGCCGAGGTGCACCCGGATCTGGTTGGCCTCGGGGTTGGTTACCTTGAGCTTCATGTGGCTGAACACCTCTTCGAGGCGCATGTCCAGCGGCCGGTTGACCACCAGGCCCAGTGCACCCTCTGCGTTGTGTTCGCAGATATAGGTGACGGTGTGGAAGAAATTGGGGTCTTCCAGCGCCGGCATGGCGATGAGGAAGTGATTGCTCAGGTAGTCGGCGTCGGTCATGGTCAAAGTATCCTGTACCCTCTGTTGTCGCACAAGCCTTGGTGTCGTCAGCCGCGCCGGTATACATCGGACAACAAGAGGTGGTCGGTGTTTAGAGGCACTCTAGCGTCCGTGCAGCCGGTTGCCGCTGGTGAACTCCCATGTGCGGGTGATGTGCAGAATGTCTGTTTCCTTGCGGATGTCGTCTGGAAACGGCGGGAAGGGCGCCGCCAGCCGCACGATGCGCACCGCCGCGTCATCCAGGATCTTGTGGCCGGACGGCCGTACCACGGTGATGTTGCGCACCGTGCCATCTGCGTTCAGGGCCACGTCCACGATCAGGCTGCCGGACAGGCGCTGGCGCCGTGCGGCGTCGGGGTAGTTCAGTTCGCCCACGCGCTCGACCTTGGCCACCCAGTCGCGCATATAGTTGGCGTACTTGAACTCCCGGGTGCGGGCGGAAATGAATTTCTGCCTGGGAGCCTGTGAATAGGCCAGCAGCGACTGGTTGATCTGCTCGTTGAGGGTCAGCATTTCCATGCTGCGGTTGATCAGCTTGGCGGCGCTGGGTTTGTCGTCCTGTACATCCGGTTTCTGCCTGTCCTGGTGGGTGCGGCGTGTACTCTGTTCGCGCGTGATGACCTGGGTCGACGCCTCGCTCGGCTTCGATGCAGCGGACGGCGGTGTCTGCTCGATCAGCTCCTGCTGCGGTCGCACCCGTTTCTCGGTGTTGCCGCCACCTTCCTGGCTGGCTTCGGCCAGGTAGTCGTACTCTTCCGGCGGCAGGGTGCGGTTGGGGTTGACGATGGTGATGTCCAGCGTCGGTGTGGTGGGATCCGGCTTGTCCCTGTCCAGGGGGTTGAAGCCGACGCCCAGAATGACGACGGCGTGCAGCGCCGCGGCGATGAACAGGGTCAGCGCCAGGCGGTCCGCGGTCGGGCCCTCGATGGGGGGCGGGCTCTGCAGGTTCATGGTCGTCATGTGGCATTCCCTTCGGGGACGGCTTCCATTATACCGCCGCTGTCAATCCACCATTACGGCAAGGGGGCGCTGAGCTGAACCGGTACGTCTGTGCGTGTGAAGCGGACACGTCCGGCCATGGCGGGGGTCATGTGCGCGACACCCTGGGCGTCGATCAGCAGCACGCAGCGGATGCCCATCGAGCGGGCGATGTCGTGCCAGCCGCCCGGCCCGGCAATGAACAGGGCGGTGGCGGCGGCGTCGGCCAGCGTCGGATCGTTGTCGATAACGGTCACCGAACGGGTTCCCTGTGCCGGCCTGCCGGTGCGCGGGTCGAGTATATGGTGTACCCGCTGCCCGTCCTGTTCGTAGTAACGCTCGTAGTCGCCCGAGGTGAACACGCAGTCGCGGCCCGCCAGTTCGATGCTGGCCAGCACCCCGTCGCCGCGCGGATCGCGGATGCCGATGCGCCAGGGGCGCCGGCCGTGACGACCGCTGACGCACAGATCGCCACCGGCGTTGACCACGGCATTGTCGATGCCTCGCGCATTGATCAGGGCGATGGCCTGGCCGATGGCGTAGCCCTTGGCGAAACCGCCGAAGTCGAGCTGCACCGCGGGGTTGCTGCTGGTCACCCGGTTGCCGGCCAGCGTCAGCTGCAGGGTGCTGGGGTGCTGTGCGGCCACCGCCTGCATCGCTTCGCGGTCCGGCGCGCCGTCAGCGCCCGGCTCGTCCTGCTGGAACTTCCAGGCTTTCAGCAGGCCGCCGATGGCGGGGTTGAACAGGCCGCGGCTGGACGTTTCCAATGCCTGTGCTTTCTTCAGCAGGTCGATGATGGAATCGGGCGCCCGTGAGGGTTCGCCGGCGGCGATGGCCTGGTTGAGCTGTTGCAACGGGCCGGGTTCCCAGGCATGCCACAGGTGGTGGTCCTGCCGGAACATGTCCTCGACGGCCCGCACGGCCTGTTCCCCTTCGCTTTGGGTAACGCCGTACAGGCTGACATCGACAAGGGTGCCGAAGGCAAAGAACTGCTGGCGATGGACCGGCTCGTCCGCCGTCCCGCAACCAGTCAGCCCCAGTGACAGCGCTGCCCACAGCAGCAGGATGAGCCGGCTCACGTTTCCTGTTCCAGCCTGGCGGCGATCACATTCATCAGCTGGCCGGCGATGTCGAGGTTGTAGAGCCGGTCCAGTTCGCGGATGCAGGTGGGACTGGTGACATTGATCTCGGTGAGGTAGTCGCCGATAACGTCCAGGCCGACGAACAGCAGGCCGCGGCGGCGCAGTTCGGGGCCCACCTGCGCGCAGATCCAGCGATCGCGTTCGCTCAGTGCCACCCCTTCGCCACGCCCGCCGGCAGCCAGGTTGCCGCGCGTCTCGCCATCGGCCGGGATGCGCGCCAGCGCCCAGGGCACGGGTTCGCCGTCGATCATCAGGATGCGCTTGTCGCCGGCGCTGATCTCGGGAATGAAACGCTGCGCCATGGCGGTGCGGCGTCCATGGTCCGTGAGGGTCTCGAGGATGACGCTGGTGTTGGGATCGTCATCCCGCACGCGAAAGATGGAGGCGCCACCCATGGCATCCAGTGGCTTGAGGATGACGTCCCGGTACTCACCGAGGAAGGCCCGCAGCCGCTGCGGCTCGCGGCTGACCAGGGTCGGCACGCAGCACTGCGGGAACCAGGCGGTGAACAGCTTTTCGTTGCTGTTGCGCAGCGAGGCGGCACGGTTGACGACCAGCAGGCCCTCGGCCTCGGCCAGTTCCAGCAGGTAGGTGGTGTACAGGAATTCCATGTCCAGCGGGGGGTCCTTGCGCATCAGCACCACGTCCAGTGTGGACAGGTCAATTTCTTCCCGTGGACCGTGGCTGAACCAGTCGCTGGTCCTGTCCTCCACTGTCAGCCCCCGTACGGCGGCGAACGTGCGGCCATCGCGCAGGAAAAGGTCCTTCTGTTCCATATAGAAGAGCTGCCAGCCGCGTGCCTGGGCGGCCAGCAGCATGGCGAAGCTGCTGTCCTTGGAGACTTTGATGGACTCGATCGGGTCCATCACGATGCCGAGTTTGATGCTCATGTCTGCCTTCAGCGTGTAAATCGGTCGGGGGTGACCGCCGGTGGGTGGTCAGGCGCGTAAAGTTTGCCCGTCAACGGACGATAGAACCGGGTAGCCGCAATTGTATCGCAAATCTGTCGGCAAAACGGGCGCTTGGCGCCAGCAGGGCCGGGGCGGGGTCGGGTCGATCCGGCAGCCGGGCAAATCAGGAACATTATATTTGGGTCAGGTACGAACCGTATGCAAACCATTGTCGATTCAGCAGAAACAGAAGAGCTAGAGCGGGCGGCGGAGGATGCGGCCGAGACGGAGGCTGCGGCGGCGGAGGTGTCCATGTCGGCGCTCAAGGTCATGGTGATCGATGACAGCAAGACGATCCGGCGCACTGCCGAGACGCTCCTCAAGAAGGAGGGGTGCGAGGTCGTTACCGCCACCGACGGATTCGAGGCGCTGGCCAAGATTGCCGACGAGAGACCCGACATCATCTTCGTCGACATCATGATGCCGCGGCTGGATGGCTACCAGACCTGCGCACTCATCAAGAACAACCAGGTTTTCAAGAATACGCCCGTCATCATGCTGTCGAGCAAAGACGGGCTGTTCGACCGTGCACGCGGTCGTATCGTGGGTTCGGACCAGTACCTGACCAAACCGTTCACCAAGGAAGAACTGTTGGGTGCCATCCGGGAGCACGTCAGTACGTCCGAGTGATATTTCGTTCAACAGACACGGCGGGCAGGCTGTCGTGTCGCCCGGTGCAGAGCCGGTTACGGGAGCAGTAAACAGATCCAGAGGGTAGGACTATGGCACAGATACTTATCGTTGATGATTCGCCGACCGAAATCCACGTGCTGAAGAGCATGCTGGAAAAGAACGGCTTTGAAGTAGAGACCGCCGAGAACGGCACTGAAGGCATTGAGCGGGCCAGGGAGTTGAAGCCAGACCTGATCCTCATGGATGTGGTGATGCCGGGCCTGAACGGTTTTCAGGCCACGCGCCAGCTGACGCGTGATGCCGAGACTGCGTCGATCCCGGTCATCATCGTCACCACCAAGGACCAGGAGACCGACCGCGTCTGGGGCATGCGCCAGGGCGCCAAGGACTATCTGACCAAGCCGGTGTCGGAGAAGACGCTGCTTGAAAAGATCAACGCCACACTGGCAGTGGCGGGCTGAACGGCAAGGGAGAGGGCATATGTCGACGCCTGAAGAGCAGAACCCCCTGCAGTGGCTGGCTTACCTCGAATCGCTGTGTCTGAAGAATGCGCGAGGACTGCCGCAGCAGGAGTTGACCGAACAGGAATGGGTGGGCATCGGCTTCCGGCTCGGTGACCTGAATCTCGTCGCCCCGCTGGGCGAGGTCATCGAGATTCTGACTCCCCCGGAACTTTCGAGGGTGCCGCGTACCAAGCCGTGGGTATGCGGCATCGCCAATGTGCGCGGCAACCTGCTGCCGATCATGGATCTGCAGGGTTACCTGCACGACCGGCCGGCGCACATGACGCGGCGCAGTCGTATTCTGGTGGTCGACTACAACGGACTCTATTCCGGTCTTGTGGTCGATGCCGTGCTGGGTCTGAAACACTTCGTCGACGAGCAGCGCTGTGACGAACTGCCTGGCGACGACGCCCGTATCCAGGCTTATATGAGCCACGGATTCAGGGTGGGTGAGGAACACTGGGGCGTATTCAGCATGCACCGTCTGGCGGAGACTCCGCAGTTTCTGCAGGCGGCGGTGTAAGTGCTGGAGACTGAATTGAATGTAGTTTGGGAAGACAAGCTAATCTGGTCAGGAGACGAAGCATGAGTACTGCAAAACCATCCCATCTCAAGGTGGGTTCAAACAAAAGGACGATGTACCTGATAACGGCGCTGCTGGCGTCCCTGGGCGCCATGGTAGGCGTGTTCTGGTACACGGGTATGCAGGCCGAATTCGACAAGGAATACATCGGCTACACCAGTGAACAGCAGGTGCTGTCGCAGCGGATCGCAAAATACGCGCTGCAGGCGTCAGCCGGTGTGGAGAACAGCTTCGAGCAGCTGGCCGGTTATCGTGACCGCTTCGAGGAAATGCTGGACCACGAAAAGAATGGCAACGTGGCCACCGGATTGCCGCCGAGCGGCGAGGCCGTGGCGGAGGACCTGGCGGTCCTGGAGCAGAACTGGCAGAAGTTCCGTGAAAGCATCGACTTTGTTCTTGGCGGCCGTGAGACTGTGGATATAGTTGCCGAGGCCGGCAAGGTCATCAACGAGATCATGCCCAAGCTGCAGGCCTACGACGAACAGGTCGTGGAAGCCCTGATCGCCAAGCGGGCAAGCCGCGACACGGTGGCGCTCGCTTCACGCCAGCTGATGCTGTCGCAGCGTATCGTCAACAACATCAACCACGCCCTGAGCGGTGAGGACGTGGAGCTGGCCATCGAGCGCTTCTCCGAGGACGTGGAGGAATACGGCACGGTGCTGGAAGGCATGGTGCGGGGCAACGACACCATCGCGATGATCAAGGACGAGGACGTCCAGGCCAAGCTGTTCGAGACATCCATGCTGTTCAAGATCGTGTCCGACTACGTCGAGGAACTGCTGGATACGTCTGACGACCTGCTGGAGATCCAGGCCGCCGCGCGCAGCATCGCGGAACAGTCGGATGAACTGTTCGCCTCGGCGCTGCGCCTGCAGAATGCCTACTCGCTGGCGGCCGATCTTCGTGAGGTGCAGCCGGAGATGGCCTACATCTTCGGTGGTATCGCACTGCTGGTGCTGTTTCTCCTGGGTATGCAGGTCTACCGCGATCAGGAGCGCCGCCGCCAGGCTGCGGAGAAAGAGAACGCCGACAACCAGGAAGCCATCCTGCGACTGCTGGACGAAATGGGCAACCTGGCCGACGGTGATCTGACTACCTATGCAACGGTTACCGAGGATTTCACCGGTGCCATTGCCGACTCGGTCAACTTCACCATCGACGCGCTGCGCGACATGGTGTCGACTATCAACGAGACGGCATCCCAGGTATCTTCGGCTGCCAAACAGACCCAGGACACGGCACGTCACCTGACCGAGGCGAGTGAACACCAGGCCGAGGAGATCACCTCTGCCACCACCGCCATCAACGAAATGGCCGTTTCCATCGATGAAGTGTCGAAGAACGCGGAAGACACGGCGCAGATGGCGAAGAAGTCGGTGGAAATCGCCAAGAAAGGTGGCGACACGGTGCGTCGCAACATCGAAGGTATGGACCGTATCCGCGAGACCATCCAGGAAACCTCCAAGCGCATCAAGCGCCTGGGCGAAAGCTCGCAGGAAATCGGCGATATCGTCGAACTCATCAACGACATCGCCGAACAGACCAACATCCTGGCCCTGAATGCCGCCATCCAGGCGGCCATGGCCGGCGAGGCGGGCCGTGGTTTTGCGGTGGTTGCGGACGAAGTGCAGCGTCTGGCGGAACGTTCCAGTAACGCTACCAAGCAGATCGAGGCGCTGGTGAAAACCATTCAGACCGATACCAACGAGGCGGTCATCTCCATGGAACAGAGTACCGCGGGCGTGGTCAACGGCGCGCGTCTGGCGGAGGACGCCGGTGAGGCGCTGGAAGAGATCGAGAGCGTGTCCGAGAACCTGGCGGAACTGATCCAGAACATCTCCGGTTCGGCACGCCAGCAGTCCAGGGCAGCTGCCAGCATCTCCGAGACCATGCACGTCATCCAGGAGATCACCACCCAGACGTCGACCGGAACCAACGAGACCGCTGCGTCGATCGGTAATCTGGCCGCTCTGGCGGAGGAGATGGGCAATTCGGTTGCCGGCTTCAAACTGCCTGAGTAAGACAGGGGAATCGGGTGGTCCACGCGACTGCACAGACGTACACCGGCAGGCGGCCCGGCAAGGGCTGCCTGCCCGATATGGATGACCGGCAGTTCACCGACTGGGTGGAGCTGCTGGAGCGCCGTATCGGCCTGTTCATTTCCGAGGATCGCCGCTCTTTTCTCAATACCGGACTCAGGCTGCGGATGAAGGAAATCGGGTGCAGTGACTACCGCGATTACTACCGACGCCTGAGTTGTCAGGGTCCACAGGCGCAGGAATGGACGGTGCTGGTGGATCGTCTTACGGTACACGAAACGCGTTTCTTCAGACACAGACCGTCACTGGACCTGCTGCTCGACGAGTGGTTGCCCGCAGCCTGCGCGGCGCCTGACAAGCAGTGTTTGCGGGTATGGAGTGTCGGCTGTGCGACAGGGGAAGAGACATATTCGTTGGCCATGCTGATCGATGATTACCTCATGTGCAGCGACAGCGGGCGCTATTTTGGTGTCACGGGTACCGATATCAGCCTGCCCGCCTTGTCGACGGCGCGTACAGGGGTATACGACAAGCGGCGCCTGGCCGACATCGATCCGGTTTTCAGAGAGCGGTACTGCAGGCCGGTGTCGGACAGTCGTTTCGAGATCGACGCCGGCTTGCGCAAGCGGGTATGCTTCGCACAGCTCAATCTGCGCGAGGTGTCCAGGGCGCCATTTGCAGGTATAGACCTTATCTATTGCCAGAACCTGCTAATCTATTTCAACCGTGACCGCCGCGTGGATATTGCCAACCACCTGGCTGCGTGCCTGGGTCCGGGCGGGGTGCTCGTATTGGGTCCGGGTGAACTCATGGGCTGGCAGCACAGGGGCATGGAGAAGATACGCTACGATGACACGCTTGCTTACCGGCGTGTGGCCGATCGGTAGCGTGTGGAGAAAGGAAATACAATGAACGAGGCAATCGACTTCAGTACCCTCAACTGGGTAAAGAACGAGCTGGATGTCACGCTGAAGGAGGCGCGACAGGCCCTGGAAGCCTATGTGGAGAACCCGGAGGACGAGGCTCAGGCCGGTTTCCTTGCGGCGCACCTGCATCAGGTGTACGGCACCCTGCAGATGGTTGAACTGTATGGTGCATCGCTGCTGGCCGAAGAGATGGAGCACACCGCGGTAGCCTTGCAGAAACACGAAATCAGCCAATGGCAGGAAGCCTGTGAGGTGCTGATGCGCGCCATCCTGCAGTTGCCGGATTATCTGGACCGCCTGATTGCCGGCCACCGCGATATTCCCCTGGTCCTGCTGCCGCTGCTGAACGATCTGCGCGCAGTGCGGGGCCAGAACCTGCTGTCGGAGAGCAGCATGTTCTCGCCGGACCTCGATGTGCCGCTGCCGGAATCACTCAGGGAACGCAGTGTCGAGGATGATATCCAGCAGCGGGCGCGTGAAATACGGCACCGTTTTCAGTTGGGCCTGCTCGGCTGGTTCAGGGAACGCAACACCGAGGAGAGCCTGGCCGCCCTGTCGGCCACCCTGGAGACCCTGATCAGCCTGAGCAGGCAGGACGCGAGCGCACGTCTGTGGTGGATTGCCGCCGGGGTGACGGATGCACTGCGGTCCGGTGCGCTGACCGGCAGTGTCTCGGTGAAGCGCCTGCTGGGACAGGTGGACCGCTGCATCAAGCGGGTCATCGACGGCGGCGAGGATGCGCTGGCGTCGACTCAGTGCGAAGAGCTGACCAAGAATCTGCTGTTCTATATCGGTGAGGCGAAAGGCGGCGGCGGGCGCGTCAGCGAAATCTGCGCAACCTACCGGGTGCACGATCTGCTGCCCGGCGAAGGCGAGCTGGCGGCGGCGCGCGAAAGTCTGAGCGGCCAGAACGCCGATCTGTTCAGAACCGTTGCCGTGGCTGTCAAGGAAGAACTGGGCCGGCTCAAGGACAGCCTGGACATCATCCTGCGCAGCGGCCGCAGCGACGCCGAAGAAATGCAGTCCATGGCAGCTTCGCTGCGCGCACTTTCCGATACCCTGGGTATGCTGGGTCTGGGTGCGCCGCGCCAGTCGGTGCTGGACAAGGCGAATGAGTTGCAGATCTGCATCGATCAGGGTCAGGTGCCCGCCGAAACCGTCCTCATGGATGTCGCCAGCACCCTGCTGTTTGTCGAGTCAGCCATGGACCGGCTGGGGCAGGGGCATGGCCATACGGGCGACACGGAACAAAGCGCCGATCAGCAGCTGGCCGCCTCGGAATTCGACCAGGTCAAGCAGGTGGTGCTCAACGAAGCGATTAGCGATCTTGCGCGTGCCAAGGAAGCCATTGTCGGTTTTGTGGAAAACATGGATTTCGATGCGCTGGGTGAGGTGCCGCAGCTGATGGCGCAGGTCAAGGGTGGCCTGTTGCTGCTGGGCGAATCGCGTGCTGCTTCACTGATCGATGCCGCGGCCCGCTACATCAGTCATCATCTGATCGATGAGCGCAGGGAACCGCCCCAGCAGGAACTCGATTCATTGGCCGATGCCATTTGCGGCATCGAGTATTTCCTGGAAGGGCGCCGCGAGCACCGTATGTACGGCAACGCCGCCATGAATATCGCCGAGCAACGGGTCGAGTCGCTGGGCTATCCCGCCCAGGACCTCGAAAACGCGGGCGAGGAAGGCACATCCGCGTCTTCGGAGGGCGGGGCATCGGACGTCGGGCCGGAACCGGAAACGATGGAGACCGGCGAGGGCGCCGTCGAAGAAGCGGATCTGGCCGACCTCGACACCCTGCTTTCCGACCAGGAAGAATCCGGGCAGCACGCGGCCGACGGCCAGGCTGTCGAACAGCCGGTGGCTGAAGAAGCCCGTGAACCGGCGCCGGATGACACGGGGGCCGGCACGGTCGAGGTGGCGGAGTCTGAAGTTGATGTCCCCGTGGAAGCAGAAGCAGCTGCGGAAAGCGACGAAGACCTCGTGCCCGCTGCAGCCGCTCCCGCACAGTGTGAAGACGACGTGTTCGCGGAGCTGGCCATCCTCGGCGAAGACACAGACGAGGAAATCCTGGAAATATTCATCGAGGAGGCCGAGGAGGAAATCGCCAGCATCCAGGAGCAGTTGCCGCGCTGGACAGCCAACCAGGAAGACAGTGAGGCGCTGTCCACCATGCGCCGCTCCTACCACACGCTCAAGGGCAGTGGTCGCCTGATCGGTGCCATGCGCATCGGCGAGTTCGCCTGGGCGTTCGAAAACATGCTCAACCGGGTGATTGACGGCACTGTTGCGCCGCAGCCGGTCATGTTCGAGATCCTGCAGGAGGCTGTCGAGGCCCTGCCCGAACTGGTGGCCCAGATTCAGCAGGGTACACCTGTCAGCAGGCCGGCCGGCTGGCTCATGCAGTGTGCGGATGCCCTCAGCAAGGGTGAGACCCCGCCGGCCCGTGCGCCGGTGCCAGACAGCGACGAGTCCGGGCAGAACATTTCCGTGGAGCCGGTGCTCGAGCTTGACGAACCCCCGTTGCATGCCGACGAAGCCGAGCCCTCCGTTGGTGCAGAGCCGGAAGCCGAAACGGCGGATATGTCTGCAGTCTCCCTGGGTGACGGTCTCATGGATCAGGAGCTGTACGAGATCTTCTATTCCGAGACCCAGGCTCACCTGGCCGCTATCCAGCAGTTTCTCGACAGTGACGAGGCACTGGCAAGCGAAGAGCTGGTACGCGCCCTGCACACGCTGCACGGCAGTGCGCATATGGCGGAAGCGGATGCTGTCGCGCGGCTTGCGGGCGAACTGGAGAAATACGTCAAGGCGGCCCTGGCCAGCGAGCAGGCGATCTCGGCCGACGGCCGGTCCGTGCTGGCAGACGGTGCGGGAATAATCGCGGAGATGCTGAAACGCCTCCCCGAACAGGCTGGCGAGCCGGAGGGTTTTGACCCACTGCTGGAGCGGATTGCGAATCTGCAGGAAACGGCCGCCGTGGAGGCGCTGCAGCAGGTGCCCGTGCTGGACGGGGAAGACGCGCCGGAAGAGCCGGTAATGGAGGCACAGTCTGCACCAGAGCCAGAGGCAGTCGCGGAAAGTGATCAGGACCCTTACGCGCACTGTGATCCGGAATTGCTGGAGATCTTCCTCGAGGAGGGTGTGGAGATCCTTGAGCGCAGTGATGCCGCCGTTCATGCCTGGCGCGAAACGCCGGACGACCAGGACATTCTGGCGGAGCTGCAACGTGAATTGCACACCCTCAAGGGCGGTGCACGCATGGCAGACATTACCGGGATCGGCGATCTCGCCCATGCGGTCGAGTCCTTGATCATAGCCATTGTGGAGCGTGGTGCCCATGGCCTGGCCGGTGAGGCCCTGGAGGGTGTGCAGGAGGCGCAGGACCAGTTGGTGACCATGCTGGAACAGGTCCGCGCCCATGAGCCGCTGGCGCCTGCGGCCGCGCTGATAGAGAAGCTGAATGCGCTGCGCGAGCAGACGTCTGCAGCGGCCGGGATTGAGGATCAGCCAGTCGAGGAAGAGGCTGCGCCGGCAGAACAGGGTGCCGATGTTCCGGACGTGGAGCTGTCTTACCTGCATGCAGATCCGGAACTGCTCGAAGTATTCCTGGAAGAAGCGCACGATATCCTCGAGCACAGCGAGAACACCCTGCAGAACTGGAAGCATGCACCCGATGACCAGTCGCTGATGGCCGAACTTCAGCGTGAGCTGCATACCCTGAAGGGCGGTGCGCGCATGGCGGATATAACCGAGATCGGCGATCTCGCCCATGCCATCGAATCCTTGATGGTGGCGGCCGCCGATGGCCTGGTACAGCCGACAGAATCGATGTTCTCGGTACTCGAGCAGGCCCACGACAGGCTGGTGGTACTGGTGGGCCAGGTCGGGGAGCGCCAGCCGCTTACGGCGGACAGTAATCTGCTGACGAAGCTCGAAGCCCTGCGTGAAGGCAGGGCCGTGGTCGAGGAGCGGCAGGCACCGGCGGCCGGCCGCGAGGAGGTCGAGATCGCTGTCGAGCAGGCCGATTCCACCGAGGAATCGCCGAAGCTGGAGCGGCGTGCCGCTCCGCGTGCGCCCAAGGAGCTGGTGCGTGTGCGCGCCGACGTATTGGACAACCTGGTCAACTTCGCCGGCGAGGTCAGTATTTACCGTTCGCGCCTGGAGCAGCAGGTTGGTGCCTACCGCTTCAACCTGGTGGAAATGGAACAGACGGTCGCGCGTCTGCGTGAGCAGCTGCGAAAGCTGGAGATCGAGACCGAGGCCCAGATCCTGTTCCGCTACGAGAAGGAAATCGAGGAGGCCGGCGACGATTTCGACCCACTGGAGATGGATCGCTATTCGAACCTGCAGCAGCTGTCACGCTCGCTGATGGAAAGTGTGGGTGACCTGGACAGTATCCAGA
>Ga0256830_1001429_pt1 | contig 16950 bp, 17 predicted proteins | sample 128326metaG_FD_190537 | JGI IMG/M metagenome (GOLD analysis project Ga0256830, IMG submission 190537) | Hydrothermal vent microbial communities from Lau Basin, Pacific Ocean - 128-326 | ecosystem: Environmental > Aquatic > Marine > Hydrothermal vents | place: Pacific Ocean: Lau Basin | collected... | reverse complement strand
CCGATTTAGAGTCGGTGTTTCGTAGCCTCAAGTCCGAGCTGGGCTTACGCCCAGTATTCCATCATAAAACCGATAGAGTGAGTGGCCATATTTTCATCTCGGTGCTGGCGTACCACTTGGTGCACATCTTGCGCTTTCAACTTAAAGCACAAGGTATCCATTTAAGCTGGAACGGCTTGCGACAAAAACTAATGGGGCAAGATAGAGTGACCGTTCAGCTTAAACGCAAAGATGGCAAAACGCTCCATGTTCGCAAAACAAATTGAAGCGACGCCAGGACGGACAGATAAAGCGGTCATTGACCAAAAAATAGAAAGCGTAGTGCCATAACGAGCGAATGAAAATCGTAAATTACTGATTTAAAGAGATTATTTAGGGGGTAGTGTTAAACATGGGCTAGGAGGCCTATGTAAAAGTAACGAGTGAAGTTGGTAACATTTAACGCTATACTCCAAAGCGTTATGTTATTTCTCACAATGAAAACCTAGTTCGAAACTTTAGATGCCTTATCGAGATACTCAAGCAGTAGCAAACTCTCCTAGCCTGCAAACCCTGCATAAGGCTTGCGCAAAAATATGTAAACGATTTGGTTTTCAATATTTTTTACTCATCAGCAAAACACCGCATCATACACAGCCGCGACTGACTATTATTCAAGGCAAAGACAAAAATCTGCCAGAGCTTATTTTTGAGCGTCATGGCATTATAAGAGTTTCAACGCATGCGATGGATGCAGGCAATGAAGTTGACAATTTACTGCGACAAATTCCAAATAATTACAAACATCAGTTTGCAAACATATTACTGAGTGAACAAGTGAATATTCCGCTGATCAATCATGTTAGCTTTCCAGTGATAGGAAAAGAGGGAGATATTGGCATGCTCATTCTTTCATCCTCTGTCAATCCTTCCCTTTCATCACCTCCTGGAATACAGTTTTCTCATGTCCAAGAGTTTACCGAAAAAATTCATCAATCTGCGATGAATTTGTCGCAAAATAGAACCTCCGTGGCTCAGCACAGCCTGACTCCCAGAGAATTAGAGTGCTTACATTGGGCTGCCGCCGGTAAAACGAATTGGGAGATTGGAGTAATACTCGGAGTTTCCAAGCGTACCATCGTATTTCATTTACACAACAGTGCAAAAAAGCTAGAGACTTCAAATCGATACCATACGGTTGCACGTGCTGTTTCTTTAGGCTTAACCTAAAATTCGCAGTTAGGAAGAGCTTTTCCCTATTTCAGAATCACCATGCAAAATGCCTCAAGATATCATACAATACAATACAAGTTTAGATAAACCTAAATTGATTAAAATGATGGAACTCAAAAAACAGCCCAAAATATCGCGTTGCACGAATTACAATATTGAACACTTCAACAAGCTGGATAAGTCAGATTTGGATCAGAAGTTTTTTTTGCCTTGCGGCTGCGAGCAAGCTAGCCTATTTGCCCTGTCTGAATCATACCAATGTTCAAAATGTCAAATCAAATACATCTATTCATTTTGCCTAAATGAAGTAGTGACCGAAGAATCCACATGGCATTGTGAATATTGTGGTTCGGCATAGTAAAACACTAAAAAGGTGCCGAATAAAAATCATATTGAAATATTTCAATTTCATCTTCAAAATTTATATCCGGTAACTCAGGAATAATTTTCATTGGGTTTAAATAGGTTTGCCCATAATATGTCTGCATTATGTAATCGAAATAAACTGTTTTTTTTATTTCCGGGATAGAATATATATCTTTAGTATAGGGCCATAAATGCACATAGTCTTGTAAGCGCTGACGGTTGCATCTCATGTATGGATGGTATATCGTATCGAATCGAATAAGACTAGTGAACAATTTTATATCTGGTTCCGTGAGACTTTCTCCTAATAAATATCTCGAATGTGATAATTGCTCATCTAGCTCATTTAATGCTGAAAATAAAGCTTCCAAATTATCGCTGTAAATTTTCTGAGTAGGAGCCAAGCCAACCTTGTAAACTCCGTTATTTATATTTTCAAATACAAATTCATTATATCTCTCTATTTCATCTGCTAGATTATCTGGGTAAAGCTGTACATCAGAACTTGACACTTTTTGAAAAACGGTATTGAGCAAGCGCATAATTTCAAGTGATTCATTGTTTACTATCTGAGATGTTTTACAATCCCAGAGCACTGGCACTGATACATTTCCCGTAAATTCAGGTTCTGATAGTTTATATATTTGATATAAATAATCACAGCCATTCACCCTATCGAGAGCACAGCCGTTTCGTGTACTAAACACCCAGCCATATTTTGCAGGCGTGGGGTCAAGCATTGTCACTGAAAGGTATTCCTGCAACTCCAGTAGTACATAGCTAATTAACACACGATGACTCCAGGGATCACCATATCCCAAATACAAGTGATAACGCCTAGGCTCTAGGGTAAACTCAGCAGTCGCATTCGATGAGACTAAATGATTAAAAAAACTTTTTTCACGATGGAAAATTCTACTGTAAGATTGCGCCTCTTCCAGATTAGCGTATTCTTGTCCCCTAATCAGTATTGCCATACAATGTCCTCAGGAATTAAGTATTAATTATATTACCAAGCTTGCACGATAAACTTATGAAAACTCACATGCCTACAAAAGCACTACTCCTTGCCATCGCTACAATGTGGATAGTCTATGGCTTACAGTATTTTATCCCGTTGGAACAATTTGGGATTGTACCACGCACCTTCAGTGGGCTTATCGGAATATTTGCAGCTCCTTTTTTACACGCCAATCTACTCCATCTTATCGCCAATACCATTAGCCTGCTCTTAATTGGCTTGGTGTTTTTCACTGTACAAGGCAGAAAATCATTTGTAATCTCGGCAGAAATCATTGTCATTGGTGGTTTGCTCACATGGCTAATCGCTCGGCCCGATAGTATTCATATTGGGGCCAGTGGTTATATCTATGGACTTTTGGGTTATGCACTTTTCATTGGTGTTTTTCAGCGCAAACTGAGCAATATTTTATTTTCTAGCGCGTTCTTTTTTCTTTACGGTGGCGCGTTATGGGGGTTGTTGCCGATTAATCCATTTGTCTCTTGGGAAGGCCATGTTAGCGGCTTTGTCGCGGGCGCGCTGTGCGCAAAATTTGCGGGGCCGGAAAGAGCCACAGCTAGCCGTAGCGATTGAAAATCTTTACATCAACCTAAACTTAACCGGCATGGTGAACCAATACTGCCACCGATTCGAAGACTATCGGTCGCTGTTATTTGATCAATGACTGTGCTTGGTCCCGCTAACTCGATTCACGAAGGAATGAGTCACTGTTGTGCAGCTAGCGCCATGGATGGAATATACCACCTGAGGCCACAAGTTCTTTAATCAGCTCACTGGATTCTGCCGCAGTCTGCACCGGCGATAAAAGATGAATCAAGGCTTTTTTGTTTTTAGCTCCCGCGTAAACCTGTAACGCATTGCCCAGTGGACGATATTGCGTTCTGCCTTGTTGCGAAACATCCGGTGCATAGGTTGCCATGAAAGCAAAAGGATACTCCGGGTCTTTGCTATTTTCGGCGAGATGAAAACAACCCCGTCCTACTTGCCGCCACTGCGGTGCCCGTGATTCTAGAAAATCGGCAAGACTTATTTTATTTTGCAGAACTTGCTGGCAAATCCAATCATCTAACAAATTCCAGTGATGTTCTAATACTTGTGCGGGTGAGATACTCCGCACCATGCATCGGTGGAGCAGTGAGTAATACTGACTGACTTTCTGAGTTCCACGGAATGGGTTCCAGCGCGAACGCTTTAGCAGTTTCGAGCTTGGGCATATGACAGCGTTCTGACATATACGAGCACGCAAAATCCCGCCAAAAATGCGCCGAGTTTGAAAATACCGAACTGTCGCGACTAGACGCTAAGGGAAACAAGCCTTCGCCAACATCGTTTTTAAAAGCTGCTGCTATTTTGTTAGCGGAGAGATCGTCTGCGCAATGTAAATGCCCAGACGGTAAGATGCTAATTTTTAGTGACATTAGCGGATTCATCTTTTGTTCTCTATCTGTATTGTTTGCGTACTCAATAATTTCGATATCATACTAATGAAAAGAAAGACTGCTATTATATTAATATTTACTCTAATAAGATAAGAAATATTGTCATTATTTAATTTATATACTATGCTTACAAATGTAAGCATTAATTACCATTATAGCCACTTAAGATAATAAAAGTTATCATTATGAATTTTGAGTCAATGACTGACCAATCGATTACAGCGGAGATCGGTCGCCGAATCGAGCAAATGCGCCTGGAACAAAACCTCACCCAGCAGCAAGTGGCGGATGAGATTGGTTTGTCGCGTGTGAGTTATCGCAAATTAGTGAGTGGCGCCGCCAAATTTGAAAATATTATCGCGGTACTGCGCGCGTTGGGGCGATTGGATTTAGTCGAACAGTTTGTGCCCGAGACAACATTCAGTCCAATGCAGCAATTAAAATTAAAAGGCAAACAAAGACGGCGCGCAACGGGTGGGCGTGCACGGAAAGCGGACACGAACAACAACGAAGATAGCGAGTTAGACTGGTAATGCAAAACCTGGCAGAAGTCCGTTTATGGGGTGAATTGCTCGGGGCGCTGGCCTATGATCCCAGATCAAAAATAAGCACTTTTGAGTATGCGCCAGAATGGATGGCGAGTAAGGTTGAAATCGCACCGTTGCGAATGCCTTTATCTTCCCGAAAATTTCAGTTTCCAAGCTTAAACCCGGAAACCTATAAAGGCCTGCCTGCGGTATTTGCGGATACCTTGCCGGATGATTTTGGCAATGCTGTTATCAATGCATGGCTCGCGAGAGCAGGGCGAGATATTACTTCTTTTACTCCACTTGAGCGTTTGCTTTATTCAGGGCATCGTGGCATGGGGGCGTTTGAATTTGAGCCTGCTATTACGCAGACAACGACCCGCAACGAGCAAATTGAGCTTGCTTCATTAGTCGAAATGGCACAGCAAATTCTAGATCAGCGCGCCAAACTCTCAATGAATATGCAAGCAAACAAGGTAAATAATGCTGCGATGTCTGTTTTATTCCAGGTGGGTACATCGGCGGGTGGTGCGCGCGCCAAAGCCTTGGTTGCCATCAATGCGGATAGAACTCAACTACGCTCTGGTCAAATAGATGCCCCGCAAGGTTTTGAACATTTTTTACTGAAGTTTGATGGGATAGAAGAGCACAAAACGAATAGCCAAGTGTTTGCTGATCCGAAGGGTTTTGGTCGTATGGAGTATGCATATTACCTAATGGCAATGGATGCAGGGATTAATATATCGCCCTCAGAGCTGTTAATTGATGGCGCGAGAGCACACTTTATGACAAAACGTTTTGATCGCAATGGTAACAGAAAGAAGCATTATGTTTCCTTATGCGCCATGGATCATGCGGATTATAAAAAACCAGGGGCTTATAGTTATGAGCAATTATTATCGGTTGCAAGACAATTAAAATTACCCAGAACGGATGCGATTGAAATTTATCGACGCATGGTCTTTAATGTGGTTGCACGCAATCATGATGATCACACCAAGAATACTGGTTTTTTGTTGAATACTAGGGATAGTCAATGGCGGTTATCCCCCGCCTTTGATCTAGCCTATAGTTATAAAAAAGATTCACCGTGGGTTAATTCACATCAAATGACTTTAAATGCTAAACGAGATAATTTTACTCGTGACGACTTGTTAACAGTGGGCGCATTAATTGGTAATTTTAAAAAAGAATCTAGCCAGATTATTGATCAAGTGACCTCGGTAGTGGCTAAGTGGCAAGACTACGCAAATACCGCAGGCGTGTTTGAGCATCTCGCACATGAAATAAAACAAAACCACCGTCTCTCACTTTAAAAATATTTTGTTATAAGCTTACCAAATACTACATTTCAAAAACGCAGTTATTGTTCGAACATTCCTTAATCATGATCTGTCCGCTAATTATGATTAAATGCGCTCGCTAACCGGTTATATTGTATTGCCTCTGATATTTCCTTTGAAAACTTATCGGAACTTAGCTTTGCTAATAATTCAAACGCAGCTTGGTAGCTAACTGGCCCGCCATTGGAGGTAATGACCTTATCATCGACGACTACATTTGTGTCATATTGAACCTTGATTTTCGGATAGGCCTTAGAGAGCCCCTTTTCGCCGCCCGCCCATGTTGTTGCTTTCTTACCATCTAGAATACCCGCTTCACCAAGCAAAAAAGCACCAGAACAATTACTCACCATCCAAGAGGCCGATTCACTTTGCTTTTTAATATACTCTATAAGTATTTCATCATTTAAAAAGTTTTTCATTTCATATGCGCTAGGAACAATTAACACATCAAGAGAAAGAGCATCAAAAATCGTTTTATCCGCGATTATTCTGAGCCCCTCTTCTGATAACACTTCTTTCTTCTTGGTCGCAGAAATAACCACTACCTCGTAGGATGAGAACCAAGATTTTTTTGTTGCAGCACCAAAAACTTCAATAGGTGCAGTAACATCACTCGTTAAAAAACCATCAAAAACGAGAATCCCAATCTTTGAAGTAGTTGCATAAACTGACGTATTGATAAAAAACAACACCCCTATAACTACCGATATTTTTTTGATTATATTCATCCTGTTCTCCGTCTAAATAGTATTTCTAATGTCTTGGTTAATAAATTTTTTTTTCGGTATTGGCATCAAAATTTCTGCCCTTCAGGAAATTAGATAAATATCCCTGCCTTTTACCGATTAGTTCTAATTGCTTCGCTTTTAAATCAGGAGGGTAGACTGCCTTAGCTACTCTAAGTTCAAGTAAATGGTTTTTCCATTCAAGTATTTTTGAGTGCCGCTCATTAAAAAAGATTACAGGGTTTACTTCATTTATGCAGTCCAGATATTGAAACAGAGGAACAAAGCTGAGGTCAATCAGCGAGCAATCAGATCCATTGAAATATGGCCCTTGGTGTAAAGTACGTTCAATTTGATCGAACTTCATAAGTAAGTCATCCCGAACTTCATAGAAGTCTTCTTCTGTTTCTTTTATCGTTAAATAGAACAAGTCCCATAGGCAAGTATCCCCAAACTCAATCCAGCTTCTATTTTCTGCACGTAAAATCAAATTCTCAGGATGAAGTTGTTCTGGATAAGCTTCATCAATATATTCACAGATGACCGAAGACTCGAAAATTACATGCCCATCTACCAGTAGCAATGGCACTTTTTTTAACGGTGATATTCGCATAAACCATTCAGGTGGTTTTGCCAATTCTATAAATTCTATTTCATAGTCTATTTCCTTGAAGCTTAATAATATTTCAGCCTTTTTAACAAATGGACATAAATTGAAACTAATTAGTTTTAACTTCAAAATTCGAATTACTCCATATTTTCGTAGGGCATAACGAGACCTGCGGAAACAAGTTTTATCATATTCTGAATCACATACTACACTGAGGCGACGTGAGATGAAAGAACCCACAATCTACAAAAAACGGTGGAAAGTCGAAGTGTTTCATAAAAACATTAAATCGAACACCGCTTTGACGAAGTCACCCACCAAAGTTGTCCGGACTCAAACAAATCATATTTTTATGTCGTTCTATGCAGCGGCTAGATTAGAGGTGTTGAGTATAAAACAAAGGCTCAATACGTTTGCGTTGAAAAACAAACTTTGCATTAACGCGATTCGACTAGCTTTCGAGGAGCTACCGACTCTCAAGGATATAACTGCGTAACATCAGTATGTAAAATATCAGGAAAAATTAGAACGAAATCTAGATTTCGATAAATAAAATAGATTTATGGCGATGAATTATCAAGCCAGCCTTCTAAGAAGGCTGGCTCTTATACACCCTTAATAGGGTGAGATCAAAACCACGTTCTAAGAACGTGGATTTTTACTCTACGGCCTACGCCGCATATCCAATCACAGCATATCTCTTTTCTTACGCGACAAGTCCATCAAAAATCAATATGAAAACAATCTGTTACCAAGATAGCTCTTTTAAACGATAGAATAGCCAGCTATAGCCGCAAAGATTTTGATATGCCCTCCAGGCGATGAAGTTGGAGGCCTTGCGTAAAAGACATCCACCAAGGCATGGAATCATTAGGATACTGGCCAGGGTAGACCGCTGGACATGAAGGCGCTCAAATCCAAGGGACGGAAAAACCTGGCTGCAAGCGGTCAATAATGCCAACGTCCCTCGAAGCGGATGCTCGATATCTGGCTGTATATCGCTGAAGACAGTTCCGTTAATGCTGACCGCATGTTAATAACTCCATGGTTGCATATTTATGGTATGTCAAGTAAAAGTGCTTTATTAACACCCCCTTATTCTCCTAGTCCTTTTATTCTGCTTTCTGGTATTGCACAAATCCTATGTGAGTCTTTATCTCGGTTATAGGGCGATACGATTTTGTATGTGCTCGCCTACCGGTTGTTTTTCTCACAAAAACAACTATTATGTCCGTGCGGGAATCTCATAGCTTATAGCATAAAAAGTAGTCATCTTCAGGTAAAAAATACTATGTTTAACAAAATTACAAGAACTCTCTTTGGTAGTCGCAATGACCGCGAAGTAAAACGAATGAGTAAGATCGTTCAGCAAATAAATTCATTTGATGAGACTTTGAGTTCTCTCTCTGACGAAGAACTACGTGAAAAAACAAATGAATTTCGTCGCTTATTAGCTGATGGAAAAACGCTCGATCAAATTTTACCCGAAGCCTTTGCGGTTGTTAGAGAGGCTGGTAAACGTGCGCTAAATATGCGGCATTTCGATGTGCAAATGATCGGTGGTGCGGTACTTCATTCTGGCCGAATTTCCGAGATGGGAACGGGAGAAGGTAAAACCTTGGTGGCTACCTTACCTGCTTATCTTAATGCGTTATCGGGAAAAGGCGTACACGTCATTACCGTCAATGATTACCTTGCAAAACGTGATTCGGAATGGATGGGCAAGCTTTATAATTTTCTGGGTCTCAGCGTCGGTGTCGTCGTTCAGGGGATGGATGGCGCAGCAAAACAGCAAGCTTATGCGGCTGATATTACTTACGGAACGAACAACGAATATGGCTTTGACTATTTACGCGACAACATGGCGTTTCGTGGTGAAGACAGGGTTCAGCGTGGTTTAAATTATGCGATTGTGGATGAAGTGGATTCCATCTTAATTGATGAGGCGCGGACTCCTCTCATTATTTCGGGGGCTGCAGAAGATAGTTCCGAGCTTTATAAAAAAATCGATAAGTTGATCCCTCAGCTTGAAAAACAGTTGGAAGAAGAGGGGCCTGGAGATTATTCTCTTGACGAAAAAAGCAAACAGGTTTTCCTAACCGAAACAGGACATGAAAAAGCGGAAAAAATGTTAGTCGATATTGGGCTACTGCAAGAAAATGAAAGCCTATACGACCCGCAAAATATTAGTTTATTCCACCACATTACCGCAGCATTAAAAGCCCATGTATTATTTCAAAAAGATGTTGACTACATTGTCAAGAATGATGAAGTTATTATTGTTGATGAATTTACCGGGCGTACAATGCCGGGGCGAAGATGGTCAGAAGGTTTGCATCAAGGTGTGGAGGCCAAAGAAGGGGTTAGCATACAGCAAGAAAACCAAACTCTCGCATCGATTACCTTTCAAAACTTTTTTCGCATGTATGACAAACTGAGTGGAATGACAGGTACGGCGGATACTGAAGCATTTGAGTTTCAACAAATATATAGTTTAGAGGTTACCGTAATACCTGCCAATCGACCGGTTAAGCGCGAAGATATGGGTGATTTGGTTTATCTGACCGAGCAAGAAAAATATGATGCGATTGTCGCGGACATTAAAGACTGTAATAGTCGTCGGCAACCGGTGTTGATTGGCACCACTTCGATTGAAAATTCCGAACGTATTTCTGCTGTCTTGAAAAAAGCAAATATTGCTCACGAAATTTTGAATGCAAAACATCATGACAGAGAAGCTGATATTATCGCTCAAGCAGGTCAATCGGGGGCTGTCACCATAGCGACTAATATGGCCGGTCGTGGAACCGATATTGTATTAGGTGGAAGTTTAACTGCTGAACTCGAAGTGCTGGGTGAAAACCCCAGCGAAGATGCTGTTGCAGCTGCGACAAAAGTGTGGGAAGAGCGACACCAAGCAGTTCTCGATTCGGGCGGATTACACGTGATAGGAACGGAGCGGCATGAATCTCGGCGTATTGATAACCAGTTACGAGGACGTTCTGGTCGTCAAGGAGATGCAGGATCAACCCGGTTTTATCTTTCTTTGGAAGACAGCTTGATGAGGATTTTTGCATCCGAGCGAATGGGTTCATTGATGCAAAAACTGGGAATGGAAGACGGCGAAGCGATTGAGCATCCTTGGGTTTCAAAAGCGATAGAAAATGCGCAGCGCAAAGTTGAAGGCCGCAATTTTGATATTCGTAAGCAATTATTAGAATACGATGATGTTGCTAATGAGCAGCGAAAAGTAGTTTATGAGCAACGCAATGAATTAATGGATACCGATGATATTGCGGATACCATAGAAGCTATTCGCAGTGACGTATTGAATGATGCCATTAGTACTTATATTCCACCGCAAAGTATCGATGAGCAATGGGATATAAAGGGCTTAGAAGGATTTTTTGCTAAGGAGTTTGGCCAGCATTTTGAAATTCAACAATGGCTGGATGAGGATGATGAATTACATGAGGAATCGTTGCGTAGCAAGATCATTGGCATCATAGAAGATGAATATAAGCAGAAAGAAGCGATTGCGGGAGCTGCAAATTTTCGAAACTTTGAAAAAATGGTTATGCTTCAGGTTTTGGATAATTTGTGGAAAGAACACCTTGCCGCTATGGATTATTTACGTCAAGGGATTCACCTGCGAGGGTATGCGCAAAAAAATCCCAAGCAAGAATATAAGCGGGAAGCTTTTGAATTGTTTTCGCGTTTATTAGACAGAGTTAAGCTTGAGGTGATTACTATTATTTCTCGTGTCCAGATTTCGAATGCGGAAGAAGATATGGCGAAAGTGGCTCGGCAACGAGAGCAGCAACAACCTAAAATGCAATATCGTCACCCGAATGCAGAAAGTGTTATTCCAGATGGCGGTGCTGATTTACCTCAAGGTGATGGAAAATCGAGTTTAGAACCTGTTAAGGCTCCGTTTGTTCGTGAAGGCCGCAAAGTAGGGCGTAATGAACCTTGTCCCTGTGGATCGGGGAAAAAGTATAAACAATGTCATGGGAAACTGGGGTAGTTTATTCATTTTTGTTAGCGCCCAAAACGAATAATGTCTCCAGGACTGAGCTTAGTGGTGTTGATTTCCAGTTTGCCAATGGCGAAGAGTGGTTGTACTTGCTGTATGGCCATGGTTGCTATCGGTGTTTCAAGATAACCAAGGTATTGATTGCTGCTCGCACCAATAAGTGGATCGGGGTTTAGTCGATAAGCCATTAATACATCCCCGACTGAAACGAGTGAAGAAGCACCGGCATCAAAAAAGACTTCCTTACCATCAACGTGAACTATACGTGCGGAAAATGGAAGTTCATCTAAGTCTTCTAATACCATTCTGATTTGCGAGTCGATAATTTGGTTTATCATTTTTCCATATCGGCTGGCATAAAAATGGGTGTTAGAAAATAGAGGCATGTTTTTTTCGAAAATTTCTCCATGTTTAACGAGTTCGCTGGAACGATGTCGAGCAATTCGGACACCTGAAATTCCGTCATGAATAAAAATCTCCATTTCAAATCTTCGTTTTTTACCAAAAAAATTCAGCAAGCCTTGTTCATGGCTGAGGTCGCGTAAAATACCGCTAACCACAATTTGGGTTCCTGTTTTCGTGGCGATGTCGGAATAGATTTTTGCGGAGTTGTGCTGATACTCTTGATCAAGTGCTGAAACCAGATATTGTGTAGCATCTACGCCAATAATGCTTCCTGTGTTTTCTAGGCGTCGAATAAATTCGCGTGGTAAATCTTTTTCAATATTGGGTAAGTCTTGAACGTGTTGGCGTTGCAATATATCAAATTGAAGAAAGGCGACTTTTTTTCGGTAGCGTGCCGCCGGTGATGGAGAGCGTTGTTGTTCATCATCTATTTGTGCGCGAATGCGAACATGTATTATTCCGTCTTGTTGCCATTCATCCAATACCTTCATTTGCTCAACGGTGCCCACTCCGTTTACTCGAGAGCTTTCAATGATGAGTACGTTTGATATTGTTGTCGCAGTACTCTCAATATGTGCTTTGTATTGCAGCGCTGCTTGATTTAATGCATCTTTGATAGCGCGATTTTTTGCAAGATTAAGCGCGCCGTCAATAATGGGTGCGCTACCAACAGCTACATAGGTTTTAGTGGCAAAAGTTAATGAGGTATAGCCGTTACCAACAAAAAAAATAATGAGTATTAAAAGTTTTTTCATTTATTGGTTCTATTTGAGGGCTACCTTTTCAGGTAAAAGTTGTCTTTGTTATTCTCTGTGGTAGATAAACTTGCTTGTCTAAATGGCGAAGGTGACGGAGCAGGCCGGTCTTTAGCCTTCATATTTGACGGAATACAGTTTGCTTCGTTAGGTTTGCTCAATGCGGCAGATAATAAGTGTTGGCCTACGTTTAACTCAACAATTGTTTCAAAGCTTCCATCTTCTAAAGGATTCTCGCCAATGACTTTTGCACCTCGTAAATGAGTATCGAGATAAATGCGGAACCGATCTTTTTCCACAACCATGTCGCCAATCGTGGTGCCACCCCAGATTTGAATCCCTGAAACACGTTCAGCTAAGCTTCTCAATGCATCAATTTTCGCGGCGCGCATCGCCATGAGGCGGCGCTGTGGTTCTGGGTAAAAGCTTTTGGGTGGGGCGCCATAACCCGTCGTACGGATAGTCGTCTCCTCAGCTTGTTTGCCTTTATTGTTAATATAATGTTTGTCGCCTACGCATTCACCTTTGTTATTCGATGATGTGCGTGAAAAAAACATAGAGCTGTCTTCATCCTTAGATGTTAAACCTAGGCTGGCGCAACCTGTTAACAGAGCGATGCTGATAGCAATCGCAATACTAACGGCAGATTTCTTGAATTGTAAAAACATAAACTCACCTCATTTTGCCTTTATGTGTAAAAGCACTTGCTTTTAAATCGGGTGAGACAAAGCAAATGATATACCAATAGGTTTTGGCGTGTTTTTTGTAAACGATAATCTTAAATTATCCTAGAATCCGCAGTTGGACGAATTGAGGAGTCATTTCTAGCTTATATCAAAGGGAAGGGAATGGAGTAGCATTATGATTAGCTTACGCAATAAGTATTTCTTAATAGCATTGATTGCGAGTTTATTATGCATATATGCCAGTGTCGCCTTAGGTGCGGGAACTAAAAGTTGTTACGACAAAATAGATTATATTAAGCCTAACAATGTGATTGCTGAACGAGCGCTCTATGTTTTTATCGATCAAACCACTCCCTTAAGCGGCAAAATGCGGAAAAATTTATCCGCCCTATTGACCAAATGGGGAAGACAGGGCGACCTTCTGAAGATTGCAAGATTCTCCGCAAATTATCGTGGAAAATATCCAGAGTTAATATTCAATGAAAAAATAGATGGGTTGCCCGGTCAGCAATATATATACAATTTGCGATGGAAAGATAAAAAAGAATTATTGGCATGTATCGAAAACAATGAAAAGCAAGTGAGTAAGGCTTTTGCAAAAGTGGTTAAAGAAACTCTAGAAAGCAATAATCCCAAAACACCGAAAACTGAATTGCTTTATTCGTTAAAGGAATTGTCACGACAGGTGATTATAAAAAATGAGGCTAAGCAAAAAACGGTATTGCTGGTCTCTGATGGCATGGAGAATAGCCATTTATTGTCTTTTTATAAAAAAGGTGGCTTAAAAAAAGTAAATGTCCGAAAAACAATTTTAAAAATTCGTCGCCAAGGTTTGATCGGTCACTGGAAGGGAACCGAAGTCTACATCTATGGCTTGGCTTTAGGCTCCAAGAAAAATCCGTATACCAGTCCGCAAAGTGTGAATCGTCTTAAATCATTTTGGGAACACTATTTTGTCGAAGGAGGGGCTGTTATTAAGGGCATAGGTGCGCCTGAATTACTCGTATCATCAATTGATTAGATGCTTGAATCTCGAATCCGCAGTTCGTAGCGAGATTCATCCACAGGGTGAAATGCCAAGCGTATAGTTAATTTCTATATTTCAACAAGTTACCGCCTGGTCAGGGCGGTCAACTGCGGACAGGTTTAATAAGGGATGAGGTATTTGTTATTTCCTCCCATCTTGTTTTCCTTTCGCTACTCTTATTCCTGAGGCTTTTTCCTGCCTGGCGTGGTTCCGGCCACCCCTGGCCCGTCCCGTGTCCATCTTTGGCGCTAGTCACTGTAAAACAGTGGCCCATTTCTTCGTAAATCTAATAGCAGGAGCTGCGCTGAAAGAGTTTTTACTTGACATTTGGCGAAAAAAGGAAGTGGAATTCAAGAGGGTGGGGGCTTAATCATTTAACAGCTTTTGCCATTTATTTTATGGTCGATTTTTTGACGAGATATCTGCAATGGCAGATTGCTTAGTTTGACTAAGGGCTTATATAATCCACGCTTCAAAATGAGCCGAATGGTGAAATCATGGTATCTAAGAATTATATCTATCGTTTATTTGGACAATCTCCCGTCAAGCCTTTGCAAACACACATGGAAAAAGTAGTGACATGTGTGGCTGAATTGCCCGCATTTTTTGAAGCGGTCATTGTGTCGGATAGAAAGCAAGCCAATAGCATACAAAAGCGTATCTCAAAATTGGAAAATGAGGCCGATGATCTCAAAAAAGAACTGAGATTACATTTGCCTACAGGATTAATGATGCCTGTATCGCGTAGAGATCTGCTCGAAGTTTTAACCATGCAAGATCGCGTAGCTAATAAGGTCAAGGATATTGCGGGTTTAATCGTGGGTCGAAAAATGAGTTTTCCCGATGAAATTGGTTCCGACTTATTGGTGTTTGTTAATCGCTCGGTGGATGCGGCGCGCCAAGCGCATAAAGCGATTAATGAATTGGATGAACTCGTAGAAACAGGTTTTCGCGGCTCCGAGGTTGATCTGGTGAAGTCCATGATCGAAGAGCTTAATCGAATAGAAAGCGATACTGATAGAATAGAAGTTGACGTTCGGGCTATGTTATTCAAGATTGAGAAAGAATTACCTCCCATTGACGTTATTTTTATGTATAAAATAATTGATGGTATCGGGGACATCGGCGATTTGTCCCAGCGTGTAGGTAGTCGATTGCAATTGTTACTTGCTCGTTGAGGAATTTTTAGATGGATTACGGTACGACGTTTATTATTATGGCCATTGTCTTTGGCCTTTTTATGGCTTGGGGTATCGGCGCAAACGATGTTGCGAATGCGATGGCGACATCAGTTGGTTCCCGCGCAATCACGATAAAACAAGCTATCATTATTGCTGCTGTTTTTGAGTTGGCTGGCGCAGTGCTCGCAGGGGGGGAAGTCACCAAAACTATTCGTAAAGGGATGGTTGATAGTGATTTATTAGTATCGAGTCCTGAATTAGTCATTTATGGCATGTTGTCCTCCTTGTTAGCTGCTGGTATTTGGCTGTTAATTGCATCTTGGAAAGGTTGGCCGGTTTCGACGACCCATTCAATTGTGGGTGCAATTGTGGGTTTTGCTGCTGTTGGAATAGGCATCGAAGCTGTCATGTGGGGCAAGGTCGGCTTTATCGCGATGAGCTGGGTTGTCTCTCCACTGCTTGCGGGTACGATTGCGTATCTATTGTTCATGAGTGTTCAGCGTCTGATTTTAGGAACAAGTCAACCGCTTGAAAATGCAAAAAAATATGTGCCAATTTATATTTTTTTTGTTGGTTTTGTTATTGCCTTGGTTACCGTATTCAAAGGCCTCAAACATGTAGGTTTAGAATTGAGCCTGTTGCAGAGCTATTTGCTTGCTTTTGTGGTGGGAGTCATCGCGGCTATTATTGGAAAGATCTTAATTCAACGCATAACTATCGACGTAAAAGATGACAAAGATTTCCACTTTACCAATGTAGAGAAAGTCTTTGCCGTATTGATGATGTTTACTGCTTGTGCGATGGCCTTTGCACATGGTTCGAATGATGTGGCGAATGCTGTTGGGCCAATTGCTGCGGTTGTTAGTATTGTTGAAAATGATGGCGTGGTTTCCCAGGAATCTGTTTTGCCACTGTGGATACTTGGTCTTGGTGGAGTTGGAATAGTGCTTGGTTTAGCGATGTATGGGCGGCGTGTTATTGCAACAGTTGGTTCGGGTATTACGGAACTTACCCCAAGTCGAGGTTTTGCGGCGACGCTAGCAGCAGCGACTACGGTTGTACTTGCTTCAGGAACGGGTCTGCCAATATCGACGACTCATACACTAGTGGGGGCAGTGCTCGGCGTAGGTTTAGCGCGCGGAATAGGTGCGTTAAATATGCAGGTAGTTAGAACCATCTTTATGTCGTGGATTATCACCTTACCGGCGGGTGCGATTCTCTCAATAATATTCTTTTTTACATTTAAGGAAATTTTTAGTTAGTTTAGTATTTTTCGCACGCCATAGCTATGCTGTCATTCTTACGGTGATGCGAACATTCCACTGTGATTGTTTGGTTATCTTAGAATTCGCTGTTGATTGCTTAGGCGTGAGCGTAAGCAGTTGATATGTTTAGACTTTTAATTGTTTTTCTGTTCGTTCATGGGGTGAACTGCGCTACGCGTCGAAGTTGTTCAAATGTATAATAAACCCTGAATCACAGATCGTCGCTTTCTGGTAGAATGCAGGCCATGGATATTACCCCAGTATTAGATGGTTTAAATGATGCGCAACGCAATGCTGTTTCCGCGCCTCCGATCAATATGTTAGTACTCGCTGGAGCGGGAAGCGGTAA
>Ga0256830_1001428_pt1 | contig 16970 bp, 9 predicted proteins | sample 128326metaG_FD_190537 | JGI IMG/M metagenome (GOLD analysis project Ga0256830, IMG submission 190537) | Hydrothermal vent microbial communities from Lau Basin, Pacific Ocean - 128-326 | ecosystem: Environmental > Aquatic > Marine > Hydrothermal vents | place: Pacific Ocean: Lau Basin | collected... | reverse complement strand
TTGATCTCTCTCGCGCCCCAGGCCGTGGTGCTCTTCGTCTTGCTCGGCCCGGGGATCGTGCTCATCTCGATGGCTTTTTCCATTGGACGCAGCACCAAGCGCGGCTTGTCCGTGCGATATGTCTTGCGCTTCGCATCGATCGATGCCGTGCTCTTGGCGCTGGCCTCTTTGCATCAGATCCGTACGGTGGGTGCCTTGCTGCCCGAACGTGCGCGCTTTGCCTTGTTGCTGATGGTCTCTTCGCTGGCGCTGGCTTCGGTCTACTTCGTTTTCTTGGTGTTTCTCGATTGGCGTCGTCCCGGCTCGGTTCGAACCCCGGCGATCATCGCCGGGGGATTGGCATTGATCACCAGCCTCGGGGTCGCGGCCGATCTCAGACGCGTGCGCGTGGTGAAGGAGGTTCCGGTCTCGCTCCCCGGCTTCGAGATGCGTACCCCGCTGGCCCTTCTTGAACTTCCCGGACTCGGACCCGGCACGCTCGATACCATCATGGAAGAGGGACATTTTCCGTCGGTGCTCGCCGTGCATCGACGGGGTACGCGTCTCTTGCTCGATGGGACCCCGCTCGGTGATCCACTGGCGTGGTACGCTACGCTGATCACGGGCCGAGATTCGCTCGCTCACGGCGTGCTCGGTCCCGTACGATATCGACCGTGGCTGCGTCAGCGTTCGTTCGGCATCTTTCCCCGAGGGTTGTTGCTCAGGCCTCTGCTCTTCACGCCCCTTTGGTCTCGTGTTCCGCTCGATGCCGACGCGCAGCGCGCCGTCGATCTTGCAGGTATCGCCGGAGCATTGGACATTCCGGTCGCCGTTCTAGGAGATCCGCTCGAGCGCGATACGTCCTCACCGGCTCGCTGGATCGTGCATCGAGACGCCTTGCGCCCGGGCGGCCCCATTCCTTTGCCGCAAGGTGGCGAGATCCCCTGCCCGGACCCCGGCGATCTCTCCGGGCGCTACTTCGACCCGCCGGCCCGCGACCTGCCGGTGAGCGCGGGGCTTGCTCGACTCGTGCGCGACGCGGCGAGTCAGGATCGCTGCGTTCTCGAAGCGGGGAAGCATGCTCTTCGCAGCGACTATCCTATCGTTCATATGCGCCTCGACGGTCTTCGGCGTGTGCTCTACCACTTCACCGGCTGGAATCCAAAGCAGCCCGCTCGAGGTGTGACTTCGCGGGAGATCGAGGCCTTGCGTTGGGCCGTCGCGCGCTACATCAGGGATCTCGACGCCGGACTCGCCGAGATCATCTCGCTCGCTCGAGACCGCTACGTTGCGGTGGTCTCGACTCACGGTACGAAAGCGCAGCGGGGTTTTGCTTTGCCGCTGCGGGTCCTGAGCGGGGGCAGCGGGGCGACGGGAAGTCACGCAGGCCCACCTCCCGGGTTTCTGCTGTTGACCGGCCCGGGGGTGCGCCGAGATCAGCGTCTCGACCGGGCCTTTCCCATCGAATCCGTCCTGCCGACCTTGCTGTGGGCGGCGGGTCTTCCACTCGCCGAAAATATGGGACCGATATCCGATCTGACGTCCTCGGCGTTCACTCCGGAGTTCATCGCCGAAAGCCCGATGATGAGCATTCCAACCTATGCCGATCCTCCGAAAAGCGAGCCGTCCTCCTCTTCTAGGACCCCGGCAAAGCCGAGAGAGGGTCCGCACTGATGCCGCTCGGCCTAGAGATCGCGGGAGTCGAAGACGCCGAAGATAGGAACCGCGACCGGCCCGCTCTCGACGGCTTGATGCGGTCGTCATTTTTTTCTCGAGATACGCACCGGTGAGCAAAGCAAGGCGGCGCGCGCCAAGCGGCCGAGGCCGCCCATGGAGATTCGGGTGCGAGTCCGCGACCGTTTCTTCCGCGCGAGTTCCTCGCGCGGGGCGGGCTCGCCGTCCTTTCGGGACTTCATGCGTCGCCCCGCTTCCTCTTCGGGGGATCTCGCCAGATCCGGCGATCCGGGGTAGCATCGAGGCAATGCCGCTGCCTTTCCTCACCCCCAACCACTGGAGAGATGCATGATGCTAGGAGTCTGCGCGGTGGACGCTCCACGGCCGGAACGACCCGGATCAGATCCCCTTTCCCGCACATTTCCTCCGGCTGCTCTTTGCCCATTTCCTGCATCGGGGAAGGGACTATTCGCCCTTTGGGCGGTCGCATGCGGCGTTCTCGCGCGGGGTCGTTCGGCCCGGACGCTGCTGTTGACGGCCGCATGCCTGCTCGCCGCGAGTGGAACGTCGCTGTTTGCGCAAGTGACGCAGCCCACCGAGGGAGAGCGCCTGATCGCCGAGGCTCGATGGCAGGAGGCCGAGAAGTGGTACTACGCCAAGGTCAAGGCCGAGCCCAAGAATTCGGACGCTCTGCGTCAACTCGGTTTTGTCGAACTGCGACGCCCCGGGGGCGATGCGGTGCGCGCCGTGCAGTATCTCGAAAGGGCCCTCGCGATTGAACCGGATCATCCGCAGGGCCTCTTCATGCTCGGCAAGGCCTATCAAGCCGACGACCGGGACGATCAAGCTCGGAAGAGTTTCGACCGGCTGATCGAAATCGGACCGGGCAAGCGTGAGCCGATGCGTGCGATCGCCGTCCATCTGGCCAAGTTCAATCGCGGGTTGATGGCCATCGAAGAAGGAGATGTCGAACTCGCTCGCACGCTCTTTGCGCAGGTCGCGCGGCGTGAGCCGAAGCATGCCTATGTCCCGTATGAGTTCGCCTTCGTCGCCAAGAAGAACGGAGAGAACGAAAAAGCCATCGCTCTATTCAAGGAAACCCTCGAGAATCTTCTGCAGTGGGTCTCGCCGGAAACTTGGCCCTACCCGCAAGGCCGCTATGCCTACCTTCGCGAGAACGCGTCGTACGAACTCGCCCGACTGCAGCTCGAGACCGGCAAGCCGGAAGAGGTCATCACGGGTCTCGAACGGCTGGTCGAGGATGTCAGAATCCGCTCCAAGGCCAAGACTCGCTCTTCGGCGCCACCGCCGAGAAGTCCGCTTCAGGGGGAAACCGACGCGCGCTTTGAAAATGCACCGTACATCATGGCCGAAGCGCTCGCCGCGGTCGGGCGCAAGAAAGAGGCGTCGGCTCTGTTCAAAGAGTTTTCGCGCATGAGAATCGGCGATCGCGAGTTGAGAAGCAAGGCGCGGTCCCGTGCCAAGGAAGTCAAGAAATAGGCGTTTTGAAGCTTCGATCTCAGTTTCGATTCCAAAAGATGCCGTGAGAAACTCCAGCATAACTCACCCGCTAAGGGGAAGGAGAGTCGTCGATGCCAGCCGTTGTCGAAACAAGCGTTCCTGAAGCCAAGCTTCTCGCGCGAGGAAAGGTCCGCGATATCTACGATTTCGGAGACAAACTCCTCTTTGTCGCGACCGATCGTATTTCGGCCTATGACGTCATACTCAATCAGCCGATCGCAGACAAGGGGAAGGTGCTTCACCAGATCTCCCGCTTTTGGTTCGATTGGATCCAAGAGCGCGGGATCGTGGGTAACCACCTGTTGACCGACGATGTCGATCGCTATCCCGAAGAACTGCGCCGCCATCGCGAACAACTCGAAGGGCGTTCCGCTTTGGTGCATCGCGCAGATATGTTGCCCGTGGAATGCGTGGCGCGCGGCTATATCACCGGTTCGGGCTGGCGCGAGTATCAGCAAACCGGGGAGGTCTGTGGTATTCCGCTTCCGGCGGGTCTTCGGGAGTGCTCCAAGCTGCCCGAGCCGATCTTCACTCCGGCCACCAAGGCGACGACCGGACACGATGAGAACATCTCTTTCGAGCGAGCGTCGGAGATTCTCGGGACCTCGGTTGCCGAGAAAGTTCGCGATCTGACGCTCCGGCTCTACCGTGAAGCGGCGGAGTACGCGGCCGAACGCGGCATTCTCATCGCCGATACGAAGTTCGAATTCGGCATCTTCGACGGGGAGATCATTCTTTGCGACGAGGTCTTGACCCCGGATTCTTCGCGCTTCTGGCCGAAGGACGAATACGCTCCGGGGCGCGGCCAACCTTCTTTCGACAAGCAGTACGTACGGGATTGGCTCGATGAGGCCGGTTGGGACCACGAGCCGCCACCGCCGGATTTGCCCGACGACGTAGTGGCCGGTTCACGCGCGCGCTATCTCGAGATTCTCGAGATCCTCTCGGGTCGCGGTCTCGACTAAAGAACCCATGGAAGGGTGGTCTTGCGGATCACTCGATCGGGTCGAGCAGGGTGGCGAGCGAGCGGAGCGCCCGTTCGTACGCCTCCCGCGCTTCGTTGCCGGGCCGATCTGCGTTCTCCCTGCCGCCGGGATAGGCGACGAGGACCTTGGCAAGACGTCTTTGACCGGCGTGGAGCACCGCTGGGTCCAGATCGCCGCTATCCACCGCTGCGGAGAGATCGTCTCGGGCGCGTCGAGGCGCGTCGAGGTCTCCGCAAAACAAGGCCAGATCAGCGCCCGCACGCAGCGTGTCGAGCGCAGATCGTCCGGGAGAGCGCTCCTTGGCCACGGCTTTCATCTCGAGGTCGTCGGAGATGATCAAGCCGTCGTAGCCGATCTCCTCTCGTAGCCATCCTCGCAGCAAGATCTCGGAAAACGAGCCCGGGGTCTCTCCGTCCACGGCAGGGTAGTGAGCGTGCGCGGTCATGATCAGTGGGGCCGTTGCGGCGAGCCTGCGGAACGGTTCGGTGTGTTCTTCGCGAAGCCGTGCGAGGCTCTGCCGCGAGCAGGCCGGGGCCTGATGCGTGTCGAGATGTGTTCCGCCGAGTCCGGGAAAGTGTTTCAGGCAGCCCGCGATTCCCGCCTCGGCGAGACCTTCGAGAACGCTCTTCGCAGCAGTGCTGACGGCTCGAGGGTCCGTTCCGTAAGAGCGCGGGCCGATGGCGTTGAGTCCCGGGCCGTCGTCGAGATCCACCACCGGCGCAAAATCGACGTCGAAACCGAGGGCGGCGAGGCAATGGCCGACCGACCGCCAGACTTCGCCGAGTTGATCTGCGGACCAACGGGCTTGGCTGCGCCCGTCGGGAAGTCGCTCAAAGATCGGCTCGAAGCCCGCGAGGCGATTGACCCTGCCGCCTTCTTGGTCGACGCTGATCAGGACGGGCTCGGCGCAAATTTCCCGAATGCCGCTGATCAGGTCTCGGACCTGTGCCGGGCCCTTGAGATTCCGCCCGAACAAGCAAACCCCCATCGGCGAGAGGTCGCTGAGCGCTCTTTCGGTGGAGGTGTCGATGTCGGGGCCGGGCAAGGCACACATGATCGAGCGGCTGACGCGAGTTTCGGAGGGCATTGGACGGCTCCTCGGGGTGGCGACAACTCGGTGACGGTTGACGCGGCGGTGGGTTGGGACCGAGATTGTAGGTGCCGGGAAGGCAGGTGCCAGGGGGCGCCGGGCGGCGTTTGCCGAACCGGTGAAGGGAACGATATAGTGCGCGCAACATCCCGCACCGTATCGGCTGAAGGTGCGATGTAACGAGGGTGTAAGGTGCTCTGGCGACGTAGTTTTACGATCATGGTGATGCCGGACGCGCAGTCGAAGATGCGTCGGCTGCACGTCAAGGGTTCCCACCTAGTAGCCGCCTTGGCGGGCGTTGCCGTGCTGGCGGCGTTGGCCGTGGCCGCACCGCTGGTTTGGGTCTGGGGGTATTCGCTTCATTCCGAGGTCGATGATTTGCGCGCCGAGCGCCAAGCCTTGGTCACACGTGCGGCCGAAGTCGAGACGACGATCGCCGGTTTGCGCCGGCAACTCGACCTCTTCGAGCGGCGAACGGAGAAGCTGGCTTATTTCGCGGGTCTCGAGATGCCGAGCCTGCGTGAGCCGGGGCAAGGCCATCCGACGACGGCCGAGGCCTCCATCCCGCGCGCCAAGGCCGACATGCTGCGCCAGGAGGCGGGACAGCTCGCCGACCGAGGCGATCTGCTAGCCCGGCGCCTCGAAACCGTCGATCTGGCCATCGGCGAGCAGAGCGAGCGTTTGTCGCACGTGCCGTCCCTGATTCCGGTTCGCGGGCTTCTCGGTTCGGGCTTTGGATGGCGCCGCGATCCCTTCACGGGACTACGGCAATTCCATCGCGGTCTCGACATTTCCGCGCCCGAGGGAACCTTGGTCAAGGCTCCCGCCGGCGGCATCGTCGTAAAGTCGGAAAAACACGGTGGATACGGGAATACTCTCTACCTCAGCCACGGCAACGGTCTCGTCACGCGCTATGGGCACTTGCACAGCTTCAAGGTGCGTGCCGGTCAGAAGGTCAACCGCGGCGACGTCATCGCCCTCGTCGGCTCGTCGGGCCGCTCGACCGCCCCGCACCTTCACTACGAGGTACTGCGCGAGGGCAAGCAGGTCGATCCCATGAAGTTCGTGGTCGACGAAGGCCTGTTTCACTAAGCCCCTGCACGAGAGACGGTGCCGGGCCTGTGCCCATTTCTTCTAAGCATCGGGTCGCTCATCTCGCGGATTCTTTTCTTTCATCCTTTCCAAAACGGGGAATCGATCCCATGCTGTCTCGGTGACGCCGGGAGGATTCCGGGCTAGGATCGACCGCATGTTCAACAAGATTCTCGGCAAAGTCTTCGGCACTCAAAATGAACGGGATCTCAAACGTCTCGAACCGGTCGTCGAAGCCGTCTCGGCCAAAGAGGCCGAAGTGCGCGCACTCAGCGACGGGCAACTCGCCGGTCGCACGGTAGAGTTTCGGCAGCGTCTCGACCAGGGGGAATCGGTCGACGATCTTCTGGTCGACGCCTTCGCCACCGTTCGCGAAGCCGGTCGACGCGTGCTCGAGATGCGGCATTTCGACGTGCAGTTGATCGGCGGCTATGTCCTGCACAAGGGACAGATCGCCGAGATGCGGACGGGAGAGGGAAAGACCCTCGTCGCCACCTTGCCCGCTTATCTCAACGCACTCGAAGGCAAAGGGGTCCACGTGGTGACGGTGAACGACTATCTCGCTCGCCGCGACGCCGAGTGGATGGGGCAGGTCTACCGCTTCTTGGGTTTGAGTGTGGGTTGCATACAGCACAATATCAGCGACGAAGAACGTCGCGCGGCCTACGAGTCCGATATCACCTACGGTACGAACAACGAATTCGGTTTCGACTACCTTCGCGATAACATGAAGTTTTCGCGTTCCGGCATGGTACAGCAGAAGGGGCATCACTACGCGATCGTCGACGAAGTCGACTCGATCCTGATCGACGAAGCGCGCACGCCGCTGATCATTTCCGGGCCGTCCGAGGGGAGCACGGAGGTCTACTATCAAGTCGATCGTATCGTGCCCCGACTCGAGCCCGGTGCAGTGATCGCCGGCGAAGTCGGTCGTGAGCAGCGGGAAGCGATCGATGCAACCGGCGACTACATCGTCGACGAAAAGTCACGCACCGTGGTCTTGACCGAAAAAGGTGTACAGCACGCAGAGGAATTGCTCGGCGTGAAGAACCTCTACGATCCGGCGAATATCGAAACCCTCCATGCCGTCACGCAGGGCCTGAGGGCGCATACGATCTACAAACGGGATGTCGACTACCTCGTAGAAAACGGCGAGGTGGTGATCATCGATGATTTCACCGGGCGCAAGATGCCCGGTCGTCGTTGGAGCGACGGCCTGCATCAAGCCGTCGAGGCGAAGGAAGGCGTCAAGATCCAGAGCGAAAACCAGACTTTGGCGACGATCACCTTCCAGAACTACTTCCGCATGTACGACAAGCTTTCGGGAATGACCGGTACGGCGGAAACCGAGGCGGCCGAGTTCTCCAAGATCTACAAGCTCGATGTGGTGGTCATTCCCACCAACATGCCGACCATGCGCATCGACCATGCCGACGCGATTTTCAAGACCGAGTCGGGGAAGTTCAACGCCGTAGCGGAGGAGATACGCGAGTTCCAGCAGAGGCGACAGCCGGTCTTGGTCGGAACGACGTCCATCGCCAAGTCGGAAAAGCTTTCCGACCTGCTGAAGAAGCGAGGCGTGCCCCACGACGTGCTCAACGCCAAGCAGCACGCGCGTGAAGCAGAGATCGTTGCGCAGGCGGGGCGTCTCGGCACGGTGACGATCGCCACGAACATGGCAGGGCGTGGAACCGACATCTTGCTCGGCGGCAGTCACGAGCATCTAGCCAAGAGCATCTTGGTGGAAAAGGGCCTCGGGGCCTCTTGGGATACAGCCGACGAAGAGGCTCGGGCGAAAGCCCTAGCCGAAGCGCGGGAGATTTGCCGCCGCGAGCACGACGAAGTCGTCGCGCTCGGTGGTTTGCACATCATCGGAACGGAAAGGCACGAGGCGCGCCGCATCGACAATCAGCTTCGTGGTCGCGCCGGCCGGCAGGGAGATCCGGGATCCACGCGCTTCTACCTTTCCCTAGAAGATGATCTGATGCGGCGATTCGCTTCCGGCTTGATGGAAAAAGCGCTCGAGCACGCCGACGACGCGCCGATCGAATCCAGGCTGGTCTCGCGGCAGATCGAACGCGCCCAGAAGCAAGTGGAAGCCCAGAACTTCGACATCCGCAAGCGCCTGCTGGAATACGACGATATCCAGAACAAGCAACGCCAAGAAGTCTACGCCCTGCGTCGCGAGATTCTCGACGGAGAAGATCAACACGAGTACGTGATGGGGCGAGCGCGCGATTTGATGGAGTGGCTGGTCGAGGAGTACCTCGGATCGGAGGAGGGCGCCAAGGGGCGCGACGAACCGATCCGTCGTCCCGAAGAGCTTTCCGCGCAAGTGCTGCACTACTACGGTTTCGAGCCTGCACGCGAGGGTATCGACCTCGATGGCGAAACGCAGGAGGTCTTCGAACGGCTCTGGAAGCACGCAGAGCAGCGCTACGCCGAGAAGGAGGAGCGGGCGGGTCAGGAGATGATGCGGCGCTACGAGACCTTCGTGACACTGCAGATCCTGGACGGGCAATGGAAGGATCACCTACTGGCGCTCGACCACCTCAAGGAAGGAATCTCGCTGAGGGCCTACGGACAGCGAGATCCGCTGGTGGAATACAAACGCGAATCCTTTGAGCTTTTCGGCGAGATGAAGGAGCGCGTCGAATCTGAAATCGTGCGCTATCTGATGTTGCTCGAGCCGATGAGCGAAGAAGACCGCGCGGCGGAAGAAGAGAAGAAACGCCGGCGACAAGAGCAGATCTTCCGCGCGGCATCACGAGCCAAAGCGGGTGAAGAGGCCCGGCAGGCGCAGACGATCAAGCACGCGGACAAGCGAGTCGGGCGCAACGACCCCTGCCCTTGCGGCTCGGGGAAAAAGCACAAAAAGTGCTGCGGTGCTCACTGAACTTCGTTCTTCGCCCGGATTCTTAGCTGTCTGCACGCCCCTGCTCATTTTCATCGCATGGACTGTCGGCGGTGGGCCCTCCTCTGCTATTTCGTCCGGGCTTTGTCCACCACCCACTAGGGATTCTGAATTGGCCTGGAGATTCCTCCGTGTCGCGTTAGAATCGGCGTTCTTGCCCGAGGTCTATTGCGGGCGAGACCGAGCGAGGAATCCATGCTGTCCGATCGGATCTCGGAGGGACTGACCTTCGATGACGTTCTTCTCCTGCCGGCGTATTCGGAGGTTTTGCCGGGCGAGGTCGATCTGAGTTCCCGACTCTCGCGGGGAATCCGCCTCAATCTTCCTGTGATCTCGGCGGCGATGGATACCGTCACGGAAGCTCGCCTAGCGATCTCTCTGGCGCAGCTTGGCGGGATCGGCATCATTCACAAGAATCTGTCAATCGAAGCGCAGGCGGAAGAAGTCGACAAGGTGAAGCGTTCGGAGTCGGGGATGATCGTCGATCCGATCACGATGACGCCGCGACATCCGGTGCGCGAAGCCTTGGAACTGATGGCCCGCTACCGTATTTCGGGAGTGCCGATCACCGAAGAAGACGGCCGCTTGCTCGGCATTCTCACCAACCGCGATCTGCGCTTCTGCACCAACCAAGACGCACCGCTTTCGGAGTACATGACGCACGATGACTTGATCACGGTTCCCGAGGGGACCGATTTGGATCGCGCGCAAGCACTTTTGCACAAGCATCGGATCGAAAAGCTGCTGGTGGTGGATGACGATTACCGCCTCAAGGGGCTGATCACCGTCAAGGACATTCAGAAGAGACTCGAATACCCCTTTTCGGCGAAAGATGATCACGGTCGTCTTCGCGTCGGCGCAGCCGTCGGGACCGCCGAGGACACGCTCGATCGCTGTGAGGCGCTCGTCGCAGCCAACGTGGATGTGATCGTGCTCGATACGGCTCACGGACACTCACGCAAGGTACTCGAGATGATCGATCGCGTGCGGGATCGCTTTCCCGAGGTGCAGTTGATCGCCGGAAACGTCGGGACCGGCGAGGGGGCGGCGGCTCTGGTCGAGCGCGGGGTCGATGGCGTGAAAGTCGGCCTCGGGCCGGGGAGCATCTGTACGACGCGGATCGTCAGCGGCGCGGGTGTGCCGCAACTGACCGCGATCGACGCCGCTTTCGCCGCATGCAGCAAGCGCAACGTCCCCGTGATTGCCGACGGCGGTGTGAAGTTCTCCGGTGATATCACCAAGGCGCTCGCCGCGGGGGCCGAGACGGTGATGATCGGTTCCCTCTTCGCGGGAGTCGAAGAATCTCCCGGAGAGACCGTGCTCTATCAAGGTCGCACGTTCAAGGAATACCGCGGCATGGGAAGCTTGGCGGCGATGCGGCAGGGTTCGAAGGATCGCTATGCGCAATCCGATTCCGAAGATCACAAGCTCGTTCCCGAGGGGATCGAGGGGCGTGTTCCCTACAAAGGTCGCCTCAGCGACATGGTCTATCAGTTGATGGGCGGCCTGCGTTCGGGAATGGGGTACTGCGGTGCGGCGACCATCCGGGATCTGCAGGAGACCGCGCGCTTCGTCAAGCTGACCGCGGCGTCTTTGCGAGAATCCCATGCGCACGACGTGATCATCACCAAAGAAGCCCCGAACTACCGTCTCGACTGAAGTCGTCAGCGGGTCGAACGGCTTTGATTGCGGCCCGGGTTTCGTGCGATCATGGACTTCGGAAAGGTGGGAGGTCCGTGATGAAAATCGTTTGTGCAAGGGCTGCGAAATTTCCGCTCCTAGGGTCGGCCCTAGCAAGCTTTCTCGTGATTTCGAGCATCGCTTCGGCGGCGAGCAGCCAGGGGCGGGTACTCGACCGGGAGGGGAGGCCGATCGCCGGAGCGGAAATCTTTCTTGCCGCGAGCAAGGGAAAAGATAAATCTGCGGCCGGTCAAGCCGAGAAGGAAACACTCACCTTGGCGAAGACGCGCAGCGACGAGCAGGGGCGTTTCGCGCTCTCGGTCGCCGGTGACCCGCCCTACGCGCTCTTCGTCAGAGCTGAGGGTTTCGGGCCGAAGCTGCTCGACGATCGGTCGGTCGATCAGATCCGGGATCTCGAGATCGTCTTGCGTGCGGGGATGCCGTTTTACGGGCAGGTGCTCGAGAAGAGCGGTGGAACTCCCATCGAGGGAGCCCGCGTCGAGATCACCGGTGTCGAGTCGAATCGCTTCACCGGCAGCGAGTCCGAGAACCTCTTCACCCTCGAGACGATCACGGACGGGAAGGGGTTTTATTCCTTCAGCGATCTCGCCGAGGGCGGGCACGATCTCCTCGTGACCGGCGACGGCTATGCAAAGCTGCTCATCGAGGATGTCGATGTCGGGGGCCATTCCACCGCCGACACGTTGATGTACTCCTACCTCGCGCCGGGCGTGGCGATTTCGGGACGTGTGGTCGATCCGGAAGGACAAGCGGTGAGCGGAGCGAGAATCCGGGTGCAGCCCGCGCGCACCGATTTCAGTGCGCGGGGACGGACCTGGATGTCGCGGACGACGATCCGCTCCCATGACGACGGTACGTTTCACCTCGACGGTATTCCGCTCGTGGGCGGCGGATACCATCTCACCGTCGAGCATGCTCGTTTCGCGAAGCGGAATCTTCGAGACCTCACCATCGGCCCGAGCGGCGTGCTCGACGGTCTCTTGGTCGAAATGGAGGAAGGGCAGAGAATCGTCGCTCGCCTGATGCTCGACGAGCAGACACCGTTCGACGGCACGGTGTCGGTCCTGACCGAACCCGAAGATGCGGGGAGCATTTTCACCCGCGTTTGGTTGAGTCGGCAGATTCCCTCCGACCATAGCGAAGATACCTTGATCGACGGTGTGTTGACGCTTGAGCATATCCCAGCCGGGAGCTACCGCGTGTCGATCACTCCTGAAGGCTACGCACCGATCGAAAGAGAAGGCGTGGTGATCGTCGCAGGAGAAACCTACGATCTCGGTACGCTGAAACCGGTCAAAGACGGAGTCATCTCGGGACGTATTCTCGATCAGGAAGATCGCCCCGTGGCGGAGGCGGAGGTTTCGCTAGCTTCGCTCGTTTCGGGAAACTTCAGCCGCAGCTACAAGGAAAGCGACCAGGACGGTCGTTTCGAATTCGTCGGGCTTTCTGAAGCCGCTTTCGTGCTGACCATCGAATCTCCAACGCATCAGAAAACGAGAATCGAAGACGTCAAGCCCGATGGCGAGCCGTTGGAGATCGTGCTCGAACCCGCGGCAAAGATCATCGGGCGTGTGGTGGCGGGCGATCCGCCGCAGCCGATCCGTTCGTATCGAATCGAAGCGCTCGGCGAGATCGACAAGAGCGTGCCCTACGCCTCGATGCTCGGGGCGCGCGAGACGAAGAAGAAGAGTATCAGGAACGAGCAGGGCGTCTTCGAGATCGACGGGTTGATGAGCGGCAAGCACAACCTTCGGATCCATGCCGCCGGCTTCATGCCGCTGACCACCGAAAAATACGAAGTCGAGAGCGGCATGGCGCTCGACCTCGGCGATCTTTATCTCGAGCGTGGCGCGATTTTGAGCGGGACCGTCCGCGATGCCGAGGGTTCTCCGATTGCCGGAGCCGTGGTGAGCATTCCCGCTGCGCGCGGCACGGCGGCGCTCGTGATCCGGGGGATGGGCGAAGAGGACGACCTGAGCGCGCTCACTTCGCCATCCGGGGCCTTTGAAATCGCCGGGCTATCGGCCGGCGATCATCGGATTCGGGTCGAGCATGATGCGTACGCACCGTATCAAGGGACGGCGAGCGTTTCGGAAGGAGCGCTTCACCTCGAGCACGACATCGTGCTGGCGCAGGGAGGACGAGTGCAGGGCATCTTCCGCAGCAAGGAGGGCGAGCCGGTCGTCGGCGGGATTGTCATGATCTCGCAAGGGATGGTGAGCGATATGCGCAACATGACGACCACCGACAGCCGGGGCTATTTCGAAGTGGAAAACCTGCCCGCCGGGAGCTATCAGGTGATGGGCATGATCCCATCGAGCGGGGACGAGATGAGTCAAGCTCAGATTCTAGCTTCGATGCAGATGACTCCGGTGACCGTTGCGGATGGCGAGACGAGCGTCGTGAACCTGCCGAATGATGCGGGAGGCATCGTCGTGCAAGGGCGCGTGCTCAACGGCAAGGAGCCCGTTTCAGGTTCGATGTTCTGGACTCGTTTGGTTGGTGGGCGGCCCTCGAGCCGCGCGCTTGCGATGTCGCAGGCCGATGTCGATGGTCGCTTTCAGATTCGCTTGGCGGCCCCGGGGGAGTATCAGGTTTCGCTCATGCCGGAAAGGAGCGACACAGCCGGAGCGAGCGATGACTCGGTCCCAATCGCGGTGGCCGGTTTTTCCGTGGTGGTCGAGATTCCGGAGGGCGGTCACTCGGCATTGGAGGTGCTCGTGCCGCAGGGGGTGGTTTCCGGGCGGGTCTACGACGAAGTCGATGGTGAGGCGATTTCCGGCGTCGTGGTTCGGGCTGCACCGGTAGACGACGACGGCGAGGAGGTGTTGGCCGGGTCGGGGGGAAGTGCTCAGACGGACGAAGATGGACATTTCGAGATTCGCGGTCTTGGCGAGGGTCGCTACGACCTCTATTTCGGCAAGCCGGAGCATGCCGCGGTGACCATCGAAGGCCTCGAAGTCGACGAGGATGACAGCTACGAGATCGAGCAGGCGCTCGGGCCGGCCATTCCCGTCGAATTGCGGGTCAGCGATCCCAAGGGGCGTCCCATTCAGGGGGCGACGGTGATCGGGGTTCGGAGCGCCGTTCCGTTCACCATGGAGGCCACGGACGAAAACGGCGAAGTCGAGGTCCGGCAATTCGGGGTCGGGGTCTACGATCTCGCGGTGACGGCGGAACGTTTCGCGCCGCATCTTCTCGAAGGACTACCGATCGATGAAGAGGAGAACCGCTCGCTCGCCGTCACGCTCTCGCGCGGCGGCTCGCTTCGTATGCGCGTGCTCGGCGCCGACAAGAACCCCATCACCGGTGCGACCATCGAGATGCGGACGAAGTCCGGTTTCGATCTCTCTCGAATTCTGCTGCTGCAAGGCATGCTGCGGGGCGATTTTCTAGAAAGCGACACTCAGGGAGAGATCGTCATTCCGTATATCGAGCCCGGCCGCTACGAGGTCGAAGTCTTCTGGGATCGTCGCAGCAAGAGAACGACGGTCGAGATCGAAGAAGGCGAAGAGACGGTCGAGAAGATCGAATTCCGCTGATGGGTTCCTAGCGCGCTTGCCATGGCACCGAAAGACGTTGGGGGGGCTTAGAAGTCTTTACGGTGAGGGCTCGTCGAGTCGAAGCGTGGCCTTCGCCTTCGCGATGTAGCCGTAGACGAGTTCGGGCGCGACGAGAACCCGCCGGCCGTCGTCGGTGAGCACCCCATGGCGGGAGATCTCTCCGGAAACGTCGACGGCAATACGTCCGCCCTTTCCGGTGAGGCGGACCGTTCCTCCGTAGCAAAGAGGCTTTCCCGCCGCGGTGTCACGAATACGCAATTCGATCTGCTTCGCCTCGAGAAGCACGGGAAGGCGCGAGACGCGCAGGAGCATGTGGTTGGCGAATCCCACGATGCAATCGGTTTTTCCATCGCGGCCTATCGCTTGCTCTTCACCGGAGAAAGAAAAGCCGCGTCTTCCATGAGAGCCGTTCCAAAGGGAAAGCTCGGCGAAGACCTGTTCATCGCTGCTGTCCGACATCGTCGTTGCGAGTTTGTTCGCCCATCCATAGAGCGCGCCTCCCCTTTCGTCGTGCTCATGATCGACGACACCGAATTCGAGGGAGAGCACTCCGCCTCGGCTTTCGAGCAGCGCAACCATCGCTTCGTAGTCATCGCGGTATTTTTCTCCGTAGGGAACCCCGACGCTGGGCTCTTCGGATACGTTGACCTCGATGGTCTCGGTGAGCGGAAGAAATCCCGATGGGCTCGGTCCGCACGAAGAAAGCAGCGCCATCGTTGCGAGAGTGCTTGAAACGCCGGCCGTTGCGGTCAAGCGACGTCTTGCCGACTGTTTTTCATCGTTCACGAAAGGCTCTCCTCGGGGCGCATACGCAACGACTTACGGAGGAAGCAAGGTGGCGAGCCGGCGGGTCTCGCGAGGATCGTCCCGCACGGGGCCGAGCAGGACTTGCCAAGCTTGGCGGCGCAGGAAGGAGGGAAGGCGCTGGCCCCATTCGACGGCGACGACAAAGCCCGCATCGAGCGATTCTTCGATGCCGAGATCATCGATGCCGGCGCCGTCGGCGAGGCGGTAGAGGTCGACGTGGAGGAGCGGCGGTTCGGCAAGGCAATGTTCGATGGCAAGTACGAAGGATGGGGACGAGACGCCGCTTGCGTCATGGCCCAAGCCGCGGGCGAGACCGCGCACGAGCACGGTCTTGCCCATTCCCAAGTCGCCTTCGAGGGAAAGCAACGACCCTGGGGACAAGCGCTTTGCGAGCTTCGCGCCGAAGTCCTCCGTCATCTGCTCGTCGTCGAGGTAGAACGATTCGGCGGTCCGGCTCACGCGATCTCGCCCTCTTCGTCTTCCTCCTCGTCGAGCAGGATGCCGAAGGCCGCCGGCAGGGAGTCCACGATGGCCGATGCCGTCAGCGTGGCACGATGTTCACCGCCGTCGAGCGCAAGATCGCCCGCAAGCCCGTGGAGAAAAACTCCGGCGATGGCGGCTTCCTGCGCCTCGAGACCTTGCGCCCAAAGTCCGGCGATGATTCCCGTCAAAACGTCGCCGGAACCGCCGGTGGCCATGCCGGGGTTGCCGGTGGGGTTGATGTAGGCGTTCCCGTCGGGCGTCGCCGTGATGGTGCGGTAGCCCTTCAGAACGCAGACCGCATCGACGGTTTCCGCAACGCGCAGCGCGACGTCGACCCGGGCCTCGAGCACGTCGTAGGTTTTCCGACCGATCAGGCGGGCCATCTCGCCCGGGTGCGGGGTGAGCAAGAGTGGTGCCTTGTGTTCGCCGAGCGCGGCATAGCTCTCGCCGGCAAAGGCGTTGAGACCGTCGGCATCGAGCACGACGGGTTTGTCCGATTCCAGCAGCAGCGTGCGGATCTCTTCCTGAGTCGCCGGCTTCGTTCCAAGGCCGGGGCCGACCGCTAGGGTGTTGCAGCGCCGTTCTCCGGCGATGCTCAATGCCGCACGGGCGGCTCCCGGTCCGATCGTGCCGCCGGCTTCGGCGGCGAGATCGGCGGTCATCACCTCCGGCGCAAACGTGGCGACCTCTTGGCGTACGACCGCCGGCGTGGCGATGCTGACGAGGCCGGCTCCCGCCCGCAGCGCGCTCCAACCGGTGAGCGCGGCTGCCCCGGCCTGGCCTTCAGAGCCGCCGACGACCAGGACATGCCCGAATCGTCCCTTGTGGTCTTCGATGTCGCGTTCGGGGATCAGCATCGCCGCACCGGCGGGCGTGACCCAGTGCAGATGCGGTTCGCTGCGGCGAACGGCGAGTCCGGGAATACCGATATCCGCCACGACGAGTTCGCCGCAGCAGGATTCAGCAGGGGGCAGCACGGCGGCCACCTTGGCTCGGGCGAAGCAGATGGTCAGATCCGCGCTCACCGCCGGCCCCGGCACGACACCGGTCGAGGCGAAAAGGCCCGAGGGAAGATCGACTGCGACGACGAAGGTGCCCGAAGCATTGATCGCATCGACCACGTCGGCGTAGAAGCCGTCGAGCGCGCGATTGAGACCGGT
>Ga0256830_1001427_pt1 | contig 16979 bp, 15 predicted proteins | sample 128326metaG_FD_190537 | JGI IMG/M metagenome (GOLD analysis project Ga0256830, IMG submission 190537) | Hydrothermal vent microbial communities from Lau Basin, Pacific Ocean - 128-326 | ecosystem: Environmental > Aquatic > Marine > Hydrothermal vents | place: Pacific Ocean: Lau Basin | collected... | reverse complement strand
CAATATAAGCTTTCTTTAACCCATAAAAAAACCGCCTTATCGGCGGTTTGTTTATTGGCGGAGAGAGAGGGATTCGAACCCTCGATACGTTTCCGTATACACACTTTCCAGGCGTGCTCCTTCGGCCACTCGGACATCTCTCCTAACATAGTAAATAAGCATTAGTAGTTATTCACACTGGTAGCAAATACGGTTTCTGGCCTGACTTTCGCCTGGCTATACCCGCTTTTCGCCAAAAAGCAATAAATTGCTCACTTTTCAAGGGCGGCTAGAGTAAACCAGTTTGCACCGTAAAGCAATGATTAGCGGCGAGAGAGCTAAAATATCCACAATACGTGGTTTTCCTAATGCACTCTATTAAAGAATACGCTAATATAGGGGCTGTCACGCCTCTGGCTGTATTCCAAATATATCTTTATAAGAGAAGTTTAGCAATATCATGAACTTACACGACAAACTAAGTCGAAGTAGCACGCCATACGATGATCCCATGAGCAATATCCATTGGCATGAGCTAAATAAAGATCTTTTTTGGCTGCCTGAAGAAGCGATTTCTCTTTTCGGTACAACGCAATACAACTCACTCTCCCACAGCCAAAAAGTCCGTCTCTCTCAAGTTGAGTTCATTAATTTTATTGAAGCCGGGTTATGGCTGGAAAGCTTGTTTATGGAGCGTATTGGTCGCTCTGTTCGTCAGGACCGCAGCCAACTGTCCGAGCTCACCTACCACCTTCACGAACTGCGCGAAGAGGCAGGTCATAGCTTAATGTTTTTAGAGCTTATTAAACTTGCGGAAAAAAACGGCGGGCTAAAGGTTCCCAACAAACATTTTAGTCGCTTGAATATGGCAAACTTGTTTGCCAGATTTGCTCCGTTTAACAATGCCATGTTTTGGGTTGCGGTATTGGTTGGCGAAGAAGTACCTGACAGGATGAACCGTTATATTCGTAAAAACAGGGATGCGGTTTGCCGACCAATTTCTGAAATTGTGAGTATTCATGTTCACGACGAGGCACGTCATATTGCGCACGCAAAATCCATGATCAGCAACAAATTAAACGGGTTTTCCCGACTCAAAACCAATTTAGTCAGCCTGCTTATTAACAAGATGTTTAATGATTTCGTTCGTGCTTATTATTACCCACCTCAGGCAACGTATCTTTCAGCCGGGTTAAGCAAAAATACAAACTGGCAGGCGGTTTCACAAGAAAATCCACATCGACGCCAATTTGTGGAAAACAGCATTCAGCCAACCCTGGATACGATAAACGCTCAGGGTGTTAAGCTTGACTGGTCACTCAATTGAGAATGGGGCTATTTAAAACAACTCGATATCTGAACCATGACTTTCAATCGTGTCATTCAACTTTTGGTTCGCTCGATCCAAGGCTTCATCCACCGAACTGCCTTCAAGCAGCGCGTCATACAAGATTCGCTCGTCATCCATGGTAAAACGCTGTTCTATGGTTTTCGCCTTTTCAGAGGCTGGTTCACTAACCGCTTCAACGCTTTCAATCGCATGCTCCATTCGCTGTGAAATACGATCAAAAAACTGAAGTGACATAACGGTATTCATAATTTCGTCACTCATGGTGTCGAGTTTTTCACTTAGCTCATTCATTGACACCGAGTTGTCACTTGATACCAATAGTGCTTTTGCCTCACTGACACAAGTTTGCATTGCTGCCAATCGCTCACTGATTTCTCTTGACGCGTCATCACCGTCTTGCACACAAAACTTGACCAAGGCAATTGCCAAATCTGAAAAGCGATTTGCACCACCATCCCCGGCAGGAAATTGCAAATTGGATGTGGTTTCTGCGGAAATTATATTTGTCACTTTATTTCATTCCTTATGTTCGTTTTTTCCTAACAGGCTGTTAAAAAGCTCGCATGTGGCATGCCGACTAAACTACAATCGCTGACTGGCACCAGGCAATAACAATTCCAGCGCTTCCAGAAATTGCAACACCGCTTCATGCAGTGTGCGCTTAATGGATTCTTCCGATAAATTTAGCAAAGCCCAAGCATCAGGGTCGGCACCTTTTTCAAAATTGTCTTCATCGCCCACTTCCAACGCATGAGCCATCACGTTTGCCACATGCAAAATCGCGCTTTCCAAACGGTATCGTTCATCCGTCCCGGGCTGATGATGATGCGCAATGGAATAAACCAGGCTGTCAGGTAGGCCCCAGCTTTTCCCCAAAGCTTCCCCTATCTCAGCATGATCAAAGCCAAGCACTTCTCGCTCTATTTCGGTGAGATCACAATTGAGACTGTTTTTTTCCGTATCAAAAATAGCTTGTGCTTTTTCTGGCAGTTTATGAAATATTAAAAGCCGACCAATATCATGCAGCAAACCGGCAACAAACAAACGCTCCGGATGCAACACATGGCATTCTCGCGCCAGTATCCGGGCAGTTACTGCACAAAAAATACTGTGACGCCAAAATCCGGCCATGTTCGCATCGGCTGGTGACAGATGGTTAAATGTTTCAACGGCGGAACTCGCCCAAACCATGCTTTGCAAATCACGCAAACCGACCATCATAATCGCCCGGGTAACAGTATCTACCGGCGCCTCAAACCCGTAATACGAACTGTTTACCAACTTTAGCAAGCGGGCTGTAAGATCAGGGTCTTGGCTGATTACATTACCAATCTGGGCAATGTCTGAGTTCGGGTCGTTGACCAGGTCATTCACCATAAAACAAACTTCAGGCAATGAAACCAGTTTATCGACCCCCTTCACTAACTGTTCTGCTGACTTCGCGATTTTCCTACTCCCCGATGAACTTCACCAATCGTCTTAAAAATTAACAACTTGGACTTGGTCAAAACTTGCGCCCAAGTCATATTATTTAGTTCATGTAACGTCCGGGCAGGCTTTTTCTTTAACTCATAAAGTGGGGTTTACAGCCTTCTTATCAACAAATAAAAATATTACCAAGCACTAATACAGTGGCGCTAACAACATAAATAACACTGAAGGTATGAGACAAATATGTCACCTACGTGCTTTGCAGTACATTAATTAGCCATAATTTTTTTCCATTTATATAAAATTTATTTTAAGCAAAGTAATTAACAGTATTGGCTTGAACATTAAAAATAAATCGTGCAAGATACCCAGACTTTTTACTCGGATTAATGGGTTTAAATTTAATTAACAAACAAGAGAATGAGGCACACAGAATGAGTTACACAGACACTTTGGAATATGCGATCTACGCAATCTTTTTGCTTGGGTCATCGCTGGGTCTTTACGTAATTTACAAAATATACAACAGTGAAGACGGCTTTAGATAATCACCCGCAGCATAAAATCACGACAACGATTCGCTAAACACTCAAGCTAAAGCCATTCAAGAAAAACAAAGAAGCAATTAAAGCGAGAAGCAAGTTGAAGTTGAAGTTGAAGTAAAAAGTTAAGGGAAGACCTCACACTTGGCCGTCATCCGCAAAGCGCGGACACAGGGAGGGGGTAGTAATATCCTAGGGGGCTTAGACGACAAGTGGTTCAAAAACAGCAGGTCTTCCCATTCTTTGTCATCACTTTCTCTCTTCCTCCATAATCCCCCTGATATCCCAGTAGTCGACCCAACAGCCATTGCTATTTTTCTGAACAGTTTTACACACTTCGTCAAAGTATGTTTAGCAGCAAGATCATATTATTAAATTCTTATTTTACCAATTACCAATTTTATGGAACCGGCTTTACTTTTGCCGATGCATTCTTTGCTGTTTTTCTTGCCGCCGCTACATCATCAGCGTAAGCAAGCGCAACTCCCATTCGACGCTTAATAAATGCCTCAGGTTTACCAAACAAACGCACTTCTGTTTGCGGCAAACGTAAAGCCTCATCCAACCCCTTAAACGAAATTCCTTTTTTATCCATATCACCATAAATGACAGCGCTGGCCCCGGCAGATAGCAACGAAACCGAAACAGGTAAACCCAAAATAGCACGGGCGTGAAGCTCAAACTCACTTTGGCGCTGAGTAATCATCGTCACCATTCCCGTATCATGCGGCCGCGGGCTGACCTCACTGAACCAGACATCATCACCTTTTATAAAAAGCTCTACACCAAATATTCCTCGGCCAGCTAAATTGTCCGTGACTTTTTTTGCAATTGCTTGCGATTTTTTCAGTGCGGCCTTTGTCATGGCCTGGGGCTGCCAGCTCTCAATATAATCGCCGGCTTTTTGTATATGCCCAACAGGCTCACAAAAAGAGGTGCATATATTTCCATTCTCATCCAGTGAACGCACGGTAAGCAATGTGATTTCAAAATCAAATTCAATTTTTTCCTCAACAATCACTTTTCCCTGATTCACCCGGCCGCCTTCAATCGCATATTTCCACGCAGCTTCCAATTCATCGGGTGAGTTTACCAATGACTGCCCTTTTCCAGATGATGACATTACCGGCTTAATAATACATGGGTAACCAATCGCGCCGTCAGTTGCCTGTTTTAATTCATTGAGTGTTTCAGCAAAAGCATAACGTGATGTCGGTAATTCAAGCTCTTCTGCGGCAAGGCGTCTAATACCTTCACGATTCATGGTAAGTTGTGTTGCTCTAGCCTTTGGAATAACTTCAGCTAAACCATCACGCTCAATAGAAACCAGTTCATCTGTCGCTATCGCTTCGATCTCGGGCACAATAATGTGCGGACGCTCTAACTCAACCAGTGCCCGCAAAGCTCGCCCGTCAGACATATCAATCACATGTGAACGATGCGCGACTTGATGCCCCGGTGCATTTTCATAGCGATCAACCGCAATCACTTCTACACCATACCGCTGCAATGAAATAATCACTTCTTTACCTAACTCTCCCGAGCCGAGAAACATAACTTTTAACGCGCTAGATGATAGCGGTGTACCGATATTCATTTTCTTTTCTCCCTTTTTACCTTTTTACCTTTTTACCTTTTTACCTTTTCTTCGCCTTTATTAGACCAGGGCTTTAAGTCAATAACAAAACGCAACTGTGTCATTCAACTGCGGTTTTTAGGCTCAATATATTCTGCAATAATTTTACATGCGTCACGAATGCCGGCAGGATAAACCGTTTTCCTAAACTCTTGCTGCCATAACAATTGCAGCGACTCGATGACTTCTCCACTTTGCAATGCATCTTTCGGAATCTCGGCGACGACACCATTTTCCTGCCACCATTTTATTAGGTGGGTCTCCTCGGGCCAATCACCCCGCTTTGCATATAAAACCGGTATCTGATTACAGACTGTTTCCGTGACAATACCATAACCCGGCTTGGAAATAACCGCATCACAGCTGGCTAGAATCTCATTGAATGACAATGGAACATCGTCGCACAAAATAATATCCTGCCGTGATGTTTTTAACGACCAGCTACATAACCAGACGATATGCTCGTCTTCGGGCCATTCATCCAGCGGAATATGGGTACGAACACCGCCGGGCGTAACCAAAACAATTTTACTTTGTGCATGACAAGCAATCGTTTCATGCAAATTAACACGGGCATTGCTGCATTTTGCGACTGGGCCAATCGCATGCACATTGGTTAATCTCGGCATGGGCATCGAGGGTGAAGGGCACAAAAAAACCGCCGCACGATTATAGGCATCCGCAATTTATTTTTTTATTTTGGCCTCATCCGCAAGAACATGACTAAAATAATGACTGAAAATTTCCAGCCAATTCAACGAGCAATAAGCGATACAAGGAATACCCAATACAAATGCGGCGTCGATAGTTAAATAAGGGATGTTCACCAGAATTAAATCCGGCTTCAATTCCCCAAGTGCTTCTGCTTCGCTTTTTACTTTTAACTCGTAATCCTGATGAAACAAGCGATAGGCATCTGCACTTTTGGTCTCATCCACTTTAAATGAATCATGCATCACCATGCCAAAATCAGACGTTTCTGCAAGCACAGAAAAATCACCGTCAATACGCGTTTCCAAGAGTTTTACCGGTAAGGTCGTCCTAATGGTTAAATGAAAACTGAATTTTTGTCGCAGTGCGTTCAATATCGGCGCAGTCATGGCAAAATGGCCATAACCATGAGAGGACAAGCAAACCAGTAAATGAAATTCGTTCTTAGGAATGGAAATCATTCATCATCGTTAGCATCATTTTGGGCTTCCAAAATATCGGCCCATTTATATTCATACTCTAAAATTAATTCCACCAACATTTCATCCAGTTCTTTCGCTAAGTGTTGATATTTTTCTGCATCTCCACCTTCGGTAATGTGCTTGCTCACCAGTGATAGCGCCGACAAGCTATCACGTAATTTAACACTTGAGCCTAGCGCACTTTTCAACTGCTGTCTTGGTTGTGTGATCCAGGTTTTTTCAGCGATAAAAGAACCAAACGACTCACCTACTTCCAGTACGCGTTTTCGAGAACGCGGCAATGCGCCAATTTTTTTTGAACTGACATCACCCCACATTAACAACTGAACAAGCGCCAGCCATTTTGTTTTTATGTCATTAAGCCTATTCTGATCAAACTCAAAACTGGCCAATACTTCTTTCTCATCAAAACTCATGTTTCACTCAAGACCTTTTCATGCTTTTAGTTTTTTATCCAGAGCGGCCAGTCGCTCTGGTGTACCCACATCCACCCATTGCCCGGAAAAATATTCACCTGTGACGTTGTTTTCATTCATCGCTTTTTTTAAAATAGGCGCAAGTGGAAACCGCCCTTCACTACATGCAGAAAATAAATCAGGCTGGTAGATTCCAATACCGCTATAGGTTAGCTTGCTCTCACCGCCCTGACTCAAGCGTTCACCTTGCAAGGCAAAATCGCCAGACAGATTGTGCGCTGGATTTGACACCATCACAAGATGGGCCAATGAGTTTATTTTTTTCGGCAAATGAGTAAAGTCGTAATCCGTCCATACATCACCGTTGACCAGAACAAAAGGGGCATCTCCCAGCAAGGGCAGTGCTTTAAAAATGCCGCCCCCGGTTTCCAGCGCTTCGGCTTCCGGCGAATAGATAATTTCCGCGCCATAGCGACGACCATCACCCAAATAATGCTCAATCATCTCGCCAAGATAAGCATGATTAATTACAATTTCAGAAATGCCCGCCGTAACCAAAGCCTGAATATGGTATTCAATCAGTTTGTGCCCACCTACCATCAACAATGGCTTGGGGCAATTATCTGTTAGCGGTCGCATTCGCTCGCCACGCCCCGCAGCGAGGATCATTGCTTTCATTTTTTTCAAATCAAGAAACTCTTTCTGGCAGTTTTATTTTTGACATATATTGACTAAATTCGGCCAGCTCTGAATAACGAGAAGCCACTTTTACCACGTAATCAAGCGTTAGCGGAATATCCGACAAATACCCTGACTTGCCATCACGATAATTCAAGCGCGAAAAAATACCCAGCACTTTAATATGCCGCTGCAACCCCATCCAGTCGAACCACTTGATAAATTGCTGCTCACTCACATCAATGCAGCAGTTTTTATCTTGAAGTTTTTGCAAATAAATTTTAACCCAAGCTGCCACTTTTTCATCGGGCCATGAAATATAACAATCTCTTAACAGTGAAACCAGATCATAGGTTATTGGACCATCGACCGCATCTTGAAAATCAATCACACCCGGGTTGTTTTTTTCCGTTATCATTAAGTTTCGCGAATGATAATCACGATGCACCCAAACCACCGGTTGCTGCAAAGCCATTTCACTGAGTTGCTGAAATGTATCGGCCAGCATTTTTTCTGTGTTTGCATCAATAGCGACTTGTAGGTGCCTTGCTAAAAACCATTCCGAAAACAGATTCATCTCTTGTTTTAGCAGGGCATCATCATATAGCGGCAATGTCATATTTTTTGGCTTTTCATTGGTCTGCAAATTCACCAGAGCATCCATGGCGTCGCCATACAATTTATCCGCAGTTTGATCATTTAATTTATCTAAATAACTGGTACTACCAAAATCAGTTAACACTAAAAACCCCTGACTTAAATCCTGGGCATAAATTTCAGGCACGTTCATTTTCACATGATGAAAAGCGGTACTGACTTTAACAAAAGGTTTACAGTCTTCCTTATCCGGCGGTGCATCCATCACAATCCATGACTTGCCTGAAATATTATCCGGCGTTTGCACACGAAAATATCGACGAAAACTCGCATCGGCCGAGGCGACGCTAATATCAATCTCATTTTGATCCAATACATATTTGAGCCATTCGGTTAATTTATCTAATCGTTGATCTGTCAAAGCGGTTTCCAATCCTGTTAATTCATCTCCAAAAAATACCGATGTTAACACCACATGTCTTGTTGAATACCTCAATTTCTGTATTTTTTGTTGCAATATGCTCACAAAATATCGCAAGAGATAGACACAATCATGAGTGATATCTTTCCACAGTATTCCTTACGCGGCCATCATGCTTAATCTTTGGCTTTACCCCGAATGATAGCGTAAAATGGCTTTTTTCCGGAAATATCCTTACGCAAAATCAATGACCAGCCATTTTATTCGCCCTTTTCCACTTTGCCTGCTATTGAGTATTTTGCCTGTTTCCGCTTTCAGCGATAATTTAACGTCAAACAAGCAGCCCACGCATTGCACAACGGCCAGTAGTGTTAAAAATAACGTTTTTGCCAATGACGCCGCCATTTATTTGTCTGCCGATGAACTGGTCTCCAGACAATCAACAGTGTTTGATATTAGCGGACAGGTCAGCATAAAAACCAATCGCCACGCCATTAAGGCCGACAAGGCACAATATAACCGCCGCCAAAATACCTTACATGCTCAGGGCAACATTCGTTATCGTGAAAAATCCTTATTGATTGAAAGCGATAAGCTGGAAGTTAATTTAATGTCCAACGCCGGCAGCGCAGAAAACACACGCTATCATTTACTTGATCAGGGCACGAACGGCGTGGCAGGGAAAATCACCTTTAACAATGCACAAAGCGCGCAAATAGCACTGGATAAGTCCACTTACAGCACCTGTAAAGAAGAAAATAGAGTTTGGCAAATTAGAGCAAAACGCATTGAGCTTCACCCGGAAAACAATGCGGTGATCGCGCGTAATATGCGATTGGAAATCGTCAATGTACCGGTTATTTACTTGCCCTATATCAGCTTGCCGTTACAAGGCAGAAAGTCCGGCTTTCTCGCACCGCGCCCCGGTTATTCCAGCGATAAAGGCGCTGATGTTGCTGTTCCTTATTATGTTAACCTCAAACCCAACTACGATTTAACACTAACACCACGTTTTATAGAAACAAGAGGCGCCCAGCTAGCGACAGAATTTCGTTATTTACAAAAAAAAACCAGCGGTAACGTCGGCGTCGAGGTACTACCCAATGACAAGCAAACAGGAAATACGCGCGCATACCTGACCCTGAATCACCGCAACCAAGTCACGGACAGCACCAGCTTTGCCTTGGGGTTTGCACAGGTCACCGACAAACAATATTTCTCCAACCTGGGCACCGAACTAAACACGCTTAATCGAAGCAGTTTAAACCGCAGCTTTAGCAGCGAAACCCAAGGGGAAAACTGGCTGTTCCGCACGACAGTACAAGATTTCCAAATGCTCGATAACAATCCTGCACCTTATCGGCGCGTGCCACAGTTTGATCTAATGGCTTTAGGTAACGCGGGTGCATTTCAATGGCGCAGCAATACGCAATACAGTTATTTCCGAAAAAGTAATCAGAATTATGTGCATCGCGCCATTGTTTCTCCGCAAATTTCCGCGCCATTACGGCGACAATATGGCTACCTCATTCCAACAATTGACCTACGTGCGGCGCTTTACCAGATATCAGAACCCGAAATAACAAACGAAGGTTTCTTAAACTGGCAATTTAATACTAAAACCGGCTTATATTTTGAGCGTAACGGCAAGAATGCTTACCAAACCCTGACACCTGAGCTTCAATACAGCTACATACCCTATAAAAAACAAAACCAGCTCCCTATCATCGACACCGATGTGCTGTATTACGATCTTGACCAATTATTTACCGTAAACCGCTATTCAGGTTACGACAGACTCGGCGATGAAAACCGGCTTAGCTGGTCCTTAACCACTGACTACACCGTAAATACGCAAACAAAACCGCTTTTTTATGCACAAATCGCCCAGGCAATCTATCTGGCAGACCACAAAATACGGTTGGCAAACGAAAAACAAATAAAAAAGAACGATCTGGTGAGCGCGGCCCTAATCAAAAGTCAGTTTTCAGGCTTTTTATCAGGCAAGATACAGGCGTACCACTTTTTTGGCGAAAACAAGCTAAATAACGCTAATATGTCGCTAAATTACCAAAAAAGCCAACAACAAGTCGAACTTTCCTACCGTTATATTGACCAATCCATTGAACAGATATCGGTGATTGGCATTGTCGACATATCCAGCAAATGGCGGATTGCCAGCCGCTGGCTATATTCCTTAAACAGCGAACGAACCCGCGAAGCATTGCTTGGTTTAGAGTATAATAGCTGCTGCTGGGCGATTCGACTTATGGGCCGACAATACGCAACCCCGTTTGCTGACGCAGACAACAGGAACTTACGTACCTCTGTCGGCCTGCAAATTGAATTAAAAGGCCTCACAAAAATCGGCAGTAATCTCAATAAACAATTTTCTGACGAAGTATTTGGTAATCAATAAATGACTTTTAAACAATCGTTTGCCCTTGTTACAGGCATTATGTGCATCTCATTTTCCCTTTTTGCAAACGCAGCTGAAACAACCATAAACCGTATTGCTGCCATTGTTAACAACAATGTCATTACCACCGCACAACTGGATACCCAGGTTGATACGATAAAAAAGCAAATTCGTGAACAAAACACCCTTGCCCCACCTGAAGACATACTCCGGAAACAGGTACTTGAGCGTGAAATCATAAAACAGGTTCAACTGCAATTGGCAAAAAATACCGGCATCCGCGTTGATGATAACGAATTATCAGCCACACTCATGCGCATCGCCGAGCAAAATCAACTGAGTCTTCGTGAATTCAAAACAACCTTGGAGAATGACGGTTATAAATTTAGTACGTTTCGTGAAGATATTCGTGGAGAAATGATTCTTGCCCGCCTTCGTCAGCGTGAAGTTAACAGCCGCATCAATATTTCAGCACAGGAAGTGAAAAACTTCATCTCAACCCAAGCGGCCCAGGGCAATATTGATGATGAATACGAAATTTACCATATTTTAATTTCATCACCCGAAGCCGCTTCTGCGGAAGAAATAGCGGCCACCAAAAAGAAAGCCGAAAAAGTATTAGCGCTGCTGGATAACGGCGCTGATTTCAAACAAACTGCAATCAGCTACTCCAATGGCCAAAGGGCTCTGGAGGGTGGCTCACTGGGTTGGCGTAAAGCCGGACAACTCCCCACCTTGTTTTCACGTATTATTGGCGATATCAAGGTTGGTGAGCACAGCGGTCTTATTCGCAGTTCCAGCGGTTTTCATATAATTCATCTTGCCAATAAACGCTCTGGCAAAAAACACATGATTACCCAGACCAAAGCCCGACACATCCTCATCAGACCCAATGAGTTAACCACAGAAATAGACGTTATCAATCGGATAAAAGACATCAGGGAAAGAATTATCAGTGGTGCTGATTTTGCGGAGCTTGCCAAATTAAACAGCGAAGACCCTGGCAGCGCAAGACTGGGGGGCGATCTTGGCTGGACAACTCCCGGACAAATGGTACCGCAATTTGAAGCTGCCATGGATTCTCTCAAGCCCGGCGAAATCAGTGAACCCTTCCAATCACAATTTGGCTGGCACATCGTACAAGTGCTTGAACGACGTGAAATAGATGACAGTAAACGATACACTGAAAATAAAGCAAGGGAACTGATCCGCCAACGTAAAATTGCCGAATCAACCGAAACATGGTTACGACAACTGCGTGAAGAAGCCTTTGTTGAAATTAAAATTGCACTCTAATATTCATAGTGCCCTGCTTGCCAAATAACACCGATAACAGTAGACAATACATATAAAATGACGATACCCCGTTTATTGGTATCCGCTGGCGAACCAGCGGGTATTGGCCCTGATATTGTACTATTAGCGGCTCAACAACGTTTTGATGCAGATATCATCAGCATTGGCGATCCCGCATTATTCCAACAACGCGCCGCCATGTTAAACCTTAATATTGATATCGAAACAGTCTCGCTCAATAGCCAGCGACAAATTTCACCAAAAGGCGTACTGAAGGTTTTACCCGTCAAACTAAAATGCCCCACAGTCACAGCCAAACTCGACAAAAAAAATGCGCGCTATGTATTGGATGTACTCGATACAGGTATAGAAGCTTGCCTTTCATCACAAGGCGATGCATTAGTGACCGGGCCTATTCAAAAAAGCATTATCAATCATGTTCAGCCAAACTTTTCAGGCCATACGGAATATTTGGCAGAAAAAACCAATGCCAAGTTACCCGTAATGATGCTGGCAACAGAGGGCTTGCGTGTAGCACTGGTCACAACACATGTGCCACTGATGAAAGTGCCCGAGTTGATTACTAAAGCGCGGGTTAACCAGATTATTCGCATTTTAGCGCAAGATTTAACTCAACAGTTTGGCATTCAAAACCCTAAAATTCGCGTCACAGGCCTTAATCCACACGCCGGCGAAAATGGCCACTTAGGCAGTGAAGAGCAAGAAATTATCGAGCCGGTAATTAAACAATTCCAGTCTACTGGCCTGGACATCAGTGGGCCGTATCCAGCCGATACCTTATTCACCCCCAAGTACCTTGAAAATACGGACGCCGTATTGGCCATGTATCACGACCAGGGCTTGCCCGTATTAAAATATAAAGGCTTTGGCAATGCCATTAATGTCACGCTTGGTTTACCCATCACCCGCACATCCGTTGACCACGGTACGGCACTTGAATTAGCCGGAACAGGCAAAGCAAATCCACAAAGCATGATACTCGCCATTCATTCCGCAATCGCCATTGCAAAAAGCAGACAGCAGGACACAAAAACACATGAACCACAAACCGCGTAAGCGCTTCGGCCAAAACTTTCTCCACGACGCGGGTATTATTCACCAAATCGTTGCTGCCATATCACCTCAAAAAGGTGACAAAATAATTGAAATCGGCCCGGGGAAAGGCGCACTCACCGGCCCTATTTTGGAAGAAACCGGAAAAATACAAGTCGTCGAACTTGATCGTGACCTCATACCATTGCTTCAAGAAAATATAAAAGATAAGGGTGAACTAACCGTACATAGCGCTGACGCGTTAAAATTTGATTTTTCACAGCTATCTGACGCCAGTCATGACTTACGCATTATTGGCAACTTGCCTTACAATATTTCAACACCGCTTTTATTTCATCTCACAACTTTTTTACCCAACATAAAAGACATGCACTTTATGCTGCAAAAGGAAGTCGTCGACCGTATGGTGGCAGAACCCAATACCAAAGCCTATGGACGACTTGGCGTCATCCTTCAGTATTATTGCAGCGTGGAAAAATTATTCATCGTCAAACCTGGCGCATTTTTTCCGCCACCTAAAGTAGACTCCGCCATTGTCCGGCTTATTCCTCATAAACAACCACCGGTTGACGTAAAAAGTGAAGCCGTGTTTGCAAAAGTGCTGACACAATGCTTTAGAATGCGCAGAAAAACCCTACGCAATAATTTAAAAGAAATAATGTCAGAAGAAGAAATAAAAAGCCTCGGCATCAACCCCGGTTGCCGATCAGAAACACTGAGCATTGAGGAATTTGCGCTACTGGCAAACTTAGTGACGGACAAGAATATCCGGGGTTAACAACGTAACCCTAGGCAACCTAAGGTAACCCAGGACAACCTTAGGCAAGCCTGACAATATTATTCTTCTTTTACTGCCTCAACTTCAAACCACAGTTGCATATTATCGCCAATATTGGGTCGACCATATGTGCTGCCAAAGTCAGATCGCTTAATCGACGCCGTCGCTTCAAAACCGCAAGTATCTTTTTTGTTGATTGGGTTTTTGCCGCAACGAATTCGGTTAACAGATAACGTTACTGGTTTAGTCACACCCAGCATCGTCAAATCGCCTTCCACCTTGGCCTTTGTCTTGCCAATAAAGGTAACATTACGCGATTGATACACAATATCAGGATATTCCATCACATTTAAAAAGTCCGGTGAACGCAGATGTTCATCACGTTTATTGTGCCCTGTACTCACAGAGACTGCTGCGATTTTCACATCAACATAACCATTGTTGTTCTCTCTATCGAGAATAATTCTCCCGGTGGTTAAATCAAACCGCCCATACAGCGTTGAAAAACCCATATGATCAATCGCAAAATGCGGAAAAGTATGGTTACGGTCAATTTGATAATACTCTGTTGCAAAAACGGGTGATGGAAAATTCACCGCCACCGCCATTACCAAAGCCAGAAAAACGCGCATTGCCAGTCTCCATTTGAGTTATTGATAATTCATATACATTAACTCAAGTTTTCAAACAAGTCACTTTTTGAAGCTACCCCTCCCAAAAACATCGATACTGGAATAGCGGCTTCAGCCAGCCGCCCGGGTGGTTTTTTGAACGCAACAATTTATCGACACCTGAACGCCGAAACCTGACATGGCTTGCGTGAACCGAAACTCAAATAACAGCTCTTATTTTTCATTGATTCAACCCTGTTTTTTCTGCCATAGATAACGATAGTGCACAAACATTATAATCAACCCCATACAAAACACGAAAGCAAATGGATTACGGCCCTTGACACATTTTCACAACCTTAATCACACAGTCCGCTATGCAAAACTGCCCGATAGTTTTTTTCAGCGAGTGCAAGCCAATGGCCTGGATTCACCTTTTATGGTTGATTTCAATGAAAATGCAGCTGATTTAGTCGACCTGTCTCACGACTCAAAAAATGACGGTGATTTTATTGCCTATATGTCGGGGAATAAACGCCTTCCAACTATCACTTCCATTGCAACTGTTTACGCTGGCCACCAGTTTGGGTACTACGTTCCGCAATTGGGGGACGGTAGAGCAATCCTCTTGACAGAGATAAGCCCCCCGGATGGTTCCACTTGGGAATTACAGCTAAAAGGCGCAGGACTTACTGCATTTTCCCGACAGGGGGATGGACGCGCAGTCTTGCGTTCAACCATTCGGGAATACTTGTGCTCAGAAGCCATTCATCATTTAAACATTCCAACAACCAGAGGCCTTTGCATCATCGGTAGTGATACCGATGTCTACCGCGAACGCGCTGAAAAAGGGGCAATGCTAGCTCGCTTAGCGCCAAGCCATGTTCGCTTTGGTACCGTAGAATATTTTTATCATAGCCGGCAATACGATATGCTAAAGATATTGCTTGATCATCTGATAGAAAACCATTATCCGCAATTAAGTGGTTCAGACGAAAAATACGAAGCACTTCTGGAGGAAATTGTAATTAATACCGCCAGCTTGATCGCACAGTGGCAATCGGTTGGCTTTACTCACGGTGTAATGAACACCGATAATATGTCTGCACTGGGCCTGACAATGGATTACGGCCCCTTCGGTTTTCTTGATGCTTACAATCCCGGTTATATATGTAATCACTCAGACCACCAGGGCAGATATGCATTTGATCAACAGCCCAATATTGGCCTATGGAATTTAACATGCCTGGCCGAGACATTCACAGCGTTTATCTCGATTGACTCGGCCAAACAAGCCTTAGCAAAATATGAAAGTACTTACACCAATACGTATATCGATATCATGCTAACCAAGCTGGGCCTGCAATCTTATCAACCTGCGCATTTGGATTTAATTAAAGACTTGCTTTCGCAAATGGAAGAAAGTGCTGCCGACTACACTATTGTCTTTCGAAAGCTTTGTGATTTCACCTTGTCACACACTAACTCACTGCGTGACATGTTCATTCATCATGAAAAATTTGATAACTGGGCCAACCGTTATAGCCGCGCACTCCAACAGGAAAATATACCAGCGACTGTTAGAAAGAAATTGATGAGGGCAGCAAACCCGAAGTTTATTTTACGCAATCATCTGGCTCAAATTGCCATTGAAAAAGCCGAAAATGGCGATTTCAGTGAAGTAAAACGCTTGCGACAAATACTCTCCCAGCCATTTGATGAGCAAATCGAATTTGAAGCATATGCTTCGATTCCACCTGAGTGGGCAAAAAAAATCGAAGTTAGTTGCTCATCCTAGACATCATATTTTATGTCTATAGCAAATACGGGCACTACATGTTAATCATTAACAAACCAAGCGCCACATCCTCTTTAACAGGTAATTTTATTTTCACTTTATGACCACTACCTTTTGCAACATTCATTGCATTTCCACGAAAGTCCTGCATTTCTTCAACAACAAACTGCCTGGAACCCCCAGGAAACATCAGCTCCACAGAATCACCGACAGCAAATTTATTTTTCACATCAATTGCCAAAAACTCATCCGTGCTTTCTTCGGCCATAACTTCACCAACAAATTTTTGCTTGCTGGAAATCGAACTTCCCTGCGCATAATTTTGATATTCCTCGGGTACGTGACGCCGATAAAAACCCTCGGTATAGCCCCGATTTGCAAGCCCGTCCAATGTTGTCATCAACGCCATATTAAATTCTTTTCCCTGCACTGCATCGTCAATGGCCCTGCGATAAAGTTGCGCTGTTCGAGCTGCATAATAATAGGATTTTGTTCGGCCTTCTATTTTTAATGAATCCACGCCAATTTCAGTCAAACGCTGTACATGCTGAATTGCTCGCAAATCTTTTGAATTCATAATATAAGTGCCATGCTCATCTTCAAACATGGGCATTAACTCACCGGGCCGATTTACTTCCTCGATCAAGACAATATCCTCGCGGCTTTTCTCCGCAGCAGGATCAAATAGAACCGGCTCCTGAATTTTTGTTTGAGATTTAACGATATCACCAGCGTCATTTTCTTCACCTTGATGAACAT
>Ga0256830_1001426_pt1 | contig 16984 bp, 19 predicted proteins | sample 128326metaG_FD_190537 | JGI IMG/M metagenome (GOLD analysis project Ga0256830, IMG submission 190537) | Hydrothermal vent microbial communities from Lau Basin, Pacific Ocean - 128-326 | ecosystem: Environmental > Aquatic > Marine > Hydrothermal vents | place: Pacific Ocean: Lau Basin | collected... | reverse complement strand
GCATCTGCGCGTTCTGTCCGGGCTCTACGGCCTGCTACGACCACTGGACCTGATGCAGCCCTACCGGTTGGAGATGGGCACCAAGCTGGACACCGGGCGCGGCAGGAATCTGTACGAGTTCTGGGGGTCCACCATCACCGAAGGACTGAATGCGCAGTTGAAGAAGCTCCGCTCGAACACCCTGATCAACCTGGCGTCCAACGAGTATTTCAAGGCAGTCAAACCCCGTGAACTGGACGCGGAGATCATCACCCCGGCGTTCAAGGAATTCAAGAATGGCGACTATAAAATGATCGGCGTCTACGCGAAAAAGGCCCGCGGCCTGATGAGTCGCTACATCATCCAGCATCGCCTGAGCGACCCGGCGGACATCAAGGCCTTCAGCGAGGAAGGCTACGCGTTCAACGCAAAACTGTCGAAAGGCAACAACTGGGTGTTCACCCGCAGGCGATCATAGCGGCTCAGCGATTGCCCCAGATGTTCGCCACCGCGCGGTCGCTGCCCAACAGGCCCACCACCAGGCTCACCAACGACACCGCTGACAGCACCAGCGCCGGGACCAGGTAGCCGAGTTCCCGCTGCTCGAATGACAGATAGGCCACCGCCGATGCCAGCCCGAAAAAGACCAGGCCAATGAAAACCAGGATCTTTCGATTCAGCGGTTTCACCGCATAGGGCCCGTCGCCGGTTTCGAACCTGCCCAGGATAGGGGAAAACAGTTTTCTGAAAAAGCCTTTCATCGGGATTTCCTGCCTCGGCCAGCCACTCGGCTCGGCCGACCATTCTACACCACACACCGCTGCCATCACGGCGTGGGCCACAGGGTATAATCGCCGCTCGTTTATTGCCGGCAGGACACCCCCGACCGATGTTGAACTTTCAGGCCGTCACCCTGCGCCGCGGCGCGCGGGTACTGTTGGACAACGTGGACCTGCGCATCCAGCCAGGGGAGCGCTGGGGTTTCGTCGGACGCAACGGCAGCGGCAAATCCAGCCTGCTGGCACTGGTGCTGGGGCTGCGCGAACTCCCCACACCGGAGACCGCGCTGCACCCGGACCAGGGCGAGATCAGCCTGCCCGGCGGGCTGGAGCTGGCCCACGTGGCGCAGGAGACCCCGGCAGCGGAGCGCTCGGCGCTGGACTACGTGATGGATGGCGACCGCGAACTGCGCCGGCTGCAACGGGAACTCGCCGAGACCGAGGGCCAGGGCAAGCGACAGGGGACGCTGTTCGGGCAACTGGAGGCCATCGACGGCTACACCGCGCCGACCCGCGCCGCGCGACTGCTGAACGGACTGGGCTTCGACGAGACCCAGATGCAACTGCCGGTAACGCGCTTTTCCGGCGGCTGGCGCATGCGCCTGAACCTGGCCCAGGCCCTGATGTGCCGCTCCGACCTGCTGTTGCTGGACGAGCCCACCAACCACCTCGACCTCGACGCGGTGCTGTGGCTGCAGAGCTGGCTGCAGGCCTACCCGGGCACCGTGCTGCTGATCTCCCACGACCGCGATTTTCTCGACAACTGCGTGGACCACATCGCGCTGCTGTCCCAACAGGGCCTGCACTGCTACACCGGCAACTACAGTGCCTACGAGCGCCAGCATGCCAGCCGCCTGGCCCAGCAGCAGGCGGCCCACATCAAGCAGCAACGCACCGTGGCCCACCTGCACAGCTACATCGACCGCTTCCGCGCCAAGGCCACCAAGGCCCGGCAGGCGCAGAGCCGGCTCAAGGCGCTGGCCAGGCTGGAGCAGATCGCCCCGGCCCACGTGGACAGCCCGTTCGATTTCCGCTTTGCGCCGCCCCGCGATCTGCCCCACCCCCTGCTCACGCTCAATCACGCAGCGCTGGGTTACCAGACCCCGTTGCTCCATGACATCGACATGAGCCTGCTGCCGGGTGACCGCATCGGCCTGCTGGGTCCCAACGGCGCCGGCAAGTCCACGCTGATCAAGGCCCTGGCCGGTGCACTGAGCCCGCTCAGCGGCCAGCGCAGCAGCGCGCAGAACCTGCACATCGGCTACTTCGCCCAGCACCAGCTGGAACAGCTGCACGGCGACGAAAGCCCGCTGCAGCACCTGCAGCGGCTCGACCGCCAGTCGGACCAGCCGGCCAGCGAACAGGAACTGCGCGACTATCTCGGCGGCTTCGACTTCGTCGGCGACCAGGCCCTGGCCCCGGTGGCGCCGTTTTCCGGTGGCGAAAAGGCCCGCCTGGTACTGGCCCTGCTGGTCTATCAGCGCCCGAACCTGCTGCTGCTCGACGAGCCCACCAACCATCTCGACCTGGAGATGCGCCACGCGCTGACATTGGCGCTGCAGGATTTCGACGGCGCGCTGCTGGTGGTGTCCCACGACCGTCACCTGCTGCGCAGCGTCTGCGACCGTTTCCTGCTGGTGGCCGACGGCACCGCCCGCCCCTACGACGGCGACCTCGACGACTACGCCCGCTGGCTGGCCGAGCACCGCCAGCGCCGCGAAACCGGGGCCGGCGACCCGCGGAAACCCGCCGCAACCCCGGACCGCCGCCAGCAACGCCAACGTCAGGCCGCCCGGCGCCAACGTCTCAAGCCCCTGCGTGACCGGCTGAACCGCTGCGAACAGGCACTGGCCCGCCTGCAGCAGCAACAGGCTGAGCTGGAACGGACCCTGGCCGATGGCGAACTCTACAACGAGCAGAACAAGACCCGGCTGCGCGAGGCCCTGTTGCAGCAGGCCTCTGTAAAACAGCAACTGGCCGAGGCCGAGGAACAGTGGATGCAGGCCGCCGAGGCCCTGGAGGAGGCCGAGCAGGGTGTCGAGAACCCGGCTGACCCTGATTGATCGAGCGCTTGCCGGAACCACGAATGCATCAGGCCAGCGCGGGGAAATTGCAATAAATCCGCAACGCTTTATTATCAAGCCGCTTTGGGTCGGCGCCGGAATCCAGTAACCTGTGCGGCACAGGCAACAACACCGAGAACACCATGACCAAGCAAGCTCCCACCCTGTATCAACTGGCCGACCAGTTCATCAACCTGGCCAACGAGTTGGCCCAGTCCGAGGGCAGTCCCGCGGTGGGCACCGCACTACGCTACGCGGCCGCGCGCTACAACACCTTCGAGGCCACGCTGGGCGGCTACGACCTGCGCGCCGACAAGGAAAAACTGATGGACATGTTCTGCGAAGACTTTCGCAAGATGCTGGGGGAAAACATCGAGGACTACGCCCGGCGCCTGTCCCAGGCCGCCGACACAGGGCAGCCGCGCTGAGGCCGGACACCATGAGCAAGACCCGACACACCGACACCAGCGCGCTGGACAAGATCGTTGCCGACGCCCGCCGTCATCAGGATGAGCGCGCGAAGACCTACCGCGAACAGGCGCTGAAACTCTACCCATGGATCTGCGGACGCTGCGAGCGGGAATTCACCCGCGCCAACCTGTCGGAGCTGACCGTGCACCACCGCAATCACAACCACGACGACAACCCCGCCGATGGCAGCAACTGGGAACTGCTGTGCCTGTACTGCCACGACAACGAACACCAGCGTCAGCTCGAGGCCCAGGGGCAGGCCGGCGTGACACCATCCAGCGGTGGCGGCCCTGCGGCTGCCACCCACAACCCCTTCGCCGCCCTCAAAGGTCTGCTGGACGACAACAATAAATAGACCGCCTCGGGTGCCCATCGGGCTCGTCCCGAATCCGACAGGCTGCTAGTCCGCGGAAAAATAGATGTCCCCGAAATAGGCGGTAGCGGCCTGCCCGGTGTCGTCGCCGTCCACCATCACCGCGACGGCATCGACGCGGGTGATGTCTTCCCCGAACTGCCGGCGCAGGTCTTCGCGCACGTTGCGGCGCTCCACCACCCACTGCCCCAATTGTCGGTCGCCGCTGCGCACCGCGATCATGCGCGCGTTGCCGGTGTAGGCATTGGGCCATTCGCTGCCCGCCGGCTGATGGCTGGACCACACGTAGTTGATGGCCCTGGTATTCCAGAAAAATACGCCACCGGACACCACCACGTAGACCCGCGCGGGATAGTCGTCGCCTTGCCTGCTGCGCTCGTCGTTGCCGTCGAACAGGTTTTCCACCCGCCACGACCAGTGCAGATACGGGGTTTTGGTCAGATCGATATCGACCTCCTTGAACAGCCCGGAGGCCTGACCCCGGGTGCTGGCGCGCAGCACCTGGCTGCCCGGGGAGGCCTGCCGGCCCTCCGCAGGGTTCGACGCACCGATGTCATCCCGCGCAACGAGACGGTATTCGCTGTTGCCGCGAAAGGATTTTTCCTCCCAACCCGACAACTGGCCGCGACTGAAACTGGCGACCGGAACCACGGCATCCGCCGCCATCAACGGCACAGCGAACCACAGCAGCAGCGCGAGCAGCCCGCGGCCCATGCCGTTACCCGCCTACACCGCCGGTGCCGGGTAGTGGGCCGGGTAGGGCAGCCGCGCGACACTGCTGTCCACCGCGGCCTTGGCCACCGCGGAGGCGACGAATTCCCGCAGCCGCGGGTCGAAGGGCTTGGGGATGATGTACTCGGGGCCGAAACTCATCTCCCCCAGTTCCTCACCCTTCAGCGCATAGGCCTGGCGCACCGTGTCCGGCACCGGCTCGTGGGTGAGCTTCTGCAACGCGCGGGCGGCGGCGATCATCATGTCCTCGTTGATGCGGCGGGCACGCACATCCAGGGCGCCACGGAAGATGTACGGGAAGCCCAGCACGTTGTTGACCTGGTTCGGATAGTCGCTGCGGCCGGTGGCCATCACCAGGTCGTCGCGCACCCGGTGCGCGACATCGGGCGCGATCTCCGGGTCCGGGTTGGACAATGCAAACACCACCGGGCGCGGGGCCATCGCCGCCAGCGCCTGCTCGCTCAACAGGTTCGCGCCGGACACCCCGACGAACACGTCCGCGCCGGTGAGCGCCTCCAGCAGCGTGTTCTTGCTGGTGTCCTCGGTCGCGAACGACCACTTGTACGGGTTCAGTCCCTTGCGGTCGGTGTGGATCACGCCCTTGCGGTCCAGCATCAGGATGTTGTCACGGTGCGCGCCCAGCGACACCAGCAGGCGCATGGACGCGATGCCGGCGGCGCCGGCGCCGAGGCAGACGATCTTCGCGTCGCCGATGGTCTTGCGCTGGATCTCCAGCGCATTGAGCAGGCCGGCGGCGACGATGATCGCGGTGCCGTGCTGGTCGTCGTGAAACACCGGGATGTCCAGCTGCTCGATCAGGGTCTGCTCGATCTCGAAACAGCGCGGCGCACCGATGTCTTCGAGGTTGATGCCGCCGAAGGTCGGGGAAATATTGGCCACGGTGTTGATGAATTCCGCGGTGGAATGGGCGTCCACCTCGATATCGAACACGTCGATATCGGCGAACTTCTTGAACAGCACCCCCTTGCCCTCCATCACCGGCTTGCTGGCCAGCGCCCCCACCTTGCCCAGCCCCAGCACCGCGCTGCCATCGGTGACCACCGCCACCAGGTTGCCCTTCGCAGTGTAACGATAAGCGTCGTCCGGGTTGTCGGCGATGGCGCGCACCGGCGCCGCCACCCCCGGGGTATAGGCCAGGGACAACTGCTGCTGCGTGTCACAGGACTTGGTGACCTCGACGGCCACCTTGCCCGGGCGCTCGCCCTCGTGATAGTCCAGGGCCTGCTGTTGGAAGGTCTTGCTCATGGTCGTGTTCTCGTGATTGACGTTGTTTCAGATGTGTTCGCGGGGCTGCCGTCGCCGGCCTCAGCGCAGGATCTCCAGCGCCGCCGGGTGGCGCAGCCGGGTCACCAGCTGTTTCTTGTACGGACGCCACCAGCCGCGCACCGTTACGCGGCGCCCCTGCAACCGGCGCGGATCCCATTGCCGGAAATGGCCCAGATCCTCGCGGCTGATGCGCACCGCGACACCCTCGCGGGGGCCTTCACCGGGGCTGCGCTGGAAGTTCAGCCACAGGGAGCGCCGGCTCTCGCCGACCCGCACCACGGTACCGGTAATGATACGAAAACCACCGCGGTCCCGCGCGACCCGGTCCACCGGCAACGGCCGGTACACGGAATCCCAGACCCCGCGGCCGGCATCGCGGGCCAGCCGTTCGGCCTGCCGGTAACAACCCGACAGCGCGGTGTTCGGCGGCACCACGATGTACGCCGCCAGGCCCTGCTCCAGCAGGCTGACCTCGACGTTGCGACCGTCCGGCAGATAGGCATGGGCCAGCAGGCGCTTGTAGCGATCCTCGCGTTCGCGGCCGAACCGCAGGCCAAGCCGCGGCGCATCCCCGAGCAGATCCACCAGCGCGCGGCGCGCAGTCTGTGCCAGCGGCTCGGCTGGCCGGCCGTCGCGGCCCAGCTCCGGGGTGTTGATACCAATCAGGCGTAGCTTGCGCCCGTCCGAGAGGCGCAGCGTATCGCCGTCGATCACCCGGGACACGACCACCCACTGGTCGATGCGCGGCGTCGGGCAGGCCGCGCCCTGCGCCCCGGTGGTCCAGCCCAGCCCCGACAGCAGCGCGACGAGCAGCCAGGCGGCTGACCTGGCCGCAGCGGAAACAAAAAAGGCGCCCCGCTGGGACGCCTTTTTCATGTGGTGCCCGACCACCAAGTGTCGATGAAACCTACTTGGCGCCGTACTTCTGGCGGAACTTGTCAACGCGACCGCCGGTGTCGACGATCTTCTGCTTGCCGGTGTAGAACGGGTGGCAGGAGGAGCACACGTCCAGGTGCAGGTCTTTTTCCAGCGTGGAGCGGGTGACAAACGTATTGCCGCAGCTGCACTTCACGTTGATCTCGTGGTAGGCGGGATGGATTTCCGGCTTCATGCGCTTAAACCTCAAATTCGTTTCTGTACCGCGCTTCGGGATGGATCACACGAAGGCGTATTCGGGAACCGCGCATTCTAGTGAATATCCGACCCCACGGCAAGCCCGCGTTCAGTCGTCGCAGCGTATGCGGGTGCCGTGCTCCAGCGACAGCGTGATCTCCGCGGCCGAGATGTTCTTCGGAAACAGCGCGCCGGAGATCTTCGAGCCATTGATGCTTGCGCCGTCCAGCCGGGCGCCGGAGAAATCCACCCCCCGCAAGTCCGCCTGCCGGAAATAGCTGCCGGACAGATCCAGCCCGTCCACCTTCCAGCCACGCAGGTCCAGGCCGCGAAAGTCGCACTCGGTGAGATCGCAGGGCTCGCCGGCCGCCGCACGCTGGTTGAACTCGTCGATCCTGCCCTCGCGCAGCAACTGGTAGAGGGGCTCGTCGTGTTTGATGCTTACCGCCATGACTGACTCCTGTTTCCGTCGACTGTTGTCAGTATAGACATCAGACCGGGTTCGGGATGTCCACGAATTCGAAGGCCAGCCCGAAGTGCTCGGCCAGGTGCGCGCCCAGCGCCATCACCCCGCCTCGCTCGGTGGCGTGGTGGCCGGCGGCATAGTAGTGAATGCCCACCTCGCGCGCCGCGTGTACCGTGTGTTCCGAAATCTCACCGGAGATGAACGCATCCGCGCCCAGTGCCGCGGCGGCCTCCAGGTAGCCCTGTGCGGCACCACTACACCAGGCCACGCGGCGAATCTGTGCCGAGGCCGCCGGGATGTGCAGCGGTTCGCGGCCCAGGCACCGGGCGATGTGCGCGGCCAGCGCGGTCGGGGTCGTCGGCGCCGCCGGTTCACCGTGCATGGCGATGGCCGGGCCACGGTCGCCGGGCCGGGCAAAGTCGCCGGTGACGCGAAAATCCAGCCGCTGCGCAAGCCGCGCGTTGTTGCCCAGCTCCGGATGGGCATCCAGCGGCAGGTGGTAGGCCAGCAGGTTGATGTCCGCGCCGAGCAGGGCCCGCAGCCGGCGCTGCTTCATGCCCACCACGCAGGGATTCTCGCCGTTCCAGAAATAGCCGTGGTGCACCAGCAGGGCGTCCGCGGCCCTGTCCACCGCCGCATCCACCAGCGCCTGGCATGCGGTCACCCCGCCGACGATACGCCGGATCTCCCGGCCGCCCTCCACCTGCAGGCCATTGGGCCCGTAGTCCGAAAAGTCCGCCACCCGCAGCAAGCCGGCCAGGTAGGCCAGCAGTTCGTCGCGCATCACCATGTTCTGTTCTCCGTTGTCCAGGGTCCGCCCCATGCCGGCAGCGCCGCGGCAATACGGTACCTCATGTTAGTATCCCTCTCCATGAACAAGCACAACACCACGATGTTCCTGATCAAGGCCACGGTGGCCGGGCTGGCCGCGGCGTTCATCATACTGCTGCTGAGACCGGACCTGCTGGGCCAGCAGCGACCCATCGTGGAGATCCACGAGAGCATGCCCGCCAGCGGCGCACCGGCGTCCGGGCCGGTGTCCTACGCGCAGGCGGTGGATGCGGCCGCGCCGGCGGTGGTCAACGTCTACACCACCAAGCTGGTCACCGAGCGGGTGAACCCGTTCTTCAACGACCCGCTGTTTCGCCGCTTCTTCGGTGATCAGCTGGCCCCGCGCCAGCGGCTGGAAAGCAGCCTGGGCTCCGGCGTCATCGTCAGCGGCGACGGCTACGTGATCACCAACAACCACGTAATCGCCGGTGCCGACGACATCGAAGTCGCGCTGCGCGACGGCCGCATCGCCGCCGCCCAACTGGTGGGCACCGACCCGGAGACCGACGTCGCGGTGCTGCGCATCGACCTCGACGAGCTGCCGGTGATCACCTTCAGCGGCGAGAAAAAGTTGCGCGTCGGTGATGTCGCGCTGGCCATCGGCAACCCGTTCGGCGTCGGCCAGACCGTGACCCTCGGCATCATCAGCGCCACCGGCCGCGACCGCGTCGGCATCAACACCTACGAGAATTTCATCCAGACCGACGCCGCGATCAACCCCGGCAATTCCGGCGGCGCACTGATCGACGCCCACGGCAACCTGGTGGGCATCAACACCGCCATCTTCTCCAAGTCCGGTGGATCACAGGGCATCGGCTTTGCGATCCCCGCCGGCATCGCCCGCGAGATCATGAGCCAGCTGATCGAAACCGGCCACGTCACCCGTGGCTGGCTGGGCGTGGAAACCCAGAACGTCACCCCGGCGCTGGCCGAATCCTTCGGCCTGCGGGACGTCACCGGCATCATCATCGCCGGCATCCAGCGCAGCGGCCCGGCCGCCCGCGCCGGCCTGCGTCCCGGCGACATCATCCTCGAGATCGACGGCAAGCCCACCACCGACAGCAGGGCCACGATGAACCAGATCGCCCGCACCAGCCCCGGTGACACCCTGCGTATCACCATCCTGCGCAATGGCCGCAAAATGCAGGCCGAGGTCGTGGTCGGGCAACGGCCACCGCCGCAGCGCGCGCTATCTAATCGAGGTTAGACGGGCTGGGGGTCGCAGCCTGTCAAAACCTGTACCCAACGCTGATCATGCCGCCATCGCCCCGCGGATAAAACGACAGCGCCAGTTCGTCGTCCTCCGCCTCGAACATCGAAACCGAGAAGCCTACCAGGAGGAACAGGCCCCACATCCCCAGGTTGTTCCTGTACAACTCGTCTTCCGGCACATCGTTTCTTGCCGCGGCGATGTTGTAGATCGCCAGCGATTCGAAAAACAACAGCACGGGCCAACTGTCCCTGTAGCCCGCCTCGGAAGACGTCGCGATTGGCGCAAACAATGCGAAGGTCGTACCGAAGGTTTCCGGCGACCTGGAGGCCCACTTCGATGCCAGGATCACGCTGGCAAGGCTGCCCGCGCCGACCAGCACACCCTCCGACAATTTCGAAGGCTTGCCGGTCGACTCATCCGCGACCGAAGAAACGGAACACAGGAAATAGACAACGATACCGAGCGCAATGGCCCTGGGAGTTTTCATGTTCCATCCCTTGCAAGGCGAACAAGCGTTTACGCGAAGCCGCTCCGCACGGCAGACGACCCGGCCAACCGGCCTCCCGACACGAGCAGCCCTTGGCCATCGATAGGTTTCTTCAGTATAGCCGACGGGCCGCGGAGCTTGCCGCGCGTTGCCCCGACATCGGCCGCCTCGTTATCCTCGCATCGAATCACGGGAAAAAAACACCGCGCTCCCCTACACTGTTATTGACCCGGCAAGCTCGATCGCCGGGTCAATAAAAGCAGAACCCTAACATCAACTAAGCCAAGTTATTTTCAGTCAGCCGGGAGTACACCATGAAAAAGATCTCCATCATTGGCGCCGGCCGGGTCGGCGAGTCCACCGCACAGATCCTGGCCAAGGAGGAGCTGTGCCGCGAACTGGTGTTGCTGGACATACACGACGGCATGCCGCAAGGGGTGGCGCTGGACATCCAGGAATCGGCGTCGCTGCTGGGATTCGATACCCGGGTCACCGGGGCCACCGATGCCGCGGCGCTTGCCGGCTCCGACATGGTGATCGTGACCGCCGGTTTTCCACGCAAGCCGGGCATGTCGCGCTCGGACGTGCTGGAGGCCAATCTGTCCATCATCGCCACCGTGGTCGACAACACCGTGAAGCACGCGCCGGACGCGATGCTGATGATGGTCACCAACCCGGTGGACGTGCTGACCTGGTACGCGTGGCAGAAAAGCGGCTGGCCGCGCTCGCGGGTGTTCGGCCAGTCCGGGGCGCTGGACACCGCGCGCATGACCAGCTTCATCGCGCTGGAGACCGGCTTTTCCGCGAAGGATATCTCGGCGATGGTGCTCGGTGGCCACGGTGACGCGATGGTACCGCTGACCCGTTTCACGGATATCGCCGGTATCCCGGTGGGGCATTTTCTCGATGCCGACGCGCTGAAGCGGATCACCGACCGCACCCGCACCGGCGGCGGCGAGATCCTGGCATTGAAACAGAGCTCCAGCGCCTACGACTCGCCCGCCGCGGCCATCGCGACGATGGTGGATGCGATCAGTCACAACCGGCGGCGCATCCTGCCCTGCGTCAGCGTGCTGGACGGGGAATACGGGCTGTCCGGGCTGGCGATGGGGGTGCCGTCGGTGCTGGACGAATCCGGGCTCAGCGAGATCATCGAGCTGGATCTCAACGACGACGAACGCGCCGCGTTTGCCGCGTCGGCCGCGCTGGTGCGTGCGGATATCGAACGCCTGTAGCCCGCCATCGTCCGACCCGGGCCGGGCTAACGCAGAAATTCGACCATCAGCGCAACCTGGCTCGGGTAGTCGAAGGCCGCCTGCTGCAGGCGGCGATGACCGGCGCCGATGGCCCGGCGGGCACGGGCGGCCAGGGCCTCGTCGTCTTCGGCCTGCGCCAGCTGCATCGACAGCCGCAGCAGTACTGCCGATGGTGACGGCAGCGGCCCCTCGTCCATCAGCATCACACCGTAGCCACTGGGCAGCAGCGTACGGTCCGACAAGCGCCAGCCGCGATCGTCGTGGAAACGCCGCCACGCATCGCGCACCCAGCGACCGGCCAGCGCGGCATCGTCCGCGTTGCCGTTCAAGCGGGCCCAGGCCATCAACCCCTGGGCCGCGAATGCGTAGTCCTCCAGCCCGGCCTGGCCCAACTCGCCGCCGCTACCGCGCTCCCTGGCGCGCCACAGGCGGTCACCGTCCCACAGCCGCTTCACCAGGTAGTCGCGCAGCCGTTGTGCGGCGTCCCGGTAGCGCTCACCACCCGGCAACGCCGCCCCCTGCACCAGCGCACGCAGGGCCAGGCCGTTCCACGCGGCGAGGCGCTTGTGGTCCACCGGCAGGACCCGCCCGGCGCGGGCGGAGAGCAGCTTTTGCCGCGCGGATGCCAGCAGCCGGCGCAGCCGGGCCTCGCTGATCTCCAGTTTCCCGGCGGCCTCGGCGGCGCTAGCGGTGATCCGCGGCAGGTGGCCGGCCTCCAGTTCCGGCGCCCCCTGCATGCCCCACATCAGCCGCGCCAGCCTCAGCTCCGCCGGCGTCAGCAGGCCGGCCAGGGTGTCGTCGTCCCACAGGTAGTAACCCCCTTCGACGCCGGCCTGGTCCACCGCGGACAGGCTTGCGACCATCGCGCCATCCGGGCTGCTCATCTCGCGCAGCATGAAGTCCAGCGTGTCGCGGGCTACCCGTTCGTAGTCCCGGCGTCCAAACACCCGCGCCGCGCGCAGGTACAGGCTGGCCAACAGCGCGTTGTCGTAGAGCATCTTTTCGAAGTGGGGGGTCTGCCAGCCGGGGTCCACCGTGTAGCGAAAGAAGCCGCCGCCGAGCTGGTCGCGCAGGCCCTGGCTGGCCATGCGGTCCAGCGTGGTCAGCAGGAACTGCTTCAACGGCGGCGACGGGGTGCGGGCGTAGGCGCCGATCAGCGCGTCCAGTTGCGGCGTCATCGGGAACTTGTTCTGCTCGCCGAAGCCGCCGTCCATCTCGTCGGCCAGTTGCAGCGCCTGGGTGACCATCAGGGCCTCGTGGACCGCGCCCTGTCCCGGCCGCGGCGGGGGCTCCGGCGCCGGCGGCACGTCGCTGAGTTCGCTGGCCGCCGCGGCCGCCACCTCGCGCAGGTAGTCCGGTGCCCCGGCCCACTGGCGTTGTAGGTCGGTGAGCAGCGCGAGAAAGCGCTCGGCGGGCAGGTAGGTCAGGCCGACCAGCGGGTTGCCGTCCGGGGTCAGGAACACGTTCAGCGGCCAGCCGGCGGCGCCGCGGGTGCGGGTCACGAAATCCATCAGCCGGGCATCCAGCGCCGGGTGCAGCTCGCGATCCACCTTCACCGAGATGAACCGGTCGTTCAGCAGCGCGGCGATCCTTGGATCCTGGTAGCTCTCCCGCTGCATCACGTGGCACCAGTAGCAGGCGAAGTAGCCGATGGACACGAACAGCAGCCTGTTCTCCCGACCGGCCCGGGCCAGCACCTCCTCGGACCAGGGCTGCCAGTCCACCGGGTCGTCGCCGTGCATGGCCAGGTATGGGGAGTCGTGATCGGCCAGGCGGTTGCTCCCCGCCACGCTCGGTGACAGGCCCGGGCCCAGCCACAGCGCGATCACCAGCACGGTCCCGTTGAACAGGCTGTGGTTCATGTCCGCTCGCTCCGTTTGTTGCACACCTGTTGCTTCGATCGCATTTTCCAGCGTTGGTTGCGCCAACCCTGCTCCAATCTTAGATCGGAAAACCGGGAACTCGCGATCGTTTCAGGGCTCCAACCTGCGGGATCCACGGCAAGGCCGGCGTGATTCCCGCCCGCGGGGAGTGCTAGAATATGCCCCCGTGACAGCCATGCCCCGCGGGCTCTTTTTTATTTTTCAACGGGCGCCGTTCCAACGGTCAGCCACCGGAGTACACGAACCATGAGCGCATTACCCGAATTCAGCAGCAGCATCAGCGACCAGATCACCATTCAGCCTGCCGCCCATGCCAAGCTGGTGGAGCTGATCAGTTCCGAGGACGACATCAACGGCGTGCGCATCTTCGTCTCCGGCGGCGGCTGCGGCGGCATGACCTATGGCATGACCTTCTCCGAGGGCGCCTCGCCGTACGACGGCGTGCTGGAGCAGGACGGCCTCACCGTGTACGTCGACGCGGTGGCCCTGAGCTTCCTGTCCGGCGTGGAGATCGACTACGTGGAACAGGGCATGGGCGCCAGCTTCGTATTCAAGAATGCGTTCGCCGCGACCGGCGGCTCAGGTGCCTGTAGCGCCTGTGGCGCGGCGGGTGGTGGTTGCGCCTGAGCACGTCCTCCCTGCTGAAGCCGCATCCGCCCGCTCCCGCAACGCCGCGCCCGCGGTTGTTGCTGGTTGCGCCCCACAGCAGTTACCGCATCGCACCCTATATCGACGCCGCCGACAGGCTCGGTGTCGATGTACTGATCGCGTCCACCAGCGAGCACTCGCTGGTTAGCGCCGTAGCCGAAGGACTTCGCATCGACCTCCATCGGCCCGAACAGGCCATCGAATACATCCGCGACGCGGCGCGGGCGCGGCCCTTTGCCGGCGTGATCGCCACCGACGACGCGGCCGTCACGCTGGCCGCCCGCGCCGCCGAGTCCCTGGGACTGGCGCACAATGCACCGCAGGCGGTGCGCCTCACCCATCGCAAGGACCTGGCCCGGCAGCGCCTGGCCGAACACGGGGTGCCCGTGCCGGCGTTCCGGCGCATCGACCTGCACCGCGACCTGCCGGCGCAGGCACGGGGCCTCGAATACCCCAGCGTGATCAAGCCCCTGAGCCTGTCCGGCAGCCGCGGCGTGATCCGCGTCGACGACGCGGCGGACTGCGTACAGGCCTGCCGGCGCATCGCCGCCATCGTCGGCGAGTTACCCGGTGACGAGGAGCGGCGCTACCTGCTCGCCGAGCGCTACCTGCCCGGCATCGAGATCGCCGTCGAGGCGATGCTGACGGACGGCGCGTTGCAGCTGTTGAGCATCTTCGACAAGCCGGACCCACTGGAAGGCCCGTTCTTCGAGGAGACCTACTACATCACCCCATCGCGACTCGACGCTGCGACCCAACGACTGGCCGCCCGCCGCGTAGCCGAGGCCTGCGCCGCATACGGGCTGCGCAACGGGCCGGTGCACGCGGAGCTGCGCCTGCATCAAGGCGAGGCCTGGATACTGGAGGTCGCCGCGCGCACCATCGGCGGACAATGTGCCCGGCTGCTGCGCCACGGCACCGGCCACGGGCTGGAGGAACTGGTCATCGCGCACGCGGCCGGCCAGCCGCTGGCGCCGCAAACCGGCAACCGGGCCGCCGGCGTACTGATGATCCCGGTGCCAAGGGCCGGCATCCTGCGGCGGGTCGAGGGGTTGTCCGCGGCCCGGCGCGTCAAACACGTCACCGAGGTGGAGATCAGTGTGCGCGACGGATACGAACTGGTTCCGCTGCCGGAGGGCGCCGCGTATTTCGGTTTTATCTTCGCGCAGGGACCGGACCCGGGCGCGGTGGAACAAGCACTGCGCGAGGCCCACGCGGCGCTGAACGTGGTCACCACGCCGCTGTGGCGTTTAAGCTGACGAAGACCCGCGACGATAACCACACCCGTGACACGACGTAGATTGCACAGCCCCGAAACCCGGGGCCGGGCCACACCGCAGACCCGCTCCCGGCGGCGCACAACAGGCGCGACCGCGCGCACGATAGTTGCAGTTATGCTTCTGCTCGCAGCGCCGAGCGTGTTCGCCGAGCCTCTCGACCAGTACTGGCACGATGCGCGCAGTACGCAGTTCAGCGCGCCCTCCGCGGAGGAGCTGGATACCGCCGAGCGCCTGTTCGTGCGCCTGCTGCGCGGCGAGCGCAGCCCGGCACTGCGCCTGGCCTGGGAAAGGCTGGGCTTCGAGCTTGCCGGCCTGCGTTACCGCGGTGTGCCGTTGCTGGTGCTGCGCGAAAGCGGCGCAAACCGGGAGCCGCGTCACGGACGTGGACTATTCGCGTTCAGCACCCGTCGCACATCCGCTACCGTACTGCAGGCGCCGCACGGCTTCAGCGAGCCGCACACCGCGCAGATCGCGATGCGACTGCTGGCCGAAGGCGACTTCCGCGCAGCCGCGTGGAATACCGCGGCCACCGCCTCCCCTACCCATCCGCAATTGCGCCCCGAGCGTTTCCGCCTTCCGCCGGAGGACTACATCACCGCGTTCACCCGCGCACTGATGGTCGCGCTGCCGGATGCCCGTGTCGTACAGTTGCACGGCTTCGACCCCGCAGAGGTCTACACGCCGTCGGTGCGAAATGCCGACCTCGTCGTCAGCGGCTACGGGAACACCGGCAGCGCCGCCACCGCGCGGCGGGGGCGCTGCCTGAAAGACAGGCTGGAAAGCACCGTGCGGATCTTTCCATCGGAGGCAAAGGAAATGGGCGCCACCATCAACCGTATCGGAAGACTGGTGTCCGAATCCGGCAGCCAGGGCTTCGTGCACCTGGCGATGAGCATGGAGTTTAGACAGGAATTGCTCGGCGACCCGGAACTGCGCCATCAGCTGGTCGGCTGCCTGGCGGATATCGCGGACGAAGAATAGGGAACCTAACGAAATCTAGATATGATGTTTCGCCTGCCCAACCCCAACGTCGTGGATCACGTTGAGGTTGAACACATCACGCAGGGCCACATTGAGGGAGCAGGTCGAAACATCATGTCCAGCAGTACTGGAAATCACCCGGCAACGATGCCTTCAGTTTCTTCATCACCTCAGCCAGCGCCGATTCGGAATAGGGCTCGGCAGGCAGCGCACCCCACACTGGACCTGGCCAAGCGGGGTCGTTCCGATAACGTGCAACATGATGAACGTGGAGCTGCGGCACCACGTTGCCCAGCGCCGCGATGTTGATCTTGTCGGCGTGGAAGCGTATTTCCAGGATCCGTGCCAGCAACGACGATTCGTGCAGCAGCTGGCGCTGATCCGCCTCGGTCAAATGATGAAGCTCGCTGATGTCCGGCCGGTCCGGTACCAGGATGAACCACGGGTACTGCGCATCGTTCATCAGCAGCAGGTGACATAGCGCAAAGCGGCCGATGATCTTGCAGTCCCGGCGTAACGTGGGGTGGATGGTTTCCACGGCGCTTTGCACCTTGCAAGCCTCCCGGGCCGGCGAAACCGCGGCGGCCTATTTCTTCGCGCCCGGCGCCTTGAATCCCTCGGGCAGGTTGCCCATCTCGCCTTCGCCGAACAGGAAACCCAGCATGTGCTTCTCGATCACCTCGACGCTGGCCGGGTCCGCGGTGCTGAGTCCGTTTTCGTTGATGATCATGGTCAGGCGTTCCAGCCACTTGTTCCAGCCTTCCTTGGACACGTTTTCATAGATGCGCTGACCCAGCTCGCCCGGGTGGGGGACCACATCCAGGCCCTCGGCCTGCTGATTCAATACGACACACTGCACCATTCTGGCCATCATCTGTTTCCTCAAGTCAATAAATCGAATTACACAATTATAACGGAGCGGCCGCCCTAGCCCGGAAATTGCATGAAGCTGCCGGATGGATGTGCGCCTGGCGTGTTCGAGGGTGCCGCTTTGGAGCGAAAAGCGTAGTGGTGGCTACGGTTTGAGTGAAAAGCGGTGCGATCGGGCGCGCCAGACGTGCAGACGCCGGCAGAGCGTCCCGGTAACAAACCGTTGCGCTCTAATATACTGAGTATTTTCAATGTAACCATAGCGTTGCGTA
>Ga0256830_1001425_pt1 | contig 16984 bp, 20 predicted proteins | sample 128326metaG_FD_190537 | JGI IMG/M metagenome (GOLD analysis project Ga0256830, IMG submission 190537) | Hydrothermal vent microbial communities from Lau Basin, Pacific Ocean - 128-326 | ecosystem: Environmental > Aquatic > Marine > Hydrothermal vents | place: Pacific Ocean: Lau Basin | collected... | reverse complement strand
GAATTCTGTTTCGGCCCGACGCACGAAGAGGTCATCACCGATCTCATCCGCCGCGAGATCCGCAGCTACCGGCAACTGCCGGCCAACTTCTACCAGATCCAGACCAAGTTCCGCGACGAGATCCGGCCACGCTTCGGTGTCATGCGCGCGCGGGAGTTTCTCATGAAGGACGCCTATTCCTTCCACCTCGACGCGGCCTCGCTGGACGAAACCTACCAGCAGATGCACGAGGCCTATTGCCGCATCTTTGCGCGCCTCGACCTCGACTTCCGCCCGGTGCGCGCCGACAGTGGCGCCATCGGCGGCGCCCTGTCCCACGAATTTCACGTGCTCGCGGAATCGGGGGAAGACGCCATTGCCTTCAGCGATGCCTCGGACTATGCCGCCAACGTGGAACTGGCCGAGGCGCTGCCGCCGGCGACGACGCGACCGGCGCCGGGCGAGGAAATGAAACTGGTGGATACGCCGAAGGCACGCACCATCGAGGAACTGGTCGAACAGTTCAGGCTGCCCGTGGAGAAGACCGTCAAGACCCTCGTGGTGCATGCCGCCGAGGGCGCCGGCAGTCCCCTGGTCGCCCTGCTGGTGCGCGGTGACCACGAACTCAATGCCGTCAAGGCGGAAAAGCTGCCCCAGGTGGCCAGCCCCCTGAGCTTCGCCTCGGAGGAGGAGATCCGCGCCGCCGTCGGCGCGGGGCCGGGATCGCTGGGGCCGGTAGCCTTGCCCATTCCCATGATCGTCGATCACAGCGTGGCGGTCATGGCCGACTTCGCCGCCGGGGCCAACGAGGACGGCAAGCACTATTTCGGCATCAACTGGGAACGGGATCTGCCCCTGCCCGAGGTCGCCGATCTGCGCAAGGTGGTGGACGGCGACCCCTCCCCCGATGGCAAGGGCAGGCTCAGCATCAAGCGTGGCATCGAGGTGGGTCACATCTTCCAGCTCGGCACGAAATACAGCGAGGCCATGCACGCCACGGTGCTCGACGAGAACGGCAGGGCCACGGTGATGACCATGGGCTGCTACGGCATCGGCGTATCGCGCGTGGTCGCCGCCGCCATCGAGCAGAACCACGACGAGCGGGGCATCATCTGGCCACAGGCCATCGCCCCCTTCCAACTGGCCATCCTGCCCATGAATGCCCACAAGTCCGAGCGCGTGCGCGAGACCGCCGAGAGACTCTATACGGAATTCAGGGAAGCGGGGGTCGATGTGCTCTACGACGATCGCGGCGAGCGCCCGGGGATCATGTTCGCCGACATGGAACTCGTCGGCATCCCCCACCGCCTGGTCGTCGGTGACCGTGGCCTCGAGCGCGGCGTGCTGGAGTACAAGGGCCGCCGCGACGCAGACAGTACCGACGTGGCGCTGGAGAAGGTGGTGGAATTCGTGCGCGAGAAACTGGGCGGGGCCTGAATGCCATGCGGGTACCAGGTTTCCAACGACTTCTGATGGCTGCATTGATGGGGCTGGCGCTGCCCGCGGCCGTCACGGCCGCGGAACCGTCCAGGCCACCCCATGTGGTGGATCCCGAACTGCGCCGGCTTCTCATCGAGGCCGTCAACGACAGCGATGGTTTCGTGGATCGCTTCGATGCCGAGGTCTGGCTGGTGGACATGTCCACGCGGCTGGAAAAGTTCATCGCCGATCCCGAGGAGCGCCTGGTCCTGCTGCGTCACGTGCATCGCGAGGCCTCGCGCGCCGGGCTGATGCCCGAGATCGTGCTGGCGGTCATCGAGGTGGAGAGCCGCTTCGACCGTTACGCCATTTCCAGCGCCGGCGCCCAGGGGCTGATGCAGATCATGCCCTTCTGGCTGGACGAGATCGGCAAACCCGGCGACAGCCTGTTCAACGTGCGCACCAACCTGCGCATGGGCTGCACCATCCTGCGCTACTACCTCGACAGGGAAAACGGCAACATTACCCGCGCCCTGATGCGCTACAACGGCAGCCTCGGCAGCCACCGCTACACCGACCGCGTCTTCCTCGCCCTCGACCGTCACTGGCGCCTGCTCTGAGCCACGGCAGGTACCGCAGTGAGGACACTGCCGGGGCTCACTCCAGGATCATGGAACCGACGATGCTGTCGAACTCACGGTTGTTGGTCGACAGCGTATCGCCGCGGGACGTGAGGGTGAAGACGATCGCCTCACCGTTCCCCTTGTCCACCTGGTACTGAACACTGCGCGTACCCTCGACCACGCCATCGAAATCCAGATACAGGCTGCGCAGCCCCGCGACCTTGCGCAGCTCGCAGGTGTGCAGGTTGAGGGAGCGGCCGAAGGCGCGGCGCAACTGAACGGGAAGGGCGCGGCATGCCTGGGCAAGCTCGGCATTGTTGGCGGGGATGCGCCCCGGCTGGCGATAGACATTGATGTTGTCGGCGAAACGTTCCGTGGAGGTACGCTGGTTGAAATAGACCTCGATCCTGCCGCTGCGCACCATCTCGATCATCTGCCGCACAAGCTCGCGATCGGTATTGGTGAAGATCTCGTTGTCGAAATTGAGCATGTCCGGATTGTCCTTGAGCTCGTTGCGCGTCATCACCGACCAGTGGGACGGGATCTCCACGGAAAAGCCGAATGTGCTCAGGTAACGCTCCGCCAGGGCCGGCGCCGACAGGGCGAGCAGTACAAGGGTCAGAACCAGGTGTCGCATGGGATGCCTCCTCCTATTCGGCCGCCACAATGGACCAGCCCTGATATTCGCCGCCAAAGCTCTTCGCCCAGGCACCGAAGCGCCTGCGGTAGTCGCCCAGCACCTTCGCCTCCGGCACCATCTTGCGCCGCGCGCGACACAACATGCCCTCGCCCTCATCGTCCGCCTCGAGGACGGGGGTGAAGAACTCGGCCTTGAGACGCTTGCACAGCTTTTTCGCGCCATCGGCGGCGGGAAACGCGAATACCAGCTCGACCTCCTGCATGCTCCCCGGCGCCATGCCGTCATCGACGAGATCCTCGATCTGGGCCGCATCCGGGCCGATGTCCTCACCGGAACAGCCGACGAGCGCCAGCCCCAGCAGGATGCCAAAAACAATCTGTCTCATGCACATGGTCCCCTGTCCCGTCATCGTATGGAACCGAAAGTGTGCCGCGTTCGCCACGCCGGCGCCAGCCAAAAACAACCCCGCCATGTCCGTACTGTGATGCCGTTCTCTCCGGAACCACGGCAGATCCCGGCAAGGGGCATGGGCACAATTCCAGAACGCCCTGGAAAACCCCGCCACTTGTCATCAGTCCCGCAGCTCATTCACCAGTTCCTCGCCCGCCTCGAACTGGCGCACGTTCTCCAGCGTGGTGCGGGCGATAGCCTGCATGGCCTGGGCGGTGAAAAAACCCTGGTGCCCGGTGATGACCACGTTGGGAAAGGTCAGCAGGCGTTCGAAGACATCGTCCTGGATGATTTCGTTGGACAGGTCTTCGAAGAACAGGTCACCCTCCTGCTCATACACGTCCAGCCCCACGGCGCCGATCTTCCTCGCCTTGAGCCCGTCGATGAGCGCACGGGTATCCACCACCGCGCCACGGCTGGTATTGATGAGAAACACGCCCGGTTTCATCATGTCGATGGCGCGGGCATCGATCATGTGGCGGGTCTGCGGGTTGAGGGGGCAGTGCAGCGAGATGACGTCGGACTCCCGGTAGAGTTCGTCGAGGGAGACCAGCCGTACCCCCGCTTCCAGCGCCTCGGACCGGGGCTGGGGATCGCTGGCCAGCACCTGCATGCCGAAGCCGAGCAGGATCTTCGCCGTCGCGCTACCAATGCGACCGAGCCCGACGATGCCGGCCGTGGCGCCGCGCAACTCGGTGCCCATGAGCCCCTCGAGGGAAAAGTTGCCTTCCTTGATGCGCTGCCAGGCGCGGTGGATCTTGCGATTGAGGGTCAGCAGCAGGCCGACGGTGTGTTCGGCCACGGAATGGGGGGAGTAGGCCGGCACGCGCACCACGCGGATACCGCACTCGGCGGCGGCGGCGAGATCCACATTGTTGTAGCCGGCGCAACGCAGGGCCAGCAGGCGGGTACCCCCGGCGGCGAGGGCGCGCAATACCTCGGCATCGGGCTGGTCGTTGACGAAGACGCACACCGCCGGCAGGCCATGGGCGAGGCAACAGGTCTCCTGGCTGAGGCGCGTCTCGAAAAATACCAGTTCATGACCAAAGGCGGCGTTCTCACGGGTGAGAAACTCGCGATCATAGGACCTGGTACTGAACACGCCCAGTTTCACCGGCCATGTCCCTCCCTGTCAGGCGGTGGAAAAACCCTCCGGTGGCGGATGGGGCCTCACCTCCTCGCACCGGACCGCTTCTACCTTCGCATAAGTCGGCCCCTGCCACAACCAGTCGCAAAGCTCGTCCACGGCCTCGGCCGCGCCGCAGGCCAGGACCTCCACTTGTCCATCGGGCAGGTTGCGCGCGTGGCCGGTGATCCCCAGTGCGCGGGCGCGGTCGCGGGTGCTGGCGCGGTAGAACACGCCCTGCACGCGTCCCGACACCAGGCAACGGCGGCAGATCACGGCAATTCCACCGTCGCCGGCTGGCCGCGCAGCAGGCTGGCGCCCTCGGTGGCAAACTCGAACACCGCCTCGTAACGGGGTTCACCACCCTGGCCGGGATCGGCGGGCTCGGGCGCGACGAAGGCCAGCCGGCCGGTGAAAGTCCGGCCCGCCACGCGAACACGCGCCGCACTGCCCGGCTTCAGCGCCGCGGCCTGCGCCGCGTCCACCACCACGCGCACGCGCATGCGTCGGGCATCGGCGAGCACGAACAGCACCGGCGGCTGCAGATCGGCCGCCACGGTCTGCCCCGCCACCGCCTTGCGCGCCAGCACCCGCGCCGGGAAGGGCGCATGCAGTTCGCTGTATTCCTTCTCCAGTTCGGCGGATCGGAGGGCCGCGAGGGCGCGCTGGTAGTCGGCCACCGCGGTCTCGAAGGCGATATCGGCGAGCTGCAGGTCGTGATCCGAGAGCAGGGTACGCTCATAGAGTTCCTTCGCGCGCGTCAGCTCGCGCTGCGCCTCGTCACGCCGGAGTCTGGTGCTCTTGAGTTTCGCCCGCGCGGCGCGCAGGGCAAGCTGGAAGGGACGGGGGTCCAGTTTCACCAGCAGGGCCCCCTGCTCGACGGTGGCGCCCACCTCGGCGTTCACCTCGCTGACGATGCCGCTCACCGGCATGCTCAGCGCCACGCGGTCGTGCCAGTCGAGGCGCCCCTGCAATTCCCCGGCAGCGGCGGCCACCGTCATCAGGAGGCCGGGCAGCGCCAGCACGATCTCCCTTATGTGTATGCCCATTGGCTGTTCTCCCGCTTCATTCCCGTTCCTCGCGCGCCGCTCGCGGCATGCGCCCGCGCAGCACGTCCAGTTGCGCCCAGGCCAGCTCGGTCTGGATCTGCGCCTCCAGTTCGGCAAGCTGGGCCGAGGTGATCTGCACCATGGCATCGCCGAGGCGCGCGCGCACCTCCATCTCGTACAGCGAGCGCGCTTCGTCCAGGTACAGCTCGCGATAGTCCAGCTCCGCCTCCACCCCCTCGCGCTGGATGCGCAGGGCGTCCAGTTTCATCCAGGTATCCAGCACCGCCAGCCGCACCGCCTGTTCGCGCCGTGCCAGCTCCGCCTCGAGGCGAAACACCTCCGCCTGGGCCCGGGCCACCGCCGCGTCGCGCTCCCCGCCATCGAGCAGGGGCAACTCCAGCACCACGCCGGCGCGCCAGCGCTCCCGCGAACCGATCTCACGTGACTGTTCGAAGCCCGCCGCCTCGCCACGCAGCACCGGCCCCCGCGTCTGCGCCGCCGCCAGCAGGGTTTCCCGCGCGGCCTCGAGGCCGGCGCGCAGGGCCCGCAACTCGAGATTGTGTTCCAGCGCCTCGGCCTGCAGCGACTCCACTTCCGGCAGCTGCGCCGGCCACGGGCCCAGCGCCGGGGGCACGAGTTCGGCGGGAATGTCTCCGGGGCGATTGAGGGCCACGGCGAGAAAGTTGCGCGTCAGCCGCTGGCGGTGCTGGGTGGCCACCCAGCGCTGCCGCATGCGCTGGTAGGCCGCTTCCTGCTCCAGCACCTGGAGATCCGAGATCTGTCCCAGCTCCTGCTGGTTGCGCAACTTGTCGAGGGTGACGTATTCCATCGCCATGGCCTCGTTGTCGCGCAGGAAACGCAGATCGGCGAGCAGGACGTCGAAGAAGCGTCGCATGATCTCCATGCGCCGCTGCTGGCGCACGGCCTCGCCGAGCAATTGCCGCACCCGTACCTGGTGTTCCGCCGCCGCCAGGGAGGCATGGCTGAAACCGAAGTCGTAGAGGGTCTTGCTGAAAAAGAGCGCCAGGCGATGATCCTCCACCGACTGGTCGATGGCAGTGGGCAGGGGATCGATCCAGCGCAGACGCGCCTCCAGATCCAGATTGAAGCCGTTGCGCGCCTCGATGGCCTCGCGCTCGGCGCGGGCGGCATCCAGCGCCGCCTGCGCCACCAGCAGGTCCGGGTGCAGGGCGTCGGCATAACGCAGCGCCGCCTCCAGCGTCAGGGGCTGCGGCAGGGGCGCAGGCGTCTCGGGGGGCGCGGCCATGGCCAGAAAGGGGACCAGTACCATGGCCACAAGCATGCGTCCCGCCAGCCGGGTTTCCTGCACGGCCCACCCAGGCATCAGGGTCTCGCGGCCTTCTTCTTCAGGCGTTTGAAGCGCACGTAAGGCATCTCCCGGTACTTGCCGGTGGCGATGTATTCCCCCATGAGCATAAACTCGCCGACGCCCCGTGTCTTGCCGATGTGGCGGTAGATCAGCTTGCCGTCGAGATCGAAAAAGGCGATCACCGGCGTGGCGCGCACGCGGAACTCGCGGAAGGCAAAGTCCTTCTGTGTCGTCGTCTCGCCGCGGAAGTTGACCATCTCGATATCGCCCTCGATGTCGATGGCAAAGAGCAGGAAGTGTTTGCGGAAATACTCCTGCACCTCCGGCTGGTTGAGCACCGTGTTCTTCATGTAGTGACAGTAGGGACATTCGTCCATCTCGAAGAACAGCATGATGGCCTTCTTGCCGGCGGCACGGGCGTTGGCCAGTTCCTCCGGCATGTCACCCCAGGTCTCGTTGAAGAAATACTTGTAGGGATCGCGCGCCCCCCCCGCCTGGGCAGCAAGCGGGAAGGACGCCAGCACCAGCAGGATGGCCAGGCAGCGGCGCATCAGGGTGCCTCCACAGGCCTGCCGAAGGGAAGGAAGGCGGTCTGGCCCGGGCGCGCGCGCAGCTGCGTAATGACAGACTCCAGGTATGCCCGTGTCACCCCGCCGACACGGCGATGTACCACCTCACCCTGCGGAGACACGATGAAGGTGGTGGGCAGTCCCCGGATACGGCCAAACAGGCGCTCGATACCCCGTTGCGGCACCAGCACCGGGTAGGAAATAAAGTATTCATCGACGAATTCGCGCAGGTAGTCGCCGTCCACCTGCTCGAAATTTATCCCCAGCACCACGGCATCCCGCGGCTGCCAGGCCTCGTGGAAATCCACCAGTTCCGGCAACTCGTCCACGCAGGGAGGACACCAGGTGGCCCAGAAGTTCACCACCACCCACTTGCCGCGATAGTCCGACAGGCGGTGCTCCTGTCCGTGCAGATCCTGCAAGCGGAAGTCCACACGCTCCGCGGCGAGCAACGGCCCGCTCATCACAAGCAACATCAACAAAGTAAAAGTCTTCAGACTACGCATGATCTCTCCTGCCCTTGCGGCACCACGGTTCTCCTTACGACCATCCCGGCGACGAACAATTCCCCGTTCCCGGGCACCGTCACGGCTTCACCGTCGGTCCGGCGGGATCATACCGGATCGCCTCGAGTTCCCGACCTCCTTCTACCCCCCGACCCCGGGATCTGTACAGACGCATATGCACAGGGACGCCCTAGCGGCCACGCCGCACCCTTGCCGCCGCCCGCTCGAAGCGGTGCAGCAGTTCATTGACCGACAGGCGGCCATTACCGTGGTTCCACAGCCAGGCCCCCTGCTCGTTGGTGTCCACCAGGCCTTCTTCCTGCAGGCGTTCCAGCAACAGGACCAGGGTCTCCGTGTCGGTGTCGATGCCCTGGCGCACCAGTTGCGCGGCGCTCACCCCTTCCGTCCCGGCGGCATAGAGCAGCCCCAGCAGGCGCGCGGCGATGTCCGCCGGCAGGTGGCGTGCGGCTTCGCCGCCCTCGCGCGCCGACCAGCGGAAGAAGGACAGGCAGTGCGCCGTCTGCGCGCCGAGCAGGACCACCGTCCAGGAAATGAACATCCACAGCAGCAACAGGGGGATCATGGCCACGGCCCCGTAGACCACCTGGTAGGTGGGGAACCAGGACAGGTAGAGGGCAAAACCGCGCTTGGAGATCTCGAACAGCACCATGGCCAGCAGGCCACCGGCGAGGGCATGGCGCCACAGCACGCGCGTGTTGGGCACCCACTTGTACATGAGGGTAAAGGCCAGCCAGGTGGACAGCGCCGGGACCCAGGGCAGGAGCGCGGCCAGCGGGCCGCGGGTGGCGAAGTCATGGAAATCCGGCAGCGAGAAGATATAGGTCGTCATGCTGATGCTGATACCGAGCAGCAGCGGGCCGAGAAACAGGACCGTCGCGTAGGCGATGAGGGTGGTGAACACGTTGCGCGTGCGGTTCACGTGCCAGATGTCGTTGAAGGCCGCGTCGATGGTATTGAGCGTGGTCAGGGCGCTCACCACCAGCACGGCCAGACCGAGCGAGGTGAGGCGCTGCGTGGCCTGCACGAAGTGCGTGACCTGTTCGCGCACCTCCAGCCCGGCGCTCGGTGTCAGAAGATCGAACAAGGTATCCTGCGCCACGCGCAGGATTTCCTCGAAAAAGGGATAGCGGCTGAAGAAGGCAAAGGCCACCGTCAGCAGGGGCACCAGCGCCAGCAGGGTGGTGAAGGTGAGCGCCGCGGCGATACGCGGTCCGCGAATGCGGAAATACTGGTCCCCCACCAGCCAGACAAAGCGGCCGAGGGCGCGCAGGCCGTGCCCCAGGCGCGCGGGCAGCGTCGGCAGACCGGCGACGAAACCTCGCAGCAGATGTTGCAGACGGGCTGGCAGCGTCATCCCGGCATCCCCGTGCGAATGGTGTCTCGCGCCGGGACGGGACTAAATGAAAAGGGCCCCGACGGGGCCCTTTTCGACTTCGGTTGTCGCTCGGAACACTTACTGCGCCAGGTAGGCCCGGTCGGTGTCCTCAACCACGCCCAGTGACCACGCGCCACGATTCTTCGCGTGGGCGATGGCGGCATTGACCTCGGCGGCCGAAGCATTGCGCTGAATGTCCAGCGTCTGGCCGGGGTAGATCAGATCGGCGTCCTTGATCTGGCCCTGGTTGGCACGGTAGATCAGGGGCCACTGGTAGGGGTTGGCATAGATGTCACTGCGTCCGGAGATATTCCAGAGGTTGTCGCCCTTGACCACCTGGTAGCGATCCGCGCCGCCATGGTGTTGCTGCATGTGTTCCCGCATGGGCATGGGGCCATCGAGGATCCCCAGGGCCTTGAGTCGGCGCAGTTCGCGGTACTTCTGCTCCACGGCCATCTCCGCCTGACGGCGTGCCCGGTTGGCCAGCTTGATGGCCTTGGCGGAATCGCCATCGGCCAGGGCCGCCTCGGCCTTCTTGATGATCTTGCCGGTATCGCGCCATTCGACGCCTTCCGCCCTGGCCTTGGCATTGGCTGCCTTGGCCGCCGCAATGGCCTCTTCCGCCGTGATCCCCGCGTTGTCGCCGTCACCGTCCGAGGCGCAGCCTGCGGCCAGAACGGCCACCAGCAGCAAGGTCGCAAACGATTTCAACGGATGAATTATTTTCATTGGTATGGACTCCGGAAAGTGATTTCTGGTGGATTCTTCTAAGTATATGTTATCTAAAGCCGAATAGAGCGCTTCTGGGTGGTGGAACCGCGTGTCGCCCAAACTATCACCGCAGCGCCGATACTGTCAAGGAAACACCCGCCAGGGCGGCCATTCGTGGCTGGCCCGGAGGTTCCGCTAGCGCCCCCCGCGGGCATGACTGACAGCCATTTCATGGGCCCGCCACGCCACCATGCGGGCCTCCACGGCGAAGCTGCGCGCCTGCTCGTACTCCCCCCGGGCGAGGAAATCGCTGGCACGGTGAAGCAGCTGGCGGGCTCGCTGGAAATCCCGTGGCGCCAGGTGGACCGCATCGGCGATCTCGGCGGCCTGCAGGGCCTGGCGTGCGTTGCTCATTTCCTGAACCGGAGGCGGCGTGGCGCAGGCCGCCAGCCACAAAAATCCCGCTCCGATGGCGAGGCGACCGGTGAAACGCCAGGATTTTTTACTCAAGCACATGAAAACAAAAGAAATTTTATGGTGACAGTGGCGTCCCGTCCTGCCTGCGAAACTAGCACCGGCCCTGTAGGCTGTCAAGAAAACAGCCGTTAGAATAGCGCCTCGTTGCCAGTCATCCAGGAAACCGGAAACGCCGCCATGAAAGCCCGCATCTACCACAACCCGCGTTGTTCCAAGTCCCGCGCCACCCTGCAACTGCTGGAGGATCACGGCGTCGACACCGAGGTGATCCGCTACCTGGATACCCCGCCCGATGCCGATACCCTGCGCGGGCTGCTCCGGCGACTCGGCATCGGCGCGCGCGATCTGCTGCGCCGCGGCGAGGCGGCCTTTCGCGACAATGGCCTCGACGACCCCGCCCTCGACGAGGCGGTGCTCATCGCGGCGATGGTGAAACACCCCATTCTCATCGAGCGTCCCATCGTCGTCGTGGGTGAGGCCGCCGTCATCGGACGCCCGCCGGAGCGGGTCCTGGAGCTGATCAAATGAGCGACGAGATCCTGGTGCTCTACTACAGCCGCCACGGCAACACCGCCGCCCTGGCGCAACACGTGGCCCACGGTATCGACGGCGTGCCCGGCATGGCCGCGCGGGTACGCACCGTGCCCGCCGTGTCCACCGTGTGCGAGGCAAGCGAAGCCGACATCCCCGACGCCGGTCCGCCCTATGCCAGCACCGCCGACCTGGAAGAATGCGCCGGCCTGGTGCTGGGCAGCCCCACGCGCTTCGGCAACATGGCCGCGGCACTGAAGTATTTCATCGACGGCACCAGCCCCCAGTGGCTGGCCGGGGCCCTGGCCGGCAAGCCCGCCGGGGTCTTCACTTCCACCGCCTCCCTGCATGGCGGCCAGGAGAGCACCCTGCTCTCCATGATGCTGCCCCTGCTCCACCACGGCATGTTGCTGGTGGGCCTGCCTTACGCGGAGACCGATCTCCTCAGCACCACCACCGGCGGCAGTCCCTACGGCGCCAGCCACGTGGCGGGCCCCGAGGCCGACCGGGCCCTGAGCGCCGAGGAGGAACGCCTCGCCCATGCCCTCGGCCGCCGCGTGGCCGAGACCGCGCGCCACCTCGCCGCCGGTCGCTCCGCGTGAGCCGCTGTCGCCTGAGCCGCGCCACGGCGCTGGCGGGCTACTTCGGCCTGCTGGGCTGGCTGGTGCTGTGGTTCACCGTGCTCGCGCCCCCCGCCGACACGCCGGTGGTGCTGCCGCTGGTTTTCTACGTTGGCCTGCTGCTGTTCGCCCTGCGCGGCGTCCTGCACGGGCGCCCCTACACCCACGCCTGGCTCAGCATGCTCGCCCTGCTCTATTTCACCCACGGTGTCCTGGAGGCCTGGAACAACGCGGCCGAGCGCGCCTTCGCCCTCACCGAGATCGCCCTCAGCCTGGTGCTGTTCACCGGCTGCGTGCTGTTTACCCGCTGCCGCATGCGAGAATTGAAACAAGGCTCGAGGAACGAGTAGCGAGGAACGAGGGGAAAAACCTGTTCTGCCCTCGACCCTGGACCCCTCGACACTCGTTACTCACTGCGCAGCAGTGATCGCACAAAGGGAATGGTGAGGCGGCGCTGGGCCGCCAGCGAGGCCCGGTCGAGGCGTTCCAGCAGGGCGAACAGGCTGGCCATGTCGCGGGGGCTGCGGCGCAGGAGGTATTCCCCCACCTCCTCGGGCAGGTCGAGGCCGCGATAGCGCGCGCGCTGTTGCAGGGCGCCGAGGCGATCGGCATCGGCGAGGGGCTTCAGCCGGAACACCGGTCCCCAGCCCAGGCGCGAACGCAGATCCGCCAGCGCGAAGCCCGCCGCGTTGGGCGCCTCGGCGGCGGCGACCAGCAGCCTCCCGCCCGCCTCGCGCACGCGGTTGTAGAGATGAAACAGGGCCGTTTCCCAGTCCGCCTCGCCCGCCACCGCGTCCACGTCGTCGAGGCACACCAGCGGGTAGTGTTCCAGACCCTCGAGCATGGCCGGCGCGAGATCCGCGTGCTGGTCGAGGGGCACATACACCGCATCGCGCCCGGCGGCGTGACAGGCCGCCTGCAGGAGATGGGTCCGGCCGGTGGCCGGCGCGCCGGCCAGATAGACGAAGGGCTCGCCGGCGGCCCGCAGGCAGGCCACGGCCTCGGCATTGGCGCCCACGGTGTAGTTCTCGAAGCGCGCGCTGTCGCGCAGGCCGATGTCCAGCGCCAGTTGTCGCGGAGTCGGCATCATTCGGACTTCGCATCACCCGCGTAGAGGGTACTGCGCAGGTACTCGTCGTGGACGTGGCGCAGCAGCACGACGATCACCGCGCCCACCGGCAGGGCCAGCAGGACGCCGAGGAAACCGAACAGCTGTCCCCCGGCGAGCACGGCGAAGATCACCGCCACCGGGTGCAGGCCGATGCGATCCCCCACCAGCAGCGGCGTGAGCACCATGCCTTCCAGCGCCTGGCCGATGCCGAAGACCAGCGCCACCCAGGCGAGCATGGTGGGATCCTGGAACTGCATCAGCGCGGCAATGGCCGCCGCCACGATACCGACGATGAACCCCAGGTAGGGCACGAAGCTCACCAGCCCGGCGAGCAGGCCGATGAGCAGGGCCAGCTCCAGGCCGACGAGCTTGAGACCGATGGCATAGACCGCCGCCAGCGCCAGCATCACCAGCAACTGGCCGCGGAAGAAGGCCCCCAGCACCTCGTCGGATTCCTTCGCCAGCTTGCTCACCACCGGTTCCATGCGCCGCGGCAGCAGGTCGCGGATACGCGCCACGAGGATGTCCCAGTCGCGCAGCAGGTAGAAGGTCACCACCGGCACCAGCACCAGGTTGGCCAGCCAGCCCGCCAGCGCCAGCCCCGAGCGGCTCACCGTGGCCAGCACCGTGCTCATCACCGAGCCTGCCTGCTGCCAGTTGCCCTGCAGGCTGGCCTTGAGCTCGGCCAGATCCAGCGTGGTATCCATGCCCAGGCGCGCGCCCAGCCACGGCAGGGCGACGTGCTGAAGCCAGTCGATGAAGGCGGGGATCTTTTCCACCAGCAGGCCCACCTGGCGGTAGAGCATGGGCACCAGGATGAGCAGCAGGATCAGGGCGACGAGGCTGAGGCCCAGAAAGACCACCACCACCGCCCAGGTGCGCGACAGCTTCCAGGCCTCGAGGCGGTCCACCAGCGGGTCGCCCATGTAGGCGAGCACCGCCGCCACCATGAAGGGCGTGAGAATGGGCGCCAGCAGGTAGAGCAGCACCAGGGTGACGACGAAGGCGGCGAGGGCCGCCAGCTTGCCGGTATCAGTCATGCCGATTTTCCTTTTCCATGTTCTCGCGCAGGGCCGCGGAGGTCAGGTGCAGCCATTCCAGCAGATAGCCCACGCCGCTGGCCACGGTGGTGGCCAGCACCGCCCAGATCATGCCCTGCACGAACAGCGCGGGCAGCGGCGCGCCGGCCAGCGCCATCAGTACCACCACCACCAGCAGGATCTGCAGGACGGTGTTGAGCTTGCTCAGCCGGCTGGGGCGGATCTCCATGTTCTCCACCAGATAGTGATAGAAGGCCGCGCCGGCGACGATGAGAATATCCCGGCCGATGACCGCCCCCACCAGCCAGATGGGCAGCTCGCCGAGCCAGCCCAGCGACAGGTAACACACCAGCATGAGCAGCTTGTCGGCGAAGGGATCGAGGAAGGCGCCCAGCCGCGTGCGGCAGTTGAGCCGCCGCGCCAGGTAACCGTCGATACCGTCGGAGATCCCGGCGACGAGAAACAGGATCAGGGCCATCAGGTAATCCCTGTCCATCAGCATGATCGCCACCGGTGCAACCAGCAGGATGCGCAGGATGCTGATCAGGTTGGGCAGGTCGCGCAGGGTCACGGGATGAGCCGGTAACTCAGGTCCGGAATCACGGCCACGCGCCGCGGGTCGGGATCGGTGACGCCGCCCGGCGTCGGGCCGTTGGGCGTCGGGCTGGCGGGCGTGCCCACGATCTCGGTGGTGAGCACGTCACCCAGGGAGATGGCCTGCGCCACGGCGAGACGCCCGCTGCGCACGCGCAGGTGGAAGGTGGCGCGTTCGGCCTCGAGGAGGACGGGCTGCACCTTTTCCACGTCGCTGAGCTTCTCCAGGTAAGTCACCACGCGGCGATAGTCGGCCAGGGTGCGCAGGCCGGAGACGGCGAGGGTGAGGTCGTTGCCGGCGCGGTCGTGGTTGACCTGGGCGAAACGCGCGGCCAGCGTCTCGGCGGTCTGGTCCACGCCGGGCAGCACCACCTCGGGGAGTTCCAGGCTGCGAAACTCCCAGTCCTGGCGCTGGCCGCCGCTATAGAGCGTCCAGCGGGCATTCCACACGCCGCCGAAACCCCGGTACACGCGCCCCACCAGCACCGCCTCGGTCTGGTAGCGCGTGGAGGCCTGCAGGAGGGTGTCTTCGAAATTGCCCCACACGTCGCTGACGCGCACCGCGGCGCGGTCCTGCAGATCGTAGAGCGGCAGTTGCAGCGGCAGGCCGCGCCGACGGGCGCGCGTCTCGAGGAGTTCGCGCACCGGGTGCTGCATGTCGTTGCTGAGGATGCGACGCCGGCCCTGCTCGTCCACCACCAGCCACACGAGGGTGGCCGGGCGCGTGGCGCCCCACACCGGCAGGCCGAATTCGCGCAACAGGCGATTGACCCCCCGGGCATTGAAGCGCACCACGAGGATCTGCGTGGGCACCGGCTCGGCGGGAGCGGGCGGCTGCGCCGGCGGTGGCGTGATGGCGCGGTAGCGGTACTGCTGCACGTAGCGGTTGGCCTGGGGAATGCGCTCGGCCAGCCCCGGCACGGTGCCGATGGCGCCGCGACCGGAAATGCGTACCAGCACCTCGGTGAAGGCCTTCTGGATGGCGTCGTTGCGCTCCTCGCGCCCCTGCCCCAGTACCGGCACCTCGGCCTGGTAGAGGCCGCGGACTTCCACCGCCCCCGCCGGGGCCGCGACGACGATCGATACCAGCAGTAAACCTGCTCCCAGCCAGTTCTTCATGGCGTTGCCTTCTCCTTCGGGCCTGTGAATTGCGTGCCTAACATACCATACCCGCCCGCCGCCACGGCATGTGGGCATCACGCCGCATTTCGCGGCCGCGGGCGACTTGCTAAACTAGCGCCTCCTGCCGGACGACCCACGGGTCGGCGCCGGTCCCCCGCCGGCCCCGGCCGGCTCGACTGTTTTCACCGGCGCATGCCGGTGCACTGAATTTCAGGAGCAGGCCATTGTCCAGCAAACAGGACCCGGGTGAGCGCAAGACGCCGGTCTCCCTCAGCTACCGTGACGCCGGCGTCGATATCGATGCCGGCAACGCCCTGGTGGATCGCATCAGGCCCCATGCCGCGCGCACCCGCCGCGCCGAGGTCATGGCCGGGCTGGGCGGCTTCGGCGCGCTGTTCGAGCTGCCGCTGGAACGCTACCGCCGGCCGGTGCTGGTCTCCGGCACCGACGGCGTGGGCACCAAGCTGCGCCTGGCCATTCAGAGCGGACGCCACGACACCATCGGCATCGATCTGGTGGCCATGTGCGTCAACGACCTCATCGTGCAGGGCGCCGAGCCCCTGTTCTTCCTCGACTACTACGCCACCGCGCACCTCGCGCTGGATACCGCCGAGGCGGTGGTGAAAGGCATCGCCGATGGCTGCGAGCAGGCAGGCTGCGCCCTCATCGGCGGCGAGACCGCGGAGATGCCGGGCATGTACGAGGGCGAGGACTACGATCTCGCCGGCTTTTGCGTCGGTATCGTGGAAAAGGATCGCATCATCGACGGCAGCAAGGTGGCCGCCGGCGACACCCTCATCGGCCTTGCCGCCAGCGGCCCCCACTCCAACGGCTACTCGCTGATCCGCAAGGTCATCGAAGTGAGCGGCGCGGGCCTCGACGATGCCTTCGACGGCGCCACTCTCATCGAGCGCCTGCTCGCCCCCACACGCATCTACGTGCGGCCCCTGCTGGCCCTGCTCGAACAGGTGGAGGTGCACGCCCTGGCGCACATCACCGGCGGCGGTCTGCTGGAGAACCTGCCGCGCGTCATGCCCGCGGGCACGGTGGCGCGCCTCGATGCCGCGAGCTGGCCGCGCCCGGCGATCTTCGACTGGCTGCAGGAGGCCGGCAACATCGCCGATGAGGAAATGTATCGCACCTTCAACTGCGGCATCGGCATGGTGCTGGCGGTGGCCGCCGGCGCGGTGGACGACACCCTCGCCCTGCTGGCGAAACACGGCGAGGAGGCGCGGGTCATCGGCCGCATCGAGGCCGGCGAGGCGACGGACGCGGCCCCCGTCGTCCACATCGCCTGAGACCGCCTGCCGCCATGGCCGAGGCCCTGCCCGTCGTCGTTCTCATCTCCGGAAACGGTTCCAACCTGCAGGCCATCATCGACGCCACGCGCGAGCAACAGCTGCCGCTGGACATCCGCCTGGTGGTGAGCAACCGCCCCGATGCCTACGGCCTGGCGCGCGCGCGCGCCGCCGGGATCCCCACGCGGGTCATCGATCACCACGACCACGCCGACCGCGCCGATTTCGATGGCGCCCTCGCCGCGGCCATCGACGAGTACGGCGGCCCCAATGCGCTGGTGGTGCTGGCCGGCTTCATGCGCATCCTCACCGATGAATTCGTGAACCACTACCGCGGCCGGCTGGTGAACATTCACCCCTCCCTGTTGCCGAAATACAAGGGACTCAATACCC
>Ga0256830_1001424_pt1 | contig 16986 bp, 13 predicted proteins | sample 128326metaG_FD_190537 | JGI IMG/M metagenome (GOLD analysis project Ga0256830, IMG submission 190537) | Hydrothermal vent microbial communities from Lau Basin, Pacific Ocean - 128-326 | ecosystem: Environmental > Aquatic > Marine > Hydrothermal vents | place: Pacific Ocean: Lau Basin | collected... | reverse complement strand
GTACAGCCGATTTATACTCAGTATTTTTGTTAGTTTTTTTACTGGCCAAACTATCAACGAAGTAGACGGAAAGAGGAATTTTCACCTTGAATCTCCATTTTGTTATTTCCTGGCAGTGAATATTTTACACCAGTACTGCAGGGGATCACAAAAAGAATCAAATAATATTACGAGGTGATGATATTAGCAATCTGGGATGATATCATACCGCATGAAGACATTCCCTCAATGAACATTTGAATGGCTGGTGATTAAACAGGATTTGAAGGCTCTACAGGAGATAGTAATTGAAGAAAACAATCGGAAATTTGTGGTAAGGATGGAATGTCGCGGAGAAACCGGGAATATCTTTCAAGCGGTAGGGGTTTCCTTGCCTCAGACAATCCGTACCCTGTGAATCAGGACCGGAAAGTGAAAACGTAGTGCCAAGGCCTTTTTGCATGCCTGTAAGTGCTGATATTGTTGAACATCAATTTTACAACTGTAAAAGATCTGTTTAATATTAGAACACAAATGTTCAGGTTAATAAAATTGAAAAATCGTTTATGGAGGTTGGGTTTGGCATTATGAGGAAGGATTATTCCCTTCCACCCTGTTATGAAAAAAGATTCGGTTGGAAACCAAGAAAAAATCTATTTTCTGACATTCCTTCTACATGGGAAATAACCACATTTAGAAGTCGATGAAATGATAAAAGTATTAGTAATTACATATTACTGGCCCCCAGCGGGAGGTCCCGGAGTACAACGGGTATTGAAATTCGTAAAATATTTTCCGGAGTTCGATATTATCCCGGTTGTCTTAACGATCAGTAAAGGTGATTATCCTGCGATTGATGAAACTCTTCTGGAAGAAGTCCCCGGTTCTCTAAAAGTGTATTCCACAAAAGGGTGGGAGCCATATAGATTTTTCAGAAAGTTTACCGGAATGGCATCAAATAAAACTATTCCTGTAGGGATTCTTGCAAAGGATCCCGGAAATAAATATCGACTTCGTTTGGCTAACTGGTGCCGATTAAATCTGTTTATTCCTGACGCCAGGCGATATATAATTCGTCCCTTTGTCTCAAAAGCGAAAGAAATCATTGAAAAAGAAGGAATCGATGTAATTCTGACTTCCTCTCCACCCCATTCGATACAACTGATTGGTTTAAAGTTAAAGCAAGAGTTAAACTTACCGTGGATCGGGGATTTTCGGGATCCCTGGACAAATATTTCATATTATCAAAAAGTCAAACGCAGTAAATATGCTTTAAAGAAGGATCAAGGACTTGAAAGAGAAGTCGTTGATTCAGTGGATATCTTGGTAGCGGTTAACCAATCAATCATTGATGATTATAAGAAACGTTTTCAACCTCGTGAAACCGCAAAAATTCTTAACGGTTATGATGAGTCCGATTTTATGGATATTCCCGTAAGGAGTTTGAACGATACGGGAGAGCATACAATACTGTATTACGGAAGTCTGATGGAAGATCAGGTAATACCGGAATTTATTGAAGCGATTTCCAATGTTGCTGAAATATTACGCGGAAGAGGAGAATTATTAAAAATGAAGTTCATCGGCAACATTCATGATCGCATTAAATATCTTTTACGGGAGGTAAATTATAAGGATGTTGAGTTTGTTAATTATAAACCTCATAAAGATCTTTTATTAGAAGCAAGTTCAGCATCCATGTTATTGTTTATTGTAAACCGTGTTCGTGATAATCGTGGGATATTAACCGGGAAATTGTTTGAATATCTTGCCTTAGGGATACCAATATTAGGTATCGGACCTGTCGATAGCGAAGCGGGGGGGATCCTAAGGGAAACAGGCAGAGGTACGATGGTAGACTATAAAAATATTAAAAGTATGGAAGATTACATTCTCAGGAATATCACCTCAAAAAACAGTTTTGATTCGGATGACACCATAAGCAAATATTCACGACGCGCTCAAACTCAACAACTGGCGGAATTAATCCATACGATAAATCGTTCGCATAAACATAAATGATAAAACTGGTAATTGATCCTGCCTTTAAACAACTGGAGAAAAAGCTCTCTTATGTTGCGGGGATTTTTAATGATCTTTATTCCACTGATCGGGAAGTGAGAATTCAATATGGGGCACAAGGGCAATGTTCTATTTCAATTTTGCCCGGTAACAGTTTATCATTCTTCGAAAATACGTGGGAAAAACCCCGGGAAATTATCCGGGTTGAATGGAAACGGAGATCGATACCTGTTTTTTTTACACGTACAACTCCAAGAGAGGTGATATCACATAATGAAGCGGGAAAACATGTCATAATAAATGTGGATATACTTAGTTCCGCATTTTACGTTCTTTCCTGTTGGCAGGAATATCATTCAAATGCTAAAGACAGATTAGGAAGGTTCCCGGGTAAAGCAAGTATTCTCAGCGAATTAAAAGTAATAAATATACCGATCGTCAATTATTATTTTGATATTCTTATTAAGGCAATCAAAATAACCACCGGTGTGGCTCCGAAGAAAAAATATTTACAGGATTACACATTCACAGTGGGATTAACGCACGATATTGATTTGTGTAATACGGGGTGGAAAGAGAATGTTTATAAGGCAATAAGTTCGGGTAATTTTATTTCGGCGCTTAAAATAATTTCGGATAAGATTAAGAAAAAAGATATTTGGTATAATTTTAACACTATCCATGAGATCGAAAAGTCTTTAGGTGTTAATTCATCGTTTTATTTCATTCCGGAACATAAAAAAGTTGGTAACGTTCGGAATGCTGACTATGACATTGATTCTGATGACATATTGAATGTCATGAGATTATTACGAACGGCGGGTTTTGAAATAGGTATACACGGTAGTTTCGGTTCATCCACAAACCATCAGAAAATCCAATCGGAAATAAACAAGTTCCCTTTTCCAATCAAGGGGGGGAGATTTCATTATCTTGATTTGGATCTGCCGGCTTCTTTTGAAGTTATCGAAAGGTCAAAACTCCAATATGATTCTTCCCTGGGGTTTGCTGATAAACCAGGTTTCAGGTCAGGATTATGTAACCCCTATCATCCTTATGATTTCAGAAATGACAGGGCCTTTTCATTTATTGAATTTCCGTTAGTTATTATGGATACAACTCTGATAAACAGAAAGTATAATAATTATTCGGTCGAAGAGGGAGTGTTTATTATTAAGGAGATAATAAGCGAAGTGAAAAATTTTCAGGGTGATTTGGTTTTATTATGGCATAACTCTTCCTTTTCCGGACCGAAGTATGACAGGTGGCGCGATGTATATATTGAAATTATTGATTTTTGCAAAAAGGAGGGGGCGTTTATGGGTTCAATAGAATCAATCTTAAAGTATTTGCAAAATAATGAGTGACCTTCCGCGAATTGCGATTGTACAAAATAGGATTGGCAAGGGAGGTCGCCTCCATGTAATAGTCCATACAATTAAATTGTTAAACAAGATGGGAATTGTTCCGGATATTGTTACGCAAAAAATGCGATTGTCAACGGACGAAATTCAGAAATATTATAAAGTAAAAATTAACTATAACTTAAGAGAAATTTTCATTGATCTCAGGCTCCCATATGAATGGCATATTGTCTTATTTAATTTTCTGACGAAATTCTATTGTAAGGATTATGATTTAATCATTAACAATAACAATACGTCATTTTTAGGCCCCAGGAGGAAGCGAACGATATCGTATGTTCATTATCCCAGAATCGATCGAAATCTCTCAAAAAATGTTTCGATCCATTTCCCGGAAGGACCCGTGAAAAGGATTTATCGGTTTAATGATTTTTTTAATATTGTCATTGGCTGGTTATATAGATTAAATAAAAATTTATTGGCAAATGAAATAGTAATAGCAAATTCGCGATTTACAAAAAAAATGATATTGAAACATTTCCCTCAAAATAATAAAGTAATTGACGTAATCTATCCACCGGTAATTAATAAGCAGATGATGAAAAGGGATATTTCAGATATATCACCTAAAACGATATTACATCTTGGACGGTTTACACCGGATAAAAGGCAACTGGAACTCATTAAAATTGCCGGGGATTTACCCGATTATCTTTTCTACATAGTCGGATTTGCCAAAAAAGGAGATAAATATTTGCAGAAGTGCAAACAATATATCGAAAAAAATAAACTGGAAAATGTCATCATTATGAACAACGTCGATTTTAATAAAATGCAGGAAATATTGAGAGAATCCTATTTTTTCATACACAATACTCGAAATGAACCATTTGGAATAACTACGGTTCAAGCCATAGCAATGGGTTGTATACCAATCGTGCATAATTCAGGCGGACAAAAAGAAATAGTGCCAATTGACACTTTACGATTTGATACTTCGGATGAAATCGTAAATATTATTAGAAAAATTGATAACCTTCCTGAGGATGTCTTAGTACGATATCGAAAAATACTGATGAATCAATTGGATACGTTTAGTGAAGATGCTTTTGAAACAAAGATGAAAAAGGTTTTGTCAAATTACGTTTACAACTGATATGAATTTAAAAAGATTTGTAAAGGGGATGGTTGAAATTAACCGCGGTTATATTAAGGAACAATTGGACCGGAAAAGGATATCCCGGCAAAAGAAATATTCATACTTTGATCTATATGATCGCGTTCATGAGTGTTCCAGGCCATGTTTTGTTTTATCAACCGGTCGCTGCGGCACTCAGCTATTAACGAAATTATTAAATTTACATAAACAAATTATTGCTTATCATAAACCACAACCGGAATTGATATTTTATTCAAAAAAAGCATATTTGAATTATAGTAGTAAGCACAATGAACTGGCGTGGGTTATTGACGCGGCCAGATATGAGTTGATTAAAGACGCATTTTTGCTTGATAAACAATACGTGGAAACAAATAATAGAATTACCTTTTTTGCGTATCAGTTGGCAGAAATATATCCCGACTCAAAATTTATTCATTTGGTCAGAGAACCGATTGCTTTTGTAAGAAGCGGCATTTCCAGAAATTGGTATAGTGGCCGGCATCCTCACGATGAGGGAAGGATTTGTCCTTCACAAACAGAAAATATTAACTGGGACGATTATTCAAATGTGCAGAAAATTGCCTGGCTGTGGAATGAAACAAATACATTCATTGAATCATTTAAACGAAATTTGCGAGAGGAGAGATGCCTGACAGTCTTTTCCGAAGAATTATTTCAAAAACCACGGGTATCAAATAGTATACTGACATTTTTAGGTTTGGATACAATTCCAAATAAAAAAATCTTGTCAAATCTTAAAAAACCGATAAATAAACAAAAATTCCTAGAAGAGGTTTCGGCTCAAGACCTGGAATTAATTAAAGAGTTAACACCATTACGGGAAAAGTATTATCAGAACGGTGGAGATGAATGAGGTAACAGTACCGAACGTATTGTCGCCATATAGTCTCCGAAGGAAAAAAATGAGAATAACCGCTGTCCTGAAAAATTCCCTGGTTATGATTTCCGATAGTCAGGATATGTAACAATGAATATTATTCCTGTGGCCACAGATATAATTACAAATTGTCACTTGAAATATACATTCCGAGGGAGATTGTGTTGATGAAATACCGTCTGAGAAAAATAGTAAGTGCCTTTAGTCGATGGAAAAGGACTATCAAAGGGATTAAAAAATCTCAAAAACAAATCGAATTTTTAGAGCGGAATATAAACAATCTGATTCAGACAAAGTATTGTGACTTAGTCCGTGGAGAAAAACCTTATCGATCATTCATAAGGCAACAGGAATTCAAGATTTTTTCTCAGAACGGGGAAGACGGAATTCTCATGTATTTGTTTTCCGTGATTGGTATTCTTAATCATACAGTGGTCGAAATTGGTATCGGCAATGGCAGAGAATGTAATTCACGCAATCTTATTCAAAATTTTGGTTGGAGAGGTTGGCTGATTGATGGGTCTGAAAAGAACGTCGAGGAAGCAAGGAATTTCTACCGTGATTATGGTATAAATGGAGCGGTAAAAATACATCATTCCTGGATAACAACTGAAAATATTGAAAATGTATTGCAGAAAATGCAGATCCCCAAGTCGGTGGATTTATTATCCATAGACATTGATGGCAATGACTACTGGATTTGGGAAAAAATCAGTTGTATACAACCGCGTGTAGTGGTAATTGAATATAATGCGTCATTTGGTATTGACCTGTCCGTAACTGTGCCATACGATTCGGAATTTGATCGGTATAAGAAGCATAAAAGCGGATACTATCATGGGGCATCCCTCAAAGCGCTGACGAAATTGGGTAAAACGAAAGGTTACTCTCTGGTTTGTTGCGATTCAAATGGTGTGAACGCATTTTTTGTTCGCGATGAAATTTTGAAGGTTCCATCATTAAAGCAGCTTGACTCACGTACAGCTTTTTATCCCTTGACGAAACGAACTGCCTTACTATCGCCGGATGATCAGTTGCGGCTGATTGAACATTTGGGTTTTAAGGAAATATAGCATATTGGTTAAAAGTACTGTTGGGAACCGATTTTTATGCCTGGTAACAGATAAAGTATGGATTAATTCTTGATTAACTTGCATTGCTTACAACGTTGTCATTGTGAATAATAACCCCATTTTTATTTTAGGCGCCCATAAATCCGGTACGAGTCTCCTGAGAAGTCTTTTTGACGGACATTCTCAACTATATGTTATCCCTTTTGAAACACACTACTTTCAAAATATGAAATACTGGGTGGACAATGAATATCGGAAGGAACGCCCGGTGACATTGACACAGGAGGAAATAGTTGATTCATTTTGCGATTGGATACATCATTGCAATACGACGGTCGATTTTTTTGCGGATTCGATTACGAAAGGTTTGTTTGACGAACAGATTTTCAGGGAATCTTTCTTGTCCTCCGCCTCTGAACACGATGATGATAAAACAAGGATCGAGGGGTATTTCACTTCGATTTATAGAGCCATAGAGAGAAAAGAATTACCCGATTCACTTAGAATCGTTGAAAAATCAGTGGAAAATGCCGAGTTTGCTTATGAGTTATCCAATTTATTCCCTGCGGCTAAATTTATCCATATTGTTCGCAATCCCTATGCAAACTTCGTGTCAATTCGTCGGTACAAAAGTCATCGTTATGGATATCCTATAATCAGAAGAGTCGTTAAAACGCTTTATAACAGTTACTATTATTTGTACAAAAATCAAAGGACGATTAAAAATTACAAGGTGATTGAATATGAGAACCTGGTATTAAATCCGAAGGAGCAATTAACCGCATTGTGCGATTTTCTGGAAATCGTTTTTGAGGATATATTATTAAGTCCAACATTTCGAAATCAGCCATGGAAAGGCAACAGTACTACAGGAGAACAATTTAACGGGATAAGTTCCGCACAACTGGATAACTGGAAAAATGAAATTCACCCTTTGGAAATATTCTATGTAAATCTTGTATTTCCATTTGTTTTCAGAGATTATCATTATCAAATGGTTGATTATCCGGGAGGATTCTGGAAGAAGATACGCGGAGAATCGTTAAAACGATATATGGCGAATAGAATATATAAATACTTGATACAATCATAACGACACGTTTTTATTGTTACATGAATCATCGATTATTAACCTCTGATATTATGTAGTAATAATGTCTGTTCGTCCCACAATTAAGCAACTGGGTTTCCAAACTTCTATTTATGGGCTTGGCAATATTATCTCGAAACTGGCGGCTTTTTTCTTAATTCCAATTTATACGAAGTTTTTACGAATGTCCGATGTGGGCATTCTGGCGTTATTGGAAATGGTGGAATTTCTGTTGATTACAATTCTCCCTTTTGGTCTTATAAATGCCCTTTGGCGATATTTACCCAAAGAAGATAAAAGTGAGCGACAACGATTCATTTCGACCGCATTTTGGGGAATTCAAATATTAGGAGCTATAATCCTTTCAATTATCGGACTCAATTGGAAATGGTTCGCCGCCCAATTGAGCCTCGGCGACAGCAAATCGATTCTATTTCTCATTACAATTTCAAACGTATTTCTTTTTATCAGTGGTCAGTTCATACTGTGGATGCAGCAATATGAGGGGAAACCAATCCAGTACATAATTCTTTCCCTTGGACAATTTTTAGGGATTTTATTTTTAACCATATATTTCGTTGTTTTTCATGACAAGGGCTTGTTCGGCGTGTTGATAAGTAAGACAATTATTTACGGTTTATTGTTTCTCTTAAGTTGTGGTTATGTATTAATAAATGCATTCAGGTTTCCACGAATGCAATATCTGGTAAAAATGCTGAAGTATGGAATGCCGTTCATTTTGATAGCACTTGTCACTCCCATATTAACATTTTCGGACAGATATTTTTTAAAGATGTTTGTTACCTTGGATGAAATTGGTGTCTACAGCATTGCCTATAAATTCGGAATGTTAATCAATATGTTATTGGTAGTTCCATTGAGAAGAAGTTGGGGACCAATGATGTATAAGCTGGGTGTCCGGGAGAATTCCAAATCAATTTACAGGGATGTTCTTTTTTACTATTCGGTAATAGGAAGTTTTTTAGCGATTTTAATTATCTTTTTTGCCAGGGATATATTAAGGGTTGCTACTACGGAAGAATACCTTACAGGTGCGTTAATAATTCCATGGGTTGTTTTTGCATATTTTCTTAACGGGTTTCGTGTGGTGTTTATTACAGGTGCCGCTTTGAAGGACAAAACCTTTCGTATGGGGCAAGCGGGCGTATTCGCCATCTTTGTTAACTTATTGCTCAATTACTTATTTATTAAATATTTTGGGGTTATGGGGGCTGCTCTGGCCACCACGTTATCATATCTATTCCTGACAATCCTGATCTATCATATATCACAGCGTGTATTATTTGTAAATTGGAAATGGAAAAGAATGATCAAATTGGGTTTGGTTACAGTTGCTTTACTTATCATTGTGCTGCTTTTGCAGGCCTATTACCAGGAGTTTCATCTGGGTATATCCATATTGGGGGTACTAATATACGTACCCCTTCTTCTGACGACCGGAATCATTGGTGCCAGAGAGATTCGCGGTATTCAATCCCTTTTCAATCAAATAATTCAATTCGGGAAACAGGATGAAGAATAAATTTTCTTATGAATGGTTGCTGATACCTTTAACTTTGCTGGTATTCCTCTATGAGATGGCCCTGGTCGGCAAAGTCCCCCTTGCCAGCGACACCATGAGTATTCAGCCTATTAAGGAATGGGTAAAGGAATATACGTCCACACACGATGACTTCCCGCACTGGTATCCTCATTTGTTCAGCGGAATGCCGTCCTATGGAAGTTATGTGTATACCCCGGGTAATCCGCTGTCCGGCATAATCAACTTCATTCTGTTTAATCGCGGATTACAATACTGGTTTTATTTCGCTATCGGAGGCCTGGGGGTGTTTTGTCTCTTACGCCGAAAAAAAGTATCGTCAATTTCCGCCTTAATGGGAGGATTGACTTATAGTCTGACCCCTTATTTTTTCGGATTGATCAATGCGGGTCATTCTACCAAAATCATGTCTCTTGGGTATTTTCCGTTGGTGTTCCTGTTTGCCGAATATTGTTTGTCGGATAAGAATCTCCGCGGGATTCTTTTGCTCGCGATTTTTTCCGCCCTGCAGTTATGGTCAAATCATCCTCAAATCGTGTACTACACCTGGATGATCGTTTTCTTCCGGTGGCTCTGGAGTCAGGTGGGAGATATCGTTAATAAAAAATGGACATTAAAAAGTGACGGCAAATCCACGGGGCTGATATTTGCGGGATTGTTGGTGGCCTTGGTTATCGTCTCCGATCCCTACGTGTCCGTGTTTGAATTCCAGCAACATTCCAATCGGGGAGCGCCTTCCGTGCTGGACCGAAGCGGTGAAACGGCATCGGGGGCGAAATGGGATTACGCCGCCCAGTGGTCATTCCACCCCAAGGAATTGATCTCCTTTCTTTATCCCTATTTCTATGGTCTGCAAAATTATCCCACTCAGGACATAAAAAGCGTTGCCTACTGGGGCGGGATGCCTTTTACCCAGTCAACCCATTACTTCGGACTGTTGGTGATTCTGATTGCCATTCTGGGAGCGCTGTTGAAGAAACCGGACCGTTTCCAGGCGTTCCTGTGGGTAACAACCCTGTTGATCCTCCTGGTTGGTTTCGGTAAATATTTCCCGGTTTTGTTTGGTCCGTTGTACTATTATGCGCCGTTCTTCAGTAAATTCCGCGTGCCGTCGATGATCTACGCAATGTTACCCTTCACGTTTGGGATTCTGGGCGCTTTCGGACTTGATACGATAATAAAACAACTGAAGGATTTACAACCCGATCAGGCGGAACGATTGAAAAAATTCCTCCTGTTTGTCTTTGGTGGTTTCATCGCCCTTACATTATTCTATTTATTGATCGGTTCTTCCTGGGTATCCTTTTTTAAAGCGGATGAAGCGGGGAAATACAATCCTCAAATTATACAACGGATTAAAGATGCAAGGCAGGATCTCTTCCAGAAAGGTCTCCTCCTGGCGTTGGTTGTTTCCGGCGGCGCTTTTGCCGCCCTGTGGTTTGGAATCAAGCGGAGAATCAAGCCACATGTTGTGGGCTGGATTATCATCGCACTTACGCTGGGCGACTTGTGGGTCATCGATAATGAATTTCTGTATCTCAAGGATGCACGGAAAATGGACCAGCAATTCCGGCCCAACGCCGTAACGCGCTATCTGACGAAAGACAAAGATCATTTCCGCATTTACCCGGTTGATGAATTCAGCACGAACTGGTATGGTTATTTCGGTCTTGCCAGTGTGGGCGGATACCGTCCGGTAAAGCTCAGAACTTACCAGGATCTGATGGATGCCGGCGGTTTGAATAGTCTGGCTGTATTAAATATGCTCAACGTCAAATATCTGATTATGAAGCGGGAGTTTAATCACCCCGATGTTAAATTGGTTTTACCGGGTGACAAAAAAATATATGAGAATAAGGCGGTTTTGCCGAAAGCGTGGATTGTCCCCGGGATAATCAATGTTTCCTCTCAAAAGGAATCGTTGAAGGGTGTGCTGGACAAGAATTTTGATCCCCGCTCGGAAGCGATTGTGGTGAACTATGACGGACCGCTCCCGGATTCGCTGGCAAGCGGGAATGTTACGGTCACGAAATGCAGTGAGAACGAAATCATTCTTAAATCCAACGCGACATCATCCGGATTATTGGTACTGTCGGAGATGTTTTACGAACCGGGCTGGTTGGCGACCGTGGACGGAAAACCGACGAAAATTTACCAGACCAACCATATCCTCCGGTCGGTTGTCGTGCCTGCGGGAGAACACGAAGTCCGATTCCTGTACAATTCCCGCAAGTGGTGGGTTACCCGCATAATTTCCAGAATATCGTTATTAGTCGCGGTCGTTTCCCTGGGGATCGTGTATCGCGGGAACATACTTGCGCTGGTCAAACGAAAACAATGAATTGGTATCGCCATAGCGGCAATATAAAAGCCGCCCTTTTCGTCCTGGGCATTATCCTGGTGGGGGCCCTGCTGGTTTATACCCAGAAACTGGTGAACAACCTGCGGGAAGACAACCGGGAGATCGTAAAACTGTACGCCGAACTCATCGCCGGCACGGCGGCGCAGAAAAGCAATGAAAACCTGGACTTCATTTTTGAAAATATCATCCGGAAAGTTCAGTTCCCGATCATTCAGTCCGATGTCGATCATAATCCACTTTCCTGGCGGAACCTGCCTGACCATGTTACGGGAATTCCCGATGTCAGGAGAATTCAGAAGGTAATGGATCGACAAAACGAACCGATTCCGCTGGTCTATCGCGATCCGGAATTGAAGGAGGACCTGATCTTCGGGTATTTGCATTACGGCGATTCGAAAATGATCCAGCAACTTACCTGGTTGCCGTATTTCGAGATTGGAGCCGTTGCTCTGTTTATCCTGCTGGGGTTCGCCGGGTTTACCATTATTCGCAACAGCGAAAAACGTCATATCTGGATAGGGATGGCAAGGGAGACGGCCCATCAACTGGCAACGCCCGTCTCGGCGCTGATGGGGTGGGTGGAATGGTTAAAGGATCATCCCGACCGGGTGGCGGAAATCGTGCCCGAAATGGAGGTGGATCTGAAACGGTTGAACCAGATCGGGGAACGCTTCAGTAAAATGGGATCGGAGACGACCCGGAATGAAATCAACCTGGCCGAACTGGTGGCCACAGTGGTGAACTACCTGCAACGAAGACTGCCGTCGCTGGGGAAACGGATCGTGCTGGAAAACCGGATAAAAAAGGATGTCCATATCAAGGCCAGTGGAACGCTTCTCTCCTGGGCGATGGAAAATATCATCAAGAATGGAATCGACGCCATCGACCATGATGAAGGGGTAATTATCATTGGATTGACGAGATTATCGAATCGTGTCGTGATCTCAATCGAAGATAACGGAAAAGGTATCCCCCGCAAAGATTGGAAAAATGTTTTCCGCCCCGGCTTTAGTACCAAGGAACGGGGCTGGGGACTGGGACTGTCGCTGACCCACCGGATTATTCATGAAATCCATCACGGCAGTATCAGGATTGCCGAATCAAAACCGGGGTCAGGTACCCGCTTCGAAATAATTTTGCCCCAATAATCAGCATAGGGTCGATAGCCTCGGGAAAACCAAGACCACAAGACCCGAAGGGAATTGAATTGAAAACCTTGGAATTCGGAACCAATTACCAATCATCAATAAACCCAGATTATGCATTAACAACGAATCAAATGAATTAAACGAAAAAATATTAAGAGTTAGGACGAATCATTGAACTAAAATTTTCTTACTCGGGACTTACGAGTTCATTAGAAATGTTTTCACCAATTATTTTGTAGTTTTGACGGCTTTCCAATATCCCCCTTTTGCCGGACCCATGCGTTTTATTTTTCATTCTCTCTGCAGTTTTTGCAAATTCCTTTCAACCGAGCGTTCTGTAATTCCAACCATTGCTGATAATTCAGGGATGGTGATATCGGGATTGGATAAAATGATTTCCACAATTTTCCCCGACGTTTTTTCTTTTACCAACGGAAAAATGACGGTTACAAAATCATCCCATCGATATCGGACTGGTTGTAAACCGACTTCACGGATTATTTTTTCAATGTGACGAATACCGGTTCCCATCTTTCCAATTATAGCTAATGCGATGAAACAGATCCGCAAGATTGGGATTGCGTAAAACACTGCGCATACCAAATTCTTTCGTATTCAGACCTTTGGGTTGCCCTCCAGGACTGGTAATCTCCACGCGATCAGAAAATATTTCCACCATTACATTAGAGTCCTTCCGAAAATAATCGCGGTGAATAACGGAGTTGAGTACAGCTTCCCGCAAAGCTTGTAAAGGGATGACTGGAATTTCCTTGTGGCACGGTTAACCGTCAAATTTGTAGCTTACCGAAAGATGGCGCTTCCTGACAAACATCGGGATTTCGCTTCGCTCAACTTGGTTTCCCGACATTCGTCGGTCCGCCTTGCGGACTCGCTTCGCTCAACTTGGTTTCCCGACATTCGTCGGGATTTCGCTTCGCTCAACTTGGTTCTTGGCTCTTCCAATACATCATTTCAACAGCACAAGTTTTTTCGCCGTGACAAAATTGTTCGTTTCAATACGGTAAATATAAACACCGCCGGCGACCTCTTTGCCGTATTTATCCCGGCCGTTCCATTGTACGGAATGACGGCCGCTGTAGAGCGGCGCATTGACCAATTGTATTACTTCACGTCCAAGAATATCGTAAATAACAAGCCGAACATGACTTGCTACCGGAAGATCGTACCGAATTGTTGTAACCGGGTTGAACGGATTGGGATAATTTTGATACAGCGCAAATTTATCCGGCATCACGGATAGATCCGATTCCACGGATACCGCTGCGGTTTCCGGTTTGATATTATCAACCCAGACGGTAGCGGAACTGTTTGCGGTGGCGGTATCATCATAAGCCAGCCAGAGGAAAATCGTAGTTATATTTGTTTTGTCCATCGCCTGACCGCTGCCGGTGAAATATTCTTCAAAATCACCAAAGGGAAAATACACTTCCTCGCCGCCCGGGTTCAGTGAACGCGGATCAATTTTCGGCGACATCCATCGTTCACCGTCACCTTCAATCATGCTCATTTTAAAATAGATGTTATTTCCGGTCATTTCACCGGGTTTTAGCCAAAGTTTAATCCCCACGTAATCCGTTATATTTATTCCCCTCACATCCAATCTTTTTCCGGTGGCGCCGAAAATGGCGGGTGTCCAATTAGCCGCGGTCGTATCCGTGCTGGGGGCAACCCCTTCATTAAAAGTGAAAACCAGTTTCATGGCTTTACTTGCGTGGGCGCCGCCGGAACCGTCCAGGGTGCGTGTCATCGAAACCTGAGTGGCGCTGTCCACATTATTGCCGCTCCATAAGACCTGTTTCCATCCTAACGCGAGGGTGTTGTCGGAATTATAATTCTCAAAATCATCATCAATGGGCAACGCAACGGCCGGCGCCGGCTCCGGTGTTCCCCGGGTGGCTTTGCCGTGTAAAACGCCGGTGGAATCAAACCACAGGGGATCGATACAAATATATCTGTCCCAATCAGGAATCGGCCCTCGTTTCTGATGATACACGTGCCACAGTTGGCCGGCGGCATCGCTTATTACGGAGCCATGTCCGGGACCGTAGATTCCGTTTCCCCCTTTAATAATCGGATTCCCGGAATATTTTGTGAAGGGGCCCAGCGGATTATCGGCGGTTGCGTAACCGACCGCGTAATATAGAGTATTGGCGGCGGAGCCCGAATAAAGCAAATAATAGACATTATCATGTTTAATCATCCACGGCCCTTCGGTAATACTCCCGTTTCTTTCCCATCTTTCGGTCGGTTCGATGATTAATTTTCCCGTGCCGGTCAATTCCAGCGGATTTGCCATTTCCTGCACAAATATTTTAAAGCCGCCGGGCAGGTCCGTGCGGACATAATACAGGTAGCGTTTGCCATCATCATCCAAAAACATGTTCGCGTCGATGGCGTTGTATATCAGAACACCTTCGTTAATAAAGGTTCCGTCCGGTTTATCGGCAACCGCCACGCCTATTTTCCAGTTAGCAGTGTAGTATAGATAGAATTTCCCGTCCTCGGCGTTATAGGAAACGTCGGGCGCCCAGACATTGATTCCTCCGGGTATGAAAACCTTTGGCCCCCGGGTCCAGTTCACCAGATCGAAGGATGTGTAAACCCGGTAACTGGAATTATCCCCGGTAGGGTACAAATAATATTGACCCTGGTAGAAAATCACGGTTGGGTCGGCCGGGCCGATTTCCGGAATCACCGGATTCGAATAGGTTTGCGTGGGGTCCTGAACTGTAAAACTCCAGACTTTTCCCCGCTGGATGTTTGCGGCATTAACCTCATCGATGCGCCAATAATAAGTGACGCCCGGCTCGAGGCAACAGGGACTGTAGTGATTGGCAACTGAGTCCTGTCGCCCGCGGTATATACCGGCAGGATCGGTTGTGTCGGCCTCGGTCACGGCGACACGATCGGAACCAAGGTACACATCGTGAGCGTTGGCATTGTCGCCCGGTGTCCAGGTGAGTGTCGGCGTTAATTCCATGATCAGGGCTCCATCGGGTGGAATGGGATTTGAAGCGCTATTGTTCATCAGTTGAATATCATCCACCCAAACAGTGGCCGAACTGTTTTGCGAGGCCGTATCATCGTAAGCAAGCCAAAGGGAAGGGGTTATCATGCCGGACCTGTCCATCGGTTCTCCGCTGCCGGTGAAATATTCCCGGAAATCGGCGAAATCGAAATAAATATACTCACCGTTGGCATCCAGTGTGTTAAGCGTAACTTTCGGCGACATCCATTTTTCAGAGCCGTGAGTGACATCTTCCGTAAGACTGAGGGCAAAATAAATTGCGTCTCCGGCAATGGTTCCCGGTTTGATCCATAGACGAATACCGGTATAATTCGACAGATCCGTCTGTTCATTATCGTCGGGGAAGTAGCTGATCATTCCGTAAATGGACGGTTCCCAATTCTTCCCAAGGCTTAAATTCCGATCCGGGTGTTCATACAAGGGAACGACCCCTCTATCGAATGAAAAGTCCAATCGCATTGCGCGACTTCCTGCCGAACCCTGGTCGGCGCTCAGGCTGTTGGCCATTGAAACGGTCTGGGGCTGAAAGGTTGAATCGCCACCGGTTGTAACCATACCCCATTTCATTGCCAGGTCACTGTTCTCAGCGTAATGTTCGAAATTGTCATCCAGATATGTAACCGCCGATATGTTTCCGGTCAGGATCAGCGTTATAATACAAAATATTGAACCGCCAACTTTGCGAAACATGCTATTTCTCCCGTAATGGTTTTGGATTTAATCGGTATTAACCCCCTGGAAATTCTTGTTTCCCCACGGTCAAGACAGAGGAAAACCGTTTTTAATATAAAAATGTGTTGGTTGTTAAAGAAATGGTGTGTCGTTACCGGAAAGATTTTACCCTTGCCGGCAGGCATTCCCTGACAATACACCGGTTTACATTGCTCGATTATTCCACGCCAATGTCTTCGTTCCAGACATCAGGGTGGTCGTGAATATAATCGGCAAGCATGGATACGCATTCTTCCGAATGCAGGTCAATGACTTTAATGTCGTTTTCCTTTAGCCATCCAATTCCCCCGGAGAAGTTAACGGATTCCCCGACAATAACGGTGCCGATGTTGAATTGTTTTATCAACCCGCTGCAATACCAGCAAGGGGCCAGCGTGGTAACCATAATTTTATCCCTATAGGTTCGCTGACGTCCGGCCTTCCTGAACGCATCCGTTTCCCCGTGTGCAGACGGGTCATTCTCCTGGATACGACGGTTATGACCACGTCCCAGGAGATTTCCTTCGTTATCGAATAGCGCCGCGCCAATGGGGATTCCGCCTTCCA
>Ga0256830_1001423_pt1 | contig 16988 bp, 18 predicted proteins | sample 128326metaG_FD_190537 | JGI IMG/M metagenome (GOLD analysis project Ga0256830, IMG submission 190537) | Hydrothermal vent microbial communities from Lau Basin, Pacific Ocean - 128-326 | ecosystem: Environmental > Aquatic > Marine > Hydrothermal vents | place: Pacific Ocean: Lau Basin | collected... | reverse complement strand
ATCTGATCAATAACGAGAGAAAATAATAAGATGAGGAGTGTCATTACGGCTGGTGCAGCTTACAACTCAACGCCTTTTTGCGCCATGATACCCGCACGATAGGCATGCTTGATGTCTTTCATTTCTGTTACTGTATCAGCCGCATCAATCAAGGCTTGCGGTGCGCCACGACCGGTAATTACCACGTGTTGCATGAGGGGGCGCTTTTGTAAATCTTCTATGACTTTTTCTACCGACAGATATTTTTGATTCAGCGCGATATTAAGCTCATCAAAAATAACAAGGTCGAAGCTGTCGTCACTCAGCATTTTTGCTGCTTGCTCCCAGGCCTTGTTTGCGGTTTTCATATCCTGCTCCAGATTTTGCGTATCCCACGTATAGCCGTCACCCATCACATGAAACTCAACTTCATCGGGAAAGCGACGAAAAAATGCTTCTTCACCGGTTTCTATCGCGCCTTTAATAAACTGCACAACACCCACACGCATATTGTGGCCAAGCGAACGCGCCACCATGCCAAAGGCCGAGCTACTTTTGCCCTTACCGTTACCCGTATGAATGATGATAATGCCGCGTTCTTTATTAGCGCGTTCGATATTCGCGTCAATGATTTCTTTCTTGCGCTTCATGCGTTTTTCGTGGCGTTCTGATTTTCCGGAGTCCATATTATTTCTCATATTTGAAAATGAATAATGACGAAATCGGAAAGGGGAGAATGAAAATACAGAATAGTTTCATCGGTAATCGCCCTCCGCAATTCCTCTTGATTGTCAGCGTGTGGCCGGTCTCCGGGCTTATAAGCATAAAATTGTAAAAATGCGTAATTACCGTTGCGGGGGCAGCGCCGGATTTTGCTTTTTGCGATTACTGTACACACTGCTTTATGGCATCACCGGCTTCTCGTTTCATCCTTGTTGCGTTTTTGTGCATCAATAATGCTTAAAAAATGGTCAAGGACACCACACGAAGTGGCTACTTTAGCGGTTGGTTTTGTGCTTTGCAATAGTAAGTTGATGAAACTCTGCATGAAACTCTGGGGTCAGGTCTTGTTTCGTGCACCAAGAAAACTCTGGGGTCAAGAAAACTCTGGGGTCAGGTCTTGTTTCGTGCACCAGACTGGTTTACACTCGACCTCATGGCTAGACCTCTCAGTATCATGTTACCGCGCGTGGTGATAAAAGAGCTGCAATTTATCTTGATTACGACGATAGAGAACAGTCGTTTCAACGAGGAAAAGCCAGCCTTCCCGTTGGCAGGTGTTAACGAACCAGGTATTTCTCGGTTCAGACTATTTTGTTAATGAAGTAAAAGCACCAATTGAAGATGACAAAGACCTGAGTGAAATTTCATTTGCGCAAAAAAGACCTGTTGCAAAACCGTTAAACTATTATGTCAAGCACTATCAAAGTAGAGATGACACTATTTGTGCGGCGTTTGAGAGTGGTGGATATAGTATGAAGCAAATCGGTGAATATTTTGAGTTGCATTATTCTACAATCAGTCGAATTGTTGGGCGGGCAGCGAGAGATGCAAGACCTGACCCCATTCATATTCCTAGCAAGTCCACTTATAAGCAGACTTGCTAGTATTATATATGTTTCACTAATTTTTTCTTTTAAAGCAAAAACACAAAATTCCTAAGCCCATTAAAGCAATAGGTGATGGAGCTGGTACCGCTACACCGCCTACTCCATCAGCACCATAAGCGGTAATTGTGTTATTAGCAACAAATGTACCCACACCTGTCATTGTATCGATATTATATGTCTGCCCAGACTCCGTAAAGCCATATAACGTCGAACCCGAAAAGTTCAAGCCAAATACACTACTGACACCGATATTACCAATCAAACTGCCAGCACCTGTGGTAGTGTTGAGGGAGACTAATTGATCTCCACCACCTGTCCCATTAGCTGACAAGAAAAGATTTCCACTAGAGTCAAATGCAATATCACCAGCAGAAGTAAAACCAGTATTACCAATTAAAGTAGCGGAACCAGATACTAAATCAATAGTGTATAATCCAGTCCCACCTGTTCCATAGAGTGTCCCAGCACTATCAAACGTCAACCCATTGATAAAGGCACCTAGTGCACCTATAGAGCTAGTAGCCCCATTGGTTTTATCAATTGACACAAGTGAAATACCACCAGCAACACCGTACAGCACAGAACTTGTTGGATCTAATGCGATATCATACATCGTGCTTCCACTGTTTCCAAGCAATGTGGATGCATTAGTCGTTACATCGAGATCGTAAAGATCCCCATTTCCTGCCCCAATAAGCACAGCGTGCGCTGGATTTGCTATCATGAGCAAAGCAGAAAAAAACAAAGGTAAAATAAATTTAATATTCATCAATTCTCCCTCCAAATAAAATAATCTGAAAAATATTTTTTTCAGCCTGCATTCTTAAGCATGTATTAAGCCATTCATAAAAAACTATTAAATAGCAATAAGTTATAAAATCTATCTAATATGTATATTATAAAAATTGTAAAATATTCCGACATTTTTGAATCTTGTTTGAATCTTGGGGTCAGGTCTTGTTCCGTGCGCCAGACTGATTTACACTCGACCTCATGGCCAGACCTCTCAGAGTAGAATTCCCCGGTGCGTTGTATCATGTTACCGCGCGTGGTGATAAAAGAGCTGCAATTTATCTTGATGATGACGATAGAGAGCAGTTTTTATCACTGCTTGGCGATGTGTGTCGGCGTTTCAATTGGATTATCCATGCTTATTGTCTCATGGATAACCACTATCATTTACTTGTCGAAACACCTGAAGGTAATCTTTCACTCGGTATGCGCCAGCTAAATGGTGTTTATACGCAACGTTTTAACCGAAAACATAATCAGGTTGGGCACGTGTTTCAAGGTCGCTTTAAATCAATCATCGTTGAGAAAGACGCTTACCTGCTAGAGCTGGCTCGGTATATCGTGTTAAATCCGGTGCGCGCCCGCATGGTCAGAACAGTATTGCAATGGCCGTGGAGTAGCTATCGCGCAACCATTGGCAAAAGCACGCCAAGAGGCGGATTAAGCACCGATTGGTTGCTTGCCGGATTTGGAAAGCGTAAATCTCTAGCGATTGAAAAATATAAAGCATTTGTTTCCACAGGGAAAAACCAGCCTTCCCCTTGGCCGGCGTTAACGAACCAAGTGTTTCTCGGCTCAGACCATTTTGTTAATGAAGTAAAAGCACAAATTGAAGACGATAAAGACCTGAGCGAAATTTCATTTGCACAAAAAAAACCTATTGCAAAACCGTTAAACTACTATGCTAAGCACTATCAAAATAGAGATGAGGCTATTTGTGCCGCATTTGAGAGTGGCGGATATAGCATGAAGCAAATCGGTGAATATTTTGAATTGCATTATTCTACAATCAGTCGAATAGTTGGGCGGGCAGCGAGAGATGCACGGGGCAAGACCTGACCCTGTTGCGCTACTGTTGCGCTTTCGGAACAAGACCTGACCCTGTTGCGCTTTTATCAAAAACAGGTATTGAGAGCCTTAACTTGCCAATCAGTAATCACAAATCAAAAGGAAAAATCATACTTATTCACGGGATGTGGATGAATGCGTTTAGTTTGCGAGTTATCGGTAATCGGCTTAAAAAAAAGGGCTGGGAGGTAATTTACTGGGATTACTTCTCCGTGTTTTCCAGCTTTGATCAAAATGTCGACGGCTTGCATCGACTTTGGCAAAAGCACATGTCGGATAGTACGCATCTACTCGGCCACAGTTTAGGTGGTTTGCTCGTGTTGGCAATGATGAATAAATATCGGTTAACGCATTTACCGCGTACGGTTTTGATGGGTAGCCCGGTTAATGGCAGTGCGGTGGTGAAAAAAATGTTGCTGTCGCGACTTGGTCGATTCGTGCTAGGCAAAAGTGCGCAGCCTTTATTGTCTGGCGTGTCGGTGGATAACCATAACGGAGAAAACAGTGCTGCGCAAAATAAAATCGGTGTCATTATCGGCAGTAAAGAAATTGGAATCGGTCATCTGATACAGCAACTACCAAAACCCCATGATGGTGTTGTTGCCTTTGAAGAAGCAAAGATGGAAACTGCCGAAGACCAAATTGTTTTACCTGTTACCCACGCATCTATGTTAATTTCACGAAAAATTCCAGAGGTTATTGATCGTTACTTATCTACAGGTGTTTTTGGTCTTTTGGATTGATTTATATCTGTTATTATATACAGTGCTATTTGTTGCAATTACTCAGTGTGTGGAGTCTACATGGCAGGTCATAGTAAATGGGCGAATATTCGCCACCGAAAAGGCGCGCAAGATGCCAAACGAGGAAAAATTTTTACCAAAATTATACGTGAAATTACCGTAGCGGCGCGGCTGGGGGGTGGAGACCCGAGTGCTAACCCGCGTTTACGGGCTGCTATTGATAACGGCTTAAGCAATAACATGCCGCGCGACACGATTGACCGCGCGGTAAAACGTGGTACTGGTGAAGGTGCTGATACCAATATGGATGAAATTCGCTACGAGGGATACGGCCCCGGCGGAACTGCGGTGATGGTCGATTGCATGACAGACAATAAAAACCGTACGGTTGCCGAGGTGCGTCATGCCTTTAATAAAATGGGGGGGAATTTAGGCACCGATGGTTCGGTTTCTTACCTTTTTACTAAGTTGGGTATTATTAGTTTTCCTGCCGGAACCGATGAAGACGCATTAATGGAAGTTGCCTTGGATGCTGGTGCGGATGATGTAATCACCAATGATGATGGCAGCATTGATGTTATGACAACGCCAGAAGCATTTGGCGATGTGAAAGACGCATTGGCCGCCGCCGGAATGGAGTCGGAAACGGCAGAAGTCACCATGCATGCAGCAACCAAAAATCATCTTGATGCCAAACAAGCTGAAACAATGCTAAAGCTGATTGATATGCTGGATGACTTGGATGATACCCAAAATGTGTATTCCAATGCGGAAATCAGTGATGAGATTTTGCAAAGCTTACACGAGTGATCGTTTTTGACTACGCGTAAGCCTTCGGTCATCCGCGTTTTAGGCATAGATCCGGGATCACGCGTTACTGGTTTTGGTGTGATTGACGTTGTGGGTCAGCATTTCCAGTATGTGGCGAGTGGTTGCGTTCGTACTAAAGCAGAACGCTTTCCGGAGAGGCTGAAAGAAATATATTTGGGGTTGGATGAAGTTATAGCCACTTATCAACCGGGCATTGCTGCTATTGAGCAGGTTTTTGTGAAAATTAATGTGGGTGCTGCATTGAAATTGGGGCAGGCCCGGGGGGCGGCAATTTGCGCTTGTGTCGTGCGCGGCATGATCGTTGATGAATACTCTGCCAATCAGGTAAAAAAGGCGGTTGTGGGTCGTGGGCATGCGACAAAAAAACAGGTTCAACATATGATTGTTGCTCATTTGGGGTTAAGCAAATCTCCCCAGGAAGATGCCGCAGATGCGTTGGCCATTGCTCTGTGTCATGCGCAAACAGTGCGCATCGCTTCACGGCAAACATCTTTTTAGGGGTGTTCAAATGACTTCTTGTTTCGAAAACTGGGTAAAGTATGATTGGCCGTTTGAAAGGTAAAATTATTAATAAAAAGCCGCCACAGTTGTTAATTGATGTGAATGGCGTAGGTTACGATGTTGAGGCACCTATGACGACGTTTTATGAGCTGCCTGGTATTGGTCAAAAAGCCACATTGTTAACCCACATGGTTGTGCGAGAAGATGCGCAATTATTGTATGGTTTTGCGACCGACGGTGAGCGTGAAATGTTTCGTCAGCTAATCAAGATAAACGGCGTTGGCCCCAAATTGGCCTTAACGATTTTGTCTGGCATAAGTAGTGCAGAACTAGCGCGTTGTGTCAGTGACCATGATGTGGCTGCTTTGGTTAAGTTGCCTGGTGTTGGCAAAAAGACCGCCGAGCGTTTGATTGTTGAGTTGACTGATAAATTGAAGTCTTTCTCGCAGGGTGAGTCGACACAGGCAAATTGTCAAGCTGAGCTGGCAGGTGTGCGGGAAAATCCCTTGCTAGAAGCCGAGAGTGCGTTGCTGGCCTTGGGTTACAAAGCGCAGGAGGTTTCGAAAATGATTAAGTCTGTGGATTCAACGGGCTTGAATAGCGAGCAGCTTATTCGGCTTGCACTCCAAGCTTCGGTTTCTGGAAAATAAAATTAAATGATAGAATCTGATCGAATCGTGGCCGTTACGCCCACGTCTCACGATGAAAATCACGATACCGTACCAGCAAATATTCGTCCTCGGCAGTTTGATGAATATATTGGACAGCAAGCGGTGCGTGGACAGTTAGAAATTTTTATCGGTGCAGCTAAAAAGCGCAAGGAATCCCTGGATCATGTTTTGCTGTATGGACCGCCGGGTTTAGGTAAAACGACACTATCGAACATCATTGCTGAAGAAATGCGTGTTAATATTCGTCAGACTTCGGGGCCAGTACTTGAGCGCCCCGGTGATCTCGCGGCGATTTTAACAAACCTTGAGCCGCATGATGTGCTGTTTATCGATGAGATTCATCGCTTGGGATCGATCGTGGAGGAGGTGTTATATCCTGCCATGGAAGATTTTCAACTGGATATTATGATAGGCGAAGGCCCGGCAGCGAGGTCAATCAAACTGGATTTGCCCCCGTTCACCCTGGTTGGCGCCACCACCCGAGCCGGATTGCTTACCTCACCGCTACGTGATCGATTCGGGATTGTTCAGCGTCTTGAGTTTTATACGGTAAAAGAGCTTACGCTCATTGTGAAACGCAGTGCCGCTTTGTTGAATGTTGAAATCGACGAGGGTGGGGCAACTGAAATTGCCCGGCGTTCAAGGGGAACTCCGCGCATTGCGAACCGTCTATTAAAGCGCGTTCGTGATTTCGCCCAGTATAAAGCCGATGGCGAAATCAGTGATGCCGTGGCTGACGATGCCTTGGATATGCTTGATGTTGATAAAGAAGGCTTCGATATGATGGATCGTAAATTAATGCAGACGATGATTGACGCTTTTGACGGAGGCCCGGTTGGGCTGGATAGTTTGGCGGCTGCTATCGGTGAGGAGCGAGGCACAATTGAAGATGTTCTTGAGCCGTATTTGATTCAGCAGGGTTATATTATGCGCACACCGCGTGGTCGCGTTGCCACACCAAATGCGTACAAGCACTTCGGCTTTTTGCACAGTAATGGTGGTAACGAAGGTGACGAGGTAAATTTGTAGGTGTCGATTTTTGTTTTGCCTGTTCGAGTTTATTATGAAGATACTGATCATGGTGGCGTAGTATATTATGCAAATTATTTGAAGTTTATGGAACGTTGCCGTACTGAATTTTTACGCAGTCATGGCTTTGAACAGGATGTTTTAATTGATGAAAATGATTTAATATTCGCGGTTAGACGGATAGAGGCTGATTATTTACAGCCGGCAAGGTTTAATGACATGTTGCTGGTGACCGCCCAGATTATTCAAAAAAGTCGAGTCAAAATTTTGTTTAAACAACAAGTGTATAAAACGTTAGTTGGTCAGCAGCAAATCACAACTGACAGCGTTTTGCTGTGTGACGCGAAAGTGACGATCGTGTCATTGAATACGGCTAGTATGAGGCCAAAGCGAATGCCGGAAAATATTCTTGAGGAGTTAATGAGTGAGTACTGATTTATCTATTATCCATTTAATTACAGGTGCGTCGTTTATTGTGCAGCTGGTTATGTTATTACTGGTGTTGGCCTCTGTATTTTCATGGACAGTTATTTTCAGTAAATGGAAATTGCTTCGTGTTGCCAAGGAAAATGCAGATGCATTTGAAGATAAGTTTTGGAATGCACATGATTTGAGTGATTTGTACACCCAGACTTCCCGAAATGATAAACAAGTGGGTAGTAATGGCCTGGAGACATTGTTTGAGACTGGGTTTCGTGAATTTGCTAAATTAAGAAAAGATGAAAACCTGACTCCAAAAGTAATCATGGATGGGGTTCAACGAAGTATGCGTGTTGCGCTTAACCGTGAAATAGATGCGCTGGAGAATCATTTGCCTTTTCTAGCCACGGTTGGCTCCACCAGTCCTTATGTGGGGCTGTTTGGCACTGTGTGGGGAATTATGAATTCTTTCCGTGCATTGGGTAGTGCAAAACAGGCTTCTATTGCCATGGTTGCGCCGGGAATTGCTGAGGCACTGGTTGCCACCGCTATTGGTTTGTTTGCGGCGATTCCAGCGGTTATCGCCTATAACCGCTATGTTCACCATGTTGAGCGTTTAACGGTGCGTTATGACGCTTTTTATGAGGAATTTTCCAATATTTTACAACGACAGGCGCATAAATAGTGTCTATTCAACGACGGCCGCGTCGCCGTACAATGGCTGAAATAAACGTAGTACCTTACATTGATGTAATGTTGGTGCTGCTGGTTATTTTTATGATTACCGCGCCATTGCTGACACAAGGTGTAAAAGTTGATTTGCCTCAGGCTGCTTCCGAGCCAATGGACAGCGATGTACAGGAACCATTAATAGTCACGGTTGATATGCGAGGCAATTATTATTTGAATGTGGGCGGTGATGACAAGGCGGTGATTGATCACCAGACACTGGTTAACAAGGTTGCGGCGGTTTTACGTTTGAAGCCGGAGACAACCATAATGGTTCGTGGTGATAAGGATGTAAGTTATGGCAAGGTTGTGACCGCAATGGCGTTATTGCAACGAGCCGGTGCGCCGAGTGTTGGGTTAATTACCGAGTCTCCTGAGCCCATGCCGGCGACGACTTCACAGCAGCCTTAGTCATATCGGTGAAAATGGAAAACTAAATTCTTCTATGTTTTATCTTATTGCAAATTATCCAAAATCTTTTCTTGCAGCGCTGTTGTTTCATATTGTGGTGGCAATTATTTTTGTGTCCAATTTTCAATTTAGTGATACGCAAATTACTCCCCCCCAGGTTGATGTTGTACAGGCCACGACAATTGATGAGGAGCAGGTGCTTGCTGAGCTTGCGGCACTTAAAGCGTTAGAGGAAAAAAAGCGTAAGGCTGAACATGATCGACTAAAAAGACTGGACAAAGAAGCAGAGCGAGCAAGAAAAGAACGTGAAAAAGAGCAACGTCGTTTAAAAGAACTTGAGAAAAAACGCAAGAAAGAGCTGGAACGACAGAAAAAGCTGGAAAGAGAGCGAAAGCTAGCGGAGAAAAAGAAAAGGGAAGCCGAAAAGCAGCGTAAAATTGCTGAAAGAAAACAACGAGAGGCTGACAGAAAGCGTAAAGAAGCAGATATAAAGCGTAAGGAAGCAGACAGACAGCGAAGACTGGCTGAAAAGGCCAGAAAAGAGGCTGAATCACGTCGTGCGCTTGAATTGGAAAAACAGCGAAAAGCGGTTGAAGAGCGAAAAAGGGCTGAAGCCGAGCGAAAACGCGCAGAAGAAATCGAGCGCAGGGCAAAAGAAAAGGCGCTAAAAGCGATTGAAGAGCAACAGCGGATTGACGATGAAAAAGCGCGTCAGCGGGCACTGGCTGAAGAAGAGCGAAAGTTGGCTTCGTCGCGTAGCAAGACAGCTCAAAAAATAGTTAATCGTTACAAATACCTTATCCAGAAGCAGGTGAAAAATAACTGGCGCATGCGTAATGTGGAGGCGGGTTCTCATTGTGATGTCTTTGTGCGCATGATGCCAACGGGTGATGTGCTTAATGTAGAAGCCAGAAATTGTGTTGGTGGAAAAATATTCAAGCGTAGTGTGGAAGATGCGGTAAGAGCAGCGGCGCCTTTACCTTTGCCGCCAGATAAGTCATTATTTTCCCAGTTCAGAGAGATCACGTTTAAGTTTGACCCTAAAAAATAAATTGGCTTCGGTGAGACAAAAACAAGTGAATTAAGTGATTATTTTTAGCGCTTCTTGAGCTTCCCGGGTGGAGCTTCTCAGTAGCTTATTATGGGTCTTGATTTACTACAGGGTAATAAAACAGGGTAGAAAGATTGAAAAAATCAGTGCGTATTTTCTATGTAATGTTGTTTGCGGTGGGGATGGTTGGCTTGAACTTGTCCTGGACAGGTCAGGCGCGCGCCTCTCTGGTTATTGAAATAACGGAAGGGGTTCATGACGCGACACCTATTGCGATCGTGCCATTTAAGCTTACTGGCGAAGAGAGCATCGATACTGACATAGCGCAGGTGGTGTCGGCAGATTTGGCGCGTAGCGCGCAATTTGCGCCGTTGGAGCGAAAAAACATGCTTGCAATGCCTTTTAAGCCTCGTCAAATAAAGTTCAAAAATTGGCGTATGTTGGATATTCCCAATTTGGTTATTGGTGAAATTGAGAGTAAAGGTGAGGGTAAATACTTTGTCAAGTTTCGTTTGTATGATGTCTATCGGCAAAAGCAGATTATTGGCTACGGTTTTCCGGCAAAAGCCAATCAACTAAGAAAGATAGCGCATAAAATAAGCGATATTATTTTTGAAGAGTTGGTGGGGATCAAGGGTGCGTTTGATACCCAGCTCGTTTATATTAAGAAATTTCCCGGGAATAAAAACAAACCTTATCGCTTGTACCTTTCAGATGCTGATACATACAATGAACAGGAGATTATGCGTCACGATTGGCCGTTGTTTTCGCCAACATGGTCGCATGATAATTCAAAATTGGCGTTTGCCATGGCAGGTAGTCGAGGTTCCGGTATCTTTATCTTTGATATTAAAACTGGTAAAGCGCCACAGCGTTTGACAAAACGTTCCATTAAGGCCAGTGCCCCATCGTGGTCGCCTGATGGAAAAAAAATCGTCATGCAGGTGCTTGATAAAGGCAGCGCCGATCTATTTGTGATGGATATCAGTACAAAACGGATGACACGTATTGCACCGCACTGGTCTATTGATACAGAGCCAGTCTGGTCACCTGATGGCAAATCAATCGTTTTTACTTCAGAACGTGGTGGCTCGCCTCAATTGTACCAATATACGTTTAGTACACGAAAAGCCAAAAGATTGACGTTTCAGGGTAGGCAAAATTTACGCGCCTCTTTTTCTCCTGACGGAAAAATGATAACGTTCGTGCACTTAAGTGAAAATAATGGCTATAATATCGCGGTAATGGATTTAAACACTCGCGAGATGCATATTGTTGCCGATTCTTCCTACGGGGAATCAGAGCACGAGTCGCCGAGCTTTGCGCCGAATGGCAGCATGATTATCTATGCGGCGAACTATCCGCAAAAAGGTAAAAAAGCAAAGAAAACAGGATTGGTTGCAGTTTCCGTTGATGGGAGCGTTCGGCAGCATTTTGTTGATGAAGGGATAGGTGAGGTGAGGGAACCTGCCTGGTCATCTTTTCTGAACTAATGATGAATGTTTTGCAGTTTTTGCGTCTATAAATTTATGTACACATTAAAGAGGAGTCGAATATGAAGCCGGTCACTAAACTGGTCGTGGCAATTTTGCCAGTGTTGTTGATCATCGGTTGCGGATCAAAAGAAGTGAAAGATGATGCCGCATCAGGTGAAAATGTTGTTGTTGAAGGTGGAGCATCGACTGGTGACACGACAGGTGGTATACGTCTTGACTCGGATATTGGTGCTGAAAACGGTGAAGCTTCGACTACTACAACTTCAGTGGATTCAGTAAATCAGGCATTGCTTGCGGAGCGTAAAATTTATTTTGATTTTGACCGAAGTGAAATTTTGGATGATTATCAGGATATTTTGAAGGCGCATGCGGGCTACCTTATTTCGAATCCCAGCGCATCACTGATGATTGAAGGTCATGCCGATGAGCGGGGTACGCGCGAGTATAATATGGCGCTGGGTGAGCGGCGTGCCTACTCTGTGTTTCAGTTTTTGACCTTGCAAGGTGTAAGTAAAAGTCAATTAAGTACGGTAAGCTTTGGTGAAGAACGTCCAGATGTTGAAGGTCATGATGAGTCTGCGTGGAAATACAATCGCCGAGCCGTGCTTGTATATTCAGAGTAATTGAGTAGTGAATAAATTTTTATACGTAAATGTTTGCTGTGTGCGTAAATATCTGCAAACAAAAAGGCGAGCTGCTCATATAGCTCGCTTTTTTGTTGTGTTTGCTTGCCTGTTGCCGGTGTCTTTTGCTTTTGCTGTTGAAGGTGGGGCACTTGATAGCCGGTTGACAAAACTCGAACGCATGTTGGATAACCAGAATTTTGCGCAAATACTTCAATCGTTACAGGCTTTGCAGCAAGAGGTTAGTGAGCTGCGTGGTGACGTGGAAGTATTGTCTTTTGAGCTGGATAAGTTAAAAAAACAGCAGAAAGATATTTATCTGGATCTTGATCAGCGAATTCAGCAAACGGATAAAGCAATCTCTAATTTAGGCTCAGTTTCACCAGTGACCGGAGGAGAAGGGGGCGCTGCTGGAGAGGCTGAAGTTCTGGTGGATGATGCCGAGGCGCAGGAAGAAGCGTTAAGTGAGCAGGCGAGTTACCAGGCAGCACTCACCTTGTTAAAAAGCGGGCGCTATAAAGATGCGATTCAGTCATACCAGTTATTTTTGATTAACTATCCAGAGAGTACTTTTGCTCCTAATGCGCAGTATTGGATGGCAGAAGCGTATTATGTGTTGAAGGACTTTCAGTCGGCGGCGGTTCAATTCCAAAAAGTGATTTCAGCTTATCCCAATAGCCGAAAAGTTGCTGATGCACACTTAAAACTCGGTTTTGCTTATTATGAGCTTAAAGAGTGGGCGAAAGCGCGAGAAGCATTGGAAACGGTGATTGTGGAATATTCTTCGTCTACAGCAGCGCGCCTTGCGCAGCGTCGTATTCAAAAAATGAAGCTTGAAGGAAATCTCTAGCAGATTGCTAAAATGTTTGCAGGTGTGCAAGGCCAGATAAAATTCGGCGAAGAAAGCGGAGTTTATGCGTCATAAATACGTATTTTGAATTGAGTTTTAACGCTGTATCGTGCCACTGCGAGCTTTTCAACTTTTAGCGTGAGAGCGGTATTTATCCGCTTATTCTGCCCAATCTTTAGGCAATCTTGTCGTTATTATGTCTCAATCTGATCGATTACGCATTACTGAAATATTTCTCTCCTTGCAGGGTGAGTCCGTAACATCAGGCTTGCCAACAGTTTTTGTGCGTCTAACAGGGTGCCCGTTGCGTTGTCAGTATTGTGATACTGAATATGCTTTTCAGGGGGGTATGTGGTGGTCGATTGCTGAAATTGTTGCCAGAGTCCGTGAGCTTGGTGTGCGTTATGTGTGTGTTACCGGTGGTGAGCCGTTAGCGCAAAAGGCTTGTAAACCATTGTTGTCTTCGCTTTGTGATCAGGGTTTGAATGTGTCGCTGGAAACCAGCGGGGCGCTGTCGATAGAGGGTGTGGATTCACGGGTTTCGCGGGTAATGGATTTAAAAACGCCGGGCTCCGGTGAGGTGTCAAAAAACAGGTTTGGCAATATTGCCTTATTGAACCAACACGATCAGGTCAAGTTTGTGCTTTGCAGTCGTGAAGACTATCAATGGGCCAAGTCGATATTGGAAAAATATGCCTTGATTGGTCGACTGGAGATATTGTTTTCAGTGAGTTATGGGCAGCTTATGCCACGGGAGCTGGCGGAGTGGATACTGGAGGATCAATTAAATGTTCGGTTTCAGATACAGTTGCACAAATTGCTATGGGATGATGAGCCGGGGCATTAGTTATGTCTAAAAAAAAGGCGGTAGTGTTGTTGTCCGGTGGATTGGATTCCACTACGGTGCTGGCAATCGCAGTGAAGTCTGGGTATGAATGTTATTCCATGAGTTTTGATTATGGTCAGCGCCATCGTTCCGAGTTGCTGAAGGCAGAAGCGATTGCGGTTGATTTTGGGGTTGTTGCACATAAGGTTTTTCCAATTGACTTGTCGGCTTTTGGTGGCTCTGCTTTGACCGATAATGATATAGACGTGCCGGAACAGCAGGTTGAGGGGATTCCAGTGACGTATGTGCCGGCAAGAAATACGGTTTTTTTATCCCTGGCGTTGGCGTGGTCGGAGGTGCTTGGTGCCGCAGATATCTTTATTGGGGTTAATGCGGTGGATTATTCCGGGTATCCTGATTGTCGTCCCGAATATATTGCAGCGTTTGAAAAGATGGCGAATTTGGCGACAAGGTCTGCCGTGGAAGGGTGTTCCGTTACCATACATACGCCTTTAATTGCCATGACAAAAGCGCAGATATTAAAAAAAGGCACGGATTTAGGTGTGGATTACGCCCGGACGGTTTCTTGCTATCAGGCAGATGAAGAAGGTCGTGCATGCGGCAAGTGTGACTCATGCCGCTTGCGTAAGCAGGGCTTTTTAGATGCCGGTCTGATTGATGTTACCTTGTACAGGTAAAGCTCCTTGTATGCCGCGCAAGAATCTATGGGCCGTTAAGTATTTTTAATGCAGCCTGGAACAGTTTGTATAGTAATATCGCGTTACTTTGCTTTGAATCGAGTTGCTCAGATTGTCGGTGTTTTTTTGGGGGGGCTTGTCCGGTGTGTGAAGGCAATTGTTGTGGCGTGTTGTTTGGGGTGGCGATATAGCCGTTTGGTCATTTGACTGAATGTGAGGTGGAGAGAACTATGGAACTGGAAATTACCCAGCAAATTTTGGTGTACGGCTTTGTGATTGCTGCTTTGCTTGGTGCAGTTGTTAACAAAACCAACTTTTGTACAATGGGGGCTGTTTCAGATTGGGTGAATATGGGGGATACAAGCCGTTTGCGATCTTGGGTGCTTGCCATGGTTGTCGCCTTGATAGGGGTTTTGATTCTGGAGGCAATGGAGGTCTTCTCCCTGGATGCTTCTCGACCACCCTATCGAACAACGGGCTTCGCGTGGCCGCGTTACATACTCGGTGGGATTATTTTTGGTATAGGTATGACCTTTGCCAGTGGTTGCGGAAATAAAACACTGGTTCGTATAGGCGGTGGAAATATTAAATCTGTAGTGGTTTTGTTGATTGCGGGGATATTTGCTTATCTTATGACAAAAACAGATTTCTATGGTGTGGTCTTTCATAGCTGGATGAACCCAATGAGTATTGATTTGTCACTGTACGGCTTTGTTGGCCAGGATTTAGGCAGTTTGGCGGCAGCTGTGGCTGGCTCGGAAAATGCGCAGGTGTTTCGCTTGTATGTGGGGGGAGGAATCGCCCTGCTTGCGCTGATTGTTATTTTTAAGTCGGCGGGCTTGCGGAACAGTTTTGATCATATGCTTGGTGGTATATCGGTGGGGATGGCTGTGCTTGCTGCCTGGTATGTAACGGCCGGACCCATGGGGCAACTTTGGCAGGAAGAGGTGGAGTTTATGGATGAGATTCCGCTTGGTGTGGGGGCTCAATCCTTTACGTTTATTAATCCGATGGGCGAAATGCTTGATTTTGGATTGAATGGTGCGAATATGTTGTTTTTGACATTCGGGCTTGTCTCCTTGTTCGGGGTGATTGCGGGTTCTTTTCTCTACGCAGTGATTACGCGAAATTTTCGATTTGAGTGGTTTTTGAATTTTAAGGATTTCTTGACTCATGTGTTTGGCGCTATCTTGATGGGGATAGGGGGTGTGTTGGCCATGGGTTGCACAATTGGTCAAGGTGTTACAGGTGTATCGACTTTAGCTCTGGGGTCGTTTATGGCATTGGTGTCGATTATACTGGGTAGCGCCATGACCATGAAGGTTCAGCTCTATAAGCTGGTTTATGAAGACGAGGCGACATTTGCAAAGGCTTTTGTTACTGGCTTGGTAGATTTAAAGCTGTTACCAGCTTCTCTGCGCAAGCTAGACCCGGTATAAATGCGCTTTATATTCCCGTAAGCGTGATAAAAATAAAAATTAACAGTGATTTTCTTTATATATTTTAAAGACTTATGGGGTTTCTGTAAAAAAAGTTAGAAAACTGCGGATTCAAGGTTGTCATTTCTAAAATTACCTGTATCATACCGCTTCCTTCGGGCCGTTAGCTCAGTTGGTAGAGCAGTGGACTTTTAATCCATTGGTCCCGCGTTCGAGTCGCGGACGGCCCACCATTTATGCAAAACCCTGCTTTGTTGCAGGGTTTTTTTATGCGTTTGTGGTGTGTTTTTTTATGCTGCGGCTTGCGGGCTGGGTGTCATTTATTTTCAGCGGGATTTATTCTTCAAAGAGTTATTGACATAGTGGGCCTGTTTGTAGACAATACAGCGCTGTTTTTGGAGGGGTTCCCGAGTGGCCAAAGGGAACAGACTGTAAATCTGTCGGTTTATCCTTCGAAGGTTCGAATCCTTCCCCCTCCACCAAATGTTGGCGCCCCATTTTGTTTGTACAGTGTTTGTGCAATATTTTTGGGGCGTGTTTGCTCAAGGTATCTGGCTAATGTGAAGCGCCAGGCGGGGCAAAAGTTGTGATAAGCACGTAAAGCACGAAAAAGTGGCTAACGTTACAATATTAAAGAAAGCCATAAATTAGTAAGTTAAAGCGGGTGTAGTTTAGTGGTAGAACTTCAGCCTTCCAAGCTGACCGTGCGGGTTCGATTCCCGCCACCCGCTCCAGATTTAGAGCATCTGCACTCTGTTAGGTAAAGGGTGAATTGAGGTGATACGCCTGGCTAGCAAAGAATTTGCCCACATAGCTCAGGGGTAGAGCACTCCCTTGGTAAGGGAGAGGTCCCCGGTCCGAATCCGGGTGTGGGCTCCAGTTTTAGTGTTGAGCTGTATTGAAGTCATTGGTATGCAGTGAGATGTTGAGCTGTAAAATTTAAACTCCAAGCAGTAGGGTTGTAGTCATTATGTTGGGCTATGGCGAAGTGGCATGGGCAATGCTGTAAATGCAGGTCGTTGCGCAGTAAGCTGCGGAGCTGCGGAAAGTTGAATCGTTAAATTTGAATATCATTTAAATATAGGGTGACCTCTAATGTCCAAGGAAAAGTTTGAACGAAATAAACCGCATGTAAACGTTGGTACAATTGGCCACGTTGACCACGGAAAAACCACATTAACAGCCGCATTGACCAAATGCATGGCAGAAAAGCACGGCGGC
>Ga0256830_1001422_pt1 | contig 17006 bp, 14 predicted proteins | sample 128326metaG_FD_190537 | JGI IMG/M metagenome (GOLD analysis project Ga0256830, IMG submission 190537) | Hydrothermal vent microbial communities from Lau Basin, Pacific Ocean - 128-326 | ecosystem: Environmental > Aquatic > Marine > Hydrothermal vents | place: Pacific Ocean: Lau Basin | collected... | reverse complement strand
ATTAAACGTGCCTGGTTCTGCGCCTTGCTCGCTATCTGCTGGACGGCGGAGGTTATCTCATCGCTCGCGGCGTTCAGCTCCTCAGAAGAGGCGGCCTGCTCCTCGGCAGTGGCAGCAACGCGCTCCGCCACCGACCTTACCGACAGGATAAGAGAGCGCAGGTTCTCCCTCATCTTACCGAAGGTTGTTATAACCCTGCCTATGTCATCGCTCGGATTCGTGGCCTCTATGCTTCTGGTCATATCCCCGGAGGCGGCAGCCTCTATCACCGGCAGGAACCGGGATATCTCATTTTTGAGGTACTCCTGCATTATTAGCAGGTCATTTTCCTTCTGCTTCATCTCCCTCAGGTCAACAGCAGTTTTTATCGCCCCTATCCTCTCTCCCTTAGCGTTGTAGAGGGGAGAGGTGTATATCATCACAGGTATGTCCTCGCCCTGCTTGCTCCTCAACACCACCTCCCTGGAGATAAAATCCTCCCGGCCCTCCATCACCGTAACCGAGGAGCACTTCTTTGTATGGCATGCGGGGGTGACCCCCACGTAGTGGGTTATGTCGTAGCACCTTTTCCCAACCACCTCCTCCCTCCGGTAGCCGAGCAGCTTCTCAGCCGCCGGATTGAACTCCACTATTCTGAGCTCGTTGTCCGTCACATAAACCGCTGCACCCACCCCGTTAATTATGGCCTTTATCCTCTGGTTTGCCTCTGCAATGCTCTCAATCATGCCGTTGAACGAGTCCACCATCTGCCGCATCTCTTCGTCAGACACCTTCACATCCAGCTTTGCCGAGTACTCCCCGCGGCCAACCTTCTCCGACACCTCAGTCATCCTGTAAATCGGGGTCAGAACATTTTTGTGGAGGTTGTACCCCATAAGGGCAAGCGCACCGGTTCCCAGCACCACTGCTCCGAGGGCGACACCTCTTCCTATCTCCAGTGATGTTACTGCAGAAAGTCCCACCACACCCGCCGTAACCGCAACAATCCCCAGGGTGATGTTAATCTTATTCTTCAAACTCATGTTAATCTTCGGCATTTTCCCCCTCTCCTGTTGAACCCAGAATGATTAGGTTAAAAGACAGGTATTAAAATTTTATTTTTCTGGTCCCGTATTAAAAAGTGAAAAAAGCTCCACGGGTCTGAAGAGTCTCACCTCCACGGTTTCACCCCTTTCAACCCCCTCCGTGTTCTCTGGTACAATCACAAGGCCGTCTCCTCTCACCAGGCTGGAAACTATTCCCGAGCCGGAGGTTCTAATCGGCACCGCCTCCAGCCCTGTATCGGTGGCCCTCACCCTCACCCTGACGAAGTCCCGCCTCCCAAGCTTCGAGGCTATCTTTCTACCCATTTTTGCCCTCACCGCAGGATAGGGCATCTCCGGTGGCATGCCGAGCATGACCTGGAGGGCAGGACGCACAAGAGCCTCGAAGCCCACAATGCTCGCCACCGGATAGCCCGGCAGCATAAAAACAAGAACATCCCCCACATACCCGAACCCGCTGGGTTCACCCGGACGCATGGCAATACCGTGCACCACCACTCTGCCCAGCTCTTCCACAACTTCAGGAACAACGTCCCTCTTCCCAACAGAAGTGGCTCCGCTTATAAGCAGCACATCCACATTCCGTGTTCTCTTAATTGCGCGCCTTATCTCCTCATAGTCGTCCCTTACAATGCCCATCCGCACAGGCTCCGCTCCGGTTGCGCTGCAAAGAGCAGCAAGGGCAAAACTGTTTACATCGTACACCTGTCCAGCCCCGAGCTCTTCCCCGGGCTCCACGACCTCGTCGCCGGTGGATATAATACCCACCCTGGGTTTGCGGAATACCTCCACCTTCCTGATCCCGAGAGAGGCCAGTATTGCCACCTCCTGGGGCTGAACCATGCGACCTCTCCTGAGGAGCAGTTCTCCCCTCCTGTAGTCCTCGCCGCGCAGTGACACATTCTTTCCAGGCGGTACCGCCTTAAGCACCTCTATCTCATCCCCCAGCTCATTCACATGCTCCAGCATCACCACGGCATTGGTACCGGGGGGCATGGGGGCTCCGGTGGTAATCCTCACCGCCTCAAACTCACCCACCTCCCCCTCAAAGCTGCCACCGGTGAGCACCTCCCCGACCACTCTGAAATAAATTGGATTCCCCTCCGCGGCTCCGAAGGTATTCTCACCTTTAACCGCAAATCCGTCCATTGCAGCGCGGTCGAAGGGGGGACTGTCTCTTTCTGCGACCACATCTTCTGCGAGCACCCTGCCGAGGGCCTGCTCGAGGTGCACCACCTCGCTTTCTGCCGGCTTTATTCCCTGCAGGAGTCTCTTCAGGGCATCCTTCAGCGGGGTAAGCCTGTAGAAACCTCTATCCCTCACATGCATTCTGTTTCCCTCAGCCTCTCATACTCCTCTGGGGTATTCACATTTACAAAGCTCATCATGCTAATACCGGCACCGCGAATCTTCTCCTCCGGTACAAAGTTAACATTTAGCAGTTTGAGAAGGTGGTTCATGCTTCGAATTTCTTCTCCGCAGCGCCTTATAATTGCATTTTTAATATATACCGCATGCAGGGGCTCCGGGAATTTGTTAACTACGGGTACTGCGGCCTCATATCCGTGCACTTCCTCAGTGAGCAGTGTGTACAGCTCCGGGTCCACCAGGGGGGAATCAACTGGCATAACCGCAAGCACATCAAATTTAGCATGTTTTGCTGCAGATATCAGCCCGTACAGGGGACCTTTACCCGGCGACTCGTCATAAACTATGCGAAATCTTCCAGCCGGAACCTTCCCGGCCTGCTCCTCATCCGCCAGTGACAGAATAACCTCACCTGCGAAGCCGGAGGCAATGGCAAGCATGCGCTCAAGGAAGCTTTCACCCCCCAGCCTGAGCAGCCTTTTATCTCTCCCCATTCTGGTGCTTCTGCCACCGGCGATTATGATGGCGGTGCACTCCAGCCTACCACGGTTGTGCATTTTCATGCTCAATTCCGCCCCGGATAAAAAAGTATATAAAGGGTGAAGTATTAAACATTAAAAGGTTACAGCGCAGTCGCGTGGGCGATTTTTTACAGCCCCACGCAGTATGGTAACAACGGAAAGGTTGGAGGTGAAAAAGTGGTAGTATTGAGGAGAGTGTCGGAGTCCGTAAAGGACTACGATACCATCAGGTACACCACCTGCGACAACATGTGCGAAAGCGGTTGCGGGATGAAGGTGTACCTCAAGGATGGCAGAATAGTCGATATCTGGGGCGACGATGAGCATCCACAGAACTACGGCTCTCTCTGCCCCAAAGGTACTGCGAACTACCAGCATGCATATAACCCCCTGCGCGCCAAGTATCCTGTTATTAGAGAGGACAACGTAAACGGCAAATTCAGGCGCGTCACCTGGGACGAAGCTCTCGACTTCGTCGCAGACCGCCTGAAGTACATCCGCGAGAAGTGGGGTGCCCATACCGTAGCGTGTCACCGCACTGGAAGGAGCAGCTACGGCAACAAGCTTGGCGGCTCCAGGTTCCTTGCCATGTACGGCACGCCTAACATCTACGGCCAGGGGCCGCTGTGCTGTGAGTCGCCTGGAGCGAGGGGTCAGTACGTATTCGGCGCCAAGGAGTTCCTGCGCCTGATGAACCCCTGCCAGGATGCCATGAACAGCGATACCATCTTCATCTCCGGTGCCAACGCTGCGGCGCTGGAAGTAATAACCATGAAGTGGTTTATAGAGGCGCAGGACCGCAACGGTGCCAAGATGATAGTTATAGACCCGCGCTTCAACGCCACCATGGCCAAGGCAGACCTTGCACTGCGCCTGCGCCCGACCACCGACGCCTACCTGGCGAATGCTCTTGCCCACGTGCTCATCTACGAGATCGATGGAATTGACAAGGACTTCATAGCGCGCTGGACAGTGGGATTTGAGAAGTACAAGGAGCTGGTGAAGGACTATACTCCCGAGAAGGCGGAGAACATCACCTGGGTGCCGGCTGAGGATATACGCAAGGCTGCGGAGTGGATCGCGTACCCGAGGAGGACCCACTTCACCGGCTGCCTTGGCACGGCGCAGCAGTACAATGCAGGCAATGGCAATGCCGCGTACCAGATACTGGTGGCGATAACTGGAAATGTGGGTGTCAAAGGCGGCGGCTGGAACTGGCTGCACAACTGCCGCCCAGTGCTCAGCGCCGGCAAGGACCTGAAGGAGTATGTGGCCAAGATAAAGGAGCCGCAGCTGGCTGATAAGATAATACCATGGGGCGATACCTCGAGTGCGTGCACAATTAACCCCGGCTACACCGGCAAGCCATACCCGGTCAAGGGTCTGATCTGGAATGGCAATCACGCCGTGCAGTGGCCAAACAATAATAAAGTGAGAGAATACATGAAGAATCTGTACTGCGGTGTGCATCTGAGCTTCCATCCCAATGAGACCATGAGCTGGATGCATGCGGCGTTCCCGATAACCAGCTTCTTCGAGCACGAAGGTGTGGTGCACCACGGCAACAACCGCCACGTGCAGTGGCACAACCAGATTATAGAGCGTCAGTGGGAGTGCCGCGCCGACATAGACTTCTGGGCAGGCCTGGCGAAGCGCTTTGAGTTCGCAGAAGCTTACTACGCCCCCGACGGCAAGAGCTGGTGGGCTAAGAAGGACGTGTTCGGCAACCCGCTACCCGAGGACCCCAAGTATCCGGGCACCACCCACGAGATTGACGAGCGCGTGTGCCAGAACTGGTTCCACTCCCAGGAGCCCTTCGTGGCCGGCATAACCGTGGAGCTCATGGACCCGGAGATGTCCCCGAAGGGCGGTGTGATGTGGCCTGCCGAGACCAAGGACGAGGCCATGATGTACTCTGACCCGGAGGCGACAATACGCGGTGCCCAGTGGATAATGTACAAGGAGGGCGTGAACTACCCAGGCACAGACAAGCGCTTCCCCACACCCAGCGGCAAGGTGGAGATATACAGCAGGGCTCTGGAGCAGATAGGCTGGTATCCTCTGCCGATACACATCGAGCCCAGCAATGCGCCTGTGGCGAGGCCTGACCTGTGGGAGAAGTACCCGCTCATTCTGTGCACAGGCCGCCTGGTGGCACACTTCCACGAGATGGGTCACTGGTGGCCCTGGATGGTTGAGCTTGAGCCCCACAGGTTCATAAACATCCACACCGAGCTTGCAAAGGCGCTTGGAATACGCGACGGCGACACCGTGGTGTGCGAGAACGACTATGGCAAGGTGATAGGCCCCGCCTGGGTCAACGAGATGGTTGACGAGGGCGAGGTATGGGGTCCCGAGGGCTTCGACAAGTATCAGCCCTTCTATCCGTACAGCAACATCAATGAGCTCGTGGACGACACCGTGAAGGATCCCTTCTACACCCAGGCTCAGTACAAGTGCAACCTTGTGCGCGTGTACCGTCTGGGCGATGATCCGGATAAGGCGGTGGAGAAGACCAAGGAGTTCCTGGCCAAGGTCAAGCGCACACCCAAGGACTATCTCGACCCGGAGAAGGAGCCCACAGTGAATCTGGGTACCTACACCAGGTTCATCCAGAAGGGCAGCGGCATCTACTACATTGGGGTGCCGCGTGAGAAGTGGGAGACCAAGTGAGGTGATTGAAATGGATGAGGTATTCTCCGACAAGGGTCCCCTTCTCAACGTTGACCAGGAAACCGCCAGGCAGGGGCTTGAGAGAAACAGAAAGATAGGTCTTTACGAGGCTCAGGCGGCGAGCGTCTGGGGCATCCCCCCAGACCACATTACCATGTTTGTCGACCTGAAGCGCTGCATAGGCTGCTTCGCCTGCGAAACAGCATGCAAGCTGGAGCACGATGACCCCATGGGTCCACGCAGGATGCGTGTCATCCAGGTGGGACCCAAGAAGGTGGGCAGGCACACCAAGGCGATGTACATACCAATGAACTGCTTTATGTGCGGCCATGCAGCGTGCGTTGAGGCGTGCCCCACTGGAGCAATGACAAAGCGTGCCAAGGATGGCATTGTCTTTGTGGACAGTGAGAAGTGTATAGGCTGCAAGCGCTGCATGCAGGCATGTCCCTTCGGTGCTCCACAGTGGGACTCCCGCACGGGCAAGGTAATAAAGTGTGACTACTGCATGCACCGCATCGACAAGGGCTTGCAGCCCGCGTGCGTGACCAAGTGCTCCACCCACTGCCTGTACATCGGCAACCCGGCGGACATAATGACGTACTTCCGCGAGAAGGATGCAGTGCGCCTTTCCAGGGTGTTCTTCGGCGACGAGGTGAAGGATACGCTGCTCACCTCGCCTGCGTATGCCTTCCCGGAGCGTGCCCTGTTCATACCCAGGGTCAGGCTGAAGCCGGGGGTGCTGCCTGAGCGCAAGACCGAGGTCACAAAGCCGGTGTTCCTGAAGGAGCAGAAGTAGAAGGGCTTTTCAAAAAAGCCCTCTTTATTTTTGGTTTTTCAGTTCTTTTTCACAGGAGGATTGCAATTGGCGAGACCGAAGGGATATCGAGGCGAGCTTGACGAGGCCCAGAAGAAGGCTCTCGAGGGTGTTGTTCCAGATGTACTGAAGAAAAGTGTGATAAAAAATCCCAACTGGAAGTACGGTCTCACCGCCGTAAGGGAGATTAGAGCCCTGGAAACAGTTTATGCGTATTTCTGGGGAGATAAGGACGACATAATGGTTTCTCCTTGTTGTGCTTATCCGGAACGCCAGAAGGTTCTTCCAGAGGACATGCTGAAACCCAGGAGGAAGTAGCATGGTTAGCGTGGAGGTTTTTGATGAGGCCTTCGGAATGCATGAAGTTGACCAGAGGGAGCCGGGTAACGATACAGTTGTCATGTTTATCGATTTGAAGCGCTGTATAGGATGTTTTTCGTGCGAGACATCGTGCAAGCTCGAGCACGAGCTGAGTATGGGTCCTCGTCTAATACGGGTAATTCAGGTTGGTCCAAAAAAGGTTCTTGGCAGGGTTAAGAGCCTCTACATACCAATGCCCTGCTACCACTGCTCTCCCGCACCCTGCGTAGAAGCCTGCCCCACCGGGGCCATGCAGAAGCGCGCCAGGGATGGCATAGTCTTTGTGGACAGCGAAGCGTGCATAGGCTGCAAGCGCTGCATGCAGGCATGTCCCTATGGGGCTCCGCAGTACGACTCACGCACGGGCAGAGTGGTGAAGTGTGACTTCTGCATGCACCGTGTGGACTACCGCAGAACCTATACCAAGGAGGAGCTGCAGAAGATTTACCGTTACACCTACAAGCATGGAGGCGAGGTGCGCATACCCGTAGCCGACGAGGTTGGCAACATAAAGCGGGACAACAAGGGCAGGCTGGTGGATGAGAAGGGCGAACCCCTCTCCGGCAGGAGGCTTGCCGAGGTCGGCCGCGGAGTGGAGAGCATCACCTACTCTGGCCTGTGGAGCGCCTGCGCTACCAAGTGCTCGACAGAGGCCATGACCTTCGGTTACTATCGCGACGTTAAGAAGCTAATTGAAAAGAAGGCGAAAAGCCGGAGGATAGTACGCGTGGGCTCGGTTTTCTATGCTCTCCCGGGCGACGACTTTCCTGAGCCGGCGCCGGAGGAGAGGCACTGAAATTCAGTTTTCCTTTCCCTTGTTTTCAGTCTGTAATTTGAGAAGAGGTGTTGGACCTTGCCGAAAGAACCCAGGGATATATTTGAAAGGAACGATTACATAAAGTGGTATTATGACCCGGAGCTGGCAAAGGACTGGAAGAATCTGCTCAAAAAGTACAGCTACCTCTTCTGGATTCACTCAATGAATGTGAAGGACAGGGACCACTGGATTGCACTGATTGAGGACAAAAAGCCGAATATACAGCGGACACCGGCAACCCCCCATGATGCTGCGAGCTATGCAGAACTTGCTGTTGCCAGGAGAGATGCATATTTTCAAATTTTCCGCGCCTTTACGGAGATTTCTGCGAAGATGGCTGAGGAGGTGCTCAGCGGAGAGTACATGACGAAGCTGCGCTCAGCTCTGAGCAGAATTGTGCCGGAAGAGCAGCTGGAGGAACACTTCGCAGCCCTCGAGCGTTTCAGGGAGGCCTTTGCCCACATGAAACCAAAAAAGTTCCGGAGGGAGCTTGAAGCGGAACGCTTTACAATCTTCGATGATGACCTCATGCCCTACATCTCCGGGCATGAATCTGTTTACAGGAGTGAGAAGCAGATAATGGGCGACTTAACCGCCGAGGTTAAGAACCTGTATCGTGAAGCAGGTTATGTGCTGGACAAGTCGCGTGGGAATCTCCCTCCGGATGAGGCCAAGCTGGAGCTGGAGTTTGCTTTCCGTTTGCTGGAGGACGAAATAGAGGCCTGGAAGGCTGGCGACAGGGAGAGTGCACTTCTTGCACTGGAGCGGCAGAAGAGGTTCATACAGGAGCACATGATTCTGTGGCTCCCCTACCTGTTTGATGATGTTGCAAATGACGACTTCAAGGTGGGCATTGCCCTCAAGTACCACGGCGACGTGCGCGATGTGGAGAAGTACAAGAGTGAGGAAATAGTTGAGATGGACTTCTACCGCAGCATGGCAAAGCTTGCAAAGCTGTATCTGGAGCACGAGTACAGGCAGGTGGAGGAGATGCTGAATGCCGCCAGAAAGCTGAGCACCGAAGAGCTGCGCAGCGCCCTTGCAGGTGTCCCGAAGGCGGACACCTCTGGTGAGAGCACCTACTTTCTGAGGATGGAAAAGAAATGAGCACCCTTATAAGGAGCGGAAGCATAGGCTTTGAGCCACATCCAAAGTTCTCAGGCGTGGAGATTGCAAAGCTTATAACGAGTGAAAACAGCTCTGAGGTGAGTGTTTCTATTCTGAAGATATCGCCCGGTAGCTCCGCCAGTGTGCACCTCCATGAGAAGGAGGTGGACTCCATCTACATTTTAAAGGGAAGGGGGAAGGCCTACGTTAATGGCGAATGGGTTGACATAGGGGCGGGTGATTACATTTTTGTTCCACCGGGAGAGGAGCACGGGGTTGAGAACACCGGCGATGAGGAGCTCATTCTGCTTGCGACCCATGCACCGCCGCTGTTTTGAGCATGTTTGAGCGTATGTCTATTCTTCTTCTGCAAACTTCAGAGCTTTATTATAGAGGTCGTCGCTTATCCAGAACCCTGCTCTATGTCTCAGCGCGTCCAGCTCTTTTTTAAGGGAGGGTATTATTCCCTTCAGCTTGGCCCTGAGCAGAATGCCTACCACCCCAGTTTTCCTCAGTCCATAAACATCGGCAACTCGCCTGCCTTCTGATTCATCCAGGAGAATTAAAGCTGACCTCTCCACAGCCAGGGCGATTGTTTCGGCTTCTCCTGGGTGAAGGTGCCTCTCAAGAATTTTGACAAGAGGTTTGTTGGCGGGTGAATCCACAGCTATCCATCCGTTATCAACAGCCTCTTTAATTAGTCTGACATCCTCCCTATCTCTCCCCTCCTCAACCACCTCCCTCCACACAGCAGGCGTTATCACAACAGTCCCGTAAAAATCTCTGAGCAGGTGGAGTCTCTCTATTTTTGCCAGATGGATGAGCACAGAGGAATCACACACCACCGGTTGCATATTCAATGTCTTCCTCTAAGTCCTTCTCCGTATAATGCCTCCGGATTTTTCTTTTTCCTATAAGCTCCTCGAATTCCCACCTTGTCAATCCAGCAAGCTTGCATGCCTTTGCAGATGACAGGATGCCCCTCTGATATAATATAATTGCGAGCTCTCTTTTTAATTCTTCTTCTATATTCTCAGGCGGCAGGCGAAGATTTTCTACGACATCCCCCGGAATCCTCAGAACAACCTCCATGCACAATGCGCAAAACGTAACACATAAAGAAATATATAAAAAGCCCCCTGAGTGGCTACGCATTGACGGGGGCGACTATATCTCCGCCCCGCCGGGCGGAGAGGAGCCATTCTGCTTGCGACCCATGCACCGCCGCTGTTTTAAAGACTTTTTTGGAAAGTTGTTCCGAAGGAGGTGAGCGCCTCTGCAGGCCGACTACCTCAACCCCTTGAACGCATACCTCAGGTCTATTCTACCATCCCTGCGTACCGGCGAATCCACCGGTCCGGGCTTCTTCTCTGGCCTGGACTTCTTTCTGGGACGCTTTATGAGCACGTCGTCTATTCGCAAGATGGAGCACGCCACCTCCACAGCAGAGCTTAAAGCGTTCCTCCGCACCTCGTAGGAGTCCAGGATTGCCTTCACATAGGCGTCGCCCATTCCGCGGCGCATCGCATCGACGCCATAACCCTTCTTCCCCCTGTGGTGCCACTCCCTTATCTTCAGCACCGCATATGTGGCGTCCATACCCGCATTCATGGCTATCACATGGGGTATTTCCTCAAGAGCATCTGCGAAGGCCTCGATGGCAAGCTGCTCCTTGCTCTCCACACTGCGCGCAAATCTGCGCAGGCGTTTCGCCGCCTCGCCCTCAACCGCACCACCGCCCGGCACCACCCTGCCGTGCTCACGGAGAGCGGCGAACACATCTAACAGGTCTTCAATCTGACGCTTGAGCTCCAGCACGAACTTCTCATTGCCACCCCGCACCAGTATGGATGCCACACCCGCATTCTTGCACTTGCGCACATACATTATCTCTTCCAGGCCTATCTTGTCCTCCTCCACGTATCCCGCGTAGCCCAGCACCTGTGGGGACACCTCCCTCACATTCCTCACTATCTGCGCACCAGTAGCCTTTTCCAGGAGGTGCATCACCTTCCTCTCCACGTCGCGCACACCAAGAATACCCTTCATCGCAAGGTAGTACATCGCCACATCTGCGATGTTCTTCTCGCAGAACACCACATTTGCGCCGGAGCGGGCTATCATCTCCACGGCTATGCGCAACACCTTGCGCCTGTACTCAACAAATTCGCGTATCCTGCGCGGGTCGCCTATTTCATACCTGGCATTCTCCACCTTGCGCACGTCGAACTCGCTGCCTATAAGCAAAATCCTTGCATGCTGCACCCGCTTCGGCATTGCCGGGTGAACCCGCTTGCCCAGGTCTATGTACACCCCCTGGTATAGTGCCGTATCCCTGATCTTTCCACCCGGGCGATAGTTAACATAAACCATATCTCTGTCGCCGTCTGCGAAATCAAGAGCGGAGGCAACCACCTGGGCAAGAAACTCAGCATCTCTCTCTCCGACCCTCCCCCTGAACACCGTTATTCCCACGTCCTTTATTATTCCGGGCGTAACCCTGCGGGACAGCTCATGCATTACCTTCAGCGTCTCCTTCAGCGCAAGACGGTAGCCGGAAATTATTGTAGTTGGATGCAATCCCAGCTCCATGAGCTTCATGGCCCTCTTCAGGAGCTCCCCCCCAAACACCACACTCGTAGTGGCCCCATCTCCGTAGCGCTCGCCCATGGTCAATCCCAGGCTCTGCATCATCTTCGCAGCGGGATGAACCAGCTCCATGAGCTTTAGAATTGTGCCCCCGCTGTCAGTAATTGCCACTTCTCCGCCTTCCACCATGAGCATCTTATCCATTCCCCGGGGGCCCAGAGTTGTTTTCAGGGTCTCTGAAACAGCCAGAGCTGCAACTATGTTAGTGAGCACAGCATCCTTGCCTATGTGGCGCTCATTTGCAATCAGAGTTTCGATATCTCTGGGGGTCAGCTTCCCGTTCTGAGTCCGGGCTTTCATCTCCACCACCTCCCCTCAGGTGGTGAGCCTTCTGTATATTTCGGGCAGCTTTCTTGGAAGCTTGGCAACATCGTCGAGGATTATATACCCAATCTCGCCGAACATGCGCTGTATGTAGTCTCTGGCTTCAGTATCAATGGTTATGCAGAAGGGGCGGATGTGCTTCCGCTTGGCCTCTATCAGTGCCTTCTTTGTATCCTCTATTCCGTGGTCCCCCTTGTACTCATCAAAATCCTCAGGCTTGCCGTCGCTGAGCACAATTAGCAGCTTTATCTTCGCTGGCGTTTCTTCGAGTATCTTTGTAACGTGACGTATGGGTGGCCCCATGCGGGTGTAGTCAAAGGCGTCCATCCCCGCGATGCGCTGCTTCACCTCCTCGTCGTAGGGCTCGTCAAAGCGCTTTATTATGTAAAAATCGCACTGCTTTCGCGTCTTTCCTGAGAATCCGAAAATCGCATACTTGTCGTCCAGAACCTCCAGGGCCTCGCACATCAAAACCAGAGCTTCCTTCTCAGTCTCTATAACCCAGCCTGTTGTTGACCCGGAGAGGTCCACGAGAAAAGCAACAGCGATGTCACGCTCCTTCTTGTCCACCTTTATGTAGAGCTTGTCACTTGGCGTTGCTCCCGCCTTCATGTCAGCGAAGGCCTCAACGAAGGCGTCCAGGTCTATCTCCTCACCGTATATCTGTTTAAATAGGCGCTTGTAGTCGGGACGCATCATTTCAAACTGCCGCCGTATGAGAGAAACCAGGCCGGAGTGTTTCTGCAGTGTCTTCTCAACAAACTTGTCGCTGCCCTTGTGCATTACCTTCTCCTTCAGGGCGCACCATGCGGCACGGTAGTTCCCCACCTTGTAGTCCCACTCGTCGTACAGGAAGGCACCCCGCTTGTCCTCTTCGGTGAGCTCTACCTGGAACTCAGTAACTTTTGCTTGAATGTTTGCCCTTATCTTTCTGCCTGCGCTGTCAAGAACCTTCATCAGCATGCTGGCGTCGATCTCGCCAAGCTCGCCCAGCAGCTTTTCTATCTCGCGCAGCAGTTCTTCCTGTATCTCCTCGGGTATGTCCAGGCCAAGCCGGAAGAGAAAGTCCAGGGGTGCACCATATGCCAGGGGGTCGGGCACCTCATTCATTGCGTGCTGTATCATGCTGTCTATGTCCGGAGGCTTCTCTATACTGAGGTCCTCCAGCAGCGACTCCAGCTTCTCAGCCATCTCCTTCTTTGTCTTTTTCAGTCCTGCCGTCACCTGCTCTGGCTTTATAACGCCTCTGAAGGCAATGTCCCTGAAGCGATTGTAGGGCGTGCCGAAGAGCTTCTCCTGGATTAACTCGTATATCCTGTATGTGGCAACGCAGCTGTCCTCCACAGTGGGCCTTTCCTTTTCCAGCATCTCCTCTGCTATCTCATATGCCTTCCTTGCTATCTCCTCCAGATGAGAACTGAGCCCCTCTCTGAGCCTGCCGTATGTCAGGAGCTGCATAAGTGCCTCGAGCACCGCCTCTTTGTCGTTTAGCTTGGAGAAGTCTGGCCTGCGCTCCCACTCACGCTCCAGAAGCATGTCCATGTCTCTGGCTATACCCCTGAACTCACGGCGCAGATTTCGCTCCACACGGGCGTTCTCCACTATGCTGAAAATATCCAGAGCCAGCTGTTCCTCCGGGAAAAGGTAGATAAAGTTCTCCAGGTCTTCTTTGAGGTTGCTCACACTTCGCCCGTACTTCTGCTGGAGTTCATTGACCACCTCCTGAATCCGGTTCAGCCTGGGCTCGAGGCTGCGGTATCGCTTCTGAGCGTAGCGGTGCGCCGCCACCACCTTGTAAACCTTGAAGTTCAGCTCGTTGTTCTCAAACTCCTCCACCTTCTGAGGAAGGTAAACCACCCGCGTGTCCGTGTAGCTCACACCACTCTCCTGCACTCCGAGTTGATCGCCGCTCAGCGCGTTTATGTATATCTCCATAATCCTTGCAACGTCTTTGAATTCAAGCCCATGGGCGTGTATCTTTTCGATGGTCTCCCGGGTGATACCCTTGAAGAAATTGCGCGCAGGCACAACACCATAGGCATCGGCCAGTTCGAGCCCCATCTCCACCCACTTCTTCAGGTCCTCCAGGCTGAAGTGGGTAACCGCATCGGGGGCTGTCATAAAGAAGTTGAAGGCCATCTCCTTATCGCGCTTGGCCAACTTCTCCCCCTGCCGGTATATCTCGCGGAGCACGTCGCCGGGGAGCTCCATCAGCGCAGGCACCGCCTCGTCGATGCTCCTCAGACCACGAGCATAGTGGAAGCCTGTGAAGCGCACATCCATTACGTCTTCGCCGAAGGATGTCTTTCCAAGTATCTTGAACAGATTGCTCCGGACATCTTCAAAACTCGCCATACTCGCTACCCTTAAAATACTGTGGTTATCAGCTCTCTTATGGCACGGAGCATATCGGCGTCGTCGGTGATCGGATTTGCCATTGCTATCTCCGCCGCCTTTGCTGGCTCTATTCCCTCTCTGATGAGCTGCCCTGCATAGATAAGCAGCCTTGTACCGGCACCTTCCTCCAGCCCCTTGTCCTTCAGGTTGCGTATCTTCTCACCCAGGGTTACAAGCGCCTCAGCAGTTTCTTCGTCAACGCCGCTCTCCTTCATCACTATCTTCTTCTCCAGGTCCTTTGGCGGATAGTCGAAGTTTATACTTATGAAGCGCTGCCTGGTTGAGTGTTTCAGGTCCTTGAGCACACTCTGATATCCCGGGTTGTAGGATATTGCGAGCAGGAACTCGTCCGGTGCCTTGATTATCTCCCCCCTCTTCTCTATGGGCAGAATTCTGCGATCGTCAGTTAGGGGATGAATCACCACGGTGGTATCCTTCCGTGCCTCAACAATCTCGTCCAGGTAGCAGATTGCTCCAACCTTAACAGCGCGTGTTAGAGGCCCATCCACCCACTCGGTCTCGCCACCCTTAACAAGATAGCGCCCGACCAGGTCACTTGAAGTCAGGTCGTCGTGGCATGAGACGGTGATAAGCGGACGCTTGAGCTTCCAGGCCATATACTGCATAAAACGGGTCTTGCCACAGCCGGTGGGTCCTTTGAGCATTACCGGCAGCTTGTTCTTATAGGCAGCTTCAAAAATCTCAATTTCATTCCCCACGGGCTCGTAGTAGGGCTCCTCCGTTATTATGTACTCTTCAACTTTGAGGGTTTTGCTTTCAACCATACTACTTCAACCTCCGGTCTTTACATGTGCAGCAGGCATGCGGCAACAAAACCAACGTCATCAAAATGGTTAGAAGAAATATTTAAGTTTAACCGTCAAAAAAATTGTCAAACCTTTATATATGGGCTGCCCGTACCTCTATTTATGCTGCGGGCCCTTGCGATGATGCTTCTGTTCCAGGCTGCTGCGCTCAGTATGCCAGTGCAGCCCGTAGATGAGCTCATTTTCGTGGAGAATACCACATCAGGTATGGAGCTATCCATATTCTCCTACGACAGCGAATACTCCTACGGTACAACCCTCGGTCTGAAGAGGAAGGCGAATCTGAAGGTATCATTTTCTACGCACCTGCTTCCGGCAGATGTGGATGGAGACGGCATTGCGGAGGTGGTTGCGGTATACAGGGACATAAAGGGATTCAGGCTCGAGATATACAGATACAGCCGGGACAAAGAGCAGCTGGTTCGCCTTGATACAGCACGCCTATCCGGCTCCGGGAACTGGTTTGCCGGAGATGTTGACGGCGACGGGAGGGATGAGCTTATGCTCACCAGGCGCGGAGCAGCATGGACGGAGGTGTACATGTACGAGTATGACCCTGAGTATTTCGACGGGCTTGCTGAAAAGCTGCGCAGGGAAGATGTGCTCAGATACGGCAGGGTTGTGAGCGGCTGGTTTGCCGGAGATGTTGACGGCGACGGGAGGGATGAGCTGATACTTAACGGGAGATGGATTTCAGGTACCATCTTGAGCTTCTTTGTCTATGACCCAGACTACAGGAGGGATTTCACAGAGAAGCTGCGAAAGGCTGGCGAGGCCACGCATTATCTTGAGAGCTGGTTTGCCGGCGATGTCAACGGCGATGGCAGGGATGAACTTCTTGGTGTGGAGAGTGATTATGAGACAAGAATTAGGGTGACAAGATACGAGCCCGGATACGAGTACGGCAATGTGCGGAACCTTAGGGAACTTGACGTGCTGCGACACTACCTGATTACTCCGGTGTTACTGGTGGCCAACGTTGATGGGCAGCTCCGGATTGTGTCCAGATATCCTGCCACAGAGAGAGTACAGGTACCTCCGGATGGAGCCCTGCGCTTCCATGTGGTGGCAGAGCACACAGATGGTACAAAGCTGAGCTACCTGTGGCTCTTTAATGGCGCGGCGGTTTCTACACTCCCGGAGTTCAACTACTCTGCAGCAATGGGTGATGGTGTTGTTGAGTGCCGGATTTCTGCAGGCAGGATGCAGCAGATTCTGAGGTGGCTGGTGGATGTGGATGCTGGGAAGAGGCAGGAGCCGGTGATGGAGAACATGCCGCCGGAGGTGGAGCTTCTGTCTCCTGCAGAGGGCGAGGTGGTTTCAGGTGTGGCTGTTGTCGGGTGGCGTGCTGTGGATAAGGATGGAGATGCACTGAGTGTGGTGGTGAAGCTCCGCTCCGTCTCCGGGGAGAAGCTGCTCTACGCAGGTGCAGATGGGGAGGGAAGCTACCTCCTGAATACCTCGGGTCTTCCGGCGGGAGTCTATCAGCTCAGGGTTGAGGCCAGCGACGGGAGAAGCAGCACAGCGGCAGAGGTGAGCTTTAATGTCCCTGCTCCGGAATCTCCTTCAGGGCGACTGCTTGTTCGCACACTGCCCCCGGGTGCGAAGCTCTACATCAACGGAAAACATGTGGGCACTACCGATATTGAAGTAAGCCTCCCACCCGGGAGGTATCGTCTCAGACTGGAGAAACCCGGGTACCTTTCGTATGAGGGGGTGGTAGAGGTTCAGGAGGGACAGAGCACAGGTGTGGATATACGGCTTGTAAAGAAGGTGTGGGGCCTGTCGCCCGCCATGTTTTTTGCTGTCCTTCTTGTTATATCTTTACCGGGTGTGTGGCTGCTTTACAGGCTGACGCTACTGGTGGTGGAGCACCTGCGCACGCCGCGGGAGGAGCTGGAGTAATGTATTAAGAGGGGAAGAATATAGCTTAAGTTGCATGATAGAATACGACGAGGAGTTCAGAAGGAGGTTCCCAAACCTGGCGAGGGAGATAGAGGAGGGTGAGTTCCTCAGGGTAGAGGTGGAGAAGAAAAGGGGAAGGTTTCAGGGCTACACCCCGGGAGTAATCGACTTCCTCAACAGGTGCAGCACCGAGGAGGAGGG
>Ga0256830_1001421_pt1 | contig 17009 bp, 18 predicted proteins | sample 128326metaG_FD_190537 | JGI IMG/M metagenome (GOLD analysis project Ga0256830, IMG submission 190537) | Hydrothermal vent microbial communities from Lau Basin, Pacific Ocean - 128-326 | ecosystem: Environmental > Aquatic > Marine > Hydrothermal vents | place: Pacific Ocean: Lau Basin | collected... | reverse complement strand
GCGGTCGAGGCAGGCCGTCCTTGGCCTTGGCCGGCGCGTTGCACCCCTTGAGGGGGTGTCTTGCGATGCCCGTGCTGGACGCGGGCCTCAGCCGCGGCAGGAGGCCGGCAGCGCCCGCGGCGCCGGGCCCCGGGCGGCGGCCAGCGGCGTGAGGTCGAACACCCGGTAGGTGCCCACCCGGGCGATCTCCCGGGACGCCAGGGCGGGCTCGCCGGCGATCCAGCTCAGGCAGAGGTGGTTCTTCTGGTTGGGGCTGTAGTGCAGCCCGCCGGCCGCCAGCCCCAGGGCGCGCAGCATGCCGTGGATCTCCCCCAGCAGCGGGTTGTAGGCCCAGCCCAGGTAGCGCCAGGGCCGGGGCTCCCGCGCCAGCCCGTCCAGGTCGGCCAGGTAGCGCCCCTCCCCCACCCACCGCCGGAAGGCCACCGACCGGTAGAAGCGGGGGTCGCCGTTCTTGGCCCAGGTGAGGACCAGGCGCAGGCGCCGCCGGGGGTGGGCGAAGGCCAGGTAGCCGTAGTCCGACAGCCAGGGGGTCAGCAGGGTGGCGCCGGGGGGCAGGGCGGCGCGGTCGGCCAGCAACCGGGCGTAGCGGGCCTCGTGGATCTCGTAGGGCATGAGGGGGACCAGCAGCCCCCAGTTCAGGGCCGCCGCCGCGGCCAGGCCCATGCCGGCGGCCCGGCGCCGCCGCCGGCCCCCGGCGGCCAGCAGCTCGTAGCCCCGCCAGGTGAGGAGCCCCAGGGGCAGGAGGCCCAGGTAGAGGAAGCGGGGCTCAGCATAGGCCGAGCCGGCCAGGAAGGGGAGGGTGGCGAGGACCAGCCAGACCGCGGCGAGACGGGTGAGGCCGTCCCAGCGGGACAGCAGGGGCCGGGCCGCGAAGGGGAGGAAGGCCTGCACGGTGATGAGGACGGCGTAGAGCTTGAGGAGCGGCGACTCCCGCCGGCCGGAGAGGTTGGACACCAGGCCCGCCAGCCGCTCCAGGGGGGCGTCCACCCAGGCCAGCCACAGCAGCAGCCAGGACGCCAGCACCGCCACGCAGACCCCGGCGCCCCAGGCCAGCACCCGCCGCCCGGGGTAGCGCCGGGGGTCGAAGAGCAGCAGGCCCGCCAGCATGGCCCCGAAGCCCAGCAGGGCGGGGAAGCGGCTGGCCAGCCCCAGGGTCAGGGCCGCCACCGCCCCGGCCAGGCAGAGGGCGGCGCGGCCCCGGCCGCCCGCCCGGAAGGCGGCCAGGAAGGCCCAGCCCCCCAGGGTGGTGAACAACAGGCTGGGCACCTCCGAGAGGGTCTTGTAGCCCAGGTAGAGGGCCAGCGGCGACAGGGCCACCAGCAGGGCCGCGCCGTCGGCCCGGCGGCGGGGGAGGAGCTCCCCCAGCAAGCCCCGCGCCGCCCCCAGGAAGGCCAGCATGCCCAGGGCGAAGACCCCGCGGATCACCCCCAGGGCGGTGGCGCCGTCGCCGGTCCAGGCGATGAGGCGGTGAAGGAGGAGGACGAAGGCGCTCTTGGCGGTGAAGAAGCCCGCCGGGAACAGGCCGCCCAGGTGGGGCTCCAGGGCGAACAGGGCCGCCGGCGGGTGGTCCCGCAGGGAGACCAGGTAGAAGTACTCGTCCCAGTAGTGGCGCGGGCTGTAGGCCAGGAGGAGATAGGCCAGGGCCAGCAGGGGCCAGCGCAGCCGCCGCCATCCCGGCAGGCTCACCATGCCGCCACCTCCAGGCCCCGGGCCCGGGCCAGCCGTGCCAGGCGGCGGGTGGGGGAGACCGCCACCCCCCGGTCCGCCCACTCCAGCAGGGGGAGGTCGTCGTGGTGGTCGGAGTAGACGATGCGCCGGCCGCCGCCCCCGTCCCCCACGAGGGCCTGGACCCGCTCCAGCTTGGCCCGGCCGTAGCAGTTCCCCCCCACCAGGTGACCCCGGTAGGTGTCCCCGGACCAGGCGGTGCGGGTGCAGACCACCTCCGCTATGCCCAGGGCCGCCGCCAGGGGCTCCACGTAGAGGTCCGGGCTGGCCGTGGCCAGCAGGACGCGGTCCCCCCGGGCCTGGTGTTCCCGCAGGCGCTCCAGGGCGGCGGGGCGCAGGCCCCCGGCCAGCAGCCGCGCCAGGAAGGCCGCCGTGTGGGCGTCCAGGGCCGGCCGCGGCAGGCCGCCCAGGAGGGCGCGCAGGTAGCGCTCCTTCAGCCAGCCGTTGTCCCGCCCCCCCAGCAGGTGCCAGGCGGTGTCCAGGGGCAGGCGCCAGGCCCGGGCCAGGCGGGCCGGGCGGCGCCGGAGGACGGCGGCCAGGTAGGCCAGGAAGGTGTCGCCCCGGCTCAGGGTGCGGTCGAGATCGAAGACCGCGAGGCTGGGGGAGGCCGGCGCCATAGCCGTCAGTCGGTGCCGCGGGCGTGCAGGGTGGGGGCGAACAGCCGGTCCAGCAGCGGGATGTCGACGAACATGAGGGCGATGAACAGCAGCAGGCAGACCAGGGTGTAGGCCACGAAGCCGGTCTGGCGATAGAGCCGCTCGGGGTACTGGGTGGGGCTGTCCTCCTGGTAGCCCAGGTGGATGTAGTAGGCCATGAAGCCCGCCAGGAAGGGCACGGTGAGCAGGAGCTCCAGCCGGTAGCGGATGAGGAAGATGCCGAAGAACAGTCCGAAGGCGGTGGCGTAATAGACGATGCTCACCAGCAGGCGTTCCTGGGTGTAGTGGACGAAGGATCGGCGGTAGCGGCCCGCCGCCGCCGCGTCCCCGATGCGCCGGTACTCGGCGAAGCGCTTGATGGCCATGAAGAAGGCCCCCAGCATCCAGTAGGCCATGACCAGGGACAGGGAGGGGACCAGGGTGGTGCCGGTGGCGTACCAGCCCAGCAGCAGGCGCAGGGGGTTGTTCACCGATTCGCTGAGGACGTCCAGGTAGGGGCGGTCCTTGGTGCGCAGGGGCGGGATGTTGTAGGCGCAGCCCATCACCCACAGGGCCACGGCGCAGGCCAGGAACCAGGGCCCGAGGAGGGCCGCCAGGCCGAAGCCGAGGAGGGCGAGGAGGATCCATTCCACGTAGGCGTAGGGCAGGTGCACCCGGCCGGAGGGCACCGGCCGGAACCGCTTGACCGGGTGGACGGCGTCCCGGGGGGCGTCCAGGACCTCGTTGATGACGTAGTTGCTGGAGGCCACGAAGCCGGTGGCCAGCAGCCCCAGCAGGACCTTGCCCACCAGGGCCCCGCCCCACAGACCGGGGTCGTCGAACAGGACCACCGCCACGCCGGGCAGCACGAAGACGTTCTTGAACCAGTGGTCGAAGCGGGCGATCTGGAGGTAGGGGGTCAGCGCGCGCAAGCTGGGGGTGGGCATGGTCTGTCCTGCCGGCGTCGAGGTTGAGGGGATGCGGGGTGGACGGTTCGGGGATCGCCGGGGGCGTTGCGGTATCCGTTCTCGGGTGGTCGTCGTGCCCGGGGTGACTGGGGGATCCCGCCGGCCGCCGGCCCCGGGGGGCGTGGCACCCGGACCGCGGCACGGCATCCGGGTCGTTCCCCGGGCCGTTCCCGTCGGGTCCGGCGGTATAGGGTATCGGGCGCCCGGGTCGATGTAAATTGCCGGCCGCCCTGCCTGAACTTCCCGGCGGCGGTCTGGTCCCAGGATCGAGGGCAGCCCGTCCGAGTCCGAGAAATGCCAGGGAGGGCATTTCTCGGACAGATTCTTTTAATAGTACCCGGGTTGCTTCGAGGCTGGCTCGACACGATCGCGTGAACCGCCCCATGAGACAAAAGGCCGGATCGATCCGTTCCTGGCTGGCGCCCGCCGGCACGGCCCTGGCCTGCGCCGCCGCCGCCACCGCCCTCGCCGGTCCCGTGGGCAGCCGCGTGGGGGTGTGGAACTACAACTTTGCCAGCGTCCTCATGGAGTGGGCGGCCTGGGCCGGGGGGCTGGCGGTGCTGTTGTGCGCGGCGGGCCTCGTGGCGTCCCGGCGCCAGGGGCGCCGGGGCGGCGTCCTGGCGGTGGCGGGGTTGCTGGTGGCGGCGCCGGTGGTGGGGCTGCCGGCCTATTGGTATTACCTCAAGGCGAGCACCCCGCCCATCCAGGACATCACCACCGACGTCCGCCGGCCGCCGGAGTTCTGGTTCACGCCCAATGCCCGCGTCTACGGCGGGCCGGCGGTGGCCGCCCTGCAGCGGGAGGCCTACCCGGACATCGGCCCGCTCTTCACCCCCCTGCCGCCGGCGGAGACCTTCGACCGGGCCCTGGCCCTGGTCCGCGACCGGGGCTGGACCATCGGCGTCGCCAGCCGGGAGGAGGGGCGCATCGAGGCCACGGAGACGACCTTCTGGTTCGGTTTCAGCGACGACATCTCCATACGGATCCAGCCCGCCTCGGGAGGCAGCCGGGTGGACGTGCGTTCGACGTCCCGTTTCGGCGGGGGCGGGGACGGGGGCACCAACGCCAGGCGGGTGCGGGCCTTTCTGCGCGATCTCCGGCAGCGGACGGGCGGGGAGATCCGGCCCCCCGCCTGAGGGTGCGGTTTAGGCCTTGGACAGGTCCCGGCTCGCCGTGGGCATGAGGGGGCGGCCGCGGGGATCGTAACCGGCGGTCCCCGGGCTCTGGCCCCGGAGGATGGCCAGGGCCTGTTCCGCATGGCGGCGGCGGGCCTCCACCAGCCGGCCGTTGGCGGCGTTCTGGCGCCGGCAGGCCTCGGCCAGCCGCTGCAGCTCCTCCCCCAGGGCGTCCTCCGGGACGGTGTCGGCGGCGCGGCCGGCCAGCAGGGCCCGGTGGCGGCGGGTGAGGCGTTCCAGGGACTGGGCGCAGCGTTCCTTGGCGGCCACCGCCTCCAGCAGCCGGTCCGGGTCGTCCCCCCGCAGGGCGGCGTGTTCGTCCTCCAGCAGGCGCAGGAGGTGGCCGGCGGCCTGGATCTCCTGGGCCAGGACCCGGTTCAGCTCGTCGGCGCCGGCGGTGTGGGCGGGGGCGTTCATTTGGACGGGGGTTTCTGCACCCCCAGCAGGTCGGTCTCCATCTGCACCATGCGGTCGGCCACCCGCTGGGCGTCCACCTGGTAGCGGCCGCCGGCGATGGCGGCGCGGATGTCCGCCACCCGCTGGGCGTCCACCACCGGCCGGCTGCCCAGCTCCGCCTCCAGCTGCTTGAGGCGGTTGGCGCTGTCCGTCAGGCTGACGGAATCCTGCTCCGGCACCACCGGCCGCTCGGGGCCGGCCCGGCCTTCCTGGGCCGCCGGACTGCCGCCGCGGTCGGTGCGGCGCACCTCGGTGCCGTCGGCACCGGCGGCGCCCGCGGCGGCAGGATGGCCGTTGATTTCAATGGACATGTTGATTCCTCCCGATACGCTGCAGGGGGGTTAACGGCCGCTGGGCCGGCGACTTTAGCACCTGCTGACAAAGGCCGTCCCCGGCCTTCTTCAGCCCGCCGCGCCGCGGCACGGGTCCACGGCACGCCCCGGGATGCAAGCTCTTGCGTGCCTGGACTTCGATGGGGGGCGTCCCTGCGCCGGACGGGGCGTTTTGCAGACGTCCCGCCGGGGCCGGGGGGCCGGCAGGGGCCCTTTCGTCGGCGCCGGGCGCCTTCACAGGGGGACCTCCACGGTGCTCCGGGCCACCACCTGGCCCTCCACCACCCGCCGGCTGGAGAGATTGCGCACCGGGATGCGCTCACCCTCGGCCCCGTCCCGCAGGGCCCGGCCCGCCATGCGCACCTCCATGCCGCCGCCCCGGGCCAGGAGGGTGACCCGCTCCCCCCGCCGCACCAGGGTCTCGGCCTTGAGCCAGCCGGGGGCGAGGACCTGTCCCAGGGCCACCGGGCGGCGCAGCACCTTGCCCCGGGCCGCGGCGGGGTCCCGCAGGTAGCCGCCGGTCAGGGGGGCCACGTCCCGGCGGGCCAGCTCCAGGTCGTCCGCCTCGAGCCGTGTCCCCCGGGGCAGGTTGCGGCGCGCCACCAGGACCTCCTCGTACAGGCGCACCGTGACCGGCACATAGACCAGCCAGGGATGGGGGCCGGCGCAGCGCACCCCCACGGTGGCCATGCCCGGCAGCCGGCTCCCCGCGGGCAGGAAGGCCTCCAGTCCCCGGTCGCACCGGGGCACCCGCAGGCGGGGGTCCAGGCGTCCCACCCCCACCTCCCGGTCGCGGCCCGGGGGCAGGTGGCGGTCCACCAGGACCTGAACGGCGGCCCGGATGCGGTCGTGGGGCTCCGCGGCCGGGCCGGCGGCCGCCGGCCCGGCCAGGATCAGGGCCAGCAGCCAAGCCGGTATTTTGACGCCCCGGCGGCGTACCCCCGCCGGAAAAACGGCGACGGCCCCCGGGTCGCCCCGCCGGTGCCCCCGGTCCGGGGCCCGCCGGCGGGCCCGTGCCTCCCGATGGATGAGCGCCCTCATGTCCCCGGGTGCCTTTGCAAGTCCCGTGCCCGGCGCCCCCACCCTCAAGTTTGCGCCGCCGGCGACCGATACCCGCGCTAGGCGTCTGTCTGAGTCATGCCCTCCATGGCATGACTCAGACTCGGCCACCCGAAGCCAAGCTCCGGGTGGCCTCCCTCCCCACACGGGTGTGGGGAGGTGCGCACGTCGCCTGTCCGAATACTCGGACAGGCGCCTAGGGTGGGGGCCGCCGGGCCCGGCGCGGATCGGTCCCCGGGCCGCGACCAGAACCATGACAAAGCGAGAGGAGGCAACATGGCCGGCGTACTCGATCGCGTGGACCTGCGCACCCGCCTGGCGGGGCACAATCGCCTGGAGCTGCTGCTCTTCGGTCTGGGCGGGCGCCAGCGCTACGGCATCAACGTCTTCAAGGTGCGGGAGGTGATCCACTGCCCCCCCTTGACCCGCCTGCCCGAGGCCAAGGCGTCGGTGTGCGGGGTGGCCCACCTGCGCGGCCGGACCATCAGCATCGTCGACCTGTCCCGGGCCCTGGGCGGTCCGCCCCAGGAACGGCCCGAGGAGTGTTTCGTCATCATCGCGGAGTACAACCGCACGGTGCAGGGGTTCCTGGTGCGGGGTGTGGAGCGCATCGTCAACGTCGCCTGGGAGGAGATCCACCAGCCGCCGCCGGGGCTGGGGCGGGGCAGCTACCTCACCGCCGTCACCGAGGTGGACGGCACCCTGGTCCAGATCATCGACGTGGAGAAGATCCTGGTGGAGGTGACCGGCGAGCGCTACGACGACGAGCTGCATCCCGCTGTCGGGGCCGACGCCGCGGGGCGCATCCAGCCCGTCCTGGTGGTGGACGATTCCGCCATCGCCCGCAAGCAGATCGCCCTGGCGCTGGAAAAGCTGGAGATTCCCTACCACCTGGCCTGCAATGGGCGCCAGGCCCTGGAGATGATCCAGCAATGGGCCGCCGACGAGCGCCCCATCGGCGAGCGGCTGTCCATGGTGATCTCCGACATCGAGATGCCGGAGATGGACGGCTACACCCTGACCAAGGAGATCAAGCGGGACCCGCGCACCGCCGACCTCTTCGTCCTGCTGCACAGCTCCCTGTCCGGGGTGTTCAACGAGAGCATGGTGGAGCGGGTGGGGGCGGACCGCTTCCTGGCCAAGTTCCGGGCCGACGAGCTCCAGCGCCTGGTGGCGGAGCAATGCGGCCTGGCCGCCCCCGCGGCGGCCTGATCCGCCGTGGCCCGGATCTTGCTGAGCCCACACACCGGGCGCCGCGACGATGCCACCGGTGGCGTGCCCGGATCCCACATCGAGTAGACCGCTATGGCAAAGACCTGTATTCGCGGAGTGTTCGCCACGGCCGCCGGCTGCGCGGCGGTCCTGAGCGTCCTGTCCTGGTGGTGGCTGCCGGCGACCCGGACCTGGCCGGTGCCGGTGGCCATCTGGCTGACCTGCGCTGCCGTGGCCGCCGTCGCCGGGCTGGTCCTGCGGCGCCGCATGCCCGGACCGGCCCGGGCGGCCTGGGCGCGCCTCGCCGGCGAGGGCGAGGTCCTGGACCTGACCTGGCAGGCCGGTCCCGAGCTCGGTCCCACCGCGGCCCCCCTCAACCATTTCCTGGCGCGGCTGCGGGACGTGCTGGGCCGGCTCGCCGGGCTGGGCGGCGAGCTCTCCAGCGCCGCCGTGGACGTCTCCCGCGCCACCGGGCATGCCTCCCAGACCCTGCGCGGCCAGCAGGCCAGGACCGCCGACGCGGTGGCCGCGGTGGAGGAGATGGCCGCCAGCATCCAGGAGGTGGCCCGCAATGCCTCGTCCGCGGCGGGGTCCACCCGGGGCGCCCGGGAGGAGGCCGAGAAGGGCAAGCTCACCATCACCCAGGCCATGGGCGCCATGGGGGCGCTGTCGGGGGAAGTGGAGCGGGCGGCCGAGGTGCTCCAGGCCCTGGAGGGCGAGAGCGACGAGATCGGCAAGGTGCTGGACGTGATCCGTGGCATCGCCGAGCAGACCAACCTCCTGGCCCTGAACGCGGCCATCGAGGCGGCCCGGGCCGGGGAGCAGGGGCGCGGCTTCGCGGTGGTGGCCGACGAGGTGCGCACCCTGGCGAGCAACACCCAGCAGTCCACGGAAGAGATCCAGCAGATGGTGGAACGCCTGCAGGGGCGCGCCGAGGAGGCGGTGCGGGCCATGGCGGCGGGGCGCGAGCGCACCGAGCAGAGCGTCGCGCAGGCGGGCCGGGCCGGGGCGTCGCTGGACAGCATCACCCGCGCCGTGGCCACCATCAACGAGATGAACACCCAGATCGCCGCCTCCGCCGAGCAGCAGTCCGCCGTGGTCGAGGAGATCAACCGCAACGTGGTGAACATCGCCGAGGTGGCCAACCAGACCGCCTCCGGCGCGCAGCAGACCTCCCAGGCGAGCGAGGAGCTGGCCCGGCTGGCAGCGGAGCTGCGCGGCCTGGTGGACCAGTTTCGCCTGTAGCCGCCCGGCGCGAAGGGCCCGTCGATGAAGTTCCTGATCGTGGACGACAGCAAGGCGATGCGCCGCATCATGCAGAAGACCCTGCGCAGCGCCGGCTATGTGGACCACGAATACCGCGAGTCCGCCGATGGCCGCGAGGCCCTGGACCTGGTGGACGCATGGCAGCCCGACCTGGTCCTCACCGACTGGCACATGCCCGAGATGGACGGCCTGGCGCTGCTCAAGGCGGTGCGCAGCCGGGGCGGCCGGACCAAGATCGGCCTGGTCACCACCGAGCGCTCGGAGGCGAAGATCAAGGAGGCGGTGGGGGCGGGGGCGGCCTTCGTGGTCACCAAGCCGTTCACCGTGGCGTCCCTGCAGAAGGAGGTCATGCAGGTGCTCGACGGCGACGGCGTCAGCCCGGCGGAGCGCGCCATGCGCCTGCTGCCGGACCTCGCCCTGGTGCAGGACACCTTTTCCAAGCTGTTCTCCCTGGAGACGGAGGTCACGGTGGAGGCGCCCGGCCCCCTCCAGGTGATGCCCTTCGTGGTGGCCATGTATTCCAACGGCGACACCGCCAGGCTCGACCGCCTGGCGGTGTGCGACCTCAAGGCCGCCTGCTACCTGGGATCGGCGCTCACCCAGGTGCATCCCAGCGTTTCCTTCCAGGCCTTCCGCAGCAAGACCCTGCCGCAGGCGCTGTTCGACAACATGCACGAGGTGATGAACGTGTGCGCGGGACTGTTCTACAACGCGGGTGCCTATCCCGACGCGCGGCTGCGGGCGGTCCATCTCATCACCCAGCCCAACGCCCGGCTCAGCCGCCTGATGGCGGATCCCACCCTGCTGCGCCTCGACCTCACCGTGCAGGTGGAGGGGTACGGGAGCGGTCGAACCCTCTGGGTGGTACTATAGGCGCGCGCCGGATCCGGCGCCGACGCCCCGGTCCCCGGGGACCGGCGGCCCGCGCCACGGGTCACAGGGATCCCGGCCGACCGTCTGGCCGCGCCCCCGCCAGCCACGCGTCCCCCGCCGCTGCCGCGGCGGCGGGGGGGAGGTGTCGTGCCGGCGGGCCGCCGGCGGGAGAGGAGTGTTGACCGGTCAGGACTACCAGGCCTTTTCCAGGTTCCTCGAGACCACCTGCGGGATCGTCCTGGGCGAGGGCAAGGCCTACCTGGTGCGCAGCCGCCTGCAGCCGGTCCTGCGGGAGGCCGGCCTTGCCTCCCTGGGCGAGCTCATGGAGGCGGCCCGGCGGCCCGACGCCGGGCCGCTGCGGGAGCGGATCGTGGACGCCATGACCACCAACGAGACCCTCTGGTTCCGCGACCGCCACCCCTACGAGATCCTGGCCCGGCACATCCTGCCGGAACTGGGGACCACCGACAGGCGCCTGCGTATCTGGTCGGCGGGGTGCTCCACCGGCGAGGAGCCCTACTCCATCGCCATCACGGTGCTGGAGGCCCGGGGGGAGGGCGCCGGGGTGGAGGTCCTGGCCACGGACATCTCCGCCAGCGCCCTGGCCCGGGCCGAGGCGGGCGTCTACGACGAGCGCAGCCTGGACCGGGGGGTGGACCCGGAGCGGCGGCGCCGCTTCTTCCGGCGGCGGGAGGACGGCCGCTGGCAGGTGACCGACGCGGTGCGCCGGCTGGTGCGCTTCCAGCCCCAGAACCTCAAGGACAGCTATCTCCTGCTGGGCCGCTTCGACGTGATCTTCTGCCGCAACGTGCTGATCTACTTCTCGCCCGGGCTCAAGGCGGACATCCTCGACCGCATGGCGGAGGCCCTGCGGCCGCGGGGCTACCTGGTGGCGGGCGCCGCCGAGTCCCCCAGCGGCTATTCCGGCCGCTTCGAGATGGTGCGCGCCGGCCCCGGCATCGTCTACCGCCGGGTCGACTGAGCCCGGGCAAGCCTTGCCGGCCGGCGGCCGGCCCTTGCCGCTGGTGCCGCCGCCTGCCGGCGCCGCCCGCGCGGCACCGCGGGGGGACCGCCTTGGCACGCCCCTTGCTGTGGATTCCGGTGCACACACGGACTGCACCGGAATCCAAGCCATGAGTCTCAGTCTCGACGCCGCCCTCGGCATCCATCCCCTGGCCCTGCGCCTGCGCGCCCAGCGGGCCGAGGTCCTGGCCGCCAACCTGGCCAACGCCGACACCCCCGGTTACCTGGCCCGGGACTTCGATTTCCACCAGGTCCTGGCCGCGCGCCAGGGCGCGGCGGGCGGCGCCGTGGCGTTGCGGGTGACCCACCCGGCCCATCTCGCCGCCGCCCCGGCGGCGGGCCGGCCGGCCCTGCAGTACCGCGTCCCGGACCAGCCCGCCCTGGACGGCAACACGGTGGACGGCCAGCGGGAGAAGGCGGCCTTCACGGAGAACGCCCTCGGCTACCTGGCCAGTCTCAATTTCCTCAACGGCCGCATCCGCGGCCTGATCGGCGCCCTGCGCGGAGAGTGATCATGTCCCTGCTGCGCGTCCTGGACATCGCCGCCACCGCCCTGCAGGCCCAGAGCCTGCGGCTCAACACCACCGCCAGCAACCTGGCCAACGCCGACAGCGCCGCCTCCAGCGCCGGCGGCACCTACCGGGCCCGCCACCCGGTGTTCGCGCCGATCTATGACGGCATCGCCGGCGACCCGGTGGCCGCCGGCGTGCGCAGCCTGGGCATCGTGGAGAGCGGGGCCCCCCTCAAGGTGGTGCACCGCCCGGAACATCCCCTGGCGGACGCCGACGGCAACGTCTTTTTCCCCAACGTGAACATCGTGGAGGAGATGGCCAACATGATCTCCGCCTCGCGCAGCTACGAGACCAGCGTGGAGGTGGCCAACACCTCCAAGCAGCTCCTCCTGCGCACCCTGTCCATGGGCCAGTGAGGACGAGGAGGACGAGATGAAGGACGCGGTCAACGGCGCCAATCCCTACGAGAAGCTGGGCCTCGCCGCCCGGCCCCCGGACAGCGCCCGGCCCCGGGACCGGCTCGGCCAGGCGGAGTTCCTGGAACTCATGATCGCCCAGCTGCGCAACCAGGACCCCCTCAAGCCCATGGAGAACGGCGAGTTCCTGGGCCAGATGGCCCAGTTCGGCACGGTGAGCGGCATCCAGGACCTGCAGGCCTCCATCGACGGCCTGGCGGTGGCCCTCCAGTCCGGCCAGGCCCTGCAGGCCTCGGCCCTGGTGGGCCGCTCGGTGCTGGTGTCGGGCGAGGACGGGCGGCTGGCCGCCGACGGCCAGGGGCTGGCGGGCCGGGTGGAGCTGCCGGAGACCGCCACCGCCCTGACCCTCGACATCACGGACGCCGCCGGCCAGACGGTACGCAGCCTGGCGCTGGGGGCCCAGGCCGCCGGGCCGGTGCCCTTCAAGTGGGACGGCCTCACCGACGGCGGCCAGCCGGCGCCGCCCGGCATCTACCGGGTGACCGCCCAGGCCGTCATCGACGGTGCGCCCACCGCCGTGGAGGCGGCCCTGGCGCGCCGGGTGGAGAGCGTGAGCATCGGCCAGGGCGGGCAGGGTGTGACCCTCAACCTGGACGGCGGGCGCAGCGTGCCCTTGGGCGAGGTGAGGGAGATCCTGTGAGCCGGCGAGCGGGCCGCCGCCCGGCGGCCATGACCATCAACCCAGCAGGAGTGTGAGCCATGTCTTTTCGCACCGCCATCAGCGGCCTCAACGCCTCGGCCGCAGAACTCAAGGTCATCGGCAACAACATCTCCAACGCCGGGACGGTGGGGTTCAAGGCCTCGCGGGCCGAGTTCTCCGACCTGCTGCCGGTGCGCAAGCCCGGCAACTTCAGCCTGACCATCGGTGCCGGGGTACAGCTGGCCAACGTGGCCCAGCAGTTCAGCCAGGGCACCATCAACTTCACCAACAACAACCTGGACATCGCCATCAACGGCAACGGCTTCTTCCGCCTGAGCGACAACGGGGCCGTCGTCTATTCCCGCAACGGGGCCTTCGGCGTGGACAAGGACGGTTACGTGGTCAACAGCAACGGCCAGCGGCTCACCGGCTACCTGGCCGAGGACGGCGTGGTGAGCGGCGTGCTGGGGGATATCCAGCTCAGCACCGCGGACGTCGGGCCCAAGACCACCGGCGAGATCACCGCCACCCTGAACCTCAACGCCGAGGAGACCGCCAAGGGGGCCGGCGACCCGGCCCTGGCCATGGGCGCCGAGGTCTTCGACGAGGACGGCAACGCCTACGTGCCCCAGCGCTTCGAGCCCCCCGATCCCAAGAGTTACAACCATGCCACCTCGTTCACCGTCTACGACGGCCTGGGGGTGGCCCACAACGCCACCCTGTATTTCCGCAAGACCGGCGACAACGCCTGGGAGGTGCAGATGTCGGTGGACAACCAGGCCTTCGTGGCGCCCGCCGAGGGCACGGCCCTGGGCTTCACCGACGCCGGCAAGCTCAATGCCCCGGCGGGCCCGCCCCTGGGGGTGCTCACCTACGCCGCCGTGCCGGTGGGCACCGGCGCCGCGGACATGGCCTTCACCATCGACCTGTCCGCCACCACCCAGTTCGGCTCCCCCTTCGGCGTCAATGCCCTGAGCCAGGACGGCTATGCCACCGGCCAGCTCGCCGGGGTGGACGTGAGCAGTGACGGCACCATTTACGGCCGCTACACCAACGGCCAGTCCCAGGCCCTGGGCCAGGTGGTGCTGGCCAACTTCTCCAACCCCCAGGGGCTGCGCCAGCTCGGCAACACCACCTGGGCCGAGACCGCCGAGTCGGGCACGCCCCTGGTCAGCGCGCCGGGATCCTCCAGCCTGGGGGTGGTGCAGTCCGGCGCCCTGGAGGACTCCAACGTGGATCTCACCGAGCAGCTGGTGGCCCTGATCACCGCCCAGCGCAACTTCCAGGCCAACGCCCAGACCATCCAGGCCATGGACCAGATCACCCAGACCATCATCAACCTGCGCTGAACCGGGGGCTGAGCCGACATGGACCGCATGCTGTACGTCGCCATGAACGGGGCCAAGCAGACCCTGCAGGCCCAGGCGGCGCACGCCCACAACCTGGCCAATGCCAGCACCACCGGGTTTCGCGCCGACCTGCTCGACCTGCGCGCCCTGCCGGTCTACGGCGCCGGGCATCCCAGCCGGGTCTATGTGCTGGCCGAGCGGCCGGCGGTGGACCTGCGTCCCGGCGCCATCCTGCACACCGGCCGCGACCTGGACGTGGCGGTGGAGGGCGAGGGTTACATCGCGGTGCTGGCCCCCGACGGCACCGAGGCCTACACCCGGGCCGGCGACCTGCGCCTGGGCCCCGGCGGCCGCCTGGAGACCGGCGCCGGCCTGCCGGTGCTGGGCAACAGCGGTCCCATCGCCCTGCCGCCGGCGGACAAGCTGGAGATCGCCCCGGACGGCACCGTCTCCCTGCGCCCGCGGGGGCAGGATGCGGCCAGCCTGGCGGTGGTGGACCGCATCAAGCTGGTGCGCCCCGACCCCGGCGGCCTGGTCAAGGGGGCCGACGGCCTGCTGCGGCCGGCCCAGCCCGGCGCGGTGCTGCCGGCGGACGCCCGGGTGCGCCTGGCCCCCGGCAGCCTGGAGGCCAGCAACGTCAACGCCGTGGAGGCCATGATCCAGATGGTCTCCCTGGCCCGGCAGTTCGAGACCCAGGTCAAGCTCATGCAGAGCGCCCGCGACACCGACCGGGCCGCCAGCGAGATGATGCGCATTAGTTAATTGTAGGAGCGGCTTCAGCCGCGATCCCGGCCTGCGGCTTCAGCCGCGATCCCGGCTTGCGGCTTCAGCCGCGATCCCGGCTTGCGGCTGTGGGAGGCTTCAGCCGCGATGGTGTCAATCGGGGCCTGGTGGCATCGCGCCTGAAGGCGCTCCCACAGGCTGGTGGCCGGATCGGTATTGGCGGTGGGAGCGGCTTCAGCCGCGATCGCTTCAGCCGCGCCCCCGGGCGCGACGCACACGACAACGAGGTAGCAGACATGAACCCAGCACTCTGGATCGCCAAGACCGGGCTCGATGCCCAGCAGACCCGCATGGCGGTGATCTCCAACAACCTGGCCAACGTCAACACCACCGGCTTCAAGCGCTCGCGGGCGGTGTTCGAGGACCTGATCTACCAGAACGTGCGCCAGGTGGGGGCCCAGTCCTCCCAGGACACCCAGCTGCCCTCCGGGCTCATGCTCGGCACCGGGGTGCGCACGGTGGCCACCGAGAAGCTCTTCACCCAGGGCAACATCGTCCAGACCGGCAATCCCCTGGACCTGGCGGTCCAGGGCCGGGGCTTCTTCCAGGTCCTGCTGCCGGACGGCACCCTGGCCTACACCCGGGACGGCTCGTTCCAGGCCAACGCCCAGGGCCAGCTGGTGACCGCCGCCGGCTACGCGGTGCAGCCGGCCATCACCCTCCCGGAGAACGCCATCACCATCACCATCGGTTCCGACGGTGTGGTCTCGGCCCTGACCCCGGGCGCCACCGCCCCCACCCAGCTGGGCAACATCCAGTTGGCGGATTTCATCAACCCCGCCGGCCTCCAGGCCCGGGGCGAGAACCTGTTCCTGGAGTCCGCCGCCAGCGGCTCGCCCCAGACCGGGACCCCGGGCCAGAACGGCCTGGGCACCCTGGTGCAGGGCTCGGTGGAGAGCTCCAACGTCAACGTGGTGCAGGAGCTGGTGGACATGATCGAGACCCAGCGCGCCTACGAGATGAACTCCAAGGCCATCGCCACCACGGACCAGATGCTGGCCTACGTGAACAACAACCTGTAACCGGCGGGCCGGGCGCCGGCCCCCGCATCGAGGAGAACACGGCATGATCTTCCAAGGCCCCGCGTTTCGCATCCCGGCCGCCGCCGCCGCCCTGTGGGCGCTGGCGGGCTGCGTGTCCAAGCCGGTGCAGCCGGACCCGGCCTACGCCGCCACCCTGCCCCCGGCCGCCCCGGCGCCGCCGGCCCAGGCGGGGGCCATCTACCGGGCCGGCGCGGGCCTGTCCCTGTTCGCCGACCGCCGCGCCCGCCGGGTGGGGGACGTCCTGACCATCATCCTGGCGGAGAACACCACCGCCAACAGCCAGGCCAACACGGAGACCAGCAAGGAGAACAAGGTCACCATCGACAACCCCACCCTGTTCGGCAAGCAGCTGCCCCAGAAGGGCCTGGACTTCACCCTGGACCAGAAGCTCGAATCGGAGCAGTCCTTCACCGGCGAGGGCAAGAGCGTGCAGAGCAACACCCTGTCCGGCACCGTCACGGTGACCGTGGCCGAGGTGCTGGCCAACGGCGCCCTGCGGGTGCAGGGGGAGAAGCTGCTGACCCTCAATCAGGGCAACGAGTTCGTGCGCATCTCCGGCATCGTGCGCCCGGAGGACATCGCGGCGGACAACACCGTGTTGTCCACCAAGCTGGCCAACGTGCGCATCCATTACGGCGGCCGGGGGGCCATCGCCGATGCCAACGGCAACGGCTGGCTGGGGCGGTTCTTCCAGAGCGTGTGGTGGCCGTTCTAGTGGCGGGCGGGCGCGTCAAGATGTTCGAATCGCGCCGGCCGGGCCGTGGGAGCGGCTTTGGCCGCGATCCTGGTCGATACCACCCATCGCGCCTGAAGGCGCTCCCACAGGTTAGTGATCGGTATGGTATTGCCGGTGGGAGCGGCTTTGGCCGCGATCCTGATCGATACTACCCATCGCGCCTGAAGGCGCTCCCACAGATTGGTGGCCGGATCGGTACTGGGGGTGGGAGCGGCTTCAGCCGCGACTGTGGTGCATCCCGGCGGCGGGGGCCTGGGCCGATGGCATTCGGTCCAACCGCCAAGCCGCCGAGGGCGCCAAGGGGCGGGTTGGATCGGAACGGTTTTCTTGGCGGTCTTGGCGCCTTGGCGGTTAGTTTGTCGGCCGTTTGCGGAAAGGCCGCTCCATCGCGCCTGAAGGCGCTCCCACAGGTTGGTGGCCAGGTCGGTACTGGTGGTGGGAGCGGCTTCAGCCGCGATCCTGGTCGATACCGCCCATCGCGCCTGAAGGCGCTCCCACGGTTGGGTGGCCACCCGCGCCGGATCCCTGGCGGCGCGATCTTCCTGGCGGCCCTGCTGGCCGCCGCCCCGGCGGCCGCCGACCGGATCAAGGACCTGGTCAGCATCGCCGGCGTGCGCAGCAATCAGCTGGTGGGTTACGGCCTGGTGGTGGGCCTCAACGGCACCGGCGACCAGACCACCCAGACCCCATTCACCGTGCAGAGTCTCAGGAGCATGCTCTCCCAGTTCGGGGTGCAGATCCCGCCC
>Ga0256830_1001420_pt1 | contig 17016 bp, 19 predicted proteins | sample 128326metaG_FD_190537 | JGI IMG/M metagenome (GOLD analysis project Ga0256830, IMG submission 190537) | Hydrothermal vent microbial communities from Lau Basin, Pacific Ocean - 128-326 | ecosystem: Environmental > Aquatic > Marine > Hydrothermal vents | place: Pacific Ocean: Lau Basin | collected... | reverse complement strand
ACCCCTCAAATTAATAAATAAATCAACAAACCGGTCTTGCTATGGACCAAGAGGACACAGGGGTATCTACCGGTCAGCGGCTTATTTATGCACGGTCATACATATCGAATGGATTTTTCGGGAGAGACAAAGCAGTAATCAGGATTCGGTTTTTCTATACCAGAACAGACACGCAGGTATCGCACCCTACAAGACTATAGATACCGTAGGGGGATACCTCCACTAAACATCCTCTACTTACTCTGGTTTGTATCTCATATTAGGTTCCGGGAGAATTCCCAGGCTATCCATAACCCGGTTTGTGTAATTAAAGTACCCGGCAAGTTGAGCTATATCCAGAATATCTTCGTCGGCAAAGCCGCTTGAACGTAAAAGCTCTATGTCTGCACTGCGCATATCTTTTGGCGTCAGTGTCATCTTAACGGCGAAATCAAGCAGTTTTTTTGTTGCATTATCAAGGTTGGACTGGCGGTAGTCATCCTGGATTCTTGAAACTTCAGCATCATCTTTAATCTCGTCACGGAGATCAGCCTCATGGCTTTCCATTCAATAAAAGCAGCCGTTTACTTTTGATACCACGGTGGCGATCAGCACTCTCTGGAGTTTGCTTAAACCTCCAGGGCTGTCCATCATATGCCTGTAGAGTTTTCGGCCTATCGCCATTGTCTCCGGGCGGAGGCTCTGGATTTTGACCAAATTTACCACCCGTCCCGCTTTGGCACGTGTTTCTTCATAGATATCCGCCAATAAACCCTCTGCATCCTCTTCCGCTACTGTGCGAATCCAACTCATCAGTAATTCCTCCTTTATTAAACTTATAATACCTGCACAGTTGTTATTATATTAGAATAATGATCTATAAGAAACCCTTCACAAAAGAGACAAAAAATAACAAATGCAAAAAATTCATCTATTACCTATTGATATTCAAAACAGGATAGCCGCAGGCGAAGTAGTGGAACGCCCGGCCTCTGTGGTCAAGGAATTGATCGAGAACTCTGCTGATGCGGCTTCTACGCAGATTCGTGTTGATCTTGTCGGGGCCGGAAAGAAAAAGGTGTCTGTCACCGACAACGGAGCAGGCATGAGCCCGGCTGATGCCCGGTTGGCTATTGAACGATTTACAACAAGCAAGCTTTCGGCCGACTCGGAGATTTTTAATATTAACACCTTTGGTTTCCGGGGTGAAGCCCTGGCAGCCATAGCCTCAATTTCTAAATTCAGGCTGGTAACATCACAGAGAGGTTCTGACACAGGTACCATGATCCGGGTATCGGGCGGCATGCTGGAACAGGAAAGGCCCGCAGCCCCAATAGACGGAACTTCTATTGAGGCTTTTGACCTGTTTTTCAATACACCGGCCAGACGGAAATTCATGAAGGCTGATTCAACCGAATTATGGCACTCGGTGGAAGCAGTCACCCAGCGCGCCCTGGCCAGTCCCGGTGTGGCCTTTGCCCTGAGCAACAACAACCGTATTATTCTTGATCTACCTCCTGTCCCGGATCTATCCCAGCGACTTGCCGATCTGTTTGGCAGGGAGTTTACCAAAGGGCTGAAATACATAGAAAACCATGCGGATCCCCATACCGGTGTTCGTGGTTTTATCTCGCTCCGTGAGCACCATGCCACCCGGCGCCGGCAATACCTGTTTGTAAATAACCGTCCTATCAGAAGCCCGGCTCTTTCACAGGTAATCTATCGTGCAACAGAGGGATACCTGCCCTCAGGCCGGCATCCAGTATTTATAGTTTTTATAGATATTCCCGGAGAAGCGGTTGATGTTAATGTGCATCCAGCCAAGCGGGAGGTCCGTTTCGCAAGAATGGACCCGCTACGACAGGCACTGGAACGTGCCCTTACTCCGCTTAAAAAACAGGTTGTTTATGGTGCAACAGAAACCATAAAAGCCGCTGTCCAAGATGAATCTCAGTATTTTCAACGCTTTTCTTCTCCTCCTTCTGCCGGAAATAATCCACTTCAGCCTTTTTTAGCGCTTGATGCCGGAGGCAAAAACCCGGACAAACACTCCGAAACCACTGTTCATTCTACCCTTAGCAGGCCCTACATAACTTTTGGAGATACTTTTTTCGCATTTCCGGATGGAACAGGCATTACCATGGTGGATCAGCACGCGGCTCATGAAAGAGTTCTTTTTGAAAAGTTCCTAGGCCGTTCAATTGCTCCGTCAGCCCTTCTTATTCCGCAGAAAATCGAGCTTTCCGCCGGAGAATACGAGGTTATGCAGGAACACTTGGATATCTTGTCCGGCCTTGGTATAGAGGCCGAGCCTTTTGGCGGCAACACCCTGCTTGTCCGTCAAGTTCCACTTGAACTAAAGGTCGGAGACCTGGAAACAGTAGTCAAGGATATTGCAGGCTTCCTGGTTGAAAGCGGAAGGGTTGAACCTGAGTTTTTAAGAAAAAAGCTGGCTGCTGTCATGGCCTGCCACGACGCTGTTCGTTCGGGCGATGGCTTGAAGGGCCAAGATATGGAAAACCTGCTCAAGTCACTTGATGAATGCGAAGAGCCGCAGGTCTGTCCGCACGGCCGACCTACCCGTATTCACCTGCCTAAAAAAGAACTCTTGAAAATGTTTAAAAGGACATAAGCTAACCATCTGATTTGAAAAGATTTTTTAGATTTAATAACAAAAAAGCAGTTGTCATAATCCTAGGGCCGACTGCTGTGGGTAAAACCTCCTTTTCACTGGATATGGCCAAGCTGATGCATAGCGAAATCATATGCGCAGACTCGATGCAGGTCTACCAGGGCATGGACATAGCAACAGCCAAGCCCACACCCAAGGAGAGGCAGAGCATAAAACATCACCTGTTGGATGTAATTTCTCCCAAAGAGCTCTTTAGTGCAAAAAAGTTTTTGGATTTGGCGATACCGGTTATTGAGAAGCTTCTGGCCCTCAACAGTCATCCGCTTGTTGTGGGGGGTACCGGCCTTTATATAAAAGCGCTGACAGAAGGACTCGTAGAAGCACCGGCCTGCGACCCGGAGATTCTAAAAGCCCTGGAAGTGGAGGCCGAACGCTTCGGAACAAAGAGGCTTCACTCAAGGCTCAACCGGGTGGACCCACGCTCTGCGGCTGAAATAGGTCAGGCCGATTGCAGACGCCTGGTTCGCGCTCTTGCAGTTTATATCCAGGAAGGTGCCCCCTTAAGTGAACTTCGTGCTGAAAAAACAACCAGGCCTCCGTATCGTTTTATAAAAATAGGCCTTACGCGTAAGAGGCAGGAACTTTATGATAGAATCGACCGGCGTGTGGATGACATGATTAAAAATGGGCTCCTGGAAGAAACCAAAAGGCTTCTTGATCTTAAACCCTCGCGCTCGGCACTACAGGCACTTGGATACAAAGAGATGGCCGGATATCTCAGTGGACATTCATCACTGGAGGATGCGGTAAGGATGATAAAACAGAGAACCAGGCGATTCTGCAAGAGGCAGCAGACATGGTTCAGAAAGGATTCGGAAATCCAGTGGGTGGATATAACAGGGCTTGAGCGCCCCTCGGAAATAATGGAGATGGCGATCAAAAGCTTGAAATGTCTTGATATAATCAGATATCGTAATAACTTGACTATAGCCTCTAAATAAATAAAATCAAGTAAAAAGGAGGGATGGCCTATGGGCAGCAGCAACAATCCAAGCCTTCAGGACGCATTTCTCAACCAGCTTCGTAAAGAGAAAGTACCACTGATTATATTCCTTATGAACGGTGTACGCCTTAAGGGGACGATCAAATCTTTTGACAACTTCGTCGTGTTGCTCAAAGATACCAGCCAGCAACTGATCTACAAGCACGCTATTTCCACAATTGTTCCAGATCGTGACATCAAGCTGAACTCCTTAGATTCGAGTGACGCATAAAAATCCTGTTCCTACCGTTGATATCATAATTGAGCAGGAGGATGGTTGTATTTTATTGATTCGCCGGAAAAACCCGCCTTATGGGTGGGCTCTTCCAGGCGGGTTCGTGGATTACGGCGAAACTCTTGAAGAAGCAGCTATACGGGAAGCCCGCGAAGAAACCGGGCTTGATGTGACTCTCACCCGCCAGTTTCACGCGTATTCCGACCCCTCCAGAGATAAACGCATGCATACAATAAGCATGGTGTTTATAGCAAAGGCTGCAGGCACGCCTATGGCCGGTGATGACGCTGCTGATGTAAGCGCCTTTGATCGTACATCATTGCCGGAGAATATAGTCTTTGATCACAGCCTGATTCTTAAGGATTATTTCGATAAACGTTATTAAAAAGTTATTAAAGAAGCATTAACCGCTAAGAGCAAAGCTCTATACTTAATCACCAGGCTCTTTCAGCCTTTTCCCCTCTCTTTCTTCCCCCGGCTTTCTTAAGAAGATCGTTTAAGGTATACTGGAATTAACTTCTCAAAACTTAAAACCGGTTAAAAAGGAGGTTTTGTCATGGCGTTGTTCGATGTTGTTAGAAAGGCTATGCTGGTCGGCTTCGGAGTTCAGGAAAAGGTGAACGAGTTTATCAACGAACTCGTGACAAAAGGAGAACTGAACAAGTCCGAGGGAGCAAAGCTTGTAAAGGAATGGAGCGAAAAGGCTGAAAAAACAACAGAAGAGATTAATAAAACCATAAATGAGATGGTTGGCGGCGCGGTAAAAAAACTCAACCTGGCCTCAAAGGCCGACCTGGAAAAGCTTAGCAAAACAGTTCAGACCCTCTCGACAAAAGTGCAGAAGCTGGAAGCCTCAGGCAAAGACGAGAGCAAATCCGAAGCCTCTGAACCATCAAGTCAGTAACTTTTACAGACTTAATATCTATGGAGAGAATTAACACAAAAGCGTCAAAAGGATCTGTGCGTAGTTCTGCCGGAGTATGAGTTTCTTTCAATTCAGGCGGTCTTACCGCAGTGCCCGCAGGCTGCGCCAGATAGTCAGTGTTTTCATCAAACATGGTTTCGGTCGCGTGGTGGAACAGCTGACTCTTCAAAAATACATTCCTTTTAGGAAGCGCATAGAGTCATTCGGCATGTGGAAGCCCGACCGCCACCTGACCGATGCCGAACGACTCAGAATGGCATTTGAAGAGCTGGGTCCAAGTTTCATCAAGCTGGCACAACTGCTGTCTTCAAGGCCGGACCTGATTACAGACACCTACGCCAACGAGTTGAGAAAACTCCAGGACAAGGTTCCGCCTTTTGCCGCAGAAGAAGCAAAAAGAATCATCGAAGACGAGATAAAGATGCCTCTACGGGATATTTTTCTCGAGTTCGATGATCTGCCGATCGCAGCAGCCTCCATAGCTCAGGTACATCGTGCGGTATTGTTGGACGGAAGCGAAGTGGTTGCCAAGATACAACGTCCGGAAATTCAACAAACAATCGAGACGGATGTCCATCTTTTTAGAACCATAGCAAAGCTCATGGCCCGCTATATTCCTGAAGCCCGTTTCTTTAATCCCGAGGGTATTGTCAACGAATTTGCCCGCACCGTTAGAAAAGAGACGGATTTCATCGAGGAAGGCAGAAACGCATGCCGGTTAAGACGAAATTTTACAGATAATACAAACATACATATCCCAAAGATATATGCGGAATTCATGACGGAAAAAGTGATCGTCATGGAATATATCAACGGAGTCCGCATTGACGACCTGGATGCGATAGATGCCATGGGAATTGATAGGCGTGAACTGGCTCAAATCGGAATTAGCGCCTACTTCAAGCAGATCATGGAGGATGGTTTTTTTCATGCAGATCCGCATCCAGGCAATATATTTGCGATGTCGGACGGCACTGTGGCTTTCCTGGATTTCGGCCAGATGGGATACGTAAGCGAACTACTGCGGGAAAATATCGCAAATCTGCTTATGGCCTTGGTGAAAAAAGACTTCGATGGAATAATTGACGAATACATCGAGATGAGGATTGTGCCTGAAGATGTTGATAAAGACCAGTTCCGGCGCGAATTCCGAACTGACCTGCAGGAGTTTATGGAGCCTCTTTATGGGCTGACACTCAAGGAGATAAACTTCGCTTCTTATTTTAACGCCCTCACCGAGCTTGCCATAAGGCATCACCTGAAGCTTCCAACAGATCTTCTACTGGTGAACAAAACCATGCTTGTGCTCGAAAACATTGGAAGCCGTCTGGACCCCAATTTCGATTTTATCTCAGCTGCCGAGCCTTTTGCGGCCAAGGTTATGCGCGGCCGCCTGGATCCCTCACGGATGTACCGTAAGAGCAAAAAAACCATTACCGACCTTGGGGAGTTTGCATTTTTATTTCCTGTACAGATACGCCAGCTTGTTCATAAAATGCTCCGTGATAAATTTCATGTAAGAATGCACCATGAAGGCCTCGACCACCTTATCAGGGACTTTGACCGCTCAAGCAACCGGATTGCCTTCAGTCTTATAGTCAGCGCACTTTTACTTAGCTCCGCTATTATGCATGCAACAGATGTAGGCCCCAAGGTGTACGGTCTTTCAATACTTGGCATATCATCATTTGTAATAGCCTTTCTAATGGGCATCTGGCTTCTTATATCGATTATCAGGTCAGGCAGGCTATAGGCTTTAACAACTTAATTTTACTGGTATTCAAGCGGCCTGATCTGCCGGGAAGGGGTTTAAAACCGTTCTAGACTATTATCATGCTTTCGCTTGACAGCCGAAGCGGCCTGAACGTATGCTGAATGAATGGTAAAAAGTTTTACTGCTGCAATAATTCTTCTGTTTGTTACATGTCTGCCTGTTTACGCCCAAAGCTCTATTCTGCTTAGTCAACGGACCGAAAACGGTGAAATCTTTGTAAGCGCCAGGCTTCACGGACTGCCCGACACCTTTATCCAGGAGGTTCAAAATGGCATAAAGAAGGAGATTGAGTATAATGTAGAACTTATGCGGACCTGGAAAAGCTGGCTGGACGAGTACGTAGAAGGCAAAACTGTTATCCGAACCATAAAATATGACGTAATAAAAAAACAATATCACCTTACATCGCTAGAGGGGCGATACATCTACGAAAAGACTGTAAAAAACCTTGAAGATGCATTAGACTGGCTCACAAAACTAACAGATATTCGCCTCGTACGAATAGACGGCCTGCAACAGGGCAGATATTACGTTCGAGTAAGAATGGAATCTCGTAGAATCAAACTGCCTCCACTGTTCAAAGTACTCCTGTTTTTCGTCCCGGAAGTTGAGTTTTCCTCCAGCAAAAGCAGCCCTGTGTTTTTGTTGAACAAATGAGCAGATCACGTATTGTCGCCATAACCCTGGCATCCCTGGTACTGGTTGCAGTTGTTACGGCACTCGAGTTGGAATTCCTAGGCACAGGCCTGCCCCTGTTGGGAAGACTGGGAATATTTGTCTTCATAAATCTATCGGTTCTCGCACTTCTTATTCTTGTATTTTTCGTAGGCCGTACCTTGATAAAGCTTTATCTTGAACGGAAGAAGGGAGTGTCAGGACATAGATTCCAGACCAAGCTTGTAACTATTTTTGTGCTTCTTGTCTCGATTCCAGGCATTGTGCTTTTTGTACTTACAAGCAGAATAGTAACCGGAACCATTGAGCGTCTATTTACTATTCAAAGTCAGGCTCCACTTGAAAGCTCCGTAGAAATAGCTGCTGAAATTTACGAAAAAGAGAAAGCGCGCGTGCTTAAACTGGCACTTAAACTGGCTAAGCAAAAAAATAGGATTAAGCAGGCATTTGATGAAGACCTGACCGTAACAATCCTAAAAAGTGATTCATACACGGAAAACTCTGAGCTTATAAAAAATGCATTTGCTGGAAAACCAGATACCGACATCATAGCCGAAAATAAAGAAGAGATCGTAAGAGCGGCCGCACCTGTTTTTAAAGAAGATAGAGTCACGCAGATCGTTGTTGTCGAATCAAGGCTTTCCTCCGCTCTTGTGGAAAACATGCGGATGGTGCGTACTGCATTTGAAGAGTACAAAAGTCTTGAGTCGATCAAAACTCCGCTTAAAACAGTATACTTCCTGGCCCTGGCACTTGTTACTATGTTTGTTATTTTCATAGTTCTATGGACAGCCCTCAATGTGGCCAAAGGAATTACCGGCCCCATCCAGGCACTTGCAGAAGCAACACGCCGGGTTGCCGAGGGACGCTTTGACACTGAAATCCCTGTCACCAGCAATGATGAAATAGGCACCTTGACTCAGGCCTTCAACCAGATGGTAAACGAGCTTAAAATAGGCAGGCAGCGCCTTAAAAGCGCTTATGCGGATGTGGACAGTAAACGGCTTATTCTGGAAGGCATAATGAGCAATATCGCCACCGGCGTCATATGCCTTGACAATGCCGGAAATGTTCTCACAATTAACGATGCCGCCTGCAATATCCTGGGCATCCCGCAACAGGATCCGTCAAACCTTACATCCCGTGATCTCCTGGAACATATAGAATCTGAAGAGCTAAGAGAGATACTTAGAAATCTGCGGAAAAGGGAGTTTAGCGGAAAAAGCTGGCAACTAAAGGCAACAATCAAGGGAGAATCTGCAATTCTCAGGCTTTTCCTGGCAAACCTGAAGGATACCGAAGGAAATCCCACAGGCGTTCTTGTAGTTTTTGACGACCTGACCGAGGTGGTAAAGGCTCAAAGAGCATATGCATGGCAGGAAGTGGCACGCCGCATGACCCATGAAATTAAAAACCCTTTAACTCCAATAAAACTTTCAGCAGAGCGGCTTTTGAAAAAACATCGAGAAGGGGCAGCCGACCTGGACAATGTAATTGAGGCATCCCTGCTAACAATTACAAACGAAGTTGAGGCACTTAGAAGCATGGTGAACGAATTTTCGCGATTTGGAAAAATGCCGGATCTGAAGATCGGCTCCGTACATATCCGGGAGGTGATCGACGAGGTGTCCAATCTATACCAGGGCTACAAGGATCTTTCTGTTATCACATTGGTGGAAAACGGTATACCGCCTGTCCGGATCGATCGTGAGCAGATCAAGCGTGCGCTTATCAACCTTCTTGATAATGCAGTTGAGGCGGTGGAGCGTAACGGCAAAATTTGGTTAAATGCACACTATGATCATGAAAATAAGACACTGCGCCTTATAGTTGCTGATAACGGTTCAGGCATCAGGCCTGAAGACCGCGACCGGCTTTTTCTGCCACATTTCTCCACTAAAAAATCCGGAACAGGCCTTGGCCTGGCCATAGTAAATAAAATTGTCTCAGACCACCACGGTGTTATACATGTAGAGGACAACACGCCAGCCGGCATACGCTTTGTGCTTGAGCTGCCTGCCATTCAGAATGTATGATTGGTTTTAGGCACTTTATTATTTTTATCGATTTGATCGGTCTTATTGGTTTTATAATAATCGCTAGCCAGAGGATGGCAAATAGGATTTTATGTGCTGAGTAAACCTGGTAACACTTTATGAAAGAACATATATTGGTCATTGATGACGAAGCTGGCATCCGTGAAAGTCTCACAGGCATTCTTGAAGATGAGGGTTTTGAAACCTCAACAGCCGCTTCAGGAGAGGAAGCCCTCAAGTCTTTTTCAAGCCAGACACCGGATCTTGTGATGCTCGACGTCTGGCTTCCAGGCATGGACGGACTTGAAACCCTAAGAAAAATCCGGGAAATATCTGATGTCCCTGTCATCATGATTTCGGGCCACGGTAATATTGACTTGGCGGTGAAAGCTTGCCATGGAGGCGCCTACGATTTCATGGAAAAGCCTCTTTCGCTGGAGAACGTACTGCTGCGAGTCAGGATGACTCTTGAACAGGTTCGTCTCCGCGAAGAAAATATCCATCTGAAATCCGTCTACGGCAAAAGCAGCGAGATGGTTGGAAAGAGCCGGATAATGGAGCAGCTACGAACACTGATAGACTCCGCAGCTCCTTCAAACGGGCGTGTCCTCATACTGGGAGAATCAGGCTCCGGCAAGGAGCTTGTTGCACGCCTGCTCCACAGTGGAAGTCCCAGGGCCGAAAACCCTTTCATAGAAGTTAACTGTGCAGCAATTCCACAGGAACTAATAGAGTCAGAGCTGTTCGGCCATGAAAAAGGCTCATTTACAGGAGCCCTGGAGAGGAAACGGGGCAAGTTCGAACTTGCTGACAAGGGGACCCTTTTTCTGGATGAGATAGGAGATATGAGCCTTACTACCCAAGCCAAGGTTCTCCGTGTGATCGAAACTCAGCAGTTCCAGAGAGTAGGCGGCAGCAAAACCATCAAGGTCGATGTACGGATAGTCTCAGCCACAAACAAAGACCTGGAACTGGAAATACAGAAGGCCGCTTTTCGTGAAGACCTCTACTACCGCCTGAACGTAATTCCCATTCATGTACCGCCTTTGAGGTATCGAAAAGACGATATACCGCTTTTGGCAGAGTATTTTCTTAAAATACTCGGAAGCCAGTACGGCAGAAAGCCAAAGAAACTTTCCTCTTCAGCAATAGAAGCTCTGACCTCATACAATTGGCCCGGCAATATACGGGAGTTCAAAAACGTCATGGAGCGCATCATGATCCTAAATACCAAAGAAGTGCTTGAGGCAGCGGATATTCAGCTTGTCACAGGCACACAAAACAATAAAAGCGATTATTTTGCCATGAGTACTTTAAAAGAGGCCCGCGCAGCATTTGAGACCGATTTTATCAGTGCACGGCTCAAGGAAAACTCGTGGAATATATCGCGCACAGCCGATGAGCTGGGAATAGAGCGTTCTAACCTCCATAGAAAGCTTAAGGCCCTGGGCATTAGTGTACCATGATAACGGCGCTGTCTGGCTCTCAGGTCTTTTGCATTGCCGAAATCTTTTGCGTTGCCGAAACAAAGTGCTCCATTAAAGCCCCCCTGAGAAGGCATACATCGACAGACTTAAGGCTCCCTCCGGGGTGATCCTTTAAGTACGAAATTATGCTCGAAACGATAATCTTTGCACACCGGTCATGCGGAAACCCAAATATTCCGGCGCTTACAGCCGGCAACGATATGGTTTCAAGGTTCCGCTCTTCGGCAAGGGCCAGGCTGCTTAGTATCGCATTTTCGAGTTTTCTATCTTCGTCTCCCTCTCCCCAACGCGGTCCAACGGTATGTATAACCCATCTAGCCTTCAGACTGCCACCTGTTGTTATAACAGCCGTTCCAACCGGTGTAAAACCTATTCTATCGCTTTCGTCCTGAATTATGGCTCCGCCTTTGCGCACAATAGCCCCGGCAACACCGCCTCCATGCTGAAGGTGGCAGTTTGCTGCGTTAACTATGGCATCCACGTTCTGCTGAGTCAAGTCGCCTTGTATGATACGAAGTTTTTTACTGCCGATCTGGATCTCGGCATGAATTTTTTCCATGAAAAACACCTCCGAAGTTCTCTAGGATGTTTGTGACTTACTAGTATAATAGCTATAGAAAATGTGAATTGCCAAAAATTAAAAACACCTGTCACGGGTAATCGGATTAATATATCAGGTGGGCAGTCGATTCTTTTTTATTGTTTGTTATTCCAATCTACTCAGATTCACTCAAGGACCAGGAAAGAAACTATAAAAAGATTTATACTGTTGACCGGACGCTGGTTATGAGAAACAGCCTTGTGTGGGACGGTTCCTATTCAAGGGCTCTTGAAAGTATGGTTTTTATTCATCTTTATCAAAGATGGAAAAGAGTGCACTATTACCTTACAAGGGAAAAAAGGCAAGAGGTGGATTTTATTGTTGTTGACAGCGCTGGTCATCCGTCGATGACAGTACAGGTGTCAATGGATATAACGCAGCAGGAAACCATGAAACGCGAATTGGAGCCGATTATTACAACTGCCAAATATTTCGGCATTAGAGAAAACATAATCGTAACATACAACCAGGAGATGAGTTTTCTTGAAGAAGGGATATCAGTAAAAGCGGTTTCTGCCTGGAAATGCTTGCTGAATTGATTGTAATTCAGGTTGTCAGATTCACGGTTGAATGCCTTGTGTTTTTCTCGGATAGAGCGCCAGGTATTTGATGCAATGAGTATTTTCGCAAAAACACAAAGGGAAATATGGGATACGATATAAAACGAGGATGTTCAATGATTTCTCAGCGTGCTTGGCAGGAGCAGTAATCATTTTAATAGGATAAGATGTCAATTGAAAATATAAAAAAGGCTATCTCACCTGTCTTTGAAAGGGACGGCAGGGTACTGTTTGCATATCTCTTTGGTTCAGTGGCTAAAGGCGAAGCTGCATTTTTAAGCGACATAGATGTTGCTGTTTATCTTAACGAAGTCGATCCAGGAACCTTTTTTGATATTAAACTTTCCCTGCATGCTGATCTATGCAGGAATTTAAAAAGGAACGACGTGGATTTGGTTGTCTTAAATACTGCTGCAAACCATATGCTGATTGAGGATATAATCAGGCATGGTGTTGTAATATACGATCATGATAAGGAGACGAGGGAGGATTACGAAGTCATGGCGCTTCATCAGGCCATAGATTTCAAAACTCAAAGACTTGCGGTTATGGGTGTCTGATGGAACGGATTTTACAGAAAATAGGAAGAATCAGGGAACATGTTAATCTGATTAATTCCATAAAGGATGACTGCCTGGCACGTTTTTCGAACGATCCATTGTATCGTGGGGCATTGCTGCACTATCTTTATCTATTGGCTGATTCAAGTATAACACTTGCAGAATTGGTCATAAAACACAAGAAACTCAGGCTTCCACAAACATACTATGAAGCCATCGACATCCTTGGAGAAAACGGAATTTTAGAGCCGGAGTTTGCCTTCTCATTCGCCAAAATAGCTGGTTTCAGAAATTTTCTGGCTCATGATTACGAGAAAATAGCAGAGTCAGCCATCTGTAAAGATGTGTTATCGAAGTTAGAAGATGTGGAAGAATTTCTGAGGCAGGTCGAAGGTTCTTTGACCTGAACACGTTATTCACAGTAGTTCAACTTATTATGCAGGAGCCCTCGTAAAGCAGTAATACCGTGCTGTGCACTGGAATAGAGGCGGCCTCTTTACCTTTCCTGTTTTTAAGGAGGCAGAAATAAATGAATGGATTTATTTTTTAAAGAATGAAGAGATAAAAGACGAATTCAAGGCTAAAGGTCTCAAGCAGGCAAAAGAACAGCTCGATATTATGAAATTGCCTGAAGATGAACGAAAAGCCTTTGACCGGTATGTTGACGACCTTCATTATCAGGCCAGCATGGTTGAGTCATCATATGGTGTCGGCAGGTTGGAAGGGATAAAGAAAGGAGTTAAGAAGGTAGCCTTGAACCTACTGGACGTCATAGATGATGCCACTATTGCAAAAAAACAGGGTTTTCTTTGGAAGAGGTCCAAAGGCTGAGAATGGAACGAGACGAGCACAGATAGCATTATTTTTGTATGACGGGTAGGAAAAGATGAAATTTGTCAACAATAAAAATTTGACTTCCTTTTCTTCACACGATACGATGAGCTAAACTGATTAATGAATTTTGCACAGTATGCAACAACGCATGTTTCACAATAAGTTAAGTTAGGCAACAACATCCCGAAAAACCCCGGAAAATTCTTTCTCCTAAAAAGCGCGACTAAGGAGGTCACAAATGATTACAGCAATAAAAATGGAGGTCAAGCCAGAGGAGATAATCGAGGCTGTAAAGAGCATGAAGAAAAAGGAAAAGGAGGAGTTTCTGGAAGACCTCATTGCCTCTACCGCTCCAGAGTATCTTGCTAGTATCAGGGAGGCAAGGTCCGACTACAAAGCTGGACGTGTTAAGACTCATGAAGATGTCTTTGGAAAATGAGATACCGACTTGTTTATACCAATAGGGCGATCAAGGATGTCCAGAAGCTTGAACAAAAGATTAAAAAGAGGATTGGTTAAACCCTCCTTCGGTACGAGGAAGACCCTTTGATTCATGCTAAAAGACTCACAAGTTCCAACATAGGCAGTTATCGATTCAGGATCGGTGATTACAGGGTTATCTTTGATCTGGAAGGCGATGATATCGTGATTCTGAGGGTGGGGCACAGGCGGGATATTTATAGGGGATAAAAATGGAAAGTGTCCCCCTTTTCCCAAATCACGTTGAATTTTTTTAGCTTTGAATGTCATTTTTGCGGGATCTATAGGGTTGCCCTCAAATTAATAAATAAGAGATAAATTTCCATGATTATTTTTCATGTCAGTTGTTCACCGGTTGCAAGTTGCCAGGGTCGTTATTTGTTAATTTGAGGGCTGACCCTATTCCTACTAAAAGAAAAACTTTACCAAAAAAAAATTTACTTGACAGGAGACTATAGGATGTCCCCGAGAATCCTTAATTCTGAACTTATAGCCCAATACATGATTAATAAAAAATTATTAAAGCATCGTGGACTCAGGAATGTATCCTACTTAGCATTGGGGAATGCCGTCTCTCAAATTATTTCTTTAATTGGGGCCTTCTATATTCCTCGCATTCTGGGAACCGAAAAATATGGACAACTTAATATCGTAACATCATACGTCAGTCTCTTTACTATATTTACATTCTCCGGATTGAACAAAGTATTGCTAAGAGAATGCTCCCGCAACCTGGAAAAGGTAAAAGATATAATTGAAGGTGCAATCGGACTTAAAAACTTATTTGCACTTTTTGCAGGAGTAATTTCTGTAATCATTGTATTATTTATTAATTACGAGCAAGGAACCAAAATGTATATATACATTTATAGCCTCTCTTTACTTATGCAGGGATTATCCAGCACGATCGATATTGTCTACCAGGCTTTTGAGGAAATGAAATACATAGCCTATATGACTATTGGCAGAGTGTGCACATCGGTACCATTATCCATTATTGCCGTTACTCTTGGCCATGGCGTTTTGACGCTTATCCTAATACAAATTGGTACATCAATCGTTTTCTTGTTAATTAACTATAAAATTTCACGTAAAGTTGTTGATCTTAACTTTTTTAGAAGAATAATATTTCAGGGGAAAATACTTAAACAGGGATTTAATTTTAGTTTACTGGAATTCTTAAATGCGCTTAGCGGTAAAATTGATATATTTATGTTATCGATTTTAACCACTCCATCCAATGTGGGGCTTTATGCGCTTGCCTACAGGATAATTGAAAAAGGCTTGCTTCTGAGATCTTCGATTAGCCAGAGCCTGTTTCCGTATTATGCGAAACGATATAATAAAGGGCCCATGCAAATAAGGACGTTAATTGAACATACGAGCTTGGTGTTAATTCCGGCGGTAATTATAGCTAGTATTATTCTTCTTACATCGGAGCAGGTTATTACTTTTGTAGTTGGAAATGAATTTCTAGCAAGTGCCAGTCTTTTAAATGTATTGGCTTTTTATCTGATACTGGATTATTCAATAATCCCCTGGGGGCTTTCCATACAAACTACCAATAATGAAAAAATAGCGCTTCAGGTGGGATTTTTAAGAGCCTCCCTTAAAATTACTTTAATTTTATACCTTTTCAGCATATTCGGATTAATAGGTGTTGCTTATGCAACGATTTTAACTTTTATAGTGGGTAATGTCTTTTTAATAACTTATGGAAGTATAAAACTCAAGCGTCAAAATTTAATTACTTAAGATTTGCATAATAATATCAGAAGCAATTATAATAATTGTATTAACAATAAAGATTATAGTTGGTGTATCTAACGTTGGGAATCGTTTTAATAATTGAGAGTATTTACAAATGATGAATCGAAAAGATCCAATTGTAGTATTAGGAATGCATAGGTCAGGAACAACTTTGTTGGCTGAAATTTTAGCAGAACTCGGTGTCTTTATGGGGCATAAGCTTGAGGCTCACTTTGAGTCTTTATTTTTTAAGAAATTAAATGTTCTTATTTTGGAAAGAGCTCATGCCAACTGGGATGTTCCATTAGGACTTAATTATGTAATGACTGAGCCCGAAACCAAGAAAAATATCGAAATAGTTATAAGAGAAAAAATTAATAGTAGCAGATTTGTTTTTGAATATACTGGTATTAGGAGACATAATCTATTTCTTAAAGACGATAATTATTTATGGGGATGGAAAGAACCACGAACGACTATAACCTTTCCGCTATATGATAAAATATTTCCAGATGCGCGATATATATTTTTATTTAGAAATGGTGTTGATGTAGCTAAAAGTTTGGTGGCACGAGAAATGACGCGTAAGGGCAATTTAAAAAACGATATCTATTCAGTAAGATGTACAAGTTATGAGGGAGCATTTAATTTATGGGAAGAATATAATTCATTTTTCTTTAAACATTATGATGAAAGTATACCAATGCTCAGCATCTCTTATGAACGTTTGTTAAGTGATCCTCATACTGAGATAAATAATATTTTTAAGTTTATTGGTTTAACAACTGGAAAAGAAAATATTGAAAACATATGCAGAAAAATAAATCACAGCCGTAAATATAGCTTTATTGATGACCCCCAATTATTAGACTTCTATGAAAAAGTACGTACTACTCCATTGATGAAAAAGCTTGGTTATGATAAAATAATTGAAGATTAATTGTTTGGAAAGTTTTACAGGCAACTAAGTCATATAATGATGTATAAATTTTTATAATTTTTAATTTTACCTTACAGTTGCATAAAAAACTGGGCTGAACAACGGAATATGCTTCTATACATAGTCGCCCCTGAAAAACTAGACAAACCCTTGTTTTTATTGGTAAAAGTTGCCATGTTCATGGTATAATAAACATCAGAAATAGTTAAAAATCTTACGAAAGCTGGTGATTTATGCGACCTAAAAAGCTAAGTGGAGACCAAGGTAATCTCTTCCGTGCCCGTCTGGATCAGATCCTGGATAGGAGGCATTGTCTTTTCGTTGTTTCACATAAAGTGAACTGGACGTTTTATGAAGAGGCGTTTGGGTCATTTTATGTATCTGACAAAGGCCGTCCTGGTTTGCCGATCCGTTTGTTGGTAGGGCTTCATTATCTGAAGCACATGTTCAACGAAAGCGACGAGTCTGTTGTGGCTCGTTTTGTCGAGAATCCGTATTGGCAATATT
>Ga0256830_1001419_pt1 | contig 17023 bp, 15 predicted proteins | sample 128326metaG_FD_190537 | JGI IMG/M metagenome (GOLD analysis project Ga0256830, IMG submission 190537) | Hydrothermal vent microbial communities from Lau Basin, Pacific Ocean - 128-326 | ecosystem: Environmental > Aquatic > Marine > Hydrothermal vents | place: Pacific Ocean: Lau Basin | collected... | reverse complement strand
TCTTGGCCTCGAAGGCCCCCTTCGGCCACGCGGCCAGCACCATGCCCGGCGTCAGCAGGCCGGCGCCCACGGCGACCGCAACGGTGCCCGTCGCCAGGCTCCCCTTCAGAAATGTTCTGCGTTGCATCAGATTCTCCTCATGTGACTGTGAATAGCCTTACGCCGGGGTCATCGCAATTCCCGGGCCAGCTCCCTGGCACGCAAAAACAGGCACTTGCCGACCGGAATGCGGCTTCGTCGTGCAATTTGCACGATGGGGATTGCAAATCGGCGAAGGGGCTCAGGCGCCGTCGGCGGGCGCGTCGTCCTCGCGGCGCCAGGCCTGCAGCTTGCGCCACAGGGTGGACTTGTTGATCCCCAGCGCCGTGGCGGTCTTCTCGCGGTTGCCGTTGAACTGCGCCAGCAGCCTGAGGATATAGCGCTTCTCCAGCTCGGCCAGCGTCGGCGTGTCCTCGGTGATGTCGCCGCTGGCACGCACCGGCCCCGTACCCAGTTCCTCGACGTGCAACAGCGGGCCGTCGGCCAGCGCGATCTGGCGCTCCACCAGGTTGCGCAGCTCGCGCACGTTGCCGGGCCAGTTGTGGCCCATGAGACGGCGCATGGACTCGGCATCGAAGCCTTCCACCTCGCGGTGATACTGGGCGGCGAAGTGGGCGACGAAGTGATTCACCAGCATGGGAATGTCCTCGCTGCGCTGGCGCAGGGGCGGCATGGTGAAGCGCACCACGTTGAGGCGGTGGTAGAGGTCCTCGCGGAATTCGCCCTCGGCGACCATCTGCGCCAGGTCCTGGTTGGTGGCAACGATGAAGCGCACGTCGATGTCCACCGGTTGCACGCCGCCCACCGGGGTCACCTGCTGTTCCTGTACCACGCGCAGCAGCTTGATCTGCATGGCATCGGAGATGTTGCCGATCTCGTCGAGGAACACCGTGCCGCCGCTGGCGGACTCCAGCAGTCCCTTGCGGCTCTGCGTGGCGCCGGTAAAGGCGCCCTTTTCATGGCCGAAGAGCTCACTCTCCAGCAGGGTGTCGGTGAGCGCGCCGCAGTCGATGACGACGAAGGGGCGCTCGGCGAAGTGGCTGTGCTGGTGAATGGCGCGCGCCGCGAGCTCCTTGCCGGTGCCCGACTCCCCCTCGATGATGACGTTGCAACGGATGTCGGCGATCTTGTCGATAATGCTGTAGATCTCCTGCATCACCGGCGCGCGGCCGAGGAGTTCCTCGAAGCGTGACTCGGTGCGCAACTGGCGGCGCAGCAGGCGGTTCTCCGCCAGCAGGGCGGAGTGGGACAGGGTCCGCTCCACCAGTACGCGCATCTCGTCCATGTCGAAGGGCTTCTTGATGAAGTCCGTGGCGCCAAGGCGCAGCGCCTCGATGGCGCTCTCCACGTCGGCGTAACCGGTGACGATGACGAAGGGCACCTCGGCGTCGATCTCGCGCACGCGGGCAAGCAATTCGGTGCCGCTCATGCCGGGCATGCGCAGGTCCGAAATGATCATCGCCGCCCCCCTTTTTCCAAAGGCGGCCAGCGCCTCGGCGGGATCGCGAAACACCTCGCAGTGATACTTGGCATCCTCGCTGAAGCGATGCATGAGTTCCCCGGCACGGGGGTCGTCATCAACGAAGAGTATGGTTGGTGTCGTCATGGTTTGCTTTCATCCTGTCGTCAGGGGCGCGCAGGGGCAGCGTGATGGTCGCCGTACAACCCTGGTCGGGGTTGTTGGCGATCTCCAGGCTGCCGCCATGATGCTCGACGATGCCGAGGCTGATGGACAGGCCGAGCCCCGTGCCCTCGCCTTCCTCGCGCGTGCTGAAGAAGGGATCGAAGACCTTGTCGAGCACCGCGCCGTCGATGCCGCTGCCCTCGTCTCGTACCGAGACGATGCAAGTATCGTGCTCGGTACGCACGCTAATGGATACCTGGCCGTCGGCTTCACTGGCATGGATTGCATTCAGCAGAAGGTTGACCAGCGCCTGCTGCAACTGGCCCCGATCGCCTTCGAGCATTTCCCCGGGGTCACATTTATCGATGATGCGCAGGCTGAGGGATTTATTCCGCGCCGCCTGTTCCACCAGGCGCACGGTGGCGGCGATCCAGGCGCTGATCTCGAAGGGCGCATAGCGCGGTTCCATCTGGCGGGCGAAGTTGAGGATGCCCTCGATGATCTGCGAGGCGCGCAGGGCCTCGTCGCGCGCGGCGTCGAGATCGGCGCGCAGCCGTCCGGCGTCCGCGGGGGCCTCGCGCCGCGCCAGCTTGAGGTAGGAAAGGATGTTGTTGAGCGGGTTGTTGAGCTCGTGGCCGATCCCGGCGGCCATCTCGCCCACGCTCGCCAGCTTGGCGCTGCGCAGCATGAGGCGTTGCGCGCGGTCGCGCTCTGCTTCCGTTTGCGAGAGCGTCTCGGCCATGTAGTTGAAGGCTTCGGCAATGGCGCGCACCTCGTCCACCGCGGTGTCGATGGCCACGGGTTCGGAACGGCCCTCGTCGGCGAAACCCTTCAGCCGGGTGGCGAGGCGCGTCAGCGGGCGGGAAACCTGGCGCACGCCGATGCCGCCGACGAGCAGGGTGAGAAACAGCGCGAGTCCGCCAAGGGCGGCGATGACGCGCCGCATGCGGCCGAAGGGGGCGCTCAGCTCGGCGGCGTCGATACGCGCCATGATCACCCAGTTGATCAACTGGTCGTTGTAGGGAAAGAAGCTCTCGTAGTAGAGCCGCTGGGCGCCGCCACGCAGGTCGAAGGCGCCGTCGGACTGTCGTTCCACGCGCGCGAGCAGCGCCTCGCTGATGTCCGGGTCGAGGTGGACCGTTTCCTCGCGCGGCTGCACCAGGCGCAGGGGCCGTTCGTCATCGAACAGCAGCAGGCCGTTGCGGCGCGCATCGTCGGGATTGAGTTCCACCAGCGAAAGCCGCGCGCCATGCAGGCGATTGGCCTGCTCGAGGAGGCTGTCGACTTCCTCGTTGAGAAGGCTGACGGTCACCGCCCCCACCAGGCGTCCACGGTAGTACAGGGGCATCACATAGTCCTGCTTGGGCAGGCCGTGGAGATCCGCCGCAAGGAGATCGTGGTGGGGCAGGTGCAGCAGGCTGACACTCTCTCTGGGAAGCCCATCGAGCAGGCGCATGAAAGCGGGATCCTGCAACTCCGGCTCGACGAGGCGGAAGCCCTCGATGCCTTCGTAGATGGGCGGGCTGCGTCGGCGGTGGCTGACCTTGACCACGCTGTTGCCCTGGTAGTCGAGCACGCGAATGACGAACACCGGCGGCAGGATGGTCTGGAAGCCTTCGAGGAAACGATTGACGCGCGTGCGCCGGATGTTGAGTTCACGGTGGGCGCGCCCCTGGCGGCGGGACCAGAGCACCGGCAGGATATCGTCGATGGCCGGCGAACGCGCCAGGCCGGCGACGAAGTCGCTTTCGCTGCGCAGGCGGCGGCGGATCTCGCCGGCGATGTTGCGCAGGCTGCCGGCCATGTCCGCGGCCAGGCCCTCGCGGTAGTCGGTCTCGAAATAATAGGTCGCGGCCAGTGCCAGCGCGGTGAGCGGCACGATGGTGGCGAGGAACAGCCAGGTGAAGATGTGGGCGCGGATGTTCATGTGGTGTTGGCCGGCGTCGCTGCGTGCCGTGGCGGTCCGCGCGACGCCTGGCGGCAGTCTACCAGGCCTCGACGGCGCGGCGCGCCGCCTCGTTGAGGGGGCGGGCGACGAGGCCCGACTGGCTGTGGTGGACGCTGTAGCGCGCGCGATCGGCCATGGGCAGGTAGGCGGCGCTGCCGTAGATGGCGTCGAGTCCGGGCAACCAGCCGGGATGTTGCCTGGCGATGCGCCACAGATCCAGGCCGCGATCCTCGCTGAGGCGATAGACGGTACGCGGCGCATTCATTTCCTGGCGCGTCTCGCGGTAGCGGCCACCGAGGCGTTCCAGCCGATAGAGGGTGTTGAAGCCCAGCAGGTTGGCCGTGCCCTGCCACTTGAGGAGGCGCGCATCGAGCTGCCACTCGTCGCCACGCAGGTTGAAGCTGCGCGCGCCCTCGCCGGGCTGCACCACGATGACGCGATAATACTGGGGACCGATGCGGTTGAAGCGCAGCTCGGCAATGAGTTCCTCGTGGGTGAGCCGCTGGTAGGTGTAGATGTTGAACAGAACAGCGCTGCCGGCCGCGGCGAGACCCAGCAGGGCGAGCCCCGAGAGCGACTGCAGGCTGCCGCCCACCAGCCGGCGGCGCCACAGCAGTTTGCGCACGCCGAAGACGGTGAGCGCCAGGCCGAGCAGGGCGGCCACCAGGGTGAGGATCTCCACCAGCATCTCAGCAGCTCTCCTTCGAGGACGGGCTCCACATGCCACCCGAGTGTACCGCCTCCCGCGGGCGGGCGAAACGGGGGCCGGGGGCGCGTCCTCGCGCACCGCTTCAGTGGGAAGGCGGGCCGCGCATGCGTATAATGGCGCCAACTTCGAACCCGGTCGGGGCGATGGGCCCGGCGGCAACAGGATGGCGCGGCGATGCGGTTTTGTCCCTCATACGTGATGCTCTTTCTCGTGGTGATCCTGCTCGGCGGGATGTCCATGCTGAGCGCCTGCGGCAAGAAGGGTCCCCTGTACCTGCCGCCCGCGGAGACCGTGCCGGCGACGGTGCCCGAGACTGCGCCCGAGACGGCGCCGCCGACCCCGTCCCGCTAGCCCCACCGGAGTCCTGCCGCACATGGATCACTTCGTCTACCGGGACCGGCAACTGCATGCCGAGGACGTGCCGCTGGCCGAGATCGCCGCCGCCTGGGGCACGCCCGCCTATGTCTATTCCCGCGCCACCCTCGAGCGTCACTGGCGCGCCTTCGACGACGCGCTGGCGGATCACGATCATCTCGTCTGCTTCGCCGTCAAGGCCAACTCCAATCTCGCCGTGCTCGACGTCCTGGCGCGCCTGGGTTCCGGCTTCGACATCGTCTCGGTGGGGGAGCTGGAGCGCGTGCTCGCCGCCGGCGGCGATCCGGCACGGGTGGTGTTCTCCGGCGTCGGCAAGCGCGCCGACGAGATGCGCCGCGCGCTGGAAGTGGGCATTCACTGTTTCAACGTGGAATCGGTGGCGGAACTGGAACGTCTAAACGCGGTGGCGGGGGAGGCGGGTCGCCCGGCGCCGGTGTCCCTGCGCGTCAATCCCGACGTGGATGCGGGCACCCATCCCTACATCTCCACCGGCCTGAAGGAAAACAAGTTCGGCATCGACATCCACGAGGTGGAGGCGGTCTATCGCCGGGCCGCCGATCTGCCGCATATCCGCGTCCTCGGCGTGGACTGCCATATCGGCTCCCAGCTCACCGATATCGCCCCCTTCGTGGATGCCCTGCAACGGGTGCTGGCGCTGGTGGATCGCCTCGCCGCGCAGGGCATCGAGATCCGCCACCTGGACCTCGGCGGCGGCCTGGGGATCCGTTACCACGACGAATCGCCGCCGGAACCCGAGGCGTACGCCCGCGCGCTGGCCGCGGTACTGGGCGATCGCGAGCTGCGCCTCATCGTCGAGCCGGGCCGCGCCATCGCCGGGAATGCCGGCGTGCTGCTCACGCGGGTGGAATACCTCAAGCCCACCGCGACGCACAACTTCGCCATCGTCGATGCGGCCATGAACGATCTCATTCGCCCGGCGCTGTACGGCGCCTGGCAGGACATCGTGCCCGTGGCGCCGCGCGAGGAGGCGCGCGTGAGGCGCTGGGACATCGTCGGCCCGGTGTGCGAGACCGGCGACTTCCTCGGCAAGGATCGCCAGCTGGCGCTGGCCGAAGGTGATCTCCTCGCGGTGCGTTCCGCCGGCGCCTACGGCTTCGGCATGAGTTCCAACTACAACAGCCGGCCACGGGCCTGCGAGGTCATGGTGGACGGCGGGCGGCATTTCCTGGTGCGCGAGCGCGAGACCCTGGCGGATCTCCTTGCCCCCGAACACCGCCTGCCCGACTGAGCATCCCATGAGCGCCAGCAACGCGCCGGAATTTGCCAATCCCGACCCGGCGGCCATCGCCGCTCTGCTGCGCCGCGTGCGCACCATTGCCGTGGTGGGCCTCTCGCCCAGGGCCGACCGCCCCTCCCACCAGGTGGCCGCCGGCCTGCAGGCCGCCGGTTACCGCATCATCCCGGTGCGGCCCGCGGTGGACGAAGTGCTGGGTGAAAGGGCCTGGCCGTGCCTCGAGGACATCCCCGCGGAAGAACGTCGGGCCATCGATCTGGTGGACGTGTTTCGCGCGCCGCAATACGTGGATGCGCTGGTGGACAGCTGTCTGGCCCTGAAACTGCCCGCCCTGTGGCTGCAGGACGGCGTGGTCAACCCCGCCGCCGCGCGCCGCGCGCAACAGGCGGGCATGGTGGTGGTCATGGATCGCTGTACCTGGCGCGACTACCGGCAACTGGTGGCGGGGGAGCCGCCGCGCTGATCCGGTGGCGCGCGGCGATCAGGGCTTTGCATCCCGCCGCGCAGGCAGTACCCTGCTCCCATGCTGCTGGAATTCACCAAGATGCACGGCCTCGGCAACGATTTCGTCGTCATCGACGCCATTCACCAGAACGTCCATCTGAGCCCGGAACAGGTGCGTTTTCTCGCCCGCCGGCGCTTCGGCGTGGGCTGCGATCAGGTGCTCATCGTTGCGCCGCCGGATGACGCGGGAGTGGATTTCGTCTATCGTATTTTCAATGCCGACGGCAGCGAGGTGGAACAGTGCGGCAACGGCGCGCGCTGTTTCGCGCGTTTCGTGCACGACAGGGGACTGACTACGGCGCGTCGCATTCGCGTGCGCACCCGCGCGGGGATCATCACGCCGGAGTTGCGCGACGATGGCCAGGTGGCGGTGAACATGGGCATGCCCGACTTCCATCCCGCCGCCCTGCCGTACCGCGCCGAGGCCGAGGCGCCGGCGTACCAGCTCGATGTGGACGGCGAGACCATTCGTTTCGGCGCCGTGTCCATGGGAAACCCGCATATCGTCATTCGCGTGGACGACGTGGCGCAGGCCCCGGTGGCGGAGCTGGGACCGAAACTGGAAAGCCACCCGGCCTTTCCGGCGCGCGTCAACGTGGGCTTCATGGAGATCGTCGATGAGGGACACATCCGCCTGCGCGTGTTCGAGCGCGGCGCGGGCGAGACCCTCGCCTGCGGGACCGGCGCCTGCGCGGCGGTGGTGGTGGGGCAGCGCCAGGGCCTGCTGGACGAGGCCGTGACGGTGGCCCTGCCCGGGGGGGAATTGCGCATCGAGCGCGCGGAGGACGGGGCGGTGATCATGATTGGTCCCGCGGTGTCGGTGTACGAGGGGAAAATCGAACTATGAGCATACAACAACAGAAAAACAGGCCCGACGAGGGCTTCGAGAGGGAGGTGGTACGTTTCCTGCGGGACAACCCGGCGTTCTTCGACCACCACCCGGAGCTGCTGGCGGACATGGTGCTGCCCCACGACACCGGCGGCGCGGTCTCCTTGCTGGAAAAGCAGCTGAGCGTGCTGCGAGATCAGAAGCACGAGTTGCGCGCGCGCCTCAACCGCCTGGTGGAGACGGCGCGCCAGAATGAATTGCTCATCGAGCGTATCCACCGCCTGACCCTCGAGTTGCTGGACGCCGACTCGCTGGACGCCGTGCTCGACGCGGTGCGCGGCCAGCTGGAGGACAACTTCAACGCCGACGCCGTCACCCTGCGCCTGTTCGATCTCCCCGCCGCGCAGGCGGAGAGGCTGGCCGCCAGCCACGGTGAACTGCTGGCCGGCGGCGAGGCGCTCATGGAGGCCTTCGCGCGCAGCATCCGCGGCTGCAAGCCGGTGTGCGGGCGGTTCACCCCGCCGCAACTGGAACTCCTGTTTCCCGCCACGGGGGCCGCGCCCATCGCCTCCATGGCGCTGATCCCCCTGTGCACCGACGGCGACCGCGAGTCCTGCTGGGGCCTGCTGGCCATCGGCAGCCGCGATCCGGCGCGCTACCACGTGGACATGGGCGTGATGTTCCTCGATCTCATCGGCGGCATCCTCTCCCGCGTGTTGCGCCCCTGGCTGGGGGGCTAGTCCGCTGGACGCCACCGCCCGGCGCCAGATGGACGACTACCTGCGCCACCTGCGCACGGAACGCCAGTACTCCCCCCACACCCTCGCCGCCTGCCGGCGGGATCTCGCGCGCGTGGCGCGCTGGTGCGCCGCGCAGGGCATCACCGCCTGGGCGGCGCTGGACGAGGAGCGGCTGCGCGCCCACGTGGCGCAACTGCACCGCCAGGGCCTGTCGGGGCGCTCCCTGCAGCGCCACCTGTCCTCCCTGCGGGGCCTGCTGGGCTACCTGGTGCGCCTCGGCCAGCTGCCGGCCAACGTCGCCCGGGGGCTGCGCGCCCCGCGCAGCGGCCGCAGCCTGCCAAAAGTGCTTGATTATGAACAAATTTTAAAGTTGCTGGCGGCGGTGGCCGATAAGTCCGGGGAGACCGCGCCGGTGGGCCGCGGCGGGAAGACGGCGGCGGCGCTGGCGGCCCGGGACCGGGCCATGTTTGAATTACTCTATGCCTCGGGCCTGCGCCTCGCGGAACTGGTGGCGGTGGACGTGGGCCACCTCGGCCGCGAGGCCCTGCTGACGGTGCGGGGCAAGGGACGCAAGGAACGCACCGTGCCCGTGGGCCGGGCCGCCATGGCGGCCATCGCCCACTGGCGGACGCTGCGCCCGGCGCTGGCGCAGAGCGACTGCGAGGCGCTGTTCGTCAGCCGGCGCGGCACGCGCCTGTCGGCGCGGGCGGTACAGAGCCGCCTGAAATACTGGGCCCGACGGGCGGGCCTGGAGCTCAACGTGACCCCCCACATGTTGCGTCATTCATTCGCCAGTCACCTGCTGGAGTCCAGCGGGGACCTGCGCGCGGTACAGGAGTTGTTGGGGCATGCGGACATATCCACCACACAGGTCTATACCCACCTGGACTTCCAGCATCTGGCGCAGGTCTACGACGGCGCCCATCCCCGCGCGCGGCGCAACAAGTAAGCCCGACCCGACGGCGCCCGAGTCCGCCTGAGCGTCCCCACCCGCATGTCTACCCGCTACTCGCGCCTGTTCATCGTCATGACCACCCTGCTGGTCGCCGGGGTGATCATCGCCACCTCGTGGCTGCGGATCCGCGAGTTCGACAATTACCAGCGGCAACTGGCCGAGCGGGCGGTGGCGACCACGGCGGCGGAGATCACGCGCAGCCTGCGCACCCGGCGCCGCCAGCTCGCACTGTTCGTGCGCGACCAGCGGGATTTCATTCGCCTGCTCGCCGAGGACCCGGACAACACCGAGATCCGCCGTATCCTTACCGATCGCATTGCCATCTATTTCCCCGAGCGCCTCTCCTATGCCATCACCGACGGGCAGGGGCGTCTGCTCTACAGCGACGTGGACATCAGCCTCGGTGAGCCCTGCCGCGAAGACATCCGCCGGGTACTGGCGGGCGCATCGCAACCGGTGCGTGTCCACCGCGGCAAGCGACGGCATCATTATGATCTCATGGTGGTCTGGGATCGCCCCGACGGTGCGCGTTCCACGGCGGGCGGGGTGTTCTTCATCAGCTTCGGATTCAAGGACATCGCCACCCTGTTGCGCCTGGCCCTGCCGCCGGAGCAGGAACTGGTGTTGCTCAACCGCGAGCGGGAAGGGCTCATCGAGCTGCGGCCCCACGAGAACGGCGATCCGCCGCGCGGCATGCGCGCCCGCTGGCTGGAGGATGGGGCGGCACAGTACTGGCTGGCCGAGGCGCCGGTGGACGGCAGCGTGTGGACCCTGGCGGCCTTCAACCGGCCCGGCGAGGCGGACCGGCAGCAGCAGTTGATCCTCTTCCAGGGCGCCCTGCTGTTGCTCACCTTCCTCATCTTCAGTGTGGTGGCCTTCTACCTGGTGGTGGGCCAGGAGCAGCGTCGCAGCCGCGCCGAGGCGGCCCTGCTCAAGTGGAAGGATCTGCTCATGGAAACCAACGAGGAGCTGCGGCGCCTCGCGGTGACCGACGAACTCACCGGCATCGCCAATCGGCGGCAGTTCTTCGAGCTGGCGGCGGTGGAGTCCAGGCGCGCGCGGCGCAACTGGACGCCGCTGTCACTGTTGATGATCGACGTGGACAAGTTCAAGGACTACAACGATACCTATGGCCATACCATGGGGGACGAGTGTCTCGTCAGGGTGGCGCAGTGCATCCGGGAAACCCTCAGGCGGCCGACGGACGTGGTGGCGCGCTACGGGGGCGAGGAATTCGTCGTGCTGCTGCCCGAGACGCCGCGCGTGGGCGCCGAGCAGATCGCCGAGGCCATTCGTCTCGCGGTGCGCGAGCTGCGGATCCCCCACCGCACCTCCGGCGTGGACGACTGTGTCACGGTGAGCATCGGGGTGTGCACGGCGACACCGGAGAACCCGGTGGATCTCGATCACCTCGTCCATCTTGCCGACGGGGCGCTCTACCAGGCAAAGCAGGCGGGTCGCAACCGGGTCGCCAGTTGCGCCGTGTCCGGCGAAAAGACGGAGGCGTCTCCCCTGCCGGCACCGCCCCGGGGCCGGCGCTCGCAGGACGAGTGAGGGACGGGGAGACGGTCAGTCTTCCAGCTTGTCGAGGAAGTCCTCGATCTGGCGCTGCAGGCGTTTCTGCTCCAGGTAATTCTCCACCTTCTTGCGCGAGGCATGCATGCGTTCCTGCAGGGAGGCAGGGCCGGTGTCCTGGGGGGAGGGCATGGCGGAGAGATCCACCATGACCTCGACGGTATCGGGGGCGTCACTCATATCGGTTGCTCCGGTGGGGCCGGGCGCGCGGCGGTGAAACCGGACCGGGCCCGCGCATTCCCTGCGCGGCGGCATCCTGCCATGATTAGCGTCTCCTCCCGGCCCGGATTTACCCTGGGCTCCTGTGGGTATAGTGAAAATTTAATCCTGAATATTTCTTTAAATATTCACGCAGCCTGCCTATACTGCCGCCATGGGTTCTTCACGCGACAGGATCCGCGAGCAGATCGCCGAGTGCGCGCCGCCGAGCTATGCGTGCGACAGCGTGCGGGCGCAGATCATCGAGGCCGCGCAGCAACGCTTTGCCAACTGGGGTTTCACCAAGACCACCATGGCGGAGATCGCCTCGGATCTGGGCATGTCCGCCGCCAACCTGTACCGCTATTTCGACAACAAGCAGGACATCGTCGCCGCCTGCGCCACGCGCTGTATCGGCGAGCGCATCGAGGCGCTCACGCGGGTGGTGGCGGAGGCGGCGCCGTCGGCCGCGGACAAGCTGCTGGCCTATGTGCTGGCCTCCCTGCGCAATACCCGTGAAGTGGTCGCCGAGCAGCCACGCATCAACGAGATGGTGGAAACCATCACCGAGCTGCGACCGGACATCGTGCACTGGAAGATCGAGGCCGAGTGCCGCCTGCTGGAGGCCCTGCTGGCGGAGGGCAATGCCAGTGGCGAATTCCAGGTGGCGGACGTGCCGCGCACGGCCTGCGCCATCCAGGCCGCGTTGGTGAAGTTTCACCTGCCGCTGTTCATGGGTCTGTTCTCGCCGGAGGAACAGGAGCAACAGGCGCGCGACGTCGTCGCCCTGCTGTTGCGGGGACTGGAGAAACGCTGAGCCTGCGCGCGTAGAGATCAACAACAACGACAGGGAAGATCACGGGGAGAAACGCCATGGGAAGACTGGAAAACGCCTGGGGAGACTGGGTCCTGCGTTACCGCTGGCCCATCATCCTGCTCTGTCTCCTGCTGGTGCTGCTGGCGGCCAGCGGCGCGCGCAAGCTGAGCTTCACCACCAACTACCGCGTCTTTTTCAGCGCCGAAAACCCCCAGTTGCTGGCCTTTGAAAAGCTCGAGGCGACCTATGCCAAGAACGACAACGTCATGTTCGTGCTCACTCCGCGCGACGGCGATGTGTTCACCCGCCACACCCTTGCGGCGGTGGAGGATCTCACGCAACGGGCCTGGCAGATCCCCTTTTCCCTGCGCGTCGATTCCCTGAGCAATTTCCAGCATACCGAGGCCAAGGGTGACGACCTCGTGGTGCGCGATCTGGTGCAGGGCGCCGAAGGCTATACCGATTCGCAACTGGAGCGGTTACGCGACATCGCGCTGCACGAACCCCTCCTCGTGGGGCGCATCGTCTCGCCGCGGGCCCATGTCACGGCGGTCAACGTCACCATCCAGCTGCCGGGCACGAACGAGGCGCAGGAGGTGCCCGAGGTGGTGGCCCATGCGCGCAAGCTGGCCGACGAGATCCGCGCGGCCTATCCCAACCTCGAGGTGCGCCTCACCGGCATGGTGGTCATGAACAATGCCTTCTCGGAGGCCTCCAAGGGCGACATGAAGACCCTCGTGCCGCTTTCCTTCCTGCTCATGCTGATCATGATCGGCGTGCTCATGCGTGACGCCCAGGGGCGCCGGCGGCTGTCGGGCGCCTTCCTGGCCCGCTGGGGGCTGTTCTATGCCGTGGCCCTGGTGCTGGTCGCCGGCGGACTCTACCTCGCTCGCGAGGGCCTGCCCATGCTCGCCGCCATCGGTGCCGACGCCCTGCCGGCAAGCCTGTTGCGGATGGCGGCGGTGGGCGCGGGGATCATCAGCCTGCTCGGCCTGTTCACCCGTTATTTCCCCGCCACCGCGGGGATCTTCTGGGTCATCATTCTGTCCATCGTCGCCGCCATGGGGCTCGCCGGCCACATCGGCTATCACATCACGCCGCCCTCGGCCTCGGCGCCGACCATCATCCTCACCGTCGCCATTGCCAACGCGGTGCACGTGCTGGTGACCCTGTTCCATGAACTGCGCGCCGGGCGAAGCAGCGAAGACGCCATTCGCGAGACCCTGCGCCTCAACCTGGTACCCATCTTTCTCACCAGTCTGACCACGGCCATCGGCTTCCTGAGCATGAACTTCTCCGAGGTGCCGCCCTTCCAGCAACTGGGCAACATCGTCGCCATGGGCGTGGCGGTGTCCTTCGTGCTCTCGGTGAGCTTCCTGCCGGCCCTGATCTCCGTCATCCCCCTGCACGTGCGCATTCGGGACGACGGCGACCGGCACATCATGGCGCGCTTCGCCGATTTCGTCGTCCGCCGGCGGCGACAGCTGCTGTGGGGCATGACGGCACTGGTGTTGTTGCTGGTGGCCTTCATCCCGCGTAATGAACTCAACGATGTCTTTGTCCATTACTTCGACGAGTCGGTCTCCTTTCGCCAGGATGCCGACTACACCACCGCCAACCTGACCGGGCTGTATGTCATTGACTACTCGCTGGAGTCGGGCCAGCCCGGCGGCATCAGCGAGCCGGCCTTTCTCGCCGACGTCAAGGCCTTTGCCGACTGGTACCGCAGGCAACCGGAGACCATGCACGTCAACGCCATCACCGATATCATGCAGCGGCTCAACCGCAACATGCATGGTGACGATCCGGCCTGGTACCGCCTGCCCGAGCGACGCGAGCTCGCCGCCCAGTACCTGTTGCTATACGAGATGTCATTGCCCTACGGGCTGGATCTCAACAACCAGATCAACGTGGACAAGTCCGCCACCCGCATGACCGTCAGCCTGCAGACCCTGTCCACCAATGAACTGCTGGCGCTGAAGCAGCGCGCCGAGGACTGGCTGGCCGCCAACACGCACAGTTTCAGGGAGGCCGAGGGCAGTGGTCCCTCGGTGATGTTTGCCTATATCGGCAGCCGCAACATCGTCAGCATGCTGGAGGGCACGACCCTGGCCCTCATCGGTATTTCGCTGATCCTCGTGGTGGCCCTGCGTTCCGTCAAGATCGGTCTGCTCAGCATGGTGCCAAACCTGGTGCCGGCGGCCATGGGCTTTGGCCTGTGGGGCCTGCTGGTGGGTGAAGTGGGTCTCGCCCTGTCGGTGGTCTCCAGCATGACCCTGGGTATCGTCGTCGACGACACCGTGCACTTCATCAGCAAGTACCTGCGCGCCCGGCGCGAGCGGGGCCTCGCGCCATCGGACGCGGTACGTTATGCCTTCAACACCGTGGGGCGAGCCCTGGTGGTGACCTCGGTGGTCCTGGTGGTGGGCTTCTCGATCCTCGCGCTTTCCACCTTCAAGCTCAATGCGGGCATGGGACTGCTTTCCGCCATCGTCATCAGTTTTGCCCTTGCCGCGGACTTCCTCCTCCTGCCCGTACTGTTGATGAAATTCGACGGAGAAAAAGATGAAGACACGCCTGCTGATACTGTTACTGATCCTGCTGCCGCTTAGCGTTCCGGCCCAGACGCCCGAAGAGCGCGGGCTGGAGATCGCCCGCGAGGCCGACCGGCGCGATACCGGCTGGGGCGACATGCAGGCCACGCTGGAGATGATCCTGCGCAACCGTCGCGGTGACGAGAGTCGTCGCCAGATCCGCAGCCGTGCGTTGGAAGTGGAGGGTGACGGCGACAAGACCCTCATCGTCTTCGACTCGCCCGCAGACGTGAAGGGGACCGCCTTTCTCAGCTATACCCATGCCACGCGGCCCGACGACCAGTGGCTCTATCTGCCGGCCCTGCGGCGGGTCAAGCGCATCTCCTCGGCCAACAAGTCCGGCCCCTTCATGGGCAGTGAATTCGCCTACGAGGACATTTCCTCCCAGGAACTGGAAAAATACACCTACCGTTATCTGCGCGAGGAGGTGGTGGACGGGCGCAAGACCTTCGTCATCGAGCGCATTCCCCAGTATGCCCACTCGGGTTACACGCGCCAGATCGTGTGGATCGACCAGGAGATGTACCAGCCCCTGAAGGTGGAGTTCTACGATCGCAAGAACAGCCTGCTCAAGACCCTCACCTACCACGATTACAGGCAGTACCTCGATCGCTACTGGCGGCCGGCGCGCATGGAAATGGTCAACCACCAGACCGGCAAGTCCACCACCCTGCTGTGGAAGGACTACCGCTTCCGCACCGGTCTCAGGCCACGCGATTTCGATCGCAATGCACTCAAGCGGGCGCGTTGAGGAAGACACGGGAATGCCGGGATGGGGATGAGTCGAAGCACCGGGCGCCTCGCCGTCCTCGCCCTGCTGCTTGCCCTCGCCCCTGCGGTGGGCGCCGCGCGCAGCGAATGGTCGGGCAATATCTCGCTGGAGTATCGTGCCTTCGTACAGCCACCGCTGGATCCCCGCCAGCACGGTGACAATCTCTCCGGCGCCTTCGAGCCGAGGTGGTTCTACGAGAGCGACGACGGGCGCGACAGCCTGCTGTTCGAGGGTTTCGTGCGCGAGGACCAGGGGGACGCGCAACGCAGCCACGCCGACCTGCGCGAACTGCTGTGGGAGCGCGTTGGCGAGGACTGGGAACTGCGCGTGGGCATCGGCAAGATCTTCTGGGGTGTGACCGAGTCGCAGCACCTGGTGGACATCATCAACCAGACCGACCTGGTGGAGAATTTCGATCGCGAAGACAAGCTCGGTCAGCCCATGGTCAACCTCAGCCTCGTGCGCGACTGGGGCACCCTCGACATCTTCGTCCTGCCGGGCTTCCGCGAGCGTACCTTCCCCGGTGTCGCGGGCCGTTTCCGTGGATCCTTACCGGTGTCCACCGGCGAGGCGCGCTATGAATCCGCCGACGGGGATCGGCATGTGGACTATGCCCTGCGCTGGTCCCGTTCCATCGGCGACTGGGACCTGGGTCTGAGCTGGTTTCGCGGCACCGGGCGCGATCCGGATCTGCTGTTCGCCGGGGATCGCTTTATTCCCTTCTACCCGCAGATCGAACAGCTCGGTGTCGATGCCCAGGCCACCCTGGACAGCTGGCTGTGGAAGCTGGAAGTGATCCATCGCCGCGGCCAGGGAGCGGCGTACTGGGCCGCCACCGGTGGCTTCGAATATACCCTCTACGACGTCGGCGGCACCGGTCTGGACGTGGGCATGCTGGCGGAGTATCTCTACGACGAGCGTGGTCGGGCCGCGCCGACACCCTTCGACGACGATGTCCTCGCCGGCGTGCGCCTGGCCTTCAACGACGAGCAGAGCAGCGAGATCCTGTTCGGCCTCATCCAGGATCTCAACGGCGATGGCCAGGTGATCAACCTCGAGGCCAGCCGCCGGCTGGGCGAACGTTTCAGGCTGGAAGTGGAGGCACGCTGGTTCCGCGATACCCGGGCGGGCTCGCTGGTGGACAGCCTGCGCGCCGACGACTACATGCAGGCGACCCTGGGCTGGTATTTCTGAATCCGGACTGTCGGTCCCTTGCCGCAGTGCCCGGGGCGCGCAGGCGGCCCCTGCGGGTCAGCGAAATTGCGCCAGGCGCGGGTCGCTCTGCGGCTGTTCCGGCAGGCCGCTGATCTCGGCAAACTCCGCCAGCCGGGGCATGCCGTTTTTCACCTGCACGACGCCCTCGGCATCCCTGTAGACGAAGGATGGCGTGCCGCGGAAGCCAAAGCGGCTCATGAGCGCCGCGTTGGCCTTGAGAGCGGCGACGCTGTCGGGGCCAACGGGGCGGCCGTTCCACTTGCCATCGTCGGCGCCGAAGTCTGCCATGATACGGCGGAAGGCGGCGGTACGATCCTCGGCCTCGAGCATGGCGGCGGCCTTGGGGGCGCTGCTGTCACGCAGGTAGGCCACCGGGATCCAGCGCACCTGTAGCCCCTTCTTTTCGTAGGCCTGCAGCGCCGACCAGGCGGCGTGGCAGAAGGGACAGTTGGGGTCGAAGAAGACGTAGACCGTGCGTACCGGATTCTCGACAGCGCCTTCAGTGACGCTCTCGGCGCCGGCCAGCGCCGCGTAGGCCTCGGTGTAGTCCGGCCTGGGGATGTGGCTTTGCGCATCCATGGCAGTGAGGTTCATGCCGCGGGTGTCGATGAGGTTGCCGTGCAGCAGGGTCTGGCCATCGGGGGTGGTATAGACCACGGAGAACTCCTGCCCGTCGGTGATCACCCAGCCGGTCAGGCCGGAGGCCGCGGGGAAGGATTTTTCCACCTGGATGCCGTGGCCCATGATGGTACGGATGACGGCCGGATACTCGGGCTCGGCGGCGCCGGCTCCCTGCCACAGCAGGAGGAGGGCAGGCAGCAGGCCCGCAAGGGCATGGCGAAAGGCGCGGCGGGGAGGGACGGGAAATTTCATG
>Ga0256830_1001418_pt1 | contig 17047 bp, 19 predicted proteins | sample 128326metaG_FD_190537 | JGI IMG/M metagenome (GOLD analysis project Ga0256830, IMG submission 190537) | Hydrothermal vent microbial communities from Lau Basin, Pacific Ocean - 128-326 | ecosystem: Environmental > Aquatic > Marine > Hydrothermal vents | place: Pacific Ocean: Lau Basin | collected... | reverse complement strand
TGGCAAATTGTGCTGATCGGCTTTTCTGGCAGCCTTGGATCAGGCAAGACAACACTCGTCAACGCCATTGCTGAAAAAATCAACTGCGGAGTAGTAAGAGAAGCTGCAAGAGACATTTTTGAGGAATGGAAACATCGCTACGGCTTTGAAAGCCTTGCAGAGATTAGGATGTATTGCACAACGAAGTTCCAGCTTGAAGTTTTTAGGGAGCAGGTGAAGATGAGGGGCGGAAAGCTCAGGGAAATAAATCCTTAGCTTTTATCAATTCTTTAAATTATCCGATCAGGGTTGCCTTAACCCCCATACTTTCTGCAATATCAACCATCCTTTTATCAGCAGACACGGGCATCGAACCTGTTTTCATTGCTGTTGATATGTAGCAAGCGTCTGCAGCTCTGCAGCCTTCCTTTGCAACCTACACAGCATTCTCAATTATATCTCTCATCAAAAAGGGTTATATTGGTCCCAATGAAATTCAGGGTATCTTCAACATCTCTATTTCTTCAAGCAAAGCATCAACGAGAATTGATGCATTTATCGTAATCATTCTCTAAGCTCCATGAGAACCTTTAGCGTATCCTCCTTCGGTATCCCAGTTCGCATAGCAATTTTCTCTATCTCTTTCAGTTCCTCCTTGAAATTCTCCTTATCTACTTTTAGTTTGAAGATTTCTTCGACTATGGATGCATCGATTTCATCTGGTGTGTCAGGTGTCATCGAGTTTAGACACCTCTCTGATAAATTCAAAATCTATGTCGAGAGTGATCAGTTTTTCGTGCTGTCTGATCACTGTTGCAGAGATTATTATATCTGCATCGTTTACGTCATATCCCTCTTCTTTCAACTTTACCCATATTTCACAGAGATTTCACAGTCTTTTGAAGTGAAAGGGAGGATTCAATCTTACTGGGGAGCTGCTCTTTACCTTTTTTCGTTCTTTGGAGTTTTTCGTGTTTGTTGATGTGGTAGAGTGATGAATGAGTTTGCACTTTCACATGCTGTGGTCAGAAAGGTTTTAGAAAAAGAGGGTTTAGTGGACATTATTGCCAACTCGTCATAAATTTGAGCATCTTTTTTGATAATTGCTTGAAAGAACTCATCGAGCACCTAAAAAGCTTAAATAAACGCCGGGGGTGGGACTTGAACCCACGCGTGCCTTACGGCACACGGGCTCTCCAGGCCCGCGCAGTGCCTCTCTGCCACCCCGGCATTTAAAAGAGAAAAATGTTGTTTGTTTATCAATATTGTGGTAAAATCTGTCAGAATACTCTGAAGGACTCCCTTGAAATGCTGCAGAGCGGACAGACTTCTGGAGCTTCTCCAGCAAACACGTACCCGCAGGTTGGACAGACGTATATTTTCTGGTCAAATGCCCTGTCTCTCCCACTCTCAACCAGAACTCTCAGCTGCCTGTATATTTCCGCATGCTTTTTTTCAGTTTCCATCGCCCATCTGAATGAGGTTGCTGCTTTCTTTTTCTTTTCAGCAATGGCTTCTTCATAGAACTCCGGGTAAATTTCCTCAACCTCGTGGGTTTCACTCCTGATGGCTTCATCAAGAGCTGAAAGTGGATCATCAAGCTCATCACTCCTGAAGTTCTTCATGTGGTTTTTTGCGTGAACAAATTCTGAATAGGAGAACGCTTCAAAAACTCTTGCCAGGTTCTTCAATCCCTTCTCCCTTGCAATCTCCGCAAAAACTCTGTACCTGATGCTTGCCTGACTCTCTCCGGAAAATGCGCTTATCAGATTCTCATCAGTTCCCATTGGTATCACCGAGGAAACTTAACCTGATCGATATATATTTTTTGAGACTTTCAACCCCGTTCTGAAAAAATAATGGAAAGAATGCTGCTTCAGTGTTCTGAAAAAAATGGAATGACGGTTCACCTTTCTCTTGCAAGGTAGTCGTAGAGGAATGCTGCAAGAACAGCTCCAACAATGGGGCCAATAACGTAAATAGGGAAGAAGTTCCAGAGGTTTATACCGCCAAGCAGCATATCGCCGAGATAAGGGCCGAAGGTTCTTGCTGGGTTAAGGGATGAGCCTGAGATGTTACCTATGGTTATGATAATCCCTCCAACAGTCAGACCGATTATCAGGCCTGCAAACTGCTGAGGAGCCCTGGAATCAACGGCTATGCCCATAATGACGAACATCAGCAGAAAAGTTCCTACGGCTTCTGCAAGCATCGCCTGACCATAGCTTATTCCCGGAAACGGTGCTGTTGCTCCAAGCCCGCCGATAGTGACTGCGTCCATTCCTGCAGCAGCTGCAAAGGCAAAGCTGCCCAGGGCTGCCCCCAAAAGCTGTGCCAGTATGTAAGGCAGAACCTCATTTGTCGGAAACCTCTTTGTCGCCCACAGGGCAATTGTCACTGCAGGATTGATGTGGCATCCCGAAATTTTCCCGACAGCGTAGATTGCTGCTGTAATGGCAAATGCAAATGCGAGACCAATTGCCAGCCAGTCTCCAAGTCCTCCAAGTGCACCAATCCCGATGTTGAACTCGTTGGGCTTTGATGCTCCGTTAGCAATCATAAGTGTTATTGCCGCAGCTCCAGGGCCAAAGAAGACCAGGATAAATGTGCCCACGAGCTCTGCTATGCTTCTGCGAAACAGATCTGTCATCTCTAACCCTCCATGGCCTCATGGCAGATGACGCACACGATTCTTGGAATGGTCTTCTTCAACTTTCTTGCCGGGAAGGGATAGCCGCCTTCCCACAGCTCGGTCTCCTCTCTAACCAGATGCTCCATGCAGACTCCCATGCCGCAAACGATGCATATTGCTACTGCTTCAGTATCCTTTCCCTGCTCTTTGCAGATGTAACACTTCATAACCAATCACCGCCTTTCAGTTCTAAAAAAGAAAATCGGGGTTAGCTTTCCCCGGAATATCAGTTAAACTGCCTCTTTCCACTGGCAGTAGTCGTGTCTCACGTCAATCAGTGCCGCAGTTGCGCAATCCTTGCACACTCTGGCAGGTGAGCCCGGAGATTCTTTGTGCAGTGCAATCACGTTCGTAACCATGGTCGCAGTTACAGGCTCGCTGGTGAGCAGGCACGGATAGTCTGCCAACCTCATAAGGGCTGAGAATCTGACGCTTATCGCACATCCCGGATAAGTGTAGCGCTGGGGGTTCATGAGCACCTCATTCTCGTGGATTGGATCAAGATTGACATCGAAACCGCCCACCTTGGGCACGAGCTTGTCAGCGGAGCCGTTTCTGTTCCTTCTTGCTTTGTCCAGATATTTCCACCCTCTGTAAATCATGTCCATGAAGTCGTGGTTGTGGAGTTCTGCTGCTCCACCTCTCGTCGGATACAGCTGGACGTAGTTGTGGAAGCGCTTTGTCAGCAGGTCAACTATCATCGGAGCCGTGAAGCCGTCAAGCTCCAGAATGTACTCTGTTGCAACAGCTGAAGCTCCCGTTGCCAGTGATAACGGCTGATACTCGTTCTTGAAATCGTCTATGGCATTCCTCAGCGTTGAATCCATGACCTCCGTAACGGCTTCAATGACCGCCATCACCACATCATCCTTGCACATGTTGAAGGTTGATTGAGCGATGTGGTGGGCAATGTCTCCAACACAGTATGCCGGAACAGTCACGATGTTGCCGTAATGCACGCCGTCGTCTATGGCTTCTTTTACAGCTCCTTCCATCCTCTTCCTGTACCTGCTCATGTACTCTCTAACATCGAAGGATGTATGGCCTAAATCATCCATCAGCTTCGCCTGGCCTTCTGTGGGCTGATCGTAGATGAACTGGAGCATTTCAATTTCCTTCTTCACAGCCTCGTTCAGCGTTGCACCCCTTTCAATCTCGTTTGCGAAGACCTCCCCAATTCCGTAAGAGGTGTTCATACCCCAGGACTTGGCAGCGAGAATCGCCTGCTTGTGATGTTCAGGAATTTCAACTGTTTTCAAAATCCTGTTCACCACATTGCTGGTGCTTCCCGGCACCAGAGCAAAATCAACGACACATGTTGGCCCGTAGAAGCCTCCGTATCTCCTGACGCACTCCAGCCCTATGAGCGATTCGCTCTTGCCAATTGCCTCAATAAATGCCTCCATACTCTTTCTGAAGCTCTCATCCTCGTCATACAGAATCTCCAGAATTGCCGGAGTCTGATAATGCTCAACAAAGGGGTCGTCTTCAGGTCTGATCGTCTTCGTCAGACTCTTCAGAATTTCGAAGTGAGCATTCACGCTGTCCACATGCAGTCTGAAAACAGCCCTGCTCTGATCCCCGACAGCTTTCATTTTGTTTGCAGCCTCCACATAGGCCTTCACGTCATCGATTACAAACTCTCCTCCTCTCTTCTCTTTGACGGTTCTAACATCGGCCCACTGGGCAGCCAAGGCTTCCTCAACCATCTTCTCAAAAATCTCTCTCATACGATCACCGAACTAATATATTATTTCTTTCCAGATATACCATTTGGTGGACAGATTTATATTGAAAACATGGAAATATCCACCTTCAGGAATAAATACCATGGAGTGGACATATGCACATGTACATCGCAAAAATTCGTGTCAACCAACATACCTGTTCTCTTGCCAAGGCTACAGAAAACGGTCAGGTTTCAATGGAACTTCTGGAGTACATCCTGATGAATGACGAGGAGGCTCTTTTTCTCGGACGAATTTCAAGACTGGATGGAAATCCAAGAGAGTGTTTTGAAATTATAGAGAGCCATGAAAGCACGAGATTCTTTCAGATTCTGGAAAAAACAAAAACAAGTCTTGATTTTCTCGCAGTAATTCGTGATACAACAGGAATAAAGGCTTTTGAAGAATCTTACTGCTTTATCAAGCCCCCAATAATCGTTGAAAATGGAAACAAGCTTTACACGGTCTACGCCCCAGACATAAGGTTGTTGAGGAAGGCATACGGAAAACTGAAAAATGTGGGAAACTGGGAGGTGATAGAGGTCAAGAATATCGATAATCGGGGTGTAAGACTTACTGAAAGACAGTACACAATTCTCAAAACCGCCTATGAGATGGGATACTTTGACAGAAAGAGAAAGGTAAAGCTTGAGGACATAGCCAGCGTGATGAACCTGTCCAAGAGTGCTGTGCACAAGCACCTTCAGGAAAGCGTATCCAGGCTTGTTTCCAAGTACTTCAGAAGCGAGAGTTTCAGTGAAAAAGAATGAGATCAGAGCTTGACACCATCCTCACCGGTTCTGGGGTGGTGTGTGAGTGGCGATGACCGTCAGATTTAATAATTTACAAAAACGAATAACATTATGCCAGAGCTTTTTTCAGAGGAATGGATCAGGGAGTACATTAAATTTCTCAACGAGAGCAGTGAGTATCAGGAAGCTGCCAGGGACTGGGAAGGGGACTTTCTATTTGTTGTTGAGCCTGATGAGGAGCTTGAAAGACCAATGTATGTATATCTCGATCTTCATCATGGAAAGGCCAGAAACGGTTATGTGGTCAATGATCCTTCAGAGGTGAATCCCGCATTTGAATTCAGAGGAAAGTACTCAAACTGGAAAAAGCTGATATATGGGGAAATAGACCCCATTAAGGGTCTTGTTTCTGGAAAATTCAAGTTAAAGGGAAACATGGCCAAGGTGATGAGATATGCAAGGGCTGCAAAGATTCTGGTTGAAGTGGCCCAGAAAATTGAGACCAGATTTCCGGAGAAGTGAGTGACATGTGGAGATTTTCATCTCCCCAGATCATATTTGGCAGGGATTCTGTGGAACATGTTGAGACATTCAGAGACAGAAGGTGCCTGATAGTAACAGATGAAGTCATAAAGGACTTAGGATATGTTGACAGCATTTCAAAATACCTCGAAAACCATGAAACGGTAGCGATAAGAGCCGATGAGCCATGCACTGATGATGCTTTGGAGCTGGCAGAAAAGATGAGATACATACAGCCGGAGATCATAATTGCCCTTGGAGGTGGGAGTGTTATTGATGCAGCGAAAGCTGGAAGGATTCTCATGGAGGTAGATATTCCGCCAGAGGAGATAACTCCCTTTACAGATCTTGAAGAATACGGGTTTAAGGGAAAGACCGTTCTTGTTGCGATTCCAACAACCAGTGGAACAGGAAGTGAGGTTACATGGGCGATAGTGCTGAAAGACGAAAGGGAGAAAAGAAAGGTGATAATGGCAAATGTGAAGACAATGCCGGAAATCGCAATTATTGATCCGTTTTTTACCTATTCGATGCCGGAAAATCTTGTGATCTGGAGTGGGTTCGATGCCTTAACCCATGCCATTGAAGCATTCCTTTCCTCATTCAGCAATCCTTTCAGTGATGCACTTGCCTCAAACTCTGCAAGCATGATCTTCAGCAACTTCATCAGGTCTCACAGGGGAGAAAGAGATGCAAGGGAAAACATGCACATCTCTGCAACGATGGCCGGGATGGCCTTCAGTAACTCCCAGGTGGGAATCGTCCATGCTTTAGCCCATGCCACTGGGGCATCTTTAAACATCCCTCACGGACTGGCTGTTTCTGCATTTCTCTACCCTGTTCTTGAGTTCTACAGTGAAAGAGGGGTTAAGAGATTGAATGAACTTTGTCTGAAAATCGGACATAATGTTCTGCAGGAGGTTGAGAGACTTGAATCTGTTTTTGAGATCAGGAAGATCATCGATGGCAGTGAAATCAAAATGCATCAGGATGAGATAGTTAAAAAAGCAATGGAAGACAGCTGTATTGTTACAGCACCATTTGTGCCTGCAGAGGATGATATTGCAGAAATAATTGAGAGGATGGTGGAAAGATGTATGCAGGAAGAATCCTGAAGATAGATCTCTCTGAGAATTATGTCAAAGAGCTCAGACCGGACGATAAAATTTACAGAGAGTTTATTGGTGGTAGCGGGATTGCTGTTAAACTTCATCTTGACATGGAATCCCATTCAAAAGATCCATACGGCCCTGAAAATCCGGTTGTGATCATGACCGGACCGTTGACAGGTTCTGCCCCATCGTGCTCCAAAATACAGTTTACAGCAAAATCTCCTCTAACACTCGGATGGGGTGAGAGCAATGCAGGAGGAAAGCTTGCAATCTACCTCAAAAGGGCAGGATGGGACGGAATGATTATAGTGGGAAAAAGCAGGAGACCTGCTTACATTCATATCGACTCCAATGGAGCAGAGATTAAAAAAGCCGATCACCTGTGGGGAAAAACAACATACGAGACGATTGAAGAGATAAAGAAAGAAGAGGGAAATGCATCTGTTGCAGCAATTGGCCCTGCCGGTGAAAATCTTGTGAGGTATGCATGCATAATCCTTGACAACTCGAGAGCGGCCGGGAGAACCGGCATGGGAGCTGTCTTTGGGAGCAAGATGCTGAAAGCCATCGCAGTTTCAAGGGATTTCACCTTCAGTCCGGAAATGGCCGATCCTGAAAAATTCATGAAGGCAGTCAGAGAGCTGGCTGGAAGAGTCAAGGACAGCTTCACTGCAAACATGTTCAAGGAGGTTGGGACTGGCGGTTATGTTGAATCTGCTGAGATGTTCGGAGATCTGCCGGTGAAATATTTCACAGAAGGCGAATTTGGTAAAGCAGACAGAATTTCCAGCAACTATCTGATCGAGAGGTATTTCAGAAGGCACGATGGATGCATGGGATGCTCAATCAAGTGCGGAAAGGTACTTGAATACGGTGGAAAAGAGTATCATCTGCCGGAGTATGAAACTCTCGCTTCCTTTGGCTCACTGCTCCTGATTGATTCTGGTGAGAGTCTTATCGAGATAAACCATCTCGCAAACTCCCTTGGCCTGGATACGATTTCATGCGGTGTAACGATCGGTATGGCAATGTATCTCACTGAGAAAAATCTGGCTGATTTTGGCATAAAATTCGGAGATGCTGAGAAGGTGAAAGAGTACCTCAAACTGATCGCCTACAGACAGAATCATGGAGATATGCTTGCTGAAGGAACAATGAGGATTGAGGAAAAGCTTGGGTTGAACGGAATTGCAGCACACGTAAGAGGTCTTGAGATTCCAATGCACGATCCAAGGGCTTTTTTCAGCCTTGCCGTTGCATATGCAACAAACAACAGGGGGGCATGTCATCTGCCACATCAGATGTACAATGTCGAGATGGGCCTGAGAATCAGGGAGTACGGAATTGAAAGCAGTGGGAGATTTGAGAATAATGGCAAGGGAGAGATTACGGCAAAGATGCAGAATTTTGCTGAGATCTTCAACTGCCTTGTCATGTGTGTATTTGTTCCCGCAAAGCCATCCCACATATCATCCCTGCTTAAATTCAGCACTGGATTCGATTACTCTCCCGAAAAAATATACAGCACAGGTGAGAAGATTTTCAATCTGAAAAGAAAATACAATGAACTTTCAGGTAGGGGAAAAGAGCATGACAGGCTTCCCGATATAGTTCTCCACCCGGTTTCAGGTGGAACTGAAGGGAAAGTTCCCGATGTGAGAAAACAGCTTCAGGAGTATTACGATTTCAGAGGGTGGCCTTCAGAATTTTAAAATACTTTTTGCAATGACTGGAAGGGAGATCATAAGGGAAAAGAAGATGTAGACGTAATCAAATCCAATATAACCGCTAAGCAGACCTGCAATCAATGGACCAGCAGTCAGTCCTGCAGTTATCGATGATGAGAGCAGTCCCATTGACATCGCATATCCAATATTGCTCTTTTCTGCTATGTAAACCGCAGAAGAAGTGTAGACCATCGCAACAATAAAACCCTGGATTAACCTGACGGCAAGAAAAGTTGAAAAGCTTTCCATCATGAAAAACAATCCGGTAATGGAGAGGAGAGCAGACGAAATCCCGTAAACTCTCCAGCTCCCGAGCCTGTCTGTCAGAATTCCTGCAGGTGTGTTCGAGAGAGTTCTGACCAGAAGGTAGAGTGTAAACGATATTCCGAATTCTAACGGGGTTATCTTTAACCTTGTGAGAAATGAGTTTTCAAGAGGGACAATGGAGGACATCATAGCAACGGCAAAGCTCAGAGATATGAAAACAGGTATCACCTCTCTGCTGAGATTTCGCCAGCTTGAACTTTTTTTGCTCCTTTCTCTGATCTCAATGTCATCCACAAACAGAAGTATTCCAAGGGAGGATGCAAGAACAAGAATCGCAGAAAAATAGAAAACCAAATTTATTCCGTACAGAATCAGAAATCCTGCAACTGTTGGAGAAACAGAGAAACCGAGATCTGTGAACGTGTTATAGACACCAAACCCCTCCCCTCTCTTTCTTCCCGAAATGTAAAGAACCACCGTGAGACCTGAGACAAGCATAAAGCTCTCAACTATGCCGAGAAAGGCCCTGAGCAGGACAAGTTCTGACATGGTTTCCACTCTGGAATAAAGAAAGATGAGAAGGGATGTTAATACCAGTGATCCAGTCAGATACTTTTTTGGTTTCCCGGATCTTTCTATAATCTTTCCGGCAAACGGCTGTGAGAGGGTTGCAAACATCCCCCAGAGGGAAATGACTATTCCAGATGCGGTATCAACAGGGAGCTCACTGATCGAGAGAGAGGATATGAGTATGGGAAGAACAAAATATGCCATTCCTCCTCCAAAAGAATCTGAGAATCTTGCAGCCGAGATGCTGAGAAGTTTGCGCTCCACGAAGGCCTGTGAAATGTTCTGAATAAAAACTAACCGTGAAATTAATTAACACATCGAAATTTCAACCCCGGGTGAAGCTTGCAGATGATGTTTACTTCATCCAGGGAAAAAATGAAGGAAAATTTCCCCACTGCAACACCTTGATTGTGGGAAACGCAGCAATAGATCCGAACTGTGGAATTGAGATACTGAATGGATTTATTGAGAGAACTGAAGTCGCTATTCTCTCCCACAATCACCCGGATCATTCCGCTCTGGCATGGTATTTCAACAGTCTGAATAAAGAGGTTTTTGCCCCACATCCTTTCACAAAGGTTAAAGAGCTTGCAGAGAGATTTGCTTTGGGAATTGAGGAGAAATGGATTGAATTCGCAACCGAGTATGTTGGTTTAAGGGATTTTGAAGCTAAGCTGTATAACCACTTTTCTGAATTTGAGTGGAGCGGTCATGAGATCGAGCTTATTAAAACATCCGGACATACAGATGACATGCATCTATTTCTCATCGACGGTAAAATTTTGTACTCCGCTGACATCGACCTGACAGAATTTGGACCATGGTATGGAAATCCTGAAAGTGATCCATATAAATTCAAAGAGAGCATAGAATCCCTTTTCAGCTACGATTTTGATGTGATTGTGCCATCTCATTCCGAACCGGTCCATGGCAGGGATGAGATAGAGACAAGACTGAACAGTTACATTGAGCACTTCGACAGACGGGAAAGGTTGCTGAAGGAGCTTTATAAAAGAGGTCTGAGTATCGATGAAATTGTGGAGCTTTCTCCGATTTACAGAAAGAAGAAGTCATCACTGAAAGAAATAATGGACTACTTTGAAAAGAACATGATAGAGAAGCACCTTATGAGGAGCGGGATGCGTCACTGATTTTCTTTGGATCTCCAGCTCTCCATGACCCTCAGGGCAAAGTCAACCTCATCGCTGCTTATTGTCAGAGGTGGGATTATTCTTATGTCTCGTTCAGATGTAGCATTCACAAGAATCCCATTTTTCATTAAATGTTCATGAAGAGATTTTGCGTCTCCAACATCAACCCCGATCATCAGTCCGTGACCCCTTACTTCCCTTACAAAATCAAGCTTTTCGAGACCTTTTCTGAATCTCTCACCCATTTTTCTGGAATTTTCAACGAGATTCTTCTTTTCAATGTACTCAATGGTTGCAAGTGAAGCGGTGCAGGCAAGAGGATTCCCGCCAAATGTTGATCCATGATCTCCACTCTCAATTCTGCCATGAATCTCCTCACTTATACCAATGGCTCCAACAGGAAATCCGTTACCCATGGACTTTGCAAGTGTGATTATGTCTGGTTGAAATCCGTAGATGTCTTTGGCAAACCACTCTCCGACCCTTCCAAATCCTGTTTGGATTTCATCAAAGATCACAAGAAACTCAAACTCGTCCTTCAGCTCGAAAATTCTTTTTACAAAATCTCTTCTGGCTGGAAAAACTCCGGCCTCTCCCTGAATTAGCTCCACAATTACGGCGGCCGTATCTTTATCGACTGCATCCTCGAGACTTTCTATGGAATTGAATTCGGCAAATTCAACAGGCCTGATAAGCGGTTCAAAAGGCTTCCTGAATTTTTCCTTCCAGGTGACAGACAGGGCTCCCATGGTTCTTCCGTGAAAGTCATTGACAAATGAGACAAACCTCTTCTTCCCAGTTACCTTTCTGGCAATTTTCAGTGCTCCTTCAACACTCTCAGTTCCTGAGTTTGTGAAGAAGAATCTGTCAAGTGCCGTCAGTGCTTTAAGTTTTTCCGCAAGTTCTATCTGGGGCCTCGTGTAAAAGAGATTGGATACATGGACAAGTCTGTCAAGCTGTTCTTTTATCCTGCTGTTGACATACTCGTTTCCATGGCCCACGGAAATGCATGCAATCCCTGCAACAAGATCGAGGAACCGTTTATTTTCGGCATCGTAAAGCCAGCACCCCTCTCCACGTTCAATCATCAGAGGGTACCTGTTGAAGAACTGGATAAACACCCTTTTCTCCCTCTCAAACCAATCATTCATACTCGATCGTTGCCGGAGGTTTTGGAGTTATGTCGTAAACAACCCTCACAACATCTGGAATCTCTCCGGTGATTCTCAGGGCCATTTTTCTGAGTTTATCATAATCAAGCCTTAGAGGATCAGCAGTCATCCCATCTCTGCTTTCAACGGCTCTTATGGATATTATGTATCCGTAAACCCTTATATCGCCCTTGACTCCTGTTGCTTTTCCGATGAGCGATGCAAATGCCTGCCATTTGTCAACATCCTTAAGCTCCTCCTCGACAATTTTCGTTGCTTTTCTGACAACCTCAACCTTCTCAGGTGTGACCTCACCAACGATTCTGACTGCAAGCCCCGGTCCTGGAAAAGGCATTCTTTCGGAAATTTCCTCAGGGAGCCCAAGATATCTTGCAACTTCCCTGACCTCATCCTTGTAAAGCTCTCTCAGTGGCTCTATGACTCCCCTGAAGCTGTAATGGGTTGGAAAGCCTCCAACATTGTGATGACTCTTTATGCCCCCCTGACTTTCGATTATGTCAGGATATATTGTTCCCTGAATCAGATAGTCGGCCCTCACATCCTCTGCAACTCTCTCAAAAACCCTGACAAAAAGCTCACCTATGACCTTCCTTTTTTCTTCCGGATCTGAAACTCCTTTCAGAGCTTCAAAAAACTCATCCCTTGCATCTATGAATCTCAGATTCATACTGCCGAATATTTCTCTGACTTTTTCAGGTTCACCAGCCCTCATCAGCCCTGTATCAACAAAGACAGGATAGAGTCTGTCACCTATTGCTCTGTAAGCAAGAATCGTGCATACAGAGCTATCAACTCCTCCTGACAGTGCGATTATTGCTCGTCCATCTCCAACCTTATTTCTTATCTCCTCCACGGCATTCTCAACAAACCTTTCAGGATTCACCATTCACTTCCCTCCTGAACTGAATTGCTGATCTGACAAATCCCATGAAAGGAGGGGACGGAGAAAATGGTTTTGCCTTGAATTCTGGATGAAACTGTGTTGCAAGGAAAAATCTGTGGGATGGGAGCTCAAGAATCTCCATTCTCCTTCCACCGTCAGAATATCCTGAAAAAACCAGACCAGCACTTTCAAGCTCTTCAATGTATTCCGGATTTACCTCAAACCTGTGTCTGTGCCTCTCGGAAATTTTATCTTTTCCGTAAAGAAAGTGAGCTACCGTACCTTTCTTGATTGTGATCTCAATGTCACCAAGTCTCATCGTTCCCCCGAGTCTGTCAATTTCCTTCTGCTCTGGCAGAAGATCTATGACTGGATGTTCCGTCTCACCAAACTCTGTGCTGTTTGCATCTTTATAACCGAGAACGTTCCGGGAAAACTCAATAACAGAAAGCTGAAAACCAAGACATATCCCAAGGAAGGGTATATCGTTCTCTCTTGCGTATTTTATTGCCATCATCTTGCCCTCAACACCTCTCTGACCAAATCCTCCAGGAACAAGAATTCCATCAGCCTCAATTTCGATTTCTGTAAAATCCTCAAAATCCTCACTGTCAATCCAGATCACCAAAACCCTGGCTGAATTGTGAATTCCTGCAATTTTAAGAGCCTCCCTTATACTTATATACGAGTCCCTCACATCTATGTATTTTCCAACAACTGCAATTGTAACCTCTTCCCTCGCACTTCTCATCATATCTACAAAGCTCTCCCATTTCCCGTTGCTATCTCTTCTGCCGAGTCTGAGTTTTCTTGCAAGATACCTGTCAAGACCTTCTTTTTTGAAAATTAACGGTACCTCGTAAATGTCATCTGCATCCTTGGCGCTTATCACGGCTTCAGCTGGCACATCACAGAACAGAGAGATCTTCTTCTTTGTTGACTCTTCGAGCTCCCTTTTGCATCTTCCAACTATCACATCGGGATGCAGACCAAGACTTCTCAGCTCCTTAACGCTGTGCTGGGTTGGCTTTGTTTTCTGCTCCCCTCCGCTATCCAGTGGCACAAGAGTTACGTGAACAAGCAGAAAATCCTCTTCCCTTTCCTCATTATGCATCTGCCTGATTGCCTCCAGAAAAGGCATGCTTTCTATGTCTCCCACTGTCCCGCCAACCTCCACCAAGCAGATGTCGGCATTTTTGTTTTCTGCAACATCCCGTATCCATCTCTTTATCTCATCTGTTATGTGGGGAATTATCTGAACTGTCTGGCCAAGATATTCACCTGCCCTTTCCTTCTCTATAACTCTGCTGTAGATTTTCCCTGTTGTTATGTTGTGATCCCCTGTAAGTTCAACTTCGATAAACCTTTCATAATGCCCGAGATCAAGATCAACCTCAGTTCCGTCTTTCAACACATAAACTTCTCCGTGCTGAAAAGGATTCATTGTTCCGGCATCAATATTGATGTACGGATCAATTTTTATGGGAACAACGCTGTAACCCATATCAACAAGAATTCTGCCGATGCTTGCAGCAGTTATTCCCTTTCCAAGACCGCTCATCACTCCCCCGGTTACAACAATGAACTTCATACCTTTTCCCTCAGTTCTGGAGGGAGCATGTTTGGTATGCCATCCTCAATGGGATATCTTTCTCCACATTTCCTGCAGACAAGCTCTCCAGACACTATCTCCTCCTGAGTTTCCTCTGTAACCCTAATGTCAAGATCGCCCTTGCAAACAGGACATGCAAGCAAGTCGAGAAGTGACCTCCTCATAACAGATTAGTGCATGATGCTCACCTATTAAAGTTTTTGATTGCAGACATGGTTGTGGAAAGTTTTTATATTTGCTGTCCCAGAATAAAATCCGATGAAGCTGGCCGTGTTGTTGATTGTGTTAGGTGCACTGCTGATTGCCGGTTGCTCTGGCTCACAGAGTGAAGAAAAAAGCCCAACACCAAAACCAACAGAGACACCTGCTGTATCACCATCACCGGAGAAGACAGAAACAGAGGAATTGCACGGTGTTGGAAAATGCGATCAGTGTCATGACGCACCTACGGTAAGCGATATGGCTGCCGGACTGCACAAGGATGCATTTGAAAAACAGCCTGAGATCCACAAAAGACTGTGTTCCGACTGTCACGATGTCAACACCTTTTGCGGAACATGTCATGAGGTTCCGGATGTGGTGAAGAGCTAAATTTTTTATATTTTTGGTCAGAAGAATTTGGAGGTGGAGTTCATGGGAAGTGAGGAGTTAAAGGATATGCTCAATATGGCAATTGCAAGGGAGATTCAGGTTTCAATCCAGTACATGTGGCAGCATGTCCTTGCAAAGGGTTTTGAAGGAGAAATTGTTAAACCGGAGCTCAGAAAGATTGCAATAGTTGAGATGACCCATGCTGAGATGATTGCAGAGAGGCTTGCCTATCTTGGCGGGAAGCCGACCACAGAACCCAGTCCTATAAACATCGGTAAAACCGTCAGAGAAATGATTGAAATCGATGTCAGAGCCGAGGAGGAGGCGATAGACCTTTACAGAAGAATAATCAAAAAAGCTCTTGAGGAAGAGGATTACACAACTGCAAAACTCTTTGAACAGATTCTTGAGGATGAAGAGACACATCACGACTATTTCACTTCAGTCCTCGGAAAATAACCAAAAAACAATCCTGCCTTACAATTTTTCATCTCTCAGGTCGATTATCTGCTCCAGAGATGGACCGGTTGATATTAATGTCACAGGAACCCCTGTATCGTCCTCAACCCTGTCAACAAAATCTCTGGCTTTTCTTGTAAGTTTGTTCCATTCTCTAACACCATAGCACTCCCTGTCAAGCCTGTCTATTCCTGTCAGGGCTATCTGAGTTGCTCCATTCACCATGGCAGAGTATCTTGCAAGCTCCCCATCCCAGTATCCAATTCTCCTCCTTCTTCCGGTAACCGTTCCGTATTCAATTATTCCAAGACTCTCGGCCTCTTTCTGACTCATTTCTGTTGGAAATGGTCCGGCTCCAACTCTTGTAGGGAATGTTTTGAACACAACAATAACCTCATCAATTTTTGTGGGTCCAACACCAACATCTGCAGCCATCTGGGAAGCTGATGTGTCCTTGGAGGTAACGTACGGGTAGGTACCGTAATACAGGCTGAGAGCAAAGCCCTGAGTACCCTCCACCAGCACAAACTCTCCGCTATCTATTGCAGTATTGACATCCAAGGGAACATCTGTCAGAAATGGCTGAAGCTCGACAACATCTCTTGCAAGTCTTGCCGTTCTCATGACTCTATCAGCATTTGCCGGTCCACATCCAGTTCCTGTTGATCCGATTTTACCCGAAAGGTGCTCCGAACTTCTATCTGCATTTATGTGCCTCTCCTCAATGATCGCACATCTGAAGTCAAGTCCCGTCCTGTCTTCAACTTTAAGGGTTCTGACCTCATTTAGAAAGACATCCGGGTTAATCAGAACGCCTGCTCCAATGAGAAGTTTTGCATCTCTGTAAACAAAACCCGATGGAAGCATTCTCACACCAAACTTTTTACCATCAAACTCAACCGTATGACCTGCATTTGGCCCAACTCCACCCCTGACGATTATTTTTGGTCTGTCGCTGTATGCAATGTGGGAAATTATCTTTCCCTTGCCCTCATCACCCCAGAAACCACCCACGACAATTGTGGCAGACATGATAATTCCTCCCATCTGTCAAGAGAGTTCATAATTTATAAGCTTTCACATTCTCATTATCACCGACAGATTCAAAAAGAAAGTCTTTAAAAACTCAGAACCCCAGGTGAGAGCAATGAAACTCAGAGGAAGGGCCTGGAAATTTGGCGACGACATATCAACAGATCACATAACTCCCGGCAGATACTACCATTTAAGAAGCAACATGCCAGAACTTGCCAGGCATGTAATGGAAGATGCCGATCCGGAATTTCCAGAGAAGATGAAACCGGGAGACTTCATTGTCGCTGGAAAGAACTTTGGAATGGGGAGCAGCAGAGAACATGCCCCACTGGCAATAAAAATCGCTGGTATTTCTGCAGTAATTGCAAAATCATTTGCAAGGATTTTTTACAGAAATGCAATAAATGTGGGGCTCCCTGTTCTCATAGCGGATACAGACATGATAGATCCCGGAGATGAACTCGAAGTTGATCTCTCGTCAGGAATAATCCTCGATCTGACAAAGGAAATTGAAATCTCATCCAAACCCCTCCCGGAGATCATGATAGGCATTCTTAATGAGGGAGGGCTTGTTGAATACGTGAAAAAGAGAGGTGATCTGATTTTATGACTCACAGAAACATCAGATGTCACGTTTGCAATAACACCGCACATTTTTTAACCACATCTGAAGGAGTGTTCTGTGCCCTGTGCAATACAAAAATATGGAAAAATTACTGATGCCGCCGTAGCTCAGCTGGTCAGAGCGGGTGACTCGTAATCACCAGGCCGCGGGTTCGAATCCCGCCGGCGGCTT
>Ga0256830_1001417_pt1 | contig 17049 bp, 16 predicted proteins | sample 128326metaG_FD_190537 | JGI IMG/M metagenome (GOLD analysis project Ga0256830, IMG submission 190537) | Hydrothermal vent microbial communities from Lau Basin, Pacific Ocean - 128-326 | ecosystem: Environmental > Aquatic > Marine > Hydrothermal vents | place: Pacific Ocean: Lau Basin | collected... | reverse complement strand
CCCAAGGCAGGGGGTCATTTGGGTTTCAAGAAAGAACAGATAGAAGATGAAAACTACGAACTGGAGAAACTCGTACCGGATGTTGTAAGTGCGGTAAGAGTCTATGAGGAGAAATTCGGTAAGAATATACCCGTGATTGCAGCGGGAGGTATCTATACGGGATCTGATATTCGAAAATTCCTTGACATGGGAGCAAGCGGTGTTCAAATGGCAACGAGATTCATAACCACCCACGAGTGCGATGCCGATATAAAATTCAAGGAAGCCTTTCTGGACGCAGAAGAGGGCGATGTAACGATAATAGAGAGCCCTGTCGGCCTCCCGGGACGGGCCATAAAGAATCAATTTCTTGAAGAGGTTGAAGCTGGCGAGAAAAAACCTTTTAAATGCCCATGGAAATGTCTTGTTTCATGCGATTACAGAACGGCACCTTACTGTATTGCAATGGCCCTGGTAAATGCACAGAAGGGAAAATTAAGAGACGGCTTTGTTTTTGCAGGACATAACGCATATAGAAACAAGGAAATCGTTTCCGTTCATCAGGTGATAGAATCATTGAAAGAGGAATTTGCCAGGTCCGTTCCCCGTCTTCAATACGCATGATACTCGAATAATTTGCAAAAAACCATTCTTTATGTTAATTTTCTCTTTTAGCCGGGGAAAGGTACGGGGAAAGAGAATTGATAAAATACCTTCGCTACAAGCTGAACCTCAAGATATTCTTCTACTTCATTCTAATCATATTTACCATGACTATCAGCTCGATCATCATCGGATACAGAGTAGTGATAAAGACCATCGAGCATGAAATTCACAACAAACTTACAGACAGTATCTCGGCTTACTCTGAAGAAATAAAGTTCATAGAGGACAAATGCCTTACAATAGCACGTTATCTCTCCTCCGAAGACGAGATAAAGGAACTACTATTCAACAGAGAATATGACAGGCTGGAGAAGAAATTGCGGGCATACTATACGATGAAGATACTCGATATAATAGAAATCGAAAGCCCCGACGGAAAGGTAATAATGCGTGGCCATAATCCCGAAGCTGCCGGGGACACAAAGATACAGCAGACAATTATTCAAACCGGCCTCTCGGGGAAGAGTATCGTAAGTTATGAAAAGGGAAGATCAGGATTCGCCATAAGGGCCGTCGCACCTATAAGTTATCGGGGAAAGATAATCGGACTTATAATGGCAGGTTCACGTTTTTCCAAGGACTTCGTAAAACAAATTCAATCGCTTACAAGCATCAACAACGGAATATACAGGGATCACGACAAGATCATATCCACATACACTGGGTACAAGAGACTGGACGATACCACGGTCGAGAAATTGAAGACAAGGGAAACGGTTTTTATCGATAACGCTATTTTGAACGGGGAAGAATCATATCTCATACTGAAGCCTCTTTTTTCTGCGGATGGCACGTACTGGGGAGCACTGGCAATGTCCATATCGGAAAAATCCGAGAACAAGTATCTCACATACTACAGGAAACTCCTGAGTACCATGATAATACTGGGTGTGCTACTCTCACTTATTCTATATTTCTTTCTTGCAAGGAACATAAACAAATCCTTGCACACCATAATAGACGGATTGGATGGATTCAGCCTTAATGATTTCAGTACACGTATCAACCTTAAGGGGAACGATGAATTCAACAGGATAGCCGAGAGTTTTAATAAGCTTGCCAAGAAACTGCAGATATACAATACAAAAATATTGAAACTCCAGGAGGATATGGTTCAATCTGCAAAACTGGCAACAGCAGGACAATTGGCAGCAGGATTTGCCCATGAAATAAGAAATCCCTTGAGCTCGATAAAAATGATGGCCCAGATGGCAAGAAGCTATTTGAAAGACGGAAAGGGAGAGAAGGAGATAGGAATAATACTCAATGAAATAGAGAGAATAAACAACATAGTAAAGGAACTGATAGAATTCGCAAAACCAAGTGCCATGCATTTCCAGGAGAAGAATGTAAACGAGATAATAGTCGAGGTATTGAGGCTTTTTCAGTATAGAATCGAACATCAGGGCATCAAGGTTGAAACAAATCTAATGGACTCCCTGCCCAGAATAAGTGTAGATCCGGAAAAGATGAAGGTATGTATAATAAACCTAACAGTCAATGCTATTCAGGCAATGCCCACGGGTGGCATACTTTCAGTTTCAACCACGTTCAAGGATGAGCATATCCTCTTGAAGATCTGCGATACAGGCATCGGAATCAGTGAAGAGAATTTGAAAAACATATTCGAACCTTTCTTCACAACGAAGAAAGAAGGAACCGGCCTGGGCCTTCCTCTGGTAAAGGTCATAATAGAGAGACATCAGGGTAAGATAACGGTAGAGAGCGGGAAGGGGGAAACCTGCTTCACCATAACGTTACCGATAAACAGAACTGATACGGATATTATTATCTAAAGAAATCGCATGGAGAGAATAAATGGCACAAATACTTATCGTAGACGATGATAGAAGCATCATCGAGAGTTTCAAGCAACTCTTTGCAGATAAGCATAACGTGATAGATGCCTACAACGGTGAGGAGGCGCTGAAATGTCTCGAAAAAAATATCATTGACCTCGTTTTCCTCGATTACCGAATTCCCGGTGCAGACGGTCTGGAAGTATTGAAGAGAATAAAGGAAATCGATCCGGATATTCCCGTAATAATGATAACCGCTTTTGGCACGGTTGAAACGATAATACAATCTATTTCCCTCGGAGCCTACGATTACATAGAAAAGCCACTGGACATCGACAAGATAAACATCCTGACTAAACGGGCACTGGAACTGAAACAGATAAAGAAATACATCAACTATATAAGAGACGAGCAGATAAAGAACTATGACTTGAAAAAACTTATAGGTTCATCCGAAGTTATGCAGAATCTCTTTAAGAAGATAGGACGACTCGTCGGTAATGACATTCCCATTCTCATAACCGGAGAAAGTGGCACCGGGAAGGAACTCGTTGCGAGAGCAATTCATTACAATAGTAACAGAAGTGCAGAACCATTCGTTGCGGTTAACTGTTCAGGACTTACAGAGACTCTCCTCGACAACGAACTCTTCGGCCATGAAGCACAGGCCTTTACCGGAGCGACTTCGAGGAAAATCGGTAAATTCGAAGCAGCGGGTGAAGGAACTGTTTTTCTCGATGAAATAGGGGACATGCCAATATCCCTTCAGACAAAACTCCTCCGGGTAATTCAGGAAAGGGAATATCAGAGACTCGGAGGGGTGAATAACATAAAACTGCGTGCAAGAATCATAACGGCAACGAACAAGGACCTGCTTAAAGAGATAAAAGAGGGAAGATTCAGAGAGGACCTTTTTTACAGGATAAACGTGACTTCGATACATATTCCCCCCTTGAGAGAGAGAAAAGAAGATATTCCAGAACTCGTGGATTACTTTATCCAGAACGTACGTTATAAATTGAGAAAAAACATAAAGGGTATTTCAAAAAAGGCACTGGAAATGCTTGTAAACTATGACTGGCCCGGAAATGTGAGAGAGCTTGAAAACGTGATTACCAACCTCTGTATAAATACCAACACAAATATAATAGACCCCTCCAACATTCAAAAGTACATAATGCAAATCGACAAAGATACAGATATCTATGATACTTTTCTGGAAAAGTTTCTTCTGGAAAATGAAGAGAATGACAATCTTCTGGAAATTCTATCGACCGAACTAGAGAGGAGGCTCATCAAAAAGATTGGTGAGAAACTCGGTTACAACAAGAGCGCAATGGCAAAAAAGCTTGGCTTGAGCAGGGTAACGGTTCAGAAAAAGCTAAAAGAGCTTTACAGTTGATGTAAAAGAGCTTATCACATTTCGGCAGGTCAGACCCTGCTACATTATTTCAAAGCAACCTATACCTATTATTTCTTATATCATATAGAATTATAATGATCAAATACTCAGGTTGAATAAGGTTTATTGGCATGTTAATTGCTTAAAAATAAACAAAACCAAAATATGGAGGAATAGAGATGAAATCATTATTAGGTTCATTTACCAAACAAAAATCGAAGATAGAGTTGGAGATTCAAGAGGAAATCGAAATCGTTTCCAAATTGATCAGCTTGCTTATAGATCTCGGAGGAAGGAAAAATTCAGAGAAGGACCTTGTAAGGGTTCTGGAACTGGAAACAGAGATGGAAGACAAGAACAATAGGTTCCTCCAGAGCATAAACAACAAGTATTCACTTCCCTTCTACTGGGAGGAACTCTACGATCTCTACATGGAGATAAGAAAGGTGTTTTCCTATCTTATGCGCTACTTTAACAAGAGAAACATCCTGGAAAATACGGAGATTTTCAACTCCTTTCTCACAAAGCAGTCTGAAATAATGAAAAATATAGTCCAATTCCTGAAAGAGTACAAAACCAGCAGGAAGTATGTACAGGAATTACTGAAGAACAACGGGATACTGGTAAAGAGTCTTACACAGTTACACTTTAAAATAATAAGCAACACTGTTTTTGAATCGAAGGATTCATTACTCAAGTACAACATGATGGAAATCCTTGATAACATTTCCAATGTCGACTATAATATCCAGGACTTACTCAACAAAATACTTTTAACAAGTGGTATTTAATGATCTATCTTCTCTACATAGCAATCGGACTGGTATTGATTTTTTCATTTACCAATGGGATGAAAGATGGCTGCAACGTTATGGCTACAGCCATCGCATCCCAATCAATATCTCGCAAACATTCTCTTATTATCGTAACCATATCTGAATTCATAGGGCCATTTATTTTCGGCATACCCGTCGCCATGACGGTTGCCAAGGGAATCATAAATATCGACATATTGCCCCGCAATATGGATTCTATTCTTCTTGTCTTAAGCGGAGTAGCAGGTGCAATCATATGGAACTTTCTTACCTGGCTTTTCAGTCTCCCAACCAGTTCGTCATTCGCCCTTGTAGGAGGGATGATTGGCCCTGTGCTATTCAAATACGGAAAGGATGCCGTTCCATGGGCTGTTTTCCTGGTAAAGGTAATCGGTGCAATGTTCCTTTCGCCAGTGCTCGGAATACTTTTTGGTTATCTGATTTTCAAGTTCTTCACGTACCTCTTGCGGAACAGTACTCCCAAGGCCAACATCTACCTGGAAAAATTCCAGGTTGCCACACTGATTGCACTGGGACTATCACACGGAACCAATGATTCCCAGAAGGCAATGGGTATTATAGCACTGCTCCTGATGCTTGCGGGCATTTTGCCTTCCATATCCATACCCCTCTGGGTCATGACTGTCAGCGCACTTGTTCTTGCAACCGGTATTACAATGGGTGGCACAAAGATAATAAAAACTGTCGGATACAACATATTCAAGATACGGCCCATACATTCTTTTACCTCGCAGATCTCGGCTTTCTCTATTCTCCTCGCCTGTAACTTGCTCGGCGCACCGGTAAGCACGACGCAGATAATCAGCTCATCTGTCATCGGCGTGGGCAGTGCATACAGGCCAAAGAGTGTAAAGTGGAAAATCATTTATAACATCGTATTGAGCTGGTTACTCACCATCCCACTGGCAGGTGCAGTAGCTGCAATAGTCTATATCATTTTAAGGGAAATTATATTTGGAGGTTTATCCTAATGGCAATTTTCGGTAGAAGGAGTCAACCAAAACTCGATTTTTATACACTGCTCTTGGAACATTCGGAAAAGGTTTATGAAGCGTACAACCTTATGGTTAAAAGCCTTAAAAAGAATGACAAGAACGGTTACCAGAAGGTAGTGACATATGAAAGAGAAGCGGATGACTTAAGGAGAATACTGATCGACAAACTCAATAAGACCCTTATTACACCCTTTGACAGGGAGGATATCTATACCCTCTCCAGGGCTGTCGATGACATAATAGACGCACTTAAAAGTACAGTAGAAGAACTGGAGGTATTCAACCTGGAACCTACCGAGGACCTTATAAAGATGGTCTCTCTTCTGGAAAACGGAACACTGGAGATACGGGATGCATTGAAAAATTTAAAGCATTATCCCGGTGTTGCAATGGAGCACGCAAAACGCGCAAAGGCAACGGAGAACCAGATGAACCACCTCTACCTCGAATCACTGGCAAGGGTATTCGATGACTCGGCCAATACGCCCGGCTACATGATGAAAATAAGAGAGGTATACAGGCATTTAAACCGTTCCGCCGACAGGTGCGATGATGCGGCAAATGTTATCTCTGATATAATAATAAAGACGAGTTAGAAAATCTCACAGCAATAAAATCTTGCGGCAAGAAGATCTCAGTCGAGTCGCCTGATAACGGCGTTAGCCAATTGTGGCCTTAATCGTATAGTAACCCTCTTCCTCCATGAGGCCCGCAATCTTTTCCTGCGTTTTTCTGTCTGGAACAATGGCTATCATGAAACCACCCATTCCGCCACCGGTCAGCTTGGCACCGTATGCACCATTCTTCAGGGCAAGATCGCATAGGTGAATGAGCTTCTCGTGGGAGAGTCCCATGTCTACCAGTATCTTGTGATTCTCCGTCATAACCTTCCCGGCCAGTTCGAGGTCATACTCCAGGAGCGCATTCTTTACCTGAAGTGCCTGCCTCGTTATCTCCTCCATCCTGTCCTCGAACAGTTTCGGATCCTTCTCTCTCTGCTTCTCAACGAGAGAATCGAGTACCGCGGTGTTTGCTGAAACACCGCTGTTGCCGAGGACAATGTTTATAGGCTCTCGAACCTTTATCCTTTCCACAATACGCTCACCCTCTTTCAACTGAAAGAGCATCAGCCCGCCGTAACAGGAGGCCGTATTATCCACGCCGCTCGGTGTTCCATGGTATGCAAACTCCCCCTCCCAGGCTATCTCATTTATCTTTTCTATCGGGAGGTTCAACTTGAACTCGTCGTTCAGCGCCCTGGCCAGTGCTACACAGCTTGCGGCACTGGCCCCCACGCCACTTCCTGCAAGGAGATCCCCCTCCAGTACTATCTTCAACCCCTGCTTCTCCGGGTCGATACCCATTACCTTCAGTATCCTGTTGATAGATTCCACCTGCTGCTTTTCCTTGCTCTTCTTGTAACCCGGTACCTCTACCCTGTTGTCCTCCAGTATCCAGCCTCCCCTGCCTTCAAGCCTCTCCACCCTTGCTACCGTCTTGTACGAGAGAGCCGATACTATTGCCGGAACACCCTTAAGGACAAACTGGTCTCCTATAAGGATTGTCTTTCCGTAACCTTCACCTCTTCCCATTTTCATCCTCCGCTAAATATGAACTTCAAAACTCTTCTTTGAATCCCTTCTCTTCTTCCAGAATCTTTTCCATTTCCATTACAAGGGCTTCCTCCTGACCAATTTCGACTACCGTTGCCGCAGTAAGGCTATGACAGGCATCGGAGAAGCCTCCCAGCCTTCCGGTTGCCTCGGGCAGAAGGTAGTCCAGCCCTGGAATCTGCTTCCTTATTATCTTTTCCCTAATCTTCGAAGGAACCCGCATCGAAACCTTTGTATGGTGCATATCGAGCTTTCCGAACTTCGGTATCTCACCGGGTATCTCCTGGAAACCGGCGATGTACCTGTTATCAGAAATAAATTCCTCACCCTTAAGCTTTTCACAGAAAACCCCGACCATCTTTACCCCCATGGGCGAGAATCTGTTTCCCAGGTTGAACCACTGTATATGCTTCGTCTTTTTCAAGGCACCGCTTTTCAACCTCTCAGTCTCTCTTTCGAATATCTCCTCCTGCAAGACACGTAACCTTTTGACCCTTCTGTCGGAGGTTTCCCCGGGTCCACCCAGTGCAACTTCAACTCCCGTATCCGGCCCGCCGTCCTGGTAACCTACCCCACCCAGGGTGTCCAGGTAACTTCCCAGTTCCCTGCACTTGTACGACTTCGTCCCATAGTGAATGAGATACTCCTCTCCCCACTCCTTCTTGACAATTTCCATGTAACCCTGCTTCACCGCATCCATCACTACGTTCCTGTTTTCATCCACGAGCCTGCCATCCACGAAAAAGCCATCCCCAACGGCACCGAGGGCAGCGGGACGGCAAAGATCAATGTTGTTCTCATCCCAGGCCTTTGAAAAGAGATAGCACGTGGTGGATGCCGTTATATCCCTGTCACCTTTTAATCCGTAGAGGCTCGGATCGAGATTGAATACCATGGGATCCGTTGCTTCCTCCGCCACGTGGTGATCCAGAATTATCGTAAGATTCTTACCGCCGTTTAGCCTGGAAATCAGCGGGGCAATCCTTCCCGCAAAATCGGCAAACACTATCAGCTCTCCAGACTGCGAGAAAACACGCTCCAGTAACGGAGGATAAGGCTTCTCCAGGCAATACCTCTTTGTGACATAGCCCTTTCTCCGAAAGGTCTCTTCCACAACGGCTCCGGATGTGAGTCCATCGCAGTCGTTGTGGTGAAAGATACTCACTTCCCTCCGGGGAAAATCCTCGATAGCCTTCAGTGCGCTCTCTACCCTTGAAATAAAATCTCCTATCATTGTTCACTCCGCTATTATGATTATTCTTCTATCTTCCTGCTCGCATAGAGGTTGATCAACGCAATCGTCGAGGTGGTAACTATAAGGAGAAAGGCTATTGCATTTATCACCGGTGTCGAACCGTCACGGACCTGGAGGTAGAGTGTTATCGGAAGCGTTGCATCGGGCCCTACAAGGAAAAGCGTGGTATTGAAGTTCTCGAAAGACATGAGGAAGGCAACGGCAGCACCGCCGATTATCGAAGGACGCAGGTACTTCAGCGTGATGAACCAGATTACCTCCCATCTCTTGGCACCAAGGTTGTATGCGGCCTCCTCGAGAGTTCTGTCAAATTTCTTCAGCCTTGCTATTACCAATAGTGCAACGATCGTCGTTATGAATGAAAACTGTCCCAGTATCACAAGCCAGATGCCAGGATCGAAGAGCTTTATGTTCCACCCAAAGGTCTTGTCGAAGAAGGTACCAACAGCATTGGAAAACATGAGAATCGAAATTCCGAGAATAACTCCCGGTATTACCATCGGTGCTATCATTAGGAAGTAGAGCAGGTTCTTGAACTTGAAGTCTTCCTGTTCGAAGAGGAAGGCGGCCATTGTCCCCACGATTGTAGAAAGTATCGTCACACCGATAGCCACCCTGAAAGAGTTGTATATAGCCCTCAGGTTAATGGAATCATGAAATATTCCGTACTTCTTGGGGCCATTTCCGAAAAACCAGTCCAGGGTAAAACCATTCCACGGGAGAGAGGGAAACATCGAATCGTTGAATGCAAGCACCATCGTTACGAGAAGCGGCGCAAATAGAAATGTAAAATAGAGAATGATAAAGATTTTGAAACCGGTGGTATAGGCCGTGGATCTTGGTAACGTTCTTATCATTTTATTACCTTCGTAAACTCTTGTTTTGTAAGCTTAAGTGCTATGAATATGATAATGGAGGACATGAGGAGTAACAGGAACCCGAAAGCAGCTCCCTGGTTCCAGTTGAAGTAAATGATTATCTGGTTGTATATCTGTTCGGTAAACCAGAGGGCGTTTTTTCCTCCCATGAGCTTTGGCGTCAGGTAACTTCCCAGGACAAGCATGAAAACGATTATGCTTCCCGACATTATTCCCGGTGTGCAGTAGGGAATGATAATCTTTCTCCAAATTGCAAGTTTTTTTGCTCCGAGGTCGTAGGCAGCCTCTATCAGTGCATTGTCGAGGCTTTCCATTACTCCCATTATCGGAACGACCATAAAGAGCATCGATGTATAGACCAATCCCATAATCATCGTGGCATCATGGTAGAGCATCTCATATGGCTGTTTTATCAGATGAAGCTTCAAGAGTACGAAATTTATCACACCACTCTCCCTCAAGAGAATTATCCAGCCGTAGATGCGTATCAGCTCACTCACCCAGAAGGGGATTAAGAGGAGAACGGTAAAGAATCCCTGGGCCTTGGGCTTTGCAAGTTTCGTTATGTAGAAGGCAACGGGAAGAGCTATCACAAGTACGATGAATGTAACCAGTATCGAGTAAATGGCAGTCCTTGCAAATGTCCTCCAGTAGATAGGTTCCTTGAAAAAGCCACCGTAGTTCTCCAGGGTAAAACCGCTCTTTCCGTAAAAATCGGTGCCGATGAAGGACATTCTAAGAAGTTCGATATGGGGAAGAACAATCAACAGCATCAACCAGAGAAATACGGGGGTAAAGAATATTATGAAACCCCACCTAACCTTGAGCTTACTTGATCTCTTCATAGGCCCTTTCCCCTATTCCTTTGAAACAGACGGATACGGAGGGATACCATCCTATCTTCAGTGCATCACTCGGCCTTAAATAGTCATACTTCCTGTTCTGCGGAAGCATTACCACTATCTCGTTGTCCGTTCCCTTTGGTACCACCAGTATCCTGCTGTTCCCTCCGTCGAAGAGTATTGCCTTGACATCCACCTCGATGATATTGAGCTTGTCGAGATCATCATGCGGATTTATGATGATCGACTCAGGGCGTATATACATCTCGTAAGTGTTGTCTTGCTCTATGTCGAATTTCCCCTCGAGCTTCAGCTTGAGCCCATAATCCGTTGCTGCATAGAAATTTCCTCTCTCATCCTTTATCACCTTCACCGTGAACTTGTTGTTGTTACCCACGAACTGAGCCACAAAGGATGAGGCCGGCCTATTGTAGAGGTTCTGGGGCGTATCAAGCTGCTCGAAACGTCCCGCATGCATTACGGCAACGTAGTCGCTCATAACCATTGCCTCGGACTGGTCGTGGGTTATATAGACAAAGGTTGTGCCTACTTTGAGTTGAAGTTTCTTGAGCTCCACCTTCATGTGCTCCCGGAGCTTTGCATCCAGGGCACCGAGCGGTTCATCCAGGAGGAGTACACTTGGTTCCAGGACAAGGGCCCTTGCAATTGCAACACGCTGTTTCTGCCCGCCGGAGAGCTGGCCTATCTTCCTGTTACCGAAGCCGGGAAGCCCGACCCTTTCCAGCATGGCCTCTACCTTGTCTTTCACAATCTTGCCTCTTTCTCCCCTTCTCTTCAATCCGAATGCAATATTTTCAAAGACATTCATCATGGGAAAGAGTGCCAGATTCTGAAAAACAAGATTAACCGGCCTCTTATTGGGTTCAACACCTGCCATGTCCTCACCACGGATCTCTATCTTTCCGCTGGAGGGTTCGTAGAAACCTGCAATCATTCTAAGAAGGGTAGTCTTTCCGGAACCGGATGGTCCCAGAATCGAGAAGAATTTTCCATCCTCCACGTCGAAAGAAACATTGTCGACCGCCTTGAAATCTCCGAAGTACTTTGAAACATTTTTCACTGACAGGGCTATTTTCATATCTGGTTTCACCTTTGCAACTGGTTTCAAATAGAACCGGCAGCAATTCAAACTGCTGCCGGCTTATTGGTTGAAATATTACTTTGCCGCTCTGATTTTATCAAGCACCTTGCCTTCCATTTCTTCCAGCCCAGGAGGCACCGGTGGATACCAGTGAGCCTTGGCCAGAACCTCGGGAGGCAGGCTTCTCTTGAAGTTGTCTCCTATATCGGGATTCAGGTACTTAACGGCATCCTTGGAGGCAGTACCATACTTCTCCTTGTTGGTGAATACTGCAGCATTCTCCGGTCTCAGCCAGAAGTTCATCCACTTGTAGGCACCTTCCACGTTTTCAGACTTTGCAGGAATTGCAAAGGTATCTACCCATGCAAGGGCACCACTTGCAGGCGCAACATAGTCGATGTCCGGATTCTCGGCATGCAGCTTCCAACCAGCCTGCTCCCAGGCCATTGCAGCCCAGACCTCTCCTGACCTCATTGCCTGAAGAAGCTGGTCACCGTTGTCCCAGTAGAAACGCACAATCGGCTTTGCTGCGATAAGCTTTGCAGCAATGTCATCGAGGAACTTCTGATATGCTGCCTTGTCATTGTACAACTTGAAGGGATCATAACCGAATGAGTATCCCATTGCTATGAGGGTCGGCCTCTTCATCCTGTAGGAAACCCTTCCCTTGTACTTGGGATTCAACAGGTCCTTGTAATCCTTTACATCCGGTGCCTTAGCCTTATTAACAACGAGCCCTGATGTTCCATATACAGCGGGTACTGCGTATGATTTACCGTCTACAAGGGTGTTCTGCTTTACAGCCTTCAGAAGAGACGGGTCTATCAGCTCGGTTTTCACCTTCGAATAGTCAATCGGCTGATAGAGCTGGTACTGCTTTACAACTGCAGAAATCCTGTCCTGCGACGGCTGTGCAAGGTCGAATCCACCACCCCTTGTTGCCCTCAACTTCGAAATCATCTCCTCATTGTTACTGAGTGTGACTTCGACAGTTATTCCTGTCTCCTTCTTGAATTTTTCAACAAGTTCAGGTGGTGCATAACCTGACCATGTTATGAGACGCAGCACCTTGTTCTCGGGAGCTGCTTTTCCAGCACCTTCTTTGGTACCACCGGCAAATGCCACACCTGCCAGCAATACGAGAAGGGCGAGAATGATTACATACACTCTCTTCATGGCTCTACTCCTTTTATTTATGATTTTCTATATAGATTATAAAAAGTAACGAACAAAAATGCAAGTGGATAGACAAATAAACGTAAAGAAATGTTCATATATGTTCAAATTTTTAATTTAACAATAGAAACAAGAAAAGCTTTCCTCCCTATCGAGGCGGGACTTTATTTCCTCGTGCAAAGGTAATATAATGTCAGGGTTATTGTTAAATCAAGGTACGGGAAAGTCGAATGCGTAAGATAGTAACCAGCAGATCCTCCCATGTAGGTGCACCGCCGGGAACGGTATCCTTGAAAAGCGGGGAAAAGTCGAGGCCGGCAAGAATCAATATAATTCAATATGACAAGGATAAATACTCCTCTACGGAGATAAAAGATGCGGCTCAATGCAGGAGGTACAGGGAAGCTTCAGGTGTGACCTGGATTAACATAGACGGGATATCAGACATTCCGACTATTACCGAGGTTTGCAGAATTTTCGAAATACATCCGCTGGTGCTGGAAGACATAATAAATATCAACCAGCGTCCCAAGATGGACGAGTACGAGGGGTACATCTACCTTACAACGAAAATGCTCTACGAAGAGGAAAAGACGAGGAACATACTGATAGAACAGCTCAGTTTCATCCTGATGGGAGATACGGTAATCTCTTTTCAGGAAAGGGAGGGAGACATCTTTTCACCGATAAGGGAGAGGATAGAGCAGGACATCGGCTTTATAAGAAAGCGGGGCGGGGATTACCTCTTGTATGCACTGCTCGATGCGGTGGTAGACAACTACTTCGTCATAATAGAGAACATAGAGGACAACATGCAGGCACTGGAAAATTCCGTGCTCAAGGAGCCGAGGAACAGCGACCTGAGAAGGCTTCAGCACCTCAAGAATGACCTCGTCTTCTTAAGGAGGTATATGTGGCCCACGAGGGACATTGTGGGAAGGATGGCCCACGGGGATGTGTCTCTCATAAAGGGGGAGACACATGTATTCATGAGGGACGTTTACGACCATACGATGCAGGTGATTGAAACGATAGAGACCTTCCAGGAGATAGCAACCGGTATGCTCGATATCTACCTCTCCAGCCTCAACAACAGGATGAACGCCATAATGAAATTCCTTACAATCATAGCTACCATCTTTATTCCCCTCACATTCATCACGGGAATCTACGGAATGAACTTTCACTACATGCCTGAACTTGGTTGGAGGTGGGGATATCCGGTGGCGCTCTCTCTTATGCTCATAATAGCCGTCGTTATGATTGTCTATTTCAAGAAGAAGAAGTGGTTTTAAGGCTTGAACATGGCGTCTGGTATGTTGCTTGATATGGTATTTGGTATGGCGTTTGATATGGTATTTGGTATGAGGAAACAGCTTTTGTGATATATCTTAGCTTGAAGACAGCATTCAATAGGGAAGGTTGCCCTGTTTGCAGGCTGGTAAAGGAGCAGGAAGACCGTTACCTCTTTAACCTGCTCTACGAGAATGTGAATGATGGCCCGACGAGGAACCTCATAAGGGGAAGCCTCGGGCTCTGCAACTACCACGCGTGGGCATTGCAGGCAAGAGAGGCAAAGGAGTGGAACGACGGCCTCGGTGCCGCAATCATTTACCAGGACCTGGCAAGCCTCGTAATCGAAAGGATTGAAGATTTATCAGGGGAGATAGAAGCTCTAACAGCAATATCAAAGAAAAGCACCGGGGGTGTGAGTATCAAGAGGGGAAAAATCTTGAGAAGGGATAAACCGGGGCTAAAATTTGCAAAAAGGCTCTATCCCAAATACAAGTGCCACATTTGCAAATCCCTCGAACAGTCCGCGGATGCATACCTAAGCTGGCTTGTAAAGGGGCTTACCAAAGCAGATTTCAGGGAAGCATACCTCCTCTCAGACGGGCTATGCCTGCCACATCTAAGGGAAGCCTTGACCATGGCTAAGGAGGAAGGGGCAGCAATTACACTGATACAAAAAGCGAAGGAATATCTTAAGGAGCTTAACATGAACCTTCTCGAATATATAAGGAAACACTCATGGGAATTCAGGGGGGAAGAAAAGCGGCCGGAGGAGCTGGCATCGTGGATAAGGGCCATAGCCTTCTTTGCCGGGGAGGCGAGAGAAAATGTTACCGATTCTATTACCCAATCGAGGATTAGGGCTCTTAAGAATTACAGGAAAATGCATATTAACGAGAACAACGGGAATGAGAAAAATGAGAATTGGACTGAAAAAACATGATTCAGAATGAGGGATGGATTATAAGGTATAGATTATGCAAATCGGCTGGGCTCTCGGAGGCGGAGGGGATCGGACAGTATAGGCGTCCATATAGTAAACCTTCCACCTCGCCCGGGAACACCTTACCGGAGCAGACCTAATAGTAAGGCCCGCTGTAAGAAACATATACTGGTATCAGTTCGACGAGGTGGAAAGAATAATGAGGCTTGGAGAAATATCGGCAGAAAAGGCACTCACCAAAATCGAAAAGAGAATGAAAGATGCTTACCGGTCTTCCGGTTGATTTGACAACTACTATTCCCATTAATATTATTTATAGTAGGTTCTCTCTCAAACAGATACTTTTCACATGATTCCACGATAAGGAGGCCCCGAAATGGCTGATGCAATCGGTAAGAACTACCAAAAAATCATTTCAGAGAAGCAGGATATCATACGCGACGAGTGGTTGAAACGGTTGAAGGTTGCCCTTGAATACCAGAAGGATATCCTCACAGAGAAGGAATTGAACAAGAATCTCGATGGGTTCATGACTCTGTTTCTAAAGACGATCAGGTCCGAAGAAAAAGACCTTTTATCGGGTAAAGAATGGAAGGAGTTAAAGGAACACCTGTCCCAGATAATTCAAAAGTGGGCATCACAGGGATTCAGTATCAGAGAGACTCTGTCATTCCTCTTGACCTTCGAAAGGGTTCTCTTTGAGAGGATAAGGGAAGAACTCGGCAAAGAGGAGAGAGAAAACCTCGATGAGTTCACCGGACTGGAAGAACTGTTGACGGAACTGGAGGAATTTGTTGCCGAGCAACATGTAAAGAACAGGGAAGAGATAATAGCAAGGCAACAACGTGAAATCCTGGAACTTTCAACACCTGTTGTAACATTGTGGAAGGGGATTCTTGCCGTTCCGCTTATCGGTACTCTGGACAGTGCAAGAACACAGACTGTAATGGAGACTTTGCTTCAGAAAATTGTGGAAACCGGTTCTGAAATTGCAATCATAGATATCACCGGTGTTCCTGCAGTTGATACCCAGGTAGCACAGCATATAATAAAGACGATAGATGCTGCAAGATTGATGGGAGCCGACTGCATAATAAGCGGTATTCGTCCCCAGATTGCTCAGACAATGGTGGCACTGGGTGTGACCTTCGATGTGGTAACAAAGGCAACACTTGCCGATGCATTCTCCATAGCATTAAAGAGGCTCGGCTTCGAGATCAAGGAAGATAGAAGGGAAGAGAAGTAAGAGGAATCCAGGTGAGGTAAAGATGGAACATATACCAATACTAAAAATGGGAGAGTATCTCCTAGTTTCCATACAGGTCGACATGCATGATCAGCTTGCCATAACACTTCAGAATGACCTGGCTGAAAAAATCGCTAAAACCGGAGCAAAGGGAGTCCTGATAGATATTTCGGCACTCGACATCGTTGACTCTTTTATCGGTAGAATGCTCGGAAACATAGCATCTATCTCCAAGGTCCTGGGAGCCGAAACCGTACTCGTCGGGATGCAGCCTGCCGTCGCCATAACCCTCGTGGAACTGGGACTTTCACTGAAGGGCATGCATACGGCTCTCAACGTTGAAAAGGGAATGCAACTCCTCTCCAGACTGACAGGGAAGGATCAGGATTATACCTCACGGAAGCAGTAATATGGAAGCAGCAATCGAAGAAAAGACGATCAAAATAAAAGAGAGCAATGATGTCGTGACGGTAAGAAGGGAGGCAAGGGAATATGCGGAGAAGCTCGGATTCAACCTTCTCGAACAGACAAAAATTGTAACGGCGGCAAGTGAGATAGCACGAAATGCGATCGTCTTCGGAGGCGGAGGAATAGCAAGATTCACCACCATCGAGAAGCCTGACAAGAGGGGCCTGCAGATAAGTTTTATCGACCATGGCCCCGGTATCGAGGACATTGAAGCTGCAATGAAGGATGGTTACACCACGGGAGGGGGCCTTGGATTGGGACTGGGCGGAACCAAGAGATTGATGGATGAATTCCACATCCGGTCAGAACCTGGAAAGGGTACCAGTGTTACCATTGTGAAGTACCTATGAGGCAGATACACCACTTCGATATTCTTGAAAACAGTCAAGTCTTCGAGGCAAGGCAAACCATTGCCAGACTGGCAGGTGAACTTGACTTCGATGAGAATAAAACCGGGAAGCTATCAATAGCGGTAAGTGAAGCTGCCACAAATATCATAAAACACGGGAAAGGCGGAGAGATCCTTATAAGGTCCGTTACATTTAAAAACATCGAA
>Ga0256830_1001416_pt1 | contig 17049 bp, 22 predicted proteins | sample 128326metaG_FD_190537 | JGI IMG/M metagenome (GOLD analysis project Ga0256830, IMG submission 190537) | Hydrothermal vent microbial communities from Lau Basin, Pacific Ocean - 128-326 | ecosystem: Environmental > Aquatic > Marine > Hydrothermal vents | place: Pacific Ocean: Lau Basin | collected... | reverse complement strand
GGGGGCTTTGTTCCCTTTACCGATTCGCCCTATATGAGTTTTGCCGGAAAGCAGGCACCTCTTTCTCGGCATATGATATGAAAGAGGTCTTGGCCTTCTGAATATAAACACAGGAAACTTATTAATGATGGCATGTCAGAGAAAAGTGGAGAAGATGAAGTATCCAGATATAGGCAGGGAGCAGGCGGTAAAGGCGCTGCTTGTGGTGGCATTCGCAGCGCTTCTTCTGAAGTACAGGGGTAGCGAAGAGGCGAGGGTTGCGATAGTCTTCGCCTTCTACTTCCTGGCGGCGCTTATCTACAGGATAGACGCCCGCTATCCAGTGCTCGCAGCGATAGGCTCGCTTGTGCTCGCGGCTTTACTTCTTGCGCAGCAGAAGGAAGCTCTCGCCAACCGCGTTGCGATATACGCCTACTATTTCCTCGTAGTAGGGGTGCTTCTGAATCTGGCGGAGTACCTGAGGGAGGCGAAGGGGGAAGAAGAATACTCCCCGACGCGGGAGCTTAAAGGCAAGGTTCTGGCGATAACCTCCGGCAAGGGTGGCGTTGGCAAGACCACGCTGGCGAGCAACCTCGCGTGTGCCCTTGCGAGGCTGAACAAGCGCGTGCTTGTGGCAGATCTCGACCTGGCGATGCCCAACCTTGACATAGCAATGGGGGTCAATTCCCGCGGCCTGGAGGACGTGCTTGAAGGGCGGAGAAGGGTTGAGGAGGCTGTGGTGAGGAAGCACGGCTGCAGCATACTTGCGACGCTTCCGGTAAAAAATGGATACAGGAGTAAGGAGATCGTGGAGAAAATTAGAGACATAATAAAGGAGGTGAGGCAGAGCTACGAGATAGTCATCCTGGACTTTCCTCCCGGTATTGAGGCGTTAGATGTTATTGGTGAAGATGCCTGTGTGCTGATAATTGCCAACCCGGAAAAGCTTTCCATTGCAGATGCCTACAACGTGAAGCGCGCACTTAAAGGCAGGGCAAAGCTGCTTGGAGTGGTGATAAACAGGGCAAAGAACGTAGACGTTGAAGCGGTGGAGGAGATGCTCTCTCTGCCCGTGCTTGCTGTATTGCCGGAGGAAAGCAGGGTGGGGGAAGCCCTCGAGAGCGAGACGCCTTTACTGGCGAAGGACGGGGAATGCGAGTTTTCCCGGGAGGTGGAGGAGCTTGTGAAGTTTTTGCTCAGGTACTGGGAAAGGGAGGGGTAATGTTTTGAGGTATGCGCTCCTTATAGCGGCGCTGGTATACCTCCTCACTTTTGGAAGCTTCCTCTTCTCATCTGGGACGCTGATATATCTCGACAGTGTGCCTTCTCTTTACCCGGAGAGGTACTTTGCAGTTGTTTTTAGTGAGGCAAACACGTGGGGCGCTGCCTCACTGGCGAGTCTGCCATATCACGTGCTCGCTCTCTTGGGCTCCAGTCTGCTTCCCGCCTTTCTGTTCCGCGAGCTCTTTCTGCTTGTGTGCTTCCTCGCAGGCGGCGCTTTTATCTTCAAAAGCCTGGAGGTTAATCGCCAGGCGAGGTACCTGGGCGTGCTTCTCCTCCTTTTCAACCCATTCGTCTACCTCAGGATAGCTGCCGCCGGGCAGCTTGGGATGGTCATCGCCACGGTCTTGGCACCCCTTTTCCTGTACTATCTCTTCAGCTACTACAGGGCGCCCACGCGCGCGCAGGCGCTCAAGCTGGCGCTCGCATACACCCTTGCGTCCATGTTTCAGGCTCACTTCTTCATACTCAATGCCATAGTATTCCTGCTTTACTCAGGAATTGTAGCATTAAAAAGGGAGGCGGGGATAAGGGAGATAGGCAAAGCCTGCGTTGCAATACTGCTGGTGAATCTGTACTGGCTTGCCTTCGTGCCCCTCCTCAGGCCAGTGGCAATCGCAGGGGTAACAGAGCAGCACATGCAATTCTTCTATCCCAGGCCAAGCCTCGATTTGAACAGCGCTGTGAAGCTTGCAGGCCTGTACGGCTTCTGGCGTGAGGGTGCGGTTGAAAGAATATACGATGAGGTGCCATTCTATGCATTCATAGCCTTTGTCTCCCTGCTAATCTACCTCTCCATTCACGGCTTTCTGAGTGCGCCCGGAGATAGCAGAAATATCCTTTTTATCATTCTGATTTTTCTCGGCATACTTCTCGCCCTGGCTGCACCGGACCTCGAGTTAAAGCCCTTCAGGGACAGCCACAAGTTCGCCTACTTCACCCTACTGGGCTACACCTACTTAATTCCCCGCGGAATAGAAGCGCATAAGAGGTTTAGGCTCGTCCTTGTTGCAGTGGCTGCCGTGCTGCTCTACTTCAACCACATGCAGATACTCTTAGCAGGGCAGCTCCACCCAATAGACTACCCCGGGGAGTACAGGGAGGCTGGGATGATTCTGAATCGTATAGAGGAGGAGGTGGTTTACCTGCCCTGGAGGCAGTACGTCACCTACAACTGGTCGCTTAAAGCCGGGCTGGACGGCAGGATAGGCAACCCTATGAACGCCGTAAGCAAAAGAATGGTGAAAACAGGCTGCGACCCATTCTTCGACTACTGCTTCGAAACGCAGGAGCAGAGAAAGATAAAAGCATGCCTGGAGAACAGGAGTACGGCCTGCCTGAGGAATCTCAGTGTTGGATATGTGGTCATCGACTCCTGCGCCCTTGTGCCTGAGAGCTATGACTGGGTAGCTGGCGAGGAGGTTTTCAGCAAAAAGTGCATAAGGATTTTAGAGTTGCTTTAATCTATCGAAAATGCAACCATGGCGAAATGTTTTGCAGATAGCACACGCCGCCAAGAAAAGAGAAAATTTTATATACCGTAGATTTCAGATTGCCTTACGTCGTATAATGTCCTGCGGATGGAGGAGGCACCAGGGGTGAAGGTAGATATTGGCAGTGAGGAATTCGAGAAGCTTCCACTGTTTCAGAAGCTCCTGCTTATAGAAGAGAAGAAGAGGGAGATTTACAGGAGAATTGAGGACATCTTCAACCAAAATCCCTAAGGTTCTCTCCAGACTCCGTGGAGCCCGGTTCCGCAGTCTGGACACGCACCATCCCTGATTCTGTAACTTATTATGTTGAATCCGTGGCGCTGAATCACTGCGCTTCCGCATCCGGGGCAGAGGGTATCCTCCCCTTCGCCCGGCACATTGCCCATGTACACATAGAGAAGACCCTCATCCATTCCAATCTCACGTGCTCTTCTCAGGGTCTCTACAGGTGTCGGTGGCACGTCAATCAGCCTGTAGTCTGGATGAAAGCGCGACACGTGCCAGGGTATCTCCTCGCCGACGCTTTTGATAAACCTTGCTATTCCGCGCAGCTGCTCCTCATCGTCGTTGTGCCCGGGGATTATCAGCGTCGTAACCTCCACCCAGACCCCCAGCTTTTTGTAGAGCCTGATACTCTCCAGCACAGGCGCGAGCCTTGCCCCGCAAACCTCGCGGTAGAACTCTTCCGTAAAGCCCTTTAAATCGATGTTCGCCGCGTCTATGTAGGGTGCCACCTCCCTGAGCGCTTCACCGGTTATGTAGCCGTTGGTGACGAAGATGTTTTTTATCCCCCTCTCCTGCGCCAGCCTTGCGCAGTCCACGGCGTACTCCGCGAAGATCGTCGGCTCCGTGTAGGTGTAGGAGATGCTGGCGCAGCTGTACTCAGAAGCCTGCCTCACCACCTCTTCAGGAGGCAGGTCTATGCCGGAGATGCCCCTCCCCTCGCGGGGCATCTGGGATATCTCCCAGTTCTGGCAGTGCAGGCAGCGGAAGTTGCATCCGGCGGTTGCTATGGAATAGCTTCTCGTGCCCGGGAGGAAGTGGAACAGGGGCTTCTTTTCAATTGGGTCCACGTGGTAGGCAACAGCCCTGCCATATACCAGCGTGTATAGCTTACCCCCACGGTTTTCCCTCACACCGCATATTCCGCGCTTTCCATCGCCGATGACGCAGCGGTGGCTGCAGAGGTGGCACCTTACTTTGCCTTCCCCGAGCTGTGTGTAAAACCTCGCCTCTTGCATGCAGAATAAACTTGTTCGCTGAGGCTATTAAAATTTTCTTGGTCGAAACTCTTATATATTATAATATCATAATATATTCATAACTATAGGAAAAAGGAGGTGAATGGATGAAGATTGGTGTGGTTTTAAACAGCAACGACCCAGAAACCGCCTGGAATGCGCTGCGTTTTGGGCTAACGGCACTACTGGAGGGGCACGAGGTGACCACCTTCCTCATGGGTCCCGGGGTGGAGGTGGAAGACATACGTCATGAGAAGTTCAATGCCGCGGGGGTGCTCAGGGACTATCTGGAACAGGGTGGCGAGGTCAAGGTTTGCGGCGCCTGCCTCGACGTGCGCGGCAAGGAGACTGGCCTCTGCTCCCCCAACATAATGAACGACCTGGTTAAGATGGTTGTGGAATGCGACAGGGTGGTGTCCTTCGGCTAACCTCCCCTTTTTCAGGGGGTGCGCCATGGAGCGTGAGATGCGGCTCTTTGTGGACTCGCTGAAGCACAACCTCACCGCAGAAGACATAGTGAACCTTGAGGCATGTGTTGGCTGCGGCAACTGCGGCGGGGCGTGCGCCTGGTACCTTGCAACAGGCGATGAGAGGCTCCACCCCATGTACAGGCACCGGTTCATACGGAAGCTCTACACCCGCTACCTCACCCTCGAAGGCAGGCTGATGGGTGCTCTCGGTCTGGTGGAAACCCCCGGCGTGGAGGACCTGAGGGAGAACATGGAGTACTTCTGGAAGTGCACCGCCTGCGGGCGCTGCACCCTCGCGTGCCCCCTGGGGCTGAGCATACGCAGAGTGGTGCGCCTGGCGAGGGCGGCGTACTGCCACTCACGCTTGGCGGAGGAGAACCCAACTCTAAAGGCGATAATTGAGAACACCCGGAGGCTGCGCCACTCCTTTGGCCTGAGCAGGGAGCAGGTGTTCGCGATGGTGGGGCTCTTCTTCTACGCCGACGGTGCGGAGGTGCCGCTGGACGTCAGGGGCGCAGAATACCTCTTCGTGTGCCCCGCCTTCTGCAACACCCGCGTACCCGACTACGGCATAAAGCTGCCCAAGATTCTCAACGCCGCCGGGGTGAGCTACACCATCTCAACCCGGGTGCTGGACACGGGCACAGACGTTGATCCAATTGCTGCGCATCCGGAGCTGAGCAGGGAGATGCTCCTGGAGTGGGAGGCTGAAGCCGAACGCCTGGGAGCGGAGAAGGTGCTCGTAGTAGAGTGCGGCTGCGATGTGCGCACCCTCTACGTAGAGGCCACCGAGACGCTGGGCAGGCCCTTTAAATTCCCCATTGTAAGCGTCGATTCCCTAATGCTGGAGCTCATAAAGTCGGGAAAGCTGCCCGTCGAGAAGCTGGAGCAGAGGATAACCCTCCACGACCCCTGCTACGTTTCCAGACTATCTGGAATGGACGAAATGCTGCGCGAGCTCCTCGCCAGCGTGGCTGAGAACTTTGTGGAGATGTACCCCAACCGGGAGTACAACTACTGCTGCAACGCCGGTGCGGGGCCGCTGCGCCTGCCTGAGAACACGGAGCTCAGAAGAAAGGTCTCCAAGATAAAGGCGGAGCAGATTAAAAACACCGGCGCCGAGCTGGTGACCTCTCCCTGTGCGGTGTGCGCAGTGGGCATAGAGGACATATGCAGGTTCTATGGGCTTTCTCAGAAGCGCATGTCCTTCATGCTCTTCGAAGTGGTGTACGAGGCGATGCTGAAGGCGCTGCGCGAGCGTGGCGAAGTAGAGCGCATGCTGACGCCTGCGGAACTCAGGGGCAGGGACGAAGCCTTCCTGGCGGAGCACAGCATCTCCGGCATGTTCGGGCAGCTTAAGCGGAGCCCGGAGTTTCCGAAGCTCTTCACCTGGCTGGAGGGGCATGAGATTGTGAGACGCTTCTTCAGCGACAACCCCCACACCCTGCGGAAGCTGGAAGAGCTCAGGGCGGAGGTGGGAGGGTGAACCTGCCGGAGTTCCTGAACAGCTACGCCTACTTAGCCTTTGCCCTCTTCCTCCTGGGCACGGCGCTCAGGCTGGGGCGCCTTATCAGAGTCGCTCTAACCCGGCGGAAGCCCCGCGGAAGAACCCCTGGTGCGGTGGACGCCCCCGGTGGAATGCCAGCCCTCGAGGCCCTGAGAAAGGTTCTCCTGGAGCCCGTGATGCGCTTCCACTTCAGGGCGAACAGCCTGTGGGCCTCTGGGTATGTGCTCTACCACATCGCAATAGCGATAATACTCTCAGGCTACGCCCTCTCCGCGCTGCTTCTCGTCCCACGGGTTCTACGGGGCTCACCTGTCCCGGATGTTGCCCTCGGCCTGCCGGCGAGCCATAACTATTCGCCAGCCAACCTGCTCGCACTGGTATTCGGCAACGCCGAGCATCTGCAGGCGAATTACCTCTTCGGCGGCTTTGCACAGCTCTTTGTTGCACTAACCTGGCCCGCGGTGCTCCTCGGTCTTGCGGGCAGCGGAAGTCTGCTGCTGGTGCACCTCTCGCGGAGACTGGGAGCTATCCGGGGAGACCTGGACAGCGCAGCACGTGGAGTGCGCCAGCCCGGGCGCTTCTCCCTGGAGCACCTTCTCGTGACCCTGCTGGTCTTCACAATAATAGTAACCGAGATACTCGCACGCCTGGAGCGGGTTCCGGGGGTGGTGTTCTACCACGCAGCCCTTGGCATGACCCTCTTTGCAATCTTCCCCTTCACCTACCTCTTCCACATGCTCTACGGCATGTTTGCGGTGTACTTCGCCGTGCGGCGGAGAAGGGACAGGACGGTGGCCTAATCCCCGCCCGCCAGTGTGCTCTCAATCTTCTCCAGCGCCTTCTTGGCCTGCACGCGGATGTACCCCAGGTTTATCCCCGGCTCTGTGAAGAACCAGAAAAACACTTCGCTGGCGCCCAGCACAAAGAACTTCCCGTTCTCTGTCTCGGAGATTATATCTCTGACCTCGCCCAGGCCGCTGGCGGTGGACACCTCCCTGGCGGAGCTCACCAGCTGGGCTATTAAACCGCCAGCCACCTCCAGCTCCTCCGCGCCCATCTTGGGCGAGTGGGACGCTATTATAAGCCCGTCCGAATCTATAATTCCGGCAGCCGTGGTGCCGGAAATCTTCAGGAAGTCCACAAGTATCCTCTCAAGCACCTCCTGCATGCGCTCTCACCTCTTCTCAACTATGCTGCTGAGCTTCCACAGCATCAATTCAGCCACGGCATCTGCCTCCTCTGCGCCGAGCTTGTTCTTCAGCGCCGTCCTTCTAAGATACTCGATGAGCTCCACCAGGTCTGCACAGCTTGCCTCACCCTCCCGGAACCTCATTTCAGTGAGCCTCAACCTAAGCAGATTCCTGCCCTTCACCTCGCCGAATATCCTGCCGAGTTCTGCTTCAACAAATTCCAGCACCTTCCTGCATTTTTCTGTGGAGAGCTTTGTCTTCTTCAACCGGTCCATGTCAAGCTTTGGCTTGAACCTCTCAATGGCCACCTCTGCGGCCTTTTCCGCATCCGCCATTATTCTCTCCTTGAACTTCAGAATCTCTTCTGGCACATCGGGTTTCGCCATTCCAAAAGCAGGACCTATTTTGACCTCCACCCGCTCCGGTAACCTCTCTGCGACTCTGCGCATCGCCTCCTCTCTTACAGGCAACGCCTCCAGGGCACCGTCTCTGAATTCGGGTTCAGAGAGGGCATAGAATGTGGAACCTCCGGCTGAGGACACCTCCTCCTTCATTGTGAGCATCAGGGAGCCGCTGAGAAAGATGTAGTAGAGGGAAACAAGCCTCCCCTCCTCCTTGAAGTTAAGCCTAAGCACGCCGGTAAAGCCCTGGTTTTGCCTGAGCTCCATCTCCTCCTTCAATTCATCCGCACTCAGTTTTGCGACAGACTCCAGCTTTGCACTGTTGCAGAGGCTGCATATGGTCTTCACGATGCTTCTGGGCACCTCATTCATCGGCTTACCTCAGATGAAGAGGTTCACATCTGCGTCGCTGGCTATGTCCAGGTAGCCAGCAGCGCCCAGGCAGGCGTCCACGGGTATGAGATCCTCCTCGCTTATGCCCATCACGTCCATGGTCATCTGACACCCGTAGAACCTCACGCCCATCTCCCTGCACATGTTTATCAGCTCCTCAATGCTGGGAACGTTGCCCTTCTTCATCATGCGCTTCATCATCATCGTCGCCATCGCCGTCATGCCCGGGAGCATGCCTATGATGTTGGGCACCGGCATGGGCATCGCGGGATTTGCAATGGGCGCCACCTTGAGGCTCTTGTTCTTCTTTTTGTTGATTATATCGAGACCGTAGAATGTGAAGAACAGATGCACCTCCCAGTCCATGCTCGCGGCGGTACTCGCCAGAATCAGCGGCGGATACGCGGCGTCGAGGGTGCCCTTGCTGACGATTATGCACATTTTTTTCTTTTTCTTTTCCTCTGCCATTTGGAAACCTCCTATTCAGGCTTTTTTACGTAAAAAATAAACTTTCCATTCTCTTCTCCTCTGTCAACAAGCTCATACCCGTTGTTCTTTGCCCAGGCGGGTATGTCTCCTACAGAGCCCCTGTCTGTGGCAATTATCTTCAGCACCTTTCCGGGGGACAGCTTTTCCATGGCCTTCTTGGCCTTGAGCACCGGCATCGGACAGCTCAAACCGCTGGTGTCGAGAACCTCATCAGCCTCAACCATGCATGCACCTCCGAAACTTTTTTACTTGATTTTAAGTAAATAATCTATATAAAGTTTTCCTATTAAGTGGAGTGAGAGATGCATGATTGACAGCAAGCTTGTAGAACACCTGAAGCTGATGAACCTCACCGAGTACGAGTCGCGCACCTACCTGGCGCTTGTGGTCAAGGGCACGGCGACGGTGAAGGAGATACGCGAACTTGCGCAGATACCCTATTCGAGGGAGTACGATATTCTTGAGAGCCTCGAGCGCCGCGGCTACGTGGTGGTCCAGCCCGGAAGGCCGCGCAGGTACCGCGCCGTTGACCCCAGGGAAATCCTCTCAAAGGAGCTCCAGGTGAGGGCAAGGGCGGTGGAGGAGCTTATAAAGAAGCTCAGTCCCATCTACAGCAGACACCTGGGGGATATCACCTTCAGTGAAGTAATCTGGATGCTGAAAGGAAGGGAAAACATCCATGACAGGCTGATAGCCATGCTGTCAGGCGCCAGGCAGGAGGTTCTCATCCTGGGGATAAAGCCGGTTACAACCAGGGCTATAGCAAGGGCGCTGAGGGAAGCCAGGAGCAGAGGGGTGGTAATAAAGGCACTGGGAGTTTTTAATGAGGAAACAAAACAGCTCTTTGATGAGATAGGTGTGGAGCACCGCCGCTATCCTCACGATCACTCCCGCTTTGTGCTTGTGGATGACAGGGAGCTCATCCTGGCCAGTGAGGACCCCGCCAACTACATGTTTGCCCTGTACAACCAAAACCCTGGCTGCATAAAGCTGTACAGAAACTACTTCCAGCACATCTGGGAAGAGACCCGCAAGCTTTAAAACCTGTGAAACAGATTCAAAAGCATGGAGAGAATAAGCATCTCCCTGCCAGAGAAGCTTCTGGAGGAGTTTGACAAAATTCTCAGGGAGAAGGGCTATGTTTCCAGGAGTGAAGGGATACGTGACGCCATAAGGAGCTATATTCTTGAGCACAGCTTTCTGAGCCAGCTCTCCGGCGATATCGCAGGCACAATTTCCATAATCTACGATCACGATGAGTCAAATGTGCTTGAGAGGCTTACTGATACCCAGCACGAGTTCTCGGAGGTTATAGACTCCTCACTCCACATTCATCTGGACAGGCAGCACTGCCTTGAGGTTATTGTGGTGCGCGGGAACAGCGCCGATATAAAGCGACTTCTCAACCGCCTTAAGGCGATGAAGGGCGTCAAGTATGCGAAGCTGACCACAAACGTGGCGGAAATACCCGGGTAGCCCCGCACCAGTAAGAGTGAGGATGGAAGCAGAATTGCTGAAGAGGAGGCAGGACAGGGAGGTAAGAGAGCTGTGAAGGAGCAGATGCATGTCTCTGAGGTGGTACTGTGAAGGTAACTCTCCTCTCAGGTGGAACCGGCACGCCCAAGCTGCTCCAGGGTTTTATGCAGCTTCTGCCTCAGGAGGAGATAGCAGTTGTGGTAAACACAGCGGAGGATACATGGCTTCCCCACGGTTACCTTTCGCCGGACATCGACACAGTGCTTTACACCCTGGCAGGGCTTGTGAACGAGGAGACGTGGTACGGTCTGCGTGGCGACACCTTTGCGACGCATGAGCAGCTTCATAGGCTTGGCTTCGATGAGTTCATGAACATAGGCGATCTGGACAGAGCCACCCACATAATGAGGGGCGAACTTCTCAGGCAGGGGCTCACCCTCGAACAGGTCACCCGCAGGCTGTGCGAGGCCTTTGGAATAAAAGCCAGTGTGCTGCCCATGACCAATCAGGAGTTGAGGAGTGTCATAGTCACCTCTCAGGGGGAGATGGACCTGCATGAGTTTCTTATAAAGCGCAGAGCTGAGCCGGATGTGCTCGGAGTGCGGTTTGAGGGCAGAGCGGAGGCATGTGAGGCTTCCGTTGCGGCAATAAAAGAGGCGGACTTTGTGGTAATAGGACCCAGCAACCCGGTGACAAGCATCATGCCAATCCTCTCCCTGAAAGAGATTAGAGCGTCACTTGAGAGGAGGCGGGAGAGCGTTGTTGCTGTGTCTCCCATAGTCGGGGACAGGCCGGTGAGCGGCCCCGCCGATAAATTTCTGCGCGCCTTTGGTGTGGAGCCCACTCCGCGGGGTGTTGCCTGCCTTTACAGGGATGTTGCCGCACACATGGTGGTGGATGAGGGTGAAGCAGAGCTGCACGCAGATGGGGTTGAAGTTCACAGGACGGGGATACTCATGCGGACACCCGGGGACAAGCGCAGACTGGCAGAGTTTTTGATTAAGCTGATGAAGCATAGGCACTAACCTCTAAAAACAAGGAGCGCTGCGGTAAAACATGGTGTGATGAGGCTGCACTAACCATGCTGGATGCGGTGAATAAAATGCGAATAGTTGATATCGCCACAGCGGCACAGCTCGCGGTTCTGCTGGAGGTTTCTGCGCCCAAGCCCGGAAATGTGAACTGCTTCAGAGATTTTGAAGACACGCGCTATGAGCACTTTCTTGCGAGTGCCGCAGCCTTTGGACCGGTCGCCAGAGAGGCGGCTCAGCGTGGATACAGGGCAGCCAGGGGAAAGCTGAGCATGGGAAAGGTGGGCATAGGGTGGTTGATAAGGAGAGCGGTTTGTGAGGCCAGGGTGTGGCATAGGGGGGGCAACACCATTCTCGGAGAGGCGATGCTCCTTATTCCGCTGTGTGCCGGTGCAGGCTATGTCCTCGGCAGTGGGGGCGGTGTAGAGCCCGACTCTCTGAGGAGAAGCACACTATCCGTGGTTAAAGCAGCCACATATAGGGATACACTGGAATTGTACAGGGGTATAAAAGTGGCCTCGCCACGGCTGCAGAGCGCAGAGCGTCTGGATGTCTTTGACAGGCGCAGCCTTGAGGAAATTGAGGAGCGCAGAATAACCTTCTACCAGGTGATGGAGATGAGCAAAGAAGATTCCATCGCCGGCGAGCTGGTGCACGGGTATCCCATCAGCTTCGACCTCGGTTATCCGGTGCTGCTCAAAGCCTACGGGTGCACCCGGGATATAAGACGCGCCACATTAGAGTGCTTTCTGCACATACTTGCTAAGGTACCGGATTCACTTATAGTGAAGAAGGCTGGGAGAAGCGCCGCTGAGGAGGTCTCAGAGAGGGTACGCACAGTCCTTAAGGCGGGAGTAAATGAGCAGGCACTGGAAGAGCTGGACAGATACCTGCGCAGCAGGGGAAACCTGCTCAATCCTGGCACAACCGCAGACCTGGTGGCGGCGTCTCTGTTCGTGGCGCTCACCAGCGGACTTAGACCATAGGTGGTGCTGCATGCTGCATACACTGGGATTTAAAAGGGGCGGCATTGTGGAATGCATAGTCACCACTTACAACACCGACGGCTCGCCAAATGCAGCGCCCATGGGGGTGTACACCCTAAGCGACAGAGAGGTGGTTATGAAGCTGCACTCAGGAAGCGACACCCTCGAAAATATATCCCGCATAGGGTGTGCGGTGCTGAACATAACCTATGATGCGCTGCTTTTTCTTAAGTCTGCGCTTTTGAAACACACTCCGGAAGTTGACCCGGAGGAGCTGTTGTGCTCTGCGCTGAACGCACCCTATTTAAAGGCAGCTCATGCGTACGCAGCAGTGGATGCAGAGGTGGTGAAGAGCTATTCACTCAATGACTCTCTGGGCGAAAGCCGCATCAGCGTTGTAAAGGGCAGGGTGAGGGAGGTAAGAGTGCTAAAGCCCTTCCCTCAGGCACCCTGTCGCGGCTTCTTTGCAGCTGTTGAGCTTGCAATAGACCTGAGCAGGGGAAGGAGGGGAAGAGAGGAGGAGTTGATGAGGACAATGCGTCGCACCCTCCCGGTGCGGGAGTACAGAGAGATAGAGGAGTTTTTAAAAAGCCTACGCATTCAGACGGGCAGCTTCAGATAAACGGTACTCCCATTGTGCCCGTGAGCCACGTCTCTCCAGTATGCCAGATTCGTAAAACCTTGCAAGATAGGTTGACAGGCTGCTTAGCTTTATTCTCTCACCGAAGAGTATCTCATACTCCTCCTGTATCTCCTGAGAGCGCACCCACTCCCCTGCATGATTGTGCCTGAGCAGTAGCAGAAGCTTCTCCTTCTGGCTCATCCTTTCAATGTCGTACCTCCCCAGCCAGTTCTCCTCTGCGGGCGGAAACTCCTCCATCACAGGCTCTCTCACGCCATATACGTAGCCCAGGAAGTCCAGCACCTTCTCAATAGCAACCCGGCGGCTGAGCTTCCTGAACTCCCTTTCCACCTCCATCTCCTCTCCCCTTGCTGCAACCTTTATGCTGACAAACCTCTCACTCCGAAATATGTAGTCCAGGTGTTCCATGACCCTCTCTTTTACCTCCGCATACTCCAGCCCCTCCAGTCTGAGCCTCGAGGTACCGCCGCTTTCGCGGGTTTCGAGGGTTATTTCCAGGTATTCCATCTCCACCATCCGCCAGTATTCACAATGTTAACAAATATTCAGTGAATACCTGCATATATAAATCTTACGAATATCATTTAAATATAAGTTGTATCAATAATATGCAACGTACAGGAAAATAACAGGCTATCTGCACACTTTTCTGTAATACAGTCTTTCGAAAATTAAATCGAAAGCTTTATATATGTATTCTGTGAATGAGTGAATAGCAATGAATACACCTGGGGGGTAAGAAAAGGATGAAAAGTCTGGTACAAAAGGCGAAGGAAAACACAGAAAAGATGCAACCCATCGATTCCCTCGACAAGGAAATTGGCGAGGCAAAGATCGTCGTCGTAGGCTGCGGAGGAGCAGGGAACAACACGATAAACCGTCTGGCACACATCGGAATAAACGGCGCCCAGCTGATTGCTATAAACACCGACAAGCAGCATCTGGCAAACATAAAGGCGGACAAGAAGGTTCTCATAGGTTATGAGATAACAAAGGGCCTCGGTGCTGGAGGATATCCGGAGATTGGGGAGCAGGCGGCAATTGAGGCCAAGCCTGCGCTCAAGGATCTGCTGGATGGCGCAGACCTGGTCTTCGTCACGGGCGGTCTGGGCGGTGGTACAGGCACCGGGTCACTTCCGGTTGTGGCGGAGGTTGCCAGGGACATAGGTGCCGTCGTTGTTGGTGCTGTTACAATGCCCTTCAAGATAGAACGTGCCCGCATAGGCAAGGCGAAGCAGGCGCTGGTCAAGCTTCGCAAGAGCAGTGACAGCGTTGTTGTCATAGACAACAACAAGCTGCTCAGCTACGTGCCCGACCTGCCGATGAACGATGCCTTCGCCGTCGCCGACGAGGTTCTGGCCAGGATGGTTAAGGGTATAACTGAGACCATATCCCTGCCCAGCCTTGTGAATCTCGACTTCGCAGACGTGCGGGCTGTGATGCGGGAAGGCTCAAAGAACGGCATTGCAATGATTGGCCTGGGCGAGAGTGATACCCGCAACCGTGCGGAGGAGGCTGTGCTTCACGCACTTGAGAATCCACTTCTCGAGGTGGACTACCGGGGTGCTACGGGCGCACTGGTTCACATCACGGGAGGCGAGGATCTGACCCTTGCAGAAGCAACCAGAATAGGTGAGGTTGCCACAAGCTACCTGCGCGAGGATTCAAATGTAATCTGGGGTGCCCGCATAGATCCAGAGTTCAACGGCATGGTTCAGGTGATGGTGATAATGACGGGAGTGCACTCGCCAGACATTATGGGCAGGGAGAGCAGTGACATCCAGGTGCCAAAGAGGGTGGAGATGTCCCGCTTCATACGCCCGAGACAGCCAAAGATTCCCGCAAGACCACAGATGCACCAGCGGGAAGTGCCGGCGATGATCGCAGATCTGGGGATAGACTACATCTTCTAACCCCACTCCCCCTTTCAGGGGGGCAGTACAATGATAAATGCGTGTGTTTCCCGCAACCGGGAGCCGGAGGTGAAGGCCGGGCACAGATATCCAGCCAGAACCTACTCTTTGCTCTGCCTCTCCGGTGGCAGCAGGGGGATTTCAAACTATGTCCTGATTCCGGTTGAGGGTGCGGGCTTTGTGGTGATAAAGCACGAGCTGGAGGTTGAGGAGCATGATGAGCCGTGAGCTTGTAAGGGAGATGTGGAGCAACATTTCAAGTAAGGATGACCTTCTGATGCTCAACGTGGAGTTCATCGACGCCGATGACCTCAAGCTCCTGCCCAGGGTGGTAGACCGCCTCCTGGAGATGAAGGGGGTTTCCACGGCTCTCGTGTACGGTATAAAGGGCGGGACGGTATTCCTTGTTGGCAGGAGCAAAAGGAGGCAGAGCCTGACCACCAAAATTCAGAGGGCCTTTCCGGAGCTGGGCAGGGTTAAGGAGGTCAACGGCTACACACTGGCGATGCTGCCTTTGGGGATGCTGGGGCTTCTGCAGAGCAGGGAGAAGATTCTCAGTGTGGTTGACGAGCTGATGAACGACGCCCTGGCAGGGGGGAAGGCCACACGCGGATTCGGTACAGTCTTCGACAGGATGGCGGAGATAAAGAACCTGATAAACCTGCCTCTGCAGCACAGGCAGGGGGTGGTGCTGTAATGGGGGCTACCAAGATGAAGAAGTTTGGAAATGTCTCGCACAAGGTAAACGTGATTTTGAGTGTTTTTAAGGAGGGAGAGAAGCTTAACGGCAAGCAGATTGTGGAGCGGGTGCGGCAGCAGGGGTACAGGATAACCGACGCGCACCTGAAGATGTTTATCTACTACAACATGCTGCACAAGCACCTGAAGAAGGAGGAGATAAACGGCGTCAACTACTACTATCCCATAAATCGGTGAGCTTCCCTCCTTTTTGTAAATTTTTTGGCTACAATTTTTCCAGTAAGTAAAGCGATACACTTTTGTAATTTTTCTGTCCATCCTTAACCGGGTGCTGTTTGATGAGTGAAATTAAGGAGATTGGTGTTGAAGAGGCGATACAACTTCTCAGGAGTGGAGAGGCGGTTCTGCTCGATGTGCGCACCCGGGAGGAGTACGCAGATGAGCATGTTGAGGGTGCAATCTGGATACCCCTGCACGAGCTTCCTGAAAGAATTGATGAGCTGGACAGGGATAAGGCGATACTCGCGTGCTTCTGCAGGAGCGGCATGAGGAGTTTCAGGGCATGTGAGGTGCTCAAGAAGCACGGATTCAGAAAGCTCTACAATGTGCGCGGCGGCATAACCGCCTGGAAGAAAGCAGGCTTTAAGACCATCTCTGGCAGCAAGCTTTAAGTGAAGCGACTAACACAGATTAAATCAAGGGAGGTGTCCTCATAACCGCCGAGAGGGAGGAGATTGGGCAGAGATTCTGACACCGCGGCAAGGTGGCTCTTCATCTCGGCCGTCGCCTGGCTGGGTGCGGCTGTCACCGTGGCATTGCTCCTGGCGGTAAAGTTCGTCTTTCCCGAGTTTCTCTCGGGCAGCGCACCCCTGCAGTTTGGAAGGCTTAGGCCGGTGCACATCACCTTAGCCGCCTTCGGGTGGCTCTCCATGGTTCAGGTGGCTATGGCGTACTACACCGTGCCCAGGTTGGCCAAGGTGGAGCTGCACAGCCAGCGCCTGGCGAAGCTGAGCGTGCTCCTCTGGAACCTCTTTCTCATCCTCGCCGCCCTTACTTTGCTCGCCGGCATGACCCAGGGCAGGGAGTATGCGGAGCTCGTGTATCCCCTTGACGTGCTCTTCCTTGCCCTCCTCGCCCTGGTGGCGTACAACCTCCTGCGCACTGTGCTGGCGAGGAGGGAGGAGAAGCTCTACGTGACCCTCTGGTACTTCCTGGCAGCCTTGGTCTGGATGCCCGTGGTGTACTTCGTGGGCAATGTGATGTGGACACCTAAGGGGGCGCTGTACGGCGTTAACGATGCGATAGTCAACTGGTTCTACGGGCACAACATCCTCGGGCTCTGGTTCACACCCCTCGGCGTGGGCGCCGCCTACTACCTGCTTCCGAAGCTGGTGCAGAAGCCCCTGTACAGCCACAGGCTGTCTCTGCTCGGCTTCTGGGCCTTGGGGCTCTTCTACCCCTGGGTGGGCACCCACCACCTGATATTCGGACCCGTTCCCGTGTGGGCTCAGAGCGTTGCCATAATCGCAAGCGTGGCAATGGTTTTACCCGTGCTGGCGGTTACACTGAACTTCTGGAAGACCGCTGAGGGGAGGTGGCACCTGCTCGCCGATGCTCAGGGGCGCCTCTCCGCAGGCGACGGCGTTGCTTTGAAGTTTCTCGTGCTCGGAGGCGTGTGGTACCTGCTCACCTGCCTGCAGGGTCCCTTTCAGGCTCTGAGGCAGGTTCAGCCCTACGTGCACTTCACCAACTGGGTGGTGGCGCACGCTCACCTTGCGCTTCTCGGCGCCTTCAGCTTCTGGGGGTTTGCGTGCATCTACTACGCCCTCCCCAGGCTCACGGGGGCTGAGGTGAGCC
>Ga0256830_1001415_pt1 | contig 17053 bp, 6 predicted proteins | sample 128326metaG_FD_190537 | JGI IMG/M metagenome (GOLD analysis project Ga0256830, IMG submission 190537) | Hydrothermal vent microbial communities from Lau Basin, Pacific Ocean - 128-326 | ecosystem: Environmental > Aquatic > Marine > Hydrothermal vents | place: Pacific Ocean: Lau Basin | collected... | reverse complement strand
GTTCCATTTTTTTTATTTATTTTTTTTTTGATTTATTTATATTTATTCTTTTTTCTAAAATAATTACAAAAAAAAATTTTTAATTAATTTTTTTTTAAAATTCTAATTCGATTTTTTTTTATTTTTTTGGAAGAATTTTTAAAATTTGAAAATTTTAATTAAAAAAAAAATAAGAAGAGGAATTTTAGTTGTTTTAAAATTTTTTTATTATAATAAAATGAATGTTTTTTTTAGATAAATAAATGATATTTTGGTATTTATTTTTTCTTTAAATTAAAAAATTTGATTAATTTTTTTATTAATTTCTTTTGTTTTTCTTCATTTTCTTCAAAATATATAAGAGAAAAACCTAGGAAATATATTTCATTTGGTTGAATAACATAAGGAATAGTTGTACCATCAGCCCATTCCTCCCATCTTCTGAAAGCATAAAACATATTTGATATATTCCATCTATCATTACTAGGTTTGGGCAATTTAATATTAATTCTCAAAATTTTTTTATTATTATTATTTTCTTCATTTTTAATAGTAATAATTATATTATTAGCTGGATCTTTAGAAAACAATTGCGAACATGATGACAATGATAATTGTTGTAATTGTTGTAATTGTGACTGTGGTTGTGACTGTGGTTGTGAATGTGTTTGTGATTGTGATTGTGATTGTGATTGTGGTTGTGGTGATGATGATGGAGGTGGAAATATAAAAAATCGATCTTTTCCATTTTCTAAAGTAATTATAAAAACTTTGAATCTATCCATTGTTGTAAGCATTTCTAAACGACAAGATTCTCCGTTTTCCTCATTATTATCTTTTCGATCTATACTCATACTTAATTTAGAAAAATCCATTGCAAAGTCTTCATCAGTTTTAATATCAATAATTTTCAGATTATGATATTTTGGATTTACTATAAAATATTTCTCACCAGGATAACATTTAATATTATTTTCTGTTTTAATAAATCTCATAATAAACTCATTTCTTTTTTTATTGCTATTAGTAATGCTAATGCTATTAGTAGTAGTAATGTTAATATTTTCGACTATTCCAAAAGTATAAGAAAGTGGAGTATCTGAAAAATTCCTCCAAAAACCAAAATTTTTTTCTAAATTATCTAATTTCTTTTTAAGCTCAGAATTTTCTCTTATTAATACTCCATATCCACATTCAAATTTCCAATGCTGTTTCATCATTCTTCTTGGACCTTTCCAAGTACATCCTAACTTTTTACTTTTACATTCTACTTCAGTTCCAAGACAAATTTTAAAATGCTCATCTTTTTCAATATACTTCATAATTTGCCCGCATGAACACTTATATTCTTTTGCATATAAACATGATTGTTTATGTAATTTCTCATATTTTTTATGAAAAAATGATTCACAATAACAAAAGAAAACAGTTCTACAATTAGTTTTCATATGTTCTTCAAGATTCATATATTTTCCTATCCATTTACATTTTCTTCCTGGACATTTTACTATTATTTCTTCACTTAATTGTTTTCCATCAAAATGAGGACGTAAATCCATATCTGAATCAAAGTTTCCATTACAAATAGGACATTTACATATTTTAGTATCTGTTTTAATATTATGACCTATCACTTTTATCCCATTCAAACATTTATTACAAAAATGATGTCCACAACGATTAATTGTTTTCAAATCTGATCTGTATTCCCAGCAAACCGAGCATTTAATAATAAGAAGTATATGATTATTTCTCTTCATTTCTTCTTCAATAGGATTCAAAATACAAGTATCTATTTTTCCTTTTTCCTCTTCATCATTATTGTCATCATTATAATTATCATCATCATCTTCTTCTTCATATGTAGTTTCTTCTTCTTCTTCTTCTTCATTATCGCTATTACTGTTTATATTCATGTTCACATCATATTTATCATCACATACATTATCACTATTTATTTCATCTATTTCAATTGTTCGCTGATTTATTTCTTGTTCTCCCAATTTTTTTATTTGTTTTGTTGTTTGCTCTATTTGGTCTATTTTTTCTTTTCTCTTGCGTTTATGTCTATCATTAGTATTAGCATTAGCAGCACCATCATTATCATTAAATACAATTTTTTTATTCATTTCTTTTTCATCTATATTTATAGTATTAAAATTAGTACTATTATTATTACATAGTTCTTCTTTTCTTCTACTATTTCTAAATTTTTTTCTTTTTTCTTTTTCACATTTTTCTTTCTCTTCTTCTTCTTTTCTTTCCATCTCATAAATTCGTTGAATAGCTCTCTGTATAAATTCATATTCTTCATAATCAAATTCATTATTTTTTTCCATTTTTATCCCAAGAAATTCTGAAAAATAACTACTTTTTTTTTTCAAATAACAATATTTTTAACAATAATTTTTTTTATTTTTTTAAATAAAATAACGAATTTATAAAAAAAAAATTTAAAATATATCAATATAATTATATCTTTTATTAATTGATTTATTACTATTATTATCAAATAATTCATCTTCATCACCACTAAGATTTTCAATTATATTTTCAATATCTTCATCTTCAGTATTCTCATCATCATCATCATCATCATCATCTTCTTCTTCTTCTTCTTCTTCTTTTTCTGTTTCATTAATAGAAAGAATTTCACTAATTGATAAACTTTCTAAATCACTATCATTATCATTGTCCCCATCAGATATATTATAATCATCATCATCATCATCATCATCTTCTTCTTCAATTAATTCTTTATTTTCTTCGTCTTCTTCTTCGTCTTCTTTTTCTTCTTCTTCAAAAATATAATTTTCCTCTTCTTCACTACCAATTTCTTCTTCTTCTTCATCGTTATCATTAATCATATTTTCAGTACTATTACTCTCACTTTCACTAATATCATTATCATCATCACTAAAAGAGAATTGATTTTTTTGAAAATTTATTTTACGTGTTAAAGTTTGTGAAGATTTTTCACAAGACGAATATTCAGAATTTAATCCAAGTTTTTCTTTCAGCGATTCTTTCATAATTTTTTTATACGAGAGAAATTCAGGATTAAAATTCTGAAAATGTCTATCATCATCTTTTAACAGAACTTTCATTGATCCTGGTCTTATAAAAGGAAACCATTTTTTAATATTTTTCCACGCATTATAATCTCTCAAACAACCCTCACAATCTCCACAAAGATTTAAAAATGGTCTTATTTTCTTTTTCATTTTTCTACTTTTCTCTGTTTTATCTCCACTATTTTCATTATTTTTTTTCTGATGTATTTCTGGAGAAAGAATAAGAATTAAAGATGATAACGACTCTCTAATATCTTTTTTTTCCTGATAATGATTTCCCCAACATGAACAAATTTTATTTGTTATTTCTTTAGGAAGACAATATCCTGGAGCTTGTTCCTCTCTAGTAATATTCCATGGATAACTTTCAAAGAGCTTTCCTCTTCTTTCATTCAATAAAACCTCCATCAACGCTTCTTCTCTCGATTGAACAGGACAACAATGTATAAATGGCCAAATAAGAGATATCATTTTAAAAACCTCTTTTAATTCCCTTACATCACCCCAAACTAAGTAATATTTCTCTATATTAGAATAATCATTTTGATATTCTCTAATTATATCCCATAATTTAGCTACCATTATAATCACTTTTTCTTCTCGAGAAGATTTTTTAAAATATTGATTTATATTTTTTTCAAATTCAATACTATTCAACCATGATATCCATTTTCCATCTTTAAAATCCGCAAGAGGTAAACCATCAAAATTTCTACTTTCTACCATTACTTCTGCTACAGCTTCTCTTCTGGCATTATTTAAATTCATTTCACTGTTGGAATTTTCAAAATAAACTACAGATGGATTCAATTTTTTTTTAATAACTTTACACAATGAAGATATACTTCCCAATCCTCCAGAAAGAAGAACTATCACATTTTTCAACCGTTTTTTCTCTTTTTCATCCATTCCTTTTCTTTTATCTTCTTCTTCTTTTTGTTCTACTATTATTTTCTTCATTTCTTCTTTTTCTTTTTCTTCTTTTTCACTTCTTTTTATTTCTTCTTGTTCTATCTGTATTATTTGTTCTTCTTGTTTTTTTTCTCTTTCTTCTTCAACTATCTCTTTTCTTGTTTTCATTTTTTCATTTTGTTTTTTTTGTTTCACCTTAGGAAGATTTAAGAATTGATATTCTCTTTCTTCATCTCGTTGTTCAATAGAAAAATCTTCTAAAATCTCATTAAGAATCTCTCTCCAACTTTTTTTTTCTTCAACAATTTTTCCAATTATTTCTTCAGCTGATGGAAGAATATATTCTATTGTTATAGATTCGAATATACTATCCATTTTTTAAAATTTTTTTATTTTCTTCAGAAAAAAACTTATTTTATTTATATAATTAAATTACCGATTTTTTTTAAATAAAAAAAAATACGAATAATTAACTGAATAAATTATATTTTAAAAGTATTTAATTATGTAATATATATAAAAAAAAGTATTTAAAAGTTTTAATATATAAAAAGTATTTAATTGTAATTGAATAAAGATATATTTTAAAAGTATTTAATTGTGTAATCGAATAAATTAAAATTATATAACCAAATAAAATATATTAAAAAATATTTAATTATGTAATTAAAAAAGTATTTAATTGTATCATATTTTAATTGTGTTTTAATTGTGTTTTAATTGTGTTTTAATTGTGTTTTAATTGTGTTTTAATTGTGTTTTAATTGTGTTTTAATTGTGTTTTAATTGTGTAATCAAATTTAAAAATTACATATTTTTATCTTGAATAAAAAAGATATCTATACTGATAATCATTAATTTCTTCTAAAAGAGTAAGTTCCTCAAATGTTCTTGCATATGATTTAATACGGTCTTTCTTACTATCAAACAAATACCAATTATCATTTTGACATTTTTTGAATACAGAAAACCAATGACCTGTTGTAGCAACTAATACAGCTTTAAGTTCATAAATAACATCATTAATTGTTAAAAATTCTGATATTTTCATTTTTTGTTCTTCCTCTGTTATCTCTTCTCTACGAAATCCTCCTCTATTTACAATCAAAAAATCTTCAATTCTAAATTTAGTATACCTTATTAATTTCATTATATTATTATCAGGACTAGGTAAAAATAATGATATATACCAATTACTTTCTATTGCATTTCTTAAATCATTCTCTCCGAATACAACTGGTTCTATAGTCATTAACTTATCTTCAGTTTCATGACTTGCAAATTCAATTTTCACTGTATTACCAAGTTCAGATTTAATTATTTCTTCTATTCTTTCTTTATTTCTAACATCAATATTTTTTAATCTTCCAATTATATTATCAAATTGCTCAGTAAAATAATAGAAATTTTCTTCACGTTCAGTAATCGGAAATATTATCGGCAAATTTTTAATTATAATTTCTTGTATTTCATATGAAAGATTATCATCTAATAATAGAACATCTGACAAAATAAATGGTAAAAACGTTTCTACATCGTAAAATCTTCCTTTTTTCCATCCTTCAGGTTTACAAAAATTATTAGTTTCCATTTTCAATCTATCTATACATACAATTCTTTCTTGTTCTCTTTCAGATTTTGCTTGTTGTCTTTGAATATCATTATAAATACTAATCAAATTATTTCTTAATTTTTTACATTCTTTCTCTTTTATAAGTTTCATTTCTTTTTTTCTTTTTTCTTCCTCTTTTTTTTCTTCTTCTATTTCCCTCATTATATTTGTTTTTCTTATTCTTTCTTTTTCTTGAATAATCTCTGTTGTTGTTATATGTTCAAATGCTCTAGGAAATACCATCAATAAAACAAATAAAACTGCATCCATATAACAACTATTATCCTTCCATTTAAGTATTATTTTTTCAGCACATTCTTTCTGTTGTTGTACTACCCGCGTTTGTTTTTTTCTATGTTGTTGTATTTTCCTTTTTTTTAGTTTTTGTATCTTTTCTTTTTTTTTCTCAGTTTCTTCTTCTACAGTATAATCTATAAACACATCCAAAACATCATTCATAATATCTTCTCTAATATCTTCAATAGAGAGTGTTTCACAAAAATAATACTCAGTATCTTCAGGATCTAATCCATATAAATAGGATTTATCTTCTATATATTCCTCTTTAAAAATTTCCTGTAACTCATTCTCTAACTTTTCATCACACATTACCAATTCACAATAATCCAACCACTTGCTAAATTAATAATATTAGTTCCTCTTTTTTAATTCTTATAAAATTTTTTAAAAAAGTCTTCTAAAATATTTAATACAATTTTATAATTAAAAATACAATTAAATTATAAAAAATAGTTACTAAAATTTTATTTTGGAAAAATAATCAATACAATTAAATTTAATTCAATTAAAAACCCAAAAAAAAAATTAAATTGAAATATAAAAATAATTAATTTTTTAAGAGAAAAAAAGAATTTTATAAAATGAATTATTTTCATTTTTAAGGATTTCTTGAAAGTTTTTATCATAATTTTTAATATTCTGATTTAAATCATCATATAAATACCATATATTATTACATTTAAATAAGACTGACCAATGTGCTATTTGATTACCTTGAAAAACAATATCTCCATGATACACAATTATTGCTTTTAATAAATATTTTCTATTATTAATTCTAAATGATTCTTGGATAATTATATTTTTATTTTCTCTAATTACAATTAAGAACGGATCTATTAAAATAAATTCATTTCTATAAAATTCTAATATTTTCTTATTTTCTATTTCTGTTTTACTGCTTAAATGCCATTTATTCATTATAATATCAGTCATATTTATTTCATATTCACTTATCATAGAAAAAACTAATTCTTGACGTAGTAATGATTGAAATTCAACATCTTTATTTCCTTTTATAAATTCTATTTTTTCATATAATTTATTCTTAATTTTTTCTTCATTCTCTTCATTTTCTAGAATATTTAATATTAATTGTTCATTAGTTTTAATACTTACATTTCTCAAAATAACTCTCTTTTGATTATATATAATTATATTTTCCAATTTAAAAATATCTGAAAGAATAAATTGTAGAAACGTTTCTGCATCAAATGCTTTTCCTTTTTCCCAATTTTCAGGTCTACAATATTGACCAATATTCAATCTATTAATACATTCTATTATTTCTGTTCCTGACTTAAAATCTTTATATAATTGAGAAAGTTGATTTCTTAATGATACACATTCTTTTTCTTTTTCTATTTCTTCTTTAGATACATTTTCTCGCTTTTTACTTTGCTCTAATAATTCAGTTTTTATTTTAGGCAATCTAGTTTCAAATAATTCAGGGAAAACTCTTATTAAAACAAATAAAACACTATCCATATAACAACTATTATTCGCCCATTTAAGAATTACTTTTTCTTCACATTTTCCTTCTCTTTTTTCTTCTTCTATTTCTTTTTTTTGTCTTTTACCCATTCTCTCTCCTTCTTCTTTTATTTCTCTTTTTGATTCTTCTAGTAGTCTTTGTTTCTCAATAGCTTTTGTTTCACTTATTTTCTTCTTTTCTTCTTCTTTTTTTATTTTTGATTCTAGTAGTCTTTGTTCTTCTTCAATAATTTTCATTTCTTTTTGTCCTTCACTTATTCTCTTTCTTTCTTCTTCCTCTTCTCCTTTTTTTAATTTTATTTCTTTTTTTATTAATCTTTGCTTTTCAATGACTTCTTTTTTTTTTCTTTCTGTTTCTTTCTTTCTTGTTTTGCTTCTTTTTCAAACATATCTGGTGGTATATAAGTAAAATCTAAGAAAACCGGTTTTTCTTCTTCCTCTTCTCCTCGACGATATAACTTTACTTGTTCCATAAGACCAGATATATATTCCTCATAATCTGCGATTGATTCAGATTTAGATTTAGCATGTTTATTCCATAAGTAATCTATTAATATTATAAAAGAAATTATAAGATATATAACATTAACATTATTCATTACTAGATTAAATACAAAAGATGAGGTTGTTTTTATAATTTCTGCTCCTGGAATATATTCTGAAATTTGATCAAGGTATGCGAGCATACCTATATTTCTGAATTTAACTTGTGAAACTATTTCTCCATACGAATTATCGATATTAAGATCCTTAGGTGAAAAAAGAGTCGTAAAAAATTTTATCGGCCCCCCAGTTATTCCCGTTTGCCAAAACGCATCAACTATTTTCCAAAAAGCATCTTTAATAAATTGACCAAAATCTGTAAAAATCTGTCCAACAGTTTTTATGGCTGTCGTAAGACTAAAACATAATTTAGCTCCTGCTTGAACTAATATATCAAAAGATGCTACAAATAATACTACCACTGTATTGTATCCAAAATTTTGCATAAAAGTTTCAATAGGATTATGTATAATTTCTTCAGATATTCTATTAAATTCATCAACTATCTGTCTATGGAGTCTTTTTGTATCAATTTTACTTGGATCTTTTATTTCTTGTGGCGTAAGAAATTTTTCTAACATTTTAGTAATTTTCCTATATGCTCCTTCAATTGATTTCTCAGGATATAAGCTCGAAACACCTCTACCTCCACCTGCACCTTCTTCTTCTCCTTCTTGTTCTGCAGAAGTTTTAGGAACTAAATATGAAAGTATAAGACCTATTACTGTTGTCACACCCCTAAGAATAAATTTTATCCCTTTTACTAATATCCATGCTAATATATTAATCAATATTTTATAAAATTTTCCCATAACTCCTAATTTATATAATGCAACTATAAATGCCAATCTTGCTGAATAATTTTGACTACCTAAACTACATAAAATTTTTATAAAATTTGTAATTGCATATATAAATATATTACTAGCTGATAAGTCAATTACTGGGGGTGATGCTGTTAAAATTCCAAAATATTCAAAAGTTCTTCTTACAACACCTACTTTAGGTACTTTCTCCGCTTCTATGCTTACGAATTCATTAAATATTGTATACCACATTGGAATTAATATACTTGAAGTAAGTGATAATCCAACTATAATTGTCAAATAATGTCTATTAATAAATTTAATAAGAGGTTTTATCAATTTATTTGCAATAAAACTAAACATTTTTCTCATAACACTTTTTTTTCCTTTTTCTTCTTCTTCTTCTTCTTCCTCTTTTGAAGCAATCACATCTTCTTTATATTTATTTAAAATATCTATAATTTTTTTCCATAAACTTTTATGTTTAAAATAATCTGCAAGTATCCAATGAAGAATTGAAACAAGATCAGCACATCTAGCATCTCTTTGTCCTCTCATTCCTGTGCAATAATAAATAGTATCTTGAATTTTTTTTGTTTTATCAATAAGATTGTTCAAATTTTCATACAGTTCTGAAATATCAGACTCTTTCATCAATATATTACTTTTAATCATCTTATTTATTTCATCATCAATCAATGATACTCGTGTTGTAACTTTTTTATATAAATTCAATAATATCACAAACGCTCTACTACGATATGCATTCCATTCTTTTACATATTCCTCCGCACTTTTTGGGAACTCTTTCATTTCTTCTTTTTCTTCTTCTGTCATTTTTTTAATCATTAATTCATATTTTTCTCTAATATTTTCAAGGGCTTCACAACATATTCTAACAGAACTTCCTACATTTTTAATTACTGGAACTGCATCTTTCCCTTGAACTTGTTTACATGTTCCTTTATTTTTTACTATTGTAATTAATTCCTTACCAATTTGTTCCTTTTTTGCTCTCATTCCTTCTTCGCAATTCTCAATTTGTTTCCTTACTTTACCTTCTAGTTTCTCAGGAAAAACTCGAAAATAAAGAGGAACATTAATAATCAATTTTTCTGCTTCTTTTTTATTTTTTTTCAGAACTTCTCTAGATGACTTTTCAAAATCTTCCAATCGTCGAGCAAAAAAATCTTCAACAAAAGCTTCATATTCTTTTTCTTCTTCTCCAATTTCTGGTCGTGATATCAATAAATTAGTATTAATTCCCGTTTTTGTTTCAATAAGTTCATCTATTCTATTATAATAAGTTTCATCATCTTCATCTTTACTTCCTAAAATAGAAACATTCTTCTCATTTTTCGTTCTATATTTCGGAAATACTCTCTCTTCTGCATATTTATATACCGGTTCTTCAATTTCAAGCACATCTATCTCAACTTTACCTTCTGGAATAAAATAATTTCCTCTTATTTCTTCCTCTTCTTCTTTTCCTTTTCCTTCTTCTTCTTCCGTTTCTCGTTCTTTTTGTTCTTTTTCTTTCTGCGCTGCTTCTTTTGTTTCTTGTGTTTCTTCTTCTTTCTCTGATTCTTTTTGTGTTTCCTTTTGAGTTTGTGTTTGTGTTTGTATTTCCTCTTTTTCCGTTTCTTTTTTTTCTTGCAATTTCTCTTGTTCCTCTTTTCTTTCCATTTTTTCTTTACTTCTATAATATTCATTAAGGAAGTTGATATGATCATTTATTTCTTTACGTATTTTTTCTTTTGGTGTATATGCGAGTTTCGATTTTTTCCAATCTTCACTATCAATAAGCATATCCACTTCAACACTTGTCCAAACTGGAAAGAAATTTATATCCGGTAAATGAAACTTATCTCTTATTGTTTCTCCAATACTATTAATATAATTAACAAATGAATCTACATTATCATACGCCATCTGTTTTGCTTTCTTTGCTCCTGGCCATGATATTCTAATTACATTATTATCATTTTTAATTAACGATAAAAATCGTTTTCTAACACGATTCAACATTACTATTCTATTACCAAATTCTACAAAACTATTTGTTTGTTTTTTCATTACAAAACCATGATCTGTTTTAAGATTGTGTATTAATCTTGGATCCATCATATTAAAATTCAAATTTCTATAATAATCACGAATTATCTCAGCAATTTCCTCAACTCTTGTACTCACATATTTAAAAGTATTCTGTAATTCAATCAACGGAAACTGCAAATGTGCAAAAGTAATAATTTCACTCACATCTCTTTTTCTATTATAAAACTCTAACATCTTATACAAGGTTTTTAAAACCAAAATTAAAATATTAAAATATCTCTTTTTTTCTCTCAATTGATTTCTCAATCTAATCCATATTTCTTTTTCCTCATCCTTTTCCATTATAATTTTCGGTTTTTTCTTTATTTCCTTTTTTTCCACTCTTTTTATTGGTTTCAAGAACTTATTCAAATTATATATTAACTCCTCAGTTCTAATCAATCCTCTTTGAGCTACTATACTTTCATATTCACTAATCAATTCTTTGGAAAATTTCCGTTTTTCTTTTTCTACTATTTCATGTATATATTCAGGATATTTTTTCATAAATCTTTTAATAAACTTATCTGCTCGTCCTTTCTCAATTTCTGGACCAAGAAGCTCTCTAATATATTCTTTATCTTTAGGTTCAGGAATTTCCGGTTCTACTCCTTTTTTCATTTTTAAAACATCATATATCAGTTCCTCTAAACTTCTTTCATTAGCTAACTCGCTAGTAACATCTCTTTCTGGATCAAAAGAAACGGGATCAAATTTTATTATTTTTCCTTCTTTAATGTCCATTGCAAACTTAAAGTGTTCTTCAAGTACTTTATCAATTTCATTCTGAAACTGATTCCAAGATACTAATTCTTTTACATCTTTCTTCAGAAAAAGAAAATTAACTTTCTCCATCGCTTTTCTTTGTTCTTCATTCATCTTAAATTCTTCTTCTCCTTTTCTTCCTTTCTTCTCCAATTCTTTCTTTTGTTCTTCACTTCCTATTTCATACCATATTGGCGGATCCATTTCAATTCCTTTTTTATAAACTAAAACAATTGCATTCTCCAAAAATTTATTAATTAAGCTCTGAATTTCATTTTCTCGAAAAAGCAATTCATTTTGAATTTCTAATGGAACTTTACCTACAAATGCATTAGCTATTGCTGGATTTTTTATATCTGTTTCTCGGCTTTCTTCTAACTTTTTATATTCTCTCATCCAATATCTATATTGCTGTTCAGCAGTTCCCGCTGTACCTAATATTACTTCTTCACTAAGTTCTTTTTCACGTGATTTCAAATACCTCAATTGACTTTTTAAACTATACTCATCTGGAACAGTCGGTTCTAATATTTTTTTTACTGCAATATTCCATTCATACACATTTTTTTTATCGGATTCTAAATACTGTTTCAAATATTCCAAAAATCCATGTCTAAGAATTCTCATAAACGGCCATCTAATACATGATTCTCTTCTACATTCCATCGTAGCTAATCCTATATCTTCATATGTCAACGGACTGCATGAATTATAATCAATTTTCTCTTCAAGTTCTTCAATACTAAACCATTGAGCTCCTTTCTTCTCTGCATTTTCATACTTTTCTGGTACTTCTTCATAATCTATTTCCACAACATAAGTTATATAATGTTTAAATACACTAATTCCCTTTACTCCCTTTATTCCTATATCTTGGTAAAGTAAATACTGAGGATATTCATATATCGCTGCTAAAGTAAAATTTCCTTCTTTTAATTTTTCTCTCAACTTTTCTTTCTTTTTTTCTTCACTTTCTTCTTCTCGTTCTTCTTCTTCTTCTTCTTCTTCTTCTTCTATTCGAGGAGGTTTTAAAGCTGAAGTTATTTTATTTATATTTTCTTGTGATAATATATATTCTCGTTCGTATTTTTCAGTTTTTCCCATTCTCATTTCTTCTTTCGCTTCTCTTAATGCTGTTCTTAAAGGATCTTCTAAATCCTCATTTTCTTTATATCCTCCAAAATCACTAAACACAGTATAATCTTCTTCATAATTCAAATATTCTTTATATTTGGAAAGTTCACAACCAAGAAGTACCATCCATTTCTTTTCTTTTTCATTATATGCAACTGGTAAAACTCCTGCTCCAATATACCATTTTTTCATTTTATAATATTCTTTATACCTCATTCGAAATATACCATTATAAAGAATATATGGAATTACATATTCATCTTTCATTTTCTCTATTATTTCCTCTTTTTTCTTTTTCCTTCGTCTTTCTCTCTCTTTCTTTTCTTCTTCTTCTTCTTTTTCTATTTGCTCTTTACTTTTTTCTTTACTTACTTTTTTCTCCTCCTCTTCCTCCTGCTTTTCTTCCCCTTCCCCTTCTTTACTTTCCTTACCTCTCTCACCTGTCTCACCTTTCTCGCCTTCACCTTCTTTAGCACTTTCTTCCCCTTCTTTACTTTCCTTACTTTCTTTACTTTCTTCCTCTTCTTCTTTCTCCTTTTCCTCCTCTTCTCCTTTATTATCCTTTTCATTACTTTCATCAATTTCACTTTCTTCTTCACTCCAAGTACTCAAATCACTTTCATCTCCATTAGTCCATTCTTCTTCAACATTTTCACTATCCATATTAATTTTTTTTTCTTTCAAATAAAATGTTTCTTAATTATTTTTTTTTATATTACTAAAAAAATAATAATTTTATTAAAAAATTATAATTTTTATCAAAAATAAAAAAAAATTTAAAATATTTCAAAATAAAAAAAAAAATAAAAAAACAATTAAATTTATTATTTTTACTTTTTGGATGATTGTTTTGTTGCACCACCAGTAGCTGCTGCCCATTCAGATAAAACAGTTTTGCCATCTTCATAATCTTTAAATTTCTGAATTCTTTCTTTTTCTTCTCGTCGTTGTTTATTTGCTTCATGCAAAATATCACGAGGATCAATTCCCCATGTTATGACATAATTCTTAACAGCTTTTTCTTCCATCTCATATTGTTTAGTTAAATTTTCTTCTTTTTGCATGTATGTTACTATAGCTATTGTGTTTTTGCTTTTTGATCCTTTTATTTTCTCTACTATTTGTTCAGGAAATATCGTATAAACTATATCATCACGTCTAAAAGGATTTGCATGATTAGGATTAGTTAATTCATTCATCTTATTAAATTTTTCATATATTTCATCAAAATTTAAATTTCTTAATCCTGGAATTGTAGCTAAATTATAAACGTCAAACGTAAAATTATTTTTATTTATCCAATCAATGAAATCATCTGCGTTATTTGTAGTAACCTCTGTAGGAACTAAAATATAACTTTTAGGTTTTTTTAGATTTCTAATTTTTTCTTTAGTTTCAACTTTTCCTTGTTCGTCTTTCACTACATTTCCTTGTTCGTCTTTCACTACTTCTATTATGGTTTTTTTTAGTCTTAGTTCACTTCTAAATAAATTATTAGGTTCTGAAAAATACTCTACAATAGTTTTTATAATTTCTTCCATAACTTTCTCTTGTGCATGCATCGACATTAGTTTTTCGTTAAGAATTATGTCCTCTAAAACTTCATATATTGATCTGTCTTTCAGTTGTGCTACTTTTTTAGATCGTTGAAGAAAATATGAAAAGATTTCTCCTATTCCTCTAGAAGATGATGATTTAATTGCTGTAATATCACCTAATTCTAAAGATTTTATATATTCTTTTTCTGTAAGTTTTTTAAAGAAGTTCTCATTATATAATAACTTATCTAAATCTATTTCAAATAAAGAAATAATACTTTCAGAATTTGTTCCAAAATTAATTTCATTTATTTTTCTAAAATCTGTTTCAGTAATAGTTTTTTTTGTATCTTTTATTTTTTTAACTAATTCTAATTTTGTCATTGATTTTGTAAAATCAATATTACCAAGACTTTCAATAAGTTCTTTATTTACATCTCCAATTCCTTTTCGACTAACTACATGTTCCATTACTAATATGAAAGTTGAATATAAAAACATTAAATTTCTTTCAATTGATGCATCTATAAGCCACCTCGAAAATTTGTTTTCTAATTTTTTTATCTCATCATTTATTTCTTTTAATTCCGCATCAGTTAATTCTTGTTTTTGTTGTTTTTGTTGTTTTTGTTGTTTTTTGTCTGTAATTAATTTTTCTTTTGTAATTGTTATTGCTTGAGTTGCATATTTATTAAATGAATTCCTAAATAATTCGAAATCTGCTATATACTCACTTTGTTTTTCTGCATTAGAAAAATCATTATTTATATCTAACTTATTAAGTTCATTACTTATTTCTGTAAGTATTTGCTTAAATATATTATCGTCTCCTTTTATAACTTGCCAAAAACTATTATAAGGTCTGGGTATCTTATCGTTCTGTGTATAAATACTATTAAAAACAGGAAAAAATCCATCATACCTTAAGCTATAATTCTCATTATTTATTTGAATTTTAATTGCTCTAGCAATACCTTGTTCTTCTAATTTTTGTGGATCTATTATATAAAATCTATTCGGTGGGATATTTACATAATTTCGTGGGTCCAAGCTATCAATTGAAAAAAATACTTCTTTATTCTCATCTATAGGACTAGTAACTTTTACAGCAACATTTTTTTCTCTAGCTCTTTCTGCGGCTTTATTCCATGCCGCATTAAATACATTAGTCACCGATCTTAAAGATAATGCTATTTTTGGTTCTTTATCTGGAACCGATTCATAACTCGGAAATGGTTTTTTTTCTGTGAATCTAACAACTCCTGCCATAAACTTAGCAATAACTTCCAAATCTCCTTTTTCTTCTCCTGGAGTAAGTTTAGGAATATATTTTCGAAATTTTAAATCTTTCCAATTATACTTTTCACGAATTTCTCTTTTACAAAGATCTTCTTTAGTCGTTTCAAAAACAGTTTTAGATTCTTTCAACTCTCTCATTTTCTTGGTTTCCTTTTCTTCTTTTTCAATTAAATTGGTTATTAAGTCTGTACCACTTCTTGGGAATGAATAATTCTTTAGAGAACGTGAAATATTTTTTGAAATCTCGGCTTCCATAACTTTCAATATTTCATTTTCTGTAGGTAGCCTTATATGAAATGTTGTACCAAAACGACTTAAAATAGCTGCATCAAGGTTCCATGGATAGTTTGTATTTGCCATAAAAATAACATTCGGCTTAGAACCAATTCCATCTATGGCTTGAAGTAAAGCGTTAACTTGAGCAACCGCTAAATCTCCAACACCAGGTTTATCTCTGTCTACAGCAACAGCATCAAATTCATCAATAAAAATAATTGAAATAACTTTGAAAAGTTTTTTGTCTATATCATCTTGTTTAGCTGCTTCTCGTGTTTTCAGTTCTAAATCACTTGCCACTTTAGAGGCCACTTCAAATACTGCTTTAATTTGTTTTTCTGTCCCTCCATGATATTTTGATTTAAGATCCCCGGGAGTAATAGAATTAAATAAAACTCGTAAACGATTTCCTCCTGATTTATTAAGTTCATTCACTACAGCTTTAGCTATGAGAGTTTTACCAGTTCCTGGAGGTCCATAAAGTAGAATTCCAGTAGACTTGCTTTTTTTACCATAAAGATTGGTAAATATTGAAGCATAAACTTGTTCCTTAAGCTTCCTTTTTACTTCATCTAATCCTATTATGTCTTCAAACCAATAATCGCAATTATCTGCACCTGAAAGAAAGCGTTCAATTTCAAATTTCTCTCGAATCATTTTCTCTATTTTCTCGAATTCAGCTTTCTTTTTCTCTTCTTCTGGTTTAAACTGTTCTAATTTAGCTATTTTATCTGATAGATTATTTCGAACTAGCTCAGAATATGACGCAACAGGACCTTTTAATTCCTCTATAGATTCTTTATTTTTGTCTAATAACTTCATAATTATTTCAATATTTTTTTCTGCGCCTTCTCCCATGTTAACACCTGTCTTGGACTTCCATTTATTTTTATCAAAGAAATATTCTGGAATAATTTGTTGAATATTATTTGAAACAAGTAATGCACCCCAATAAAATACCAGCGTATTAAGCCAATCACTTTTTTTTTCGGCTTCTCTAGCTATTTTATAAAAAGTTTCTCTGTCATCTATAAGAATATTTATTGAATCTATAAAGTCTGATGGACTAAGTCCAAGTCCTGTTATAAATCCTGCATCAAATTCATCAATTTCTTCTTCTTCCATATTTGATTTTTTTTTCAGAATTTAATTTCAATTTTTTTTTAATAAAAAATATGTTGTTATAAAATTATTTTTTTTTTTTTATTTTTTTTTTAAAAAATA
>Ga0256830_1001414_pt1 | contig 17058 bp, 18 predicted proteins | sample 128326metaG_FD_190537 | JGI IMG/M metagenome (GOLD analysis project Ga0256830, IMG submission 190537) | Hydrothermal vent microbial communities from Lau Basin, Pacific Ocean - 128-326 | ecosystem: Environmental > Aquatic > Marine > Hydrothermal vents | place: Pacific Ocean: Lau Basin | collected... | reverse complement strand
AATAAAAGCGAGTGAATACCAGCCGCTCGCATTGCTAAAATAGTGGTTATTGCGTCTGCCAAACGTCGCCTAGTATGCCACTCTCAAAAAAATTTGCCACGCGTAACTTCATGAGAATATGATGATATCCGGGAAGTGGTCGCTACAGGCATAGACGCAATGGCGCCCTAAAATTGTGACCCGGAATATAAAACAGGAAGTTTAAAGATGTCGATTGATCTATCTCAACTCACGCTCCCTTCCGTTTCACCCGAAGGGCTAAAGGTTCTCGATATCGTCTCCAGCCCGGAGCCTGATATCAAACTGCTGGAAAAAACGCTCCTTAGCGACCCGACCCTTGCTAGCACACTGATCAAATATGCCAATTCACCGCTTTATCGACGCGCTAATCAGGTATCAAATGTTCCGGCGGCAATCCGCATTCTTGGCCTGAAAAATATCCGTAGCGCCGTTGTCATGGCAACGATGCGCGCCATGGCAGAGCCTGAAACGACCACCTCAAGGGCAATCCTCAACCATAACCTTGATATTGCACTGTTATGTAAACTCATTGCGGACAAAACCTTTCCGGAACTCCGTGATGACCTGGAGTTTCTCGGCCTGGTCCACGATATGGGCATGTTAATCCTGAACCAAAGCTTTCCAGACGAATACCAGCAGCTCTTCACTCGCTCGCTCGAGGAAGGCGTCGCCATCACCACTCTGGAAGAGAAGAAATTCGAACTCACCCACGACATCATCATGGCCGCCGTTTCCGAGCGTTTCAGACTGCCAGAAGCCTATGTGGACACCCTCGCCAACTTCCATACCCATAAACCCACCACCAGCATCGAACAGCGCACTGGCCATTACATATGCATCCTCGACCTTGCCCACCATCTGTGGCCACAGGTGGTGACCGATAGCGTCTGTTTCGCTGAAGAGATCGTCGACTCTCAGGAAAAGCTATCCATTTTGCTCGACCTGAGTGAGATGCAGTTGCAGGAGATCATCGAAGAGGCGCGAGAGAAAAAAGCGCTGGCTGAATAAATGCCCACATCAACGGGTTATTCCCCCCAACAGCGCCGACAATAAAAACGCTGGCAACGATGCCATTCCACCCGTTTTAGTCTAGAATTAGCTGCTTTGTCGGCGAGCTCCGCCTGAATCAGACCAAAGCAACTGGGCAGAACCTACCACGTGGATAAACAGAACATCACCTACCCTCGTAACACCATCGGTGAAATACCGCCCTGCCCGGTCGCACCCGATTCGCTTCAGGGTATCCCGCGGCAGCAGACCAATCCGTCACGCTGGCAGGGTGAGCAGTGGTCAGCATTTGTCGCTGCGCTACAGCAGGCCAATATTGAACTGCGCGTCGCACCGCACAACACCGGCACTTATATGACAGATGCGGGCGGCCTCGCTTACGGTAAACCGCACGGAGTGGTCATCGCGCGTAGCGCCGCGCAGATCGCCACACTGATGCAGCTTGCGCAACAGTTCCAGGTGCCGGTCACGACGCGCGGTGGCGGTTTGACCACAGAGGGAGAATCGGTCGCCTTCGGCGGTGTGCTGCTCGACATGACCGGCATGAGCCGCGTCCTCCATATTGATAAAACAGCACTCACGGTACGCACTGAAGGGGGGATATTCTGGCACCTGCTAGCCGAGGCGCTACGCCGCGAAGGACTAGACTATCTATCAGCCCCCCTGAACCTGACCTCCTCAGTGGGCGGCACCCTGGGTGTAGGCGGCATCGATGTCAACTCATCAAAGCTCGGTTGCAGCGCAGACCAGGCGATCGCACTACAGGTGGTCACCCCGACGGGGGAGATCGTGGAATGTTCAGATGAAGAGCATGCTGAACTTTTTCAGCGGGTGATCCTGGGCTACGGCCAGTTCGGCATCATCACCGAGGCGACCTTGCGGATACGCCCCTACACCCCGCTGCGCATGCACTACTTCTATTACTCATCACTACGCAACGCCGTCGAAGATCTGATCCAGATTGACAGATCAGAAGCCTGTGACTACAGCGGTATTCTGACAATGATGGACAGAGCGATCACACTGCTAGTCGCCTTTGATAGCGATGAGCGTGAAGCTGAATTTTTAAGCAACCACCGTGAAGCTGTGCGGGGCTACGGCGAACTCCCCTTTGCGATACGCACTGCGGCCTACTACGCAGTGCGCCCGTGGCGGATTAAGGAGGCACTCTATCTTTATCAACGCAAGCGCGAACTCTTTCCGGATCTTCAGCCCGCACATCACATGCAAGGGGGGCAGATGATCGACCGCACCGTGGTCTTTTCACGCGCCGTATGGAAACACTGGGGAGGACGCCAGATGGTGATTCCTGATCTCGCCAGCAGCGTTGATAAATTTGTCGAATCGGTTGAGCGCGGCAATGCGGTGTGCAAAAAATATTTTCCACATTACACCCTCTACTGTGTCGGTATCAAACTGCGAGCAGATCATAAAGCGCACTACGAACTCTCCTGCATTCCACCTGATGCCGAAGAGTGGGCCTACGGCTGCGAGTTTGAACCGATGTTGGGCGATAACAGCTATAGCCGCGACCAGCTGCAATCTTTTAAGAACGAGATCTATGACATCGGCGTCGATCTGGGCACCAGCTATTATCGCTTTGGCGGCATGATGAAAGGGTATATCCGCCGCGCCCTTGGCGATGAGGTGGTCGAAAAACATCTGGCGATGAAGCGCCAGGCCGATCCAGCCATGATCCTTAACCGTCACGTGATTTTCTAATGTCACATTCAAACTGTCACGGCTGTAGCCTCTGCCTGCTCTCCTGCCCGATGTGGCAACAGCGACGCGATATGCAATATAGTCCGCAGGGAATCTTCAAGGCGCTGCAACACAACGCCACGCATGATGAGATCGCACCTGCGCTCTTTAGCTGCCTGCTGTGTGGTGCCTGCGACGTGCTCTGTCCGGAGCAGATCGACATCACCGACACGATCAAAACACTCCGTCAGGCACTCTTTGCGAAAGGGGGCGAGATTGAGCTCAGGAAAAAGATCGAATCACTATTAGCACAACCAGTCGCTGAAACCAGATTAGAAGAGAACACCATTATTCTCCCCGGGAAGGCGCTACGCTCAATGCCCGATACTCTCACAAAGATACAGAGACTACTCTCTAACGAGACTCACGCCGTAATTGCCACCGATGATGGAGATGATATTGCACTCGCACTTGAGGCAGGCATCCACATTTCAGAACAGCGGCGACACAGCTTCCTGGAGCCGCTACAGGGGGCAAAACGGCTCTATATCAGCAACGCTCACCTCTTAAGGGCACTGCACCGATGGCTACCGGCAACAGAGCTCTGCGCGCTCGGTTACAGCCTTAGCCAGCTCAACGAACTCACCAGCAAACTGAATAAGGGTGACCTCTATTTAATCGAGGCGCAGAGCTTTCACTTCGATCACAAACAGAAGATCACACATTATGATCAGCTACGCTATCAGCAGGGGTGCCAGACCAATCTGGACCTGCAGCGCAATGCGATCCCAACCGCTGCTGGTGCGCTAAACACACTGCGGCCAGCGCTCGACTCTACTGAACAGGGGAACTGGATATTGAGCGGACGAAATGTACAGCGCATCGTCGTTGAGTGCGCCGAAGATGGGCTGGCAATGTCACAGGTCACCCACCACCCCGTGCTCCACATTGCCGATCTGATGGGGGCATAGCCGATGTCCAGCACCACACGCCGTGTTGATGTCATCATCGTAGGGGCCAGCCTGGCTGCCGCCGCTGCCGCCAGGCGTCTGCATGACGCAGGCATGGAGACGTTGATCATTGAGAAGCGCGAGCTGCCACGGCACAAGATCTGTAGCGGGATATTGTCACCACGCGGCCACCGTTTTCTGCTCGAAAACTTCGGGCCGATTCCACCACAGGCGCTCCATAACCCGACCTCATGCCGAGGTGTCACCTTCCATTTCCCTTCGATGGTTTCGATGTCGATGGACTTTTTTGGCGGCACCACACCCCACCTGCATCGGAAATATGCCGACCACTGGGCTATCGAATCGAGCGGTGCCGAGGTGCATGATGCAACCTCATTTATCCGTCTGCAGCAGCAGGGCGAAGAGCAGATCGTGACTACTCGTAAAAAAGGGGGCGATGAAGTTCAATACAGGAGCCGTTATGTGATCGGTGCCGACGGCCCCAGCTCACCGGTACTGCGCTCGCTCTACCCCGACTACCCACAGCAGATTCCGTGGTTTTTTGTGGGTCAGAAGTTTCATGAGATCATCGACTGCCCACTGGATGAAGCCTATTTCCATTTCTGGTTTCACCCCGAACTGGGGCATTACACCTGGAGCCATGCACGTGACGGCAGACAGATAGTTGGTGTTGGTTTTAAACGTGGCGACAACTTTCATCAACGTCACCAGCATGTCGCCAATTATCTTCAGGATAAACACGGCGTGCGATTAAAACCAGCCGATGTAGACCATGAGGGGTGCGCTGAAAATTTTGGCCCTTCGCTGATCAATCGCTATGTTTTTGGAAAAGGCAATGTGTTGATTACAGGCCAGGCGGCCGGTTTTCTCAACATGATTGGCGAAGGGATGAGTTGTGCGCTGCACTCCGGTGCTATCGCGGGCGAGGCGATTATTGAAGCTGCGATCCATAACCGTGAACTGCAACCACTCTATCGCGATATGATTGCTACCGAGGTCAGACGCACCACTGATCAGTGGAATCCGCTTAAGATCGCCTTTGGCCGCCCACATGAAGCAGACTTTCCGGCTGCATTAATGGCGCTTCCTCTCAAAGATCGGCTCAACGTGTTGCGAGATATGTGGCGATTTGTCTGCCTTTACAAGGAGTTTAAATGGGGAAGGGAGATCATGCGAGAAAGTATCGCCCGCCTCAAATATGGTCACTATCCGGGGCAGCGCTGGCTGTAGAAAATAGAGCGCGTTAAGACAGGCTGTGCTGCTACGCCAGCGCTTTTTTCTGGCTAAGAACAGGCTTATAACTGTTACAGAAATCGATAATTTTGTTTGCCGCGATCGGCCGTGAGAAGTAGTACCCCTGATAGTTATCGCAGCCATTTTCAAGCAGAAAATCCATCTCTTCTTTGCTCTCGACCCCTTCGGCTATTAGCGCTAGCCCAAGGTTATGCGACATACCGATAATTGTCTTTACGATATGGGCATCATTAATGTCAGTGGTGATATCACTCACAAAAGATTTATCTATCTTAAGGCGGTCAAGTGGTAGTTTTTTCAGGTAGGCCATCGATGAATAACCGGTACCGAAATCATCAATCGAAAAAAGGACACCCACCTCTTTTAGCGCCTCAATCTTACTGACCGTTTCGGCAGTCTGGTCAAGCAGGATATTCTCTGTCAACTCCAGTTCAAGTGCGTCACCACTCATCTGCATCTCATTCAACAGCCCTTTTACATACTCAACAAAGCTATCCTGGTGAAACTGTTTCGGACTCACATTGATCGCCAGCGTCTCCAGGCAGAGTCCTTCTGCCTGCCACTGTTTAAGCTGCGCCAGACCACTCCTCAGCACCCACTCACCCATCGGAATGATCAGCGCACTCTCTTCCGCTATCTCAATAAAGTCACCCGGAAAGACCATTCCTCTTTCAGGATGGTTCCAGCGAATCAGCGCTTCAACACCCGTCACCCCGGTTGTAGCATTGATCTGTGGCTGGTAATGCAGCTCCAGCTCACCATGGTCAAGCGCACGCCGCAGCTCAGTCTGAGTTCGTAGACGCTGCTCCACCTCTTCCTGCATACTCGGCATAAAAAAGCGGATAGTATTACGCCCTGCATCCTTCGCCCGATACATCGCCGTATCGGCGTGTTTTAACACATCATCTGCGCTCTGCTCCTCCTGTGGGAAAAGGCTCACCCCAACACTCGGTGTTAAGTGGTGCAGTTGACCAGAAATCTCGTAAGGTTGCAGCAGTACATCCTTTAATTTTTCTGCAATACTTTGCGCGCGTTCCGCAGCGACACGTGGGTCATCACCGATATTGACCGCCATCACCACAAACTCATCTCCGCCCAGCCGCGCCACCTCATCTTCCTGACGAATATTTTTTGCAAGGCGCTCACCCATCTCTTTCAAGATATCATCACCTGTCTGATGTCCCAGTGTGTCATTAATCGATTTAAAATGGTCGCAGTCAAAAAAGAAGATCGCGCCATAACTCTTCTGGCGTCGGGCGGCGGCAAAGGTTTTACGCAGTTGATCGACAAAATAGTTACGATTTGCAAGGCCTGTTAAGCCGTCATGATGCGCGAGATGTAGCAAATTCTCTTCTGCAATTTTTCGCTGCGTGATATCTGTACTCAGCCCAATCAAGCCGCTCACAGCCCCGTCACTATTCGACAGCCTCACTTTGATGATCTCAAGGTCATGCATTTTTCCATCTGCAAATTTCAGACGTTCATATGAACGGTGCGGCCCATCCTTTGCCAGCGCAGCCTCATCAGAAGCGATGCAGCTCATCACCGACGCCTCGTCGCCAGGATAAATTTCAGCGTAATGACTCACGGAGAGAAAGCGCCCCTCTGGCATCCCTAACGCCTGACAAAAAGCCTTATTCACAAAGAGCAGTTTACCCTGACGATCCTGCAGCCAGATTCCAATGGGGGCGTTGTCAAGAATCAGCCGTAGCGTATGCCGCTTCTCCAGCAGATCTCGCTCTGACAGTTTTCTTGCAGTAATATCCTGGCAGACACCCGCCACATACTGCGCTTTACCCACAGAATTCCGCACTACTTCTGCCCGCTGCTCAATCCATAACAACTCACCGGTACGTGTAAAAATCCGATGTTCCAGTGATGCAGCAGCATCCCTTGACAGCACCCTGGCCATCGCATTCTCTACAGTCTCTCTGTCATCAGGATGCACACAGCTGATATAAAAGCTACGATCAAGATTAAACGAACCGGGCTCATAATCCAGCATCTCAAAAACTTCATCACTCCACTCAATCACATCACGCTCGATATGCCAGACCCATGGCGCAGTTTTAGCGATCCGCTGTGACTGCTGCATCAGGCGGATCTTTTCGTTCTGCGCCGCCCGCTGCAGCTCCTCCTCTCTGATACGCTGCTTAAGACTACGCAGATAGATCAGCAGAACAGCAATAACAGTGAGGCAGATAGCGGTGATCATCACAGCAAACATAACGCTAGCTCACAACTGAAAATGAATGAGTTCGAGGAGCACAACAATGGCTCCTCGCTCCGATTAGTCGAAATATCCAGAACCTTCCTCCTGTTAATTAACCACTCAGAATAAAGGGTAATAATCACTGATATAACGCGGGTTTAGTTCCTATTAATATCGTGACTCAGCAGAAATTCTGTAGTTCAAATATCACAAACTGTGCCCACCTTCATGGATTACCCTCTGAACATCAGGCAGTAAATAACAAAGAACTCGCAACAACAGTTCCAACCACCCTGCGATTTTGGTAGGATTCCATCACAATTTCGGCAGATACCCCCCCAATCATATTAAAGTGAGGATTAGATGAAACGCCTGACCATGCTGACTGCAGCCACTGTTATCGCAACCACCGCCGGTTGCTCTGTATCTAACGATTACACCCCGGTTGCCGGCAACACCGGTGAAGAGATCTTCAGCAGCGCCTGTATTGACTGCCACACACCTGACGGCAGCTACATCTTTGAGATCTCACCAGAAAAGGCCAATGTTGAGACCATCGCGACCATCATCAGCAAAGGTGAAATGGTAATGCCCGCCTTCCCAAATATTCAGGGCGCGGAACTAACGGCCATCAGTGAGTTTGTGCTGGCGAAAAACAGGCCAGTTGAGTCTGAAGAGGACGAAGCGACTAACGAAAAAACTGATTAAACTGCTCTCCAGCGGGTGCCGCACTGGCGCCCGCGATCCCGATACTTTTTCTGATTCTCACGTGGAAAACCGAACCACACGTTAAATACCCACCATCATACATATACGTTCCCGGCTGGTGCGTGGGAACGAGAAAGCGATCCTCCACACCTGTTTCTGCAACGCCTTCGGTGCTAATCAAGCCGTGTTTAGAGACGCTAACAGCCGGATGAGATGAGCTTATAAAAGTGAAGATTATCCTTAACATTCTCGGGCTGAAGGCAGATACCGATGCGGTATAAACTCACGGCATCAGCTGCGCTGGCCGCCTCAACAGGTGAACTCCAGGCAATGGTGCCGGACACCTCTGACTTATGACCCTCGCTCTGATAGCTCAGGCGAACATCTATATCCTGGGCGATATCGCTTTCAATGCAGACACCCACCCCAAACGGCGAAACATCTCGCACTGACTTTACAGCAAAGCTCTGACCGCCCACATATAGTGTCAGTCTGCCCTGCAGCGACCGTGGTGGGGTAATACGTTCTGCGCGACGATGCTCTTTCATATCAACAGTTCCAGGGTTCAGTCATCAATCATCTTAGCTGATTTAAACAAGGACAAACAAAGAACACAATCACATATCCATTCTAATCTCTTCAGCTACTGGTGTGAGCGATCACCAGCCATATCACAGATCTGGCCGATATTTTCAACGTCTGTTCTCATCGATACTTTCAGAGTCATACGCATCAAACAGGTGGCGAATCTCATCAAACTGCTCTTCAATCGAAAACGGTATCAAGTTGGCGCGGGTATCCAGGATCACCACCGCATTAATCGACGCCTCTGCCGATTGGGCGCTTCTGATTCGATCTGAAATGGCTATGTTAATCACATGAAGCGCCTGATAGATATCCTTGAGTCCCGCCATATCAAACTTGCCCCCCTGACCACCTTTCTCCTGAAAATATTGTGCCAGCAGAAACATACCTGCCGCCCTGAAGGTTGTCTCTTCATGCGACGCCAGCGGCAGATGAAAGCGTGCCATTGGTTTCATGTAGGCAGTATGGCTGCAACCACTGGTCGCAAATATCAGCCCCAGCAGAGAGCTTATCGCCCGCTGCGCGGTTGTATTCTGAATAATGCGCCTTTCGTCAGTGATCACTTCAAGGTCTATCTTGTCGTGCGAACAGATAGCGTCAAACCGGCTGATCACATTGGCAAGGTTTTTAGCCACCAGGCAATACGGGGTCTCTTCCTTATTATGAGTGCAATTTGAGCATTGATGATACTCAAGCGCAGCCCACTCAGGTGGTGGTGCGCCGTTGTTACCAATCAACTCAAGGCTACTGGCATCCAGCCTGAGTTTAAAAGTCTCTCTCTTTTTATCTTCCAGGTGAAAACTGTAGGTGATTTCGATGATGTCCATATCATATATTGCTGCAACGGTGACTTAGCAGGTTGTTGAAGTTCGCTCAGGTGAGTACGAGGCGAGGAAAAACCGGTCGAAAGAGCGCTGTTTACTGGAGTAAATGAGCATCTTCAGATGAGTTTTAGCGATCTATCGTGCTATCTGAGTAGCCGTTCAACGGCCTGTTAATAGAAAAGTAACATCCATACCTGACTATCGGCCCATGGAGATAAACCTGCAATGAACATCGCGGCCAATCATTTTTTATATGCTGAGAAGCTATATCTAAGGGCGCTGTCACAACATGCACAACCCTTATCTCTCCCCACTCTCTGCACCGCGTATCTGATGGCGAGCGGCATACCAGCCAGCCAGCACGATCAACAGACCGCCGACCCACTCATTAAGCGTCACATATTCATCGGTAAGGAGTTGCGCCGAGACCGCCCCAACCACTAACTCAAATAGTAGAATCACCGCTGAGCGGTGTGCCGGCATGTGAGTAACGCCGAAGAGTACCACCAGCGTCATTACCACCATGCCGATCGCACCGAGAGAGAGCGCCCCAACCACCACTTCACGCTCAACCTCCGGTAGCGGTACTCCAGCGACCACTATCCACACAGCGGCAAGCGACACCGCCCCCCACCAGGTGCAGACTGTCTTGACCCAGATTTCGACATCATGCAGCTTGCGAATCAGCACATTGGCGAGGGCAAAGGCGAAACCGGACGATAGTGCCAGCCAGTCCGCCCGCCCCTGTGGCCACGGCACGCCCATCTCACTATCCCACAACATAATCAGCGCGCCCACCAGCGCAAGCAGCAGCGTGATGCGTGCAGCGCGGGTCAGCGGCTCATCGAGCAGTAGCTTGCTGAGGATCACCGTCCACAGTGGCGAGAGAAAAAAGAGCAGCGTCACCCGCACCACATTCCCTTCCAGGATCGCAAGGATAAAGGCGATGTTGCACCACGCACTGACACAGGCGAGCAGCAACAGCATCCACGGCCGTACAAGTGGGTAGCGACGTTTGAGGATCACCGGCATCCCCACCACCAGCGCTGCACCGTAGATCAGTAGCGTCGCCCAAAGCCCCACCAGGCCGTTCTCTTCTAATAACCGCAGTGGATACCAGAAGAGCCCCCACAGGGTCGCCCCCAGTAGTAACGCCAGTACGGGTAAGATAATGTGGCTCTGTTTGGACGACATATGGCTGAATGAATTATACTGCGCGGATAATTTGAAATTTCGCCCACCATAGCACGGCTCGCCCACATTCGACTAAACAGGCATGAACCCAGATTTATCCAGACTGCAACCCTACCCCTTTGAGAAACTTGCACAACTAAAGGCCGGCATCACCCCCGACAAAGCCTACCGTGCGATTAACCTGGGAGTGGGCGAACCGAAACACAGCCCGCCCAGTTTTGTCACCGAGGCGCTCATCACCCACCTGCATGGACTGGCCAATTACCCCGCCACGAAAGGGATGCCAGCGCTGCGCGAGGCGGCGGCGGCCTGGCTTATGGCGCGTTTTTCACTGCCGGCGAACAGCATCGATGCCGAACGCCACCTGCTGCCGGTTAACGGCACCCGCGAGGCGCTGTTTGCCTTTGCACAGACGGTGGTCGACCGCACCCAGCCAGACCCACTGGTGATGACCCCAAACCCGTTCTATCAGATCTATGAGGGTGCCGCTTTTCTCGCCGGTGCTGCGCCGTACTATATCAACGCCACTGCCGCGACCGACTGGTTGCCAGACTTCGAGAGCGTACCAGACGCAGCGTGGCAGCGCTGCCAGCTGCTCTACCTCTGCTCACCCAGCAACCCCACCGGCTCGGTCATCGATATTGATCGATTAAAGCGGCTGATAAAACTTGCGGAGCGATTTGACTTTGTGATCGCCTCCGACGAGTGCTATTCCGAGATCTATTTCGATGAAACCACCCCACCTGCGGGACTCCTTCAGGCCGCGGCCGAAATCGGCAACACCGATTACAGCCGCTGCATGGTGTTTCACAGCCTGTCGAAACGCTCTAATCTGCCCGGCATGCGCTCCGGATTTGTCGCCGGAGATGAGGCGTTAATCAAAAAATTTCTCCTCTACCGCACCTATCACGGCTGCGCTATGGCACCCTCTACCCAGCAGGCCAGCATTAAGGCGTGGAGCGATGAGCAGCATGTGGTTGAAAACCGCGCTTATTACCGTGAAAAGTTTACCACCGTGATTGATATACTCGGCGAGGTGACCGAACTCTCTCAACCCGCAGCCAGTTTTTACCTCTGGTTAAAAACACCGGCGGCGATGAACGGCGACGATGCGGAATTTGCACTGCAACTATACAGACAGAAACAGATCAATCTGCTGCCCGGTAGTTATCTATCACGCGAGGCGCACGGCATCAATCCCGGTAGCGGTTATGTCCGTATTGCACTAGTGGCACCACTGGATGAGTGTATCGACGCCGCAAAACGGATCAAAGATTTAATTATTAACCTTTAACCAAGATAAGTTTATTAACGGAGAAAAGAGCATGAGTGATTTACAAGCCATCATTGAAAAGGCCTTTGAAAACCGCGCCGAGATCAACCCGCGCAATGTTGATACCCACGTCAAAGAGGCGGTGCTTGATGCGCTGGCACAGCTCGACAACGGCAGCCTGCGCGTCGCCGAAAAGCGAGAGGGCGACTGGGTTGTTAACCAGTGGCTGAAAAAGGCCGTGCTGCTATCATTCCGTATCGAAGACAACGCATTTATGAAAGGCGGTTTCACTAACTACTACGACAAAGTGCAATCCAAATATGCCGACTATAACTCACGTGATTTCCGCGAATGTGGAGTGCGTGTGGTACCACCCGCTACGGCACGTCGCGGTGCCTACATCGCCCCCAATACGGTGCTGATGCCGTCATACGTGAACATCGGCGCCTATGTCGATAGCGGCACCATGGTCGATGCCTGGGCGACCGTAGGCTCATGCGCGCAGATTGGTAAAAACGTCCATCTCTCCGGCGGTGTCGGCATCGGTGGTGTACTAGAGCCGCTCCAGGCCAATCCGACCATCATCGAAGACAACTGTTTCATCGGTGCCCGCTCTGAGATCGTTGAAGGGGTGATCGTTGAAGAGAACGCGGTGATCTCGATGGGGGTTTACATCGGTCAAAGCACCAAAATTTACAACCGCATGACAGGTGAGATCACCTTCGGCCGCGTTCCGACAGGCGCAGTCGTCGTACCGGGCAACTTGCCAGCAAAAGATGGTTCACACAGCCTCTACTGCGCCGTGATCATCAAGCAGGTTGATGAGAAAACCCGCAGCAAGGTTGGCATCAACGAACTTCTGCGCGAGGCGTAGACGGCAGCATGATCACGCTCTACGGCATTAAGAACTGCGACACCGTACGCAAGGCCTGCAGATGGCTCGATGCAAATGGCGTCGAATACCACTTCCATGATGTTCGCAAAGATGGCCTGACGGCTGCCCGGATAAAATCGTGGGCCGATGAAGTCACATGGGAGAAGCTGCTCAACCGTCGTGGTTTAACGTGGCGTAAGCTTTCAGATGATGACAGAGCCGATATCAACGAGCGCAAGGCGATCAAATTGATGGCCGCTGAACCGACGTTGATTAAACGCCCCGTGATCGAAACAGGGCTTGAAGCGGGTCGCGCTGTGCTGGTCGGTTTTGATGAAGCGCGCTACAGAGCGGAGCTGTTATAACGTGTCTGCCACCTTTGATCTCGCCTGTGATCTGATCTCGCGTCCCTCCGTCACCCCCGAAGATAAGGGGTGTCAGGAGGTGATGATTGCACGTCTGGAAGCGATCGGTTTTACAATCGAGCGGCTGCGCTTTGATGATGTCGATAACTTCTGGGCGAGACGAGGCACCGAGAGGCCTCTGTTTGCCTTTGCCGGTCACACCGATGTTGTCCCGACCGGCCCGCTCGATCAGTGGCAATCTGACCCATTCAAACCCGAGGTGCGCGACGGCCTGCTTTACGGCCGTGGCGCAGCGGATATGAAGGGGAGCCTGGCCGCGATGGTGACCGCATGCGAGCGCTTTATTACGACCCACGCCGACCACCAGGGCTCCATCGCCTTTCTGATCACCAGCGATGAAGAGGGGCCGAGCATCAACGGCACGGTGAAAGTGATCGAACATCTGGAGGCGCGTGGTGAAAAGATCGACTGGTGCCTGGTGGGTGAACCGACCAGCACCAGCCAACTGGGCGATGTGATCAAAAACGGGCGTCGCGGTTCACTCGGCTGCAAGCTCACCATTCACGGTGTACAGGGTCACATCGCCTATCCTCATCTGGCAAAAAACCCGATTCACCTCTTTGCACCCGCACTCGCTGAACTCTCTGAGATCGAATGGGACAGCGGCAACGACTACTTTCCCGCCACCTCCTTTCAGGTCTCAAATATCAACGGCGGCACCGGTGCAACCAATGTGATCCCCGGCGATCTCGAGGTGATCTTTAATTTCCGTTTCTCGACCGAAGTGACCGAGCAGCAACTCCGCAGCAGAGTCGAAGCGCTGCTCAACCGTCACCAGCTCAACTACACCATCGACTGGAGACTCTCCGGCAACCCATTTCTGACGCAGCCCGGCGCACTGGTCAACGCCACTGTCGCTGCGATCAAAGCGGTGTGCGGCATCAACGCAGCGCTCTCCACCAGCGGCGGCACCTCTGATGGCCGCTTTATCGCCCCCACCGGCAGCCAGGTGATCGAGCTGGGCCCCCTTAACGCGACCATCCATCAAATTGACGAGTGTGTTAACGCTAAAGATCTCGACCGATTGTCAGCTATATATGAGGGCGTCCTGATAGAATTACTGAGATAGAATTACCGGGATAGATCAGCTGGAATCAGATAACAGAGAGGGAGAGGCCATTGTGAGCAGTTCTTCAACCGAAAAACGTCGTTTTAGCCGCGTCGATTTTAACACCTCCACCACCATCAGTTGCGACAACCACCACTGGCAAAGTCGCCTCGTCGATATCTCACTGAAGGGCGCCTTAATAGCGCTCCCGGAAGAGTGGGCGGGCAAGATTGGCGATGAATATAAAGTCGCGGTGATCCTCAAAGAGGATGAGGTCTCGATCAACATGAGCGCCTCTGTCGCCCATATTCAGGATAACTGCATCGGTTTCCGTTGTGAGCATATCGATTTCAGCAGCATCACTCATCTGCGCCGCCTGATGGAACTCAACCTTGGCGATGCCGAACTGGTCAACCGCGAACTGGCGATGCTTGACCAGATCTAGACACGGCGCTGTTATTGCGCCGTAAACGATATATCCCCATATCGTGCACGCACATAACCGCCACTGTTATCGCTGTCACTCATGATGGCGACCGCGTCGATTTGATCGATATCTTCATCAAAAAACCGCTTAAAATCAGCTCGTACATTGCGCTTCTCCGTTACCCAGCGCCCACGCTGTTCATTCCCCGAACGGAGCGCCACCATCACTGCCCGACCAGTATAGGCGTTCGGCCAGACACTATTGATCGGCTGACTGTTTGACCAGACATAATTGATGGCACGCGTGCGCCAGAAAAAGAGTCCTCCGGAGACCACCACATAGAGCCGCACCGGGTAGTCATCCCCTGATTTTTGCTGCTCATCATTGCCCTGCAGGGTATCTTCAATCCACCACGACCAGTTCAGGTATGGCGTTCTGTTCAGATCGATCTCAATCTCTCGAAAAAAACCGGAGGCGGTACCGTCGGCGACCGCCTCCAGCGCCTGTCGCTCGCCATCCTTCACAAACTGATAGCGGGTATGGCCAGCAAAAGATTTTTCCTGCCACTCATAGAGTGATCCACCTGAAAAATCGGCGACCAGACGCTCATCGGCATATCCCGTTGCCACCAGCATCATCAGAGAGCTGGCGAAGAGTCGTGGCAAGAGAGCAGTGAGTAGATTCATGGAAAGAGTGGAGTGTGCTACCGCTGCTGCTCCTGCTCCACCCGGTGGCGCGCTTTGATAAAGTCCTCATGCGAGAGATGGATCAGGTCGGCGATCTTACGCACCAGGTACTCTTCATGGTGATCTTTGCTCTGATCTGCGAAGGCAACTCGCCACAGCATCTCAACCACGCGCTGCTTCTGCGGCTGGGTAAACGACTGATCAACCATGCGGGTAAAACTGAACAGACAGGCGGCGTTGTCTACCTCTACCTCCGCCAGCCGCGCTAGTGACTTCGCCTCCTCGTCACTAATCGAAAAGAGCATCTTCAGCACATCATCAACCGCACGGCGCTCATCATCGGTGACTTCAAAGTCTGCTCGTGTCATCTCAATCATCAATGCCGCGGTGGCAAGGCGCAGCGCCTGCTCATCTTTTTCGGCATCTTCACCCATTGCCGTTTGAATGTGCGTCTCAAAAAACTGTTTCATGCTTTTAAACATCGCCACTAAACCTCTTCAGTTCTGCTGTTCAAGCGTTTGCCAGAGACAGCTGCCACCCTGTTTCTTAATCGCCACCAGCCGATCCTGGTGCGCGGCAAGCTCCTCGTGACTGGCTCGAATCACCTTGAGCTCACCTGCGGCAACAGTCACACGCCGGATCGCCTGCCCCTTCGACTCACCACTACTCTCTTCACCACCCAGCAGTAAATTACGCTGACCACCCGTCATCATCAGGTAGACATCAGCAAGAATCTCGGCATCCAGTAATGCGCCATGCAGTGTGCGCTGGCTGTTATCGATATCGTACCGTTTACACAGCGCATCAAGGCTATTGCGCTGCCCCGGGTGCATCTTGCGCGCCAGCGCCAGGGTATCGAGCACCCCGCAGAAGGTCTCCACTAAATCGTGGGTACGACTCAACAGACGAAACTCGTGATTGATAAATCCAATATCGAACGGGGCGTTATGGATCACCAGCTCTGCCCCTTTTATAAATTCGATAAAGTCCGCCGCAATGTCACAAAAACGGGGTTTATCGACGAGAAATTCATTGGTGATGCCGTGCACTTCAATCGCGCCATCATCGATCTCGCGGTCGGGTTGCAGGTATTGATGATAATGTCGCCCGGTGAGGCGACGGTCGATCACCTCGACACAACCGATCTCGATAATACGATGACCCTGTTTCGGTTCAAGGCCGGTGGTTTCTGTATCCAGAATTATCTGGCGCATAACTCAGTGACCTCGACTGTTACTACGGTGAACCATTGGCCTGCATCTCATCGATCGCCCGATTAGCCAGCTCATCGGCGATCTCATTTTCACGATGACCAGTGTGACCGCGCACCCAGTGCCACTCAATATCATGCATCTCACCAGCGGCATCCAGTTCGCGCCACAGGTCGTCATTCTTCACCGGTTTCCTGGCAGCCGTTTTCCAGCCGCGTCTTTTCCAGTTGGTGATCCACTCAGTGATCCCCTTTCGAACATATTGCGAATCGGTTGTCAGACTCACTCGGCAGGGACGCTTGAGCGCCTGCAGCGCCTTGATCGCCGCCATCAACTCCATGCGATTATTTGTCGTATGCTGTTCCGCCCCGTAAAGCGTTTTTTCATTTCCCTGATAGCGCATCAATGCACCCCAGCCACCGGGGCCCGGGTTACCGCGGCATGCGCCATCAGTAAAAATCTCGGTGATATCTGATTGACGCTCTACTGCTGTTTCACTACTACTGTTCTGACTCACTTCTGTTCCTGATGTCTGGCCGAAGGGCTTCGGGTTGAGGAGCTGCTGGTTGAAGGTTTAACGAGGCGCGGATCGATCAGGCTGCCGTTAGGGTGCCAGCGTGGTTTGATCGGGGTGAC